>OEIU01000382.1_pt1 | contig 43091 bp, 39 predicted proteins | sample 1539221 | NCBI WGS metagenome assembly OEIU01 (sample SAMN03792071, study PRJEB22550) | activated sludge metagenome | feature: wastewater treatment plant; material: activated sludge; isolation source: Wastewater treatment plant of a petroleum refinery complex | place: Argentina: Zarate | collected... | reverse complement strand
CAATCGAAGCGGTGCATCGCGCGCAAGCCAATCCTTGTCCGTAGCCCGCGATGAGCATGGCAGGGCCTGCGCTGGCAAGGACGCTGACATGGTGTTTCACATTGAAGCGGGGGACGAAGTGGATATTTTCGATCACCCAACCAAGAGCGCTATCCAGGTCAAAAGATCTCAGGATCGAATATTTTCCACGGAACGGCAGGCAGTATCTCTTCCGCAGATGGGGAGACGCTATCTGGCTTGAGCGAGCAAGAAAGTTTTCGATGCACGCTATCTGGCAGTGCGCTAGAGATCGACTAATCCATGGTCAAGGACGGTACAGTTTATGGACAGGTGATGCAGGCCTCGCTATTTACCTACATCATTGTTTGCGTCCAGAAGAAGCAGCGATACCAGGGCTGGATCTATTTTGATAGCGGATAGGAATTTCAATCCACCTGCCCGATTCGCATCGCGGCATCGCGGTCTTATGTTGACCCCGGGATCAGTCGCGATTTACTCGGTGTTTTGCCGGCCGATGGAATTGTCGGGGCGGATAGCCCAAAGGGCGCGATATCTCTTCGTTTTCCGATCAAGTGCTCGATGCACTATTTCCGCAGCTATTCCCGCATAGTTGAGGTTATAAGTAAGTCGGTCATGAACTTTGCGCTCGTCAACGTTTTTGATTTAGTACTTCGCTGAGGAAGGCGATCGCCTTTGGCCATCCATCGGTACGCGCTGCAACGTTTCCACCCTGCGTTCCACCCAATTCGTCTTTCGCCGTAGGATCGTCGGGAGTGTAGGGTTCTCCAACAGCGCCGTGTCCAGCATTTGAGTACCGCAATAGTTGCACCCGCGACTGAAATTTCTTCTCCTTGAGGCGCGCAATAACCTCGTCCGACATTGGGCAAGACGGCCACAAGCGATCGTCTTCACCGCAGATCAAGAGAATGCCTCCATTGATTTTCTCAACGGGGATAGCGGCATCAGGGTATGCATCACGCTTTGCGAAGCTTCGGATATATAAGTCGTAGACTGTCGTGAATGACTTGGAGTGATCGTATGGGAGAAACGAAACAGACTTGCCGCCAAGACTGAATGACGCAGCCCCACCTGGCGCGCTTGCTTTCCCTATGCCTTGCCAGACGACATTGGAGGGGGCGCCTGCTACGACTGCTCGTATAGTCGGATTGCGCGATGCGATGAGCAGCGCGGCTTCCCCGCCCGTGGAAATTCCGAATGCGCCAATGCGATTGGCATCGACGGCGGGTTGTTCTTTCAACCAATTGATCGCAGTGTCGAAATATTCGAGGGGGATGTTGCCCAACTCGTCCGGCAATCCTGGTGCTCGGAAATAGGCCAAGGCTAATGTTGCGAATCCGTGCTGCGCAATTGACCGTGCAGTGTCTCCGCCTACGCCACCTTCCGAACCACCTAGTACGATCACGGCAGGCAGCGGTTTTTCTGCTCCCGCAGGCACAAAAAAAGCTGCCACAAGTCCGTTCGCTCTCACGGAACTTTCGATGGGTTCCCTAGCTTGAGCGACAGCGGGTGCGATGGTTCTCACACTTAGAACCAAGCACGCACATACGATAGTTAGCTTTCTCATGAGCACTTGCTTTCTGAGCTATTCGCTTGATCGTAACGATATCTCGCGAGTCGCGGATAGGAATTTCAATCCACCTGCCCAATTCGCATCGCGGCATCGCGGGTCTTAATTTCGAGAGTTCGTCTTTCGAGATACGCACGGCCTTCTCCAGCGTCGCAATGGCGCCGGGCAGATCGCCGAGTTTCGACTGCGCGCGGGCCAGCCAGCTGAGCTTGCTCACGACGGAATCGGCTTCGGGGCCGAGAATGCTCTCGGCGCGCTCGATGGATGCCTGCAGATGCGCAATGCCTTCCTCGAGGTTCCCCGAATCGACCAGCGCGCGGCCGTAGACATCCTCGGTTTCGGCGAGCAGGTTGTTGCGTCCGCCGTTGCCGAAATTCCTGATGGCGCTTTCATGCGCCGCGCGCGCCGCGACGAGACCTTCCGCGGCGTTGCCCATGAGCAGGTATTCCTGCGCGCGCTGGCGCGTGGCGAGAATGGTTTCGGAGTCGTCCGCGCCGAAGGCTTTGCGCAGTACGTCGACGGCCTCCTGCATCTGTGCGATGGCCTGCTCGCCTTCGCCGCGCTCGCCGGCAATGAACCCGCTGATCATGAGCGAGGACGCCAGGTGCCGGGCGCCTTCCTTCTCTTCGCCGTAGGCACGCAGCAGAGGAAGGGCAATCGCCAGTTCCTTCTCCGCGACAGCGTAGTCGGACCGCTGCAGGGCAATGCTGGCGAGCTGACTGTGGCCGATCGCGACCGGCAGGCTGTCCGCCGGCAGCGAACCGGCCGCCACGGCGAGCGCCTTCTCCAGCGTCGCGCGTGCTTCTTCCGTCCGTTCGAGATTCGATTGCGCCTCGCCGACGATCAGCAGCAGTTCCGCGGCACTGCGCGGCTGCGACACCAGTTCGCGATCGATGCGTTCGCGCGCGAATGTCAGCAGCTCGGCCGCACTCATGTTGTTCTTGCCGGTGAAGAACGGATCCGCGGACCGGAAGATGGATGCGGTGAACTCCTTCACCTCCTCGGCATGACGTCGCTGCTCGCGCGCGACCTGCAACTGCCACATCGACACCGCAAGTCCGATCGCCAGCGCCGCCACGACGGCGACGGCTGCACCAACCACCAGCCGGTTGCGCGCCGCAAACTTACGCAGCCGATAGCTGGCGGAGTCGGGCTGTGCCAGCACGGGATCGTTGCGCAGGTAGCGTTCGAGATCGTCGGCAAATGCGGCCGCGGTGCCGTAGCGCTCGGCCGGTTCCTTCTTGAGCGCCTTGAGGACGATCGTGTCGAGATCGCCGCGCAGCAGTCGCGCATCGCTGCCGCTCTCGGTCACGTCGCTGGGCCGATGGATGTGGGCGGAGACGACTTCCCAGCCGGTGTTCGCGGCGTTCTTGAGCGTATACGGTCGGAATCCGGTCAGCAGCTCATAGGCCACCAGGCCGAGCGAATACACATCGCTCTCCGTGGTCACCGATTGCCCTAGCAGTTGTTCGGGCGACGCGTACGCAGGCGTGAGCATCAACGTCGCGACCTGCGTCAGCGCCTTGTTCGGACCGCCCTCCTCCAGCAGCTTCGCGATGCCGAAGTCGAGCAGATGCGTCTGCCCCTGCGCGTCGATCAGGATGTTCGAGGGCTTGAGATCGCGATGCACGATCAGCCGCGAATGCGCGTAAGCGACGGCCCGCGCAATCTGCGCGATGAGCTGCACCCGGGTTCGCAGCTCCAGCGCGCGGTCGCGGCAGTAGATGTCGATGGGCTGGCCTTCGATGTACTCGAGCGCCAGGTAGGGCCGGCCATCCGACGTGATGCCGGCATCGTAAAGACGCGCAATGTTCGGATGTTCGAGCGAGGCGAGAATGTCGCGCTCCTGCACCGCGCGATCCGTCAGCTTCGTCAGCGCCCACCAGTGTGGCAGCTTCAGCGCCACCCTGCGCCGGATCACTGCGTCATCGCGCTCGGCCAGCCACACCGAACTCATGCCGCCCTCGCCGATGGGCTGGATCAGCCGGTACGGCCCGACGAGGGCGCCGGCGAACGGCGATGCGGGCAGCGGGACGCCCTCACCCTGCGATCGCGTGAACTCCGCCAGTGACTGGAGGAAGTCGTCGGTTTCGAACTGCGCCTGCTTCTGCAGCAGATCGGCGAGCGTCTGCTTGAGATGGCCCTTGCGGGGATCGAGCGTCGCCAGCCATTGCTCGCGATCGGGCTCCGACAGTTCCAGCGCCGTCTGCAGCAGCGACAGGAGTTCTTTGAGATCGCCGGGAGGCAGTGGCTGCATGCGAAGCCGGCCTGTGTCGTGGACGTGGCGCAATCGTCGGCGAGATGGCAACGGCTGACAAGCCGCATGGCGCCGCCGTCCGCGCAACACCTACGACGCGAACGGCCCGTTCGTTATGTCCAAGCGTCGAACACTGGTCCGACGCTTGCTATGGTTCGGGCCATGCATCCCTTCGTCTGCGTCACCGCCCATCATCCTGCGGCACTGGCCGATCTCAAGGATCGGCGCGCCGCGTTGCTGTCCCTGTGCCGGCAAGGGCATCTGAAGGGTTCGATCCTGCTCACGCCCGAAGGCATCAGCCTGTCGGTCGCGGGAGAGACGGAGGCAACGGAGCAGCTGATCGAGCAACTGCGCCGCTGGCCGGGCCTCGAAGATCTGCAGCCGCAGGTCGCGGGCATCGAGCATCAGCCGTTCGTGCGCATGAGCATTCGGGTGAAGAAGGAACTCCGCGCGCCCGACCTGGAATCAACCGATGCGCCGTGGATTCAGTGCACCAACTGCCGCCATGTGCTGACGGCCGAGGATCGCCAGCACGAACGCTACGAGGCAGGCAGGCACTGCCCCTACTGCTGCGGGATCGACGCGAACGACATGGCGAAACGCATCGCGATCCGCCACGAACAGATCGAGCGCCTCATCCATCCGCTGCCCGGTAGCGTGCCGCACGATCATTTCCGGCCCGTGACCATTCCGGCTGCCTGCGATGGACTGACGCTGCTCGATGCGCTGTGCCGCATCGTCAGTCACATTCCCGCGAACTTCTGGCAGGAGCGTTGCGACAAGGGGTTGCTGCTCGATTCCGCCGAACGCCCGGCTCCCGCTGCGACCCGCGTGCGCGCCGGCGAACGTTATCTGCACCGATTTCCCGGCGTCATCGAACCGGACGTCGACATGCGGATCGAGTTGCTGCATGAAGACGAAGCGCTGCTGGTGATCAACAAACCTGCGCCGCTGCCGATGCATGCCGGCGGCCGCTTCAATCGCAACACGCTCAAGTACATCCTCGACGCGCTCTATCACCCGCAGACGCCGCGCCCGGCGCATCGACTGGACGCCAACACGACCGGCGCACTCGTCGTTTCGCGCACGCGTCACATCGCCGGAAAGATCCAGGCGCAGTTCGCCCGCGGCGAGGTGGAGAAGAACTATCTCGTGTGCGTCCACGGCCATCCGGCCGCCAACGAGTTTGTCTGCGCAGCGCCGATCAGCGCCGATGCCGGCCATGCCGGGTCGCGCGTCATCGACGCAGCATCGGGACTGCCGGCACGTACCGAATTTCAGGTTCTGCAGCGACTCGACGACGGCACCAGCCTGCTGGAAGCACGACCGCTCACCGGCCGCACCAACCAGATCCGGGTGCATCTGTGGCACCTCGGATTTCCCGTCTGCGGCGATCCCGTCTATCTGCGCGGCGATGAACTCGGCGACAGCCAGACGCTGCCGGTCGATGCTGCGCCGCTGTGCCTGCATGCGTGGCGCATCCGCTTTCGGCATCCGCTGCAGCGCAAGCTGTGCGAGTTCACGGCGGCGCCGCCGGTGTGGTTCGTCTCTTCTCTGCCTGTGGGGCCGGCTTGAGCCGGCCTCTGCCTGTAGGTCAGGCTTCAGCCTGACTTTTCAGATGGCCGGCTGAAGCCGGCCCCACAGGCAGAGCCGTCGACGTAGAACCACTCACCACCTTCGCACACGAACCGGCTGCGTTCGTGATGCCGCCCGGCCGAGGCGCCGCCCACGCGATAACGCGCGATGAACTCGACCTCGGCGCGATCGGCATCGACGGTTCGCGCACTCACGACCTTCAGACCGAGCCATTTGAGGCCGGGCTCGAAGCTCACCGATGCAGGTCGCGTGCTGACGTGCCAGGTCCGCAGCAGATACGGCGCATCGAGCAGCACGAAGGCGGCGTAACGCGAACGCATCAACTGTTCTGCCGTCGGTGCCGATGCGCCTGCATGCCAGCGGCCGCAGCACGCAGCCAGCGCGAGCGTCGAACCGCACGGACAGGGCATCGATGTCATGGAAGAAGGCGCGAACGACATTGCTGCCGTCCGCGCCGTTGCCTCAGGCAGCTGGCTTCAGATCCGCCTTGTGTCCCTTCAGTCCGTAGTACGCGATGTACAGATAGCAGACGGCAGGAACGATGAAGGAGTACAGCAGATTGATGTCTGCGAAGTAGCCCTGCAGCAGCGGAATGATCGCGCCGCCGACGATGGCGACGCACAGGATGCCGGACGCCTCGCCGGTGTGCTTGCCGAGGCCGTCGATGGCGAGCGTGAAGATCGTCGGGAACATGATCGAGTTGAACAGGCCGATGGCGAGCAATGCCCACATCGCCGTCTTGCCGGCGAACAGCATGACGACCAGCAGCAGGCCCACGGCCACGAAGGCATTGAACGCCAGCACGCGGCCGGGCTTCACCTTCGTCATCACCCAGGCGCCGATGAAGCGGCCGACCATCGCGCCGCCCCAGTAGTACGACAGGTACTTGCCCGCCTCCACTTCCGTCAGTCCGCCGATCGTCGGCTGGCTCAGGAAGTTGACGGCAAAGCTGCCGATCGACACTTCCGCGCCGACGTACAGGAAGATGCCGACCGCGCCGAGCACCAGGTGCCGATAGCCCCAGACGCTCTTGTGCTGCTGGTACGTCCCCGCACCGGCATCGGCCGGCTGATCCTGCGCCTCGATCTGCGGCAGCTTCACCAGGGCGATCAGCACCGCGATCACGAACAGCGTCAGTGCGAGGATGACGTACGGGCCCTGGACGGTCGCTGCCTCGGCGGCGCGCACCGTCGCTTCGTCGCCTTCGGGCCTGACCGCCGAGAGGATCAGTACTGATCCGAGGAAGGGTCCGATGGTCGTGCCGAGCGAATTGAACGCCTGCGTCAGCGTCAACCGGCTGGAGGCCGTGCGCGGCGGGCCGAGAATCGCGACGTACGGATTCGCGGCCACCTGCAGCAGCGTGATGCCGGAAGCCAGCACGAACAGCGCACCGAGGAAGAACGGATACGACTGCATGCCTGCCGCCGGGAAGAACAGCAGGCAGCCGATGCCCGCCGTCACGAGGCCAATGATGATGCCGCGCTTGTACCCGGCACGTTCCACCAGGAAGCCCGAAGGCAGCGACATCACGGCATAGGCGCCGAAGAAACAGAACTGGATCAGCATCACCTTCACGTAGCTCAACGAGAAGGCAGCTTTCAGATGCGGAATCAGGATGTCGTTCAGTGAGGTGATCAGCCCCCACATGAAGAACAACGACGTCAGAACGATCAGTGCGGAAAGGTAGCTGGTTTGCTGGTTGTTGGCGGTTGTAGATGTTGTAGTCGTCGACTGATAAGCCATGAGCCGGTCTCACTGCTGGTGTATCCCCCACCTGCGCCGGCAACGCGAGGTCGCGGCGCGGCGGCATCTTAGCGATTCCGCCGTTGACAACGCCATCATTTCTGCAGGGGCAGCGGTGGACCGGGCAACGCTCAGGCCGAGGTCAGTGGCGCGGGAGCGGCAAATCGCTCGACGACCAGCACGAGCATGCTGATTCCCGCGTGGACGGCGAGCCCCGCCAGCACGGTGGTACTGACGGCAGGCCAGGACAGGGGGCCGGCCAGGGCGCCGCACAGCGTCAGTCCAAGCCGCGACCATTCCAGCCACCGGCCCGCGGGCCCGCCTTCGAGCCACTGGCCCTGCACGTAGAACGATGCACAGAACCAGCCGAAGGCCAGCAGCACGAACGAGCGCGGCAGATCCTCGGCGGCGCCGAGCAGCCACAGCGAACCCGCCGTCAGCAGCCAGAACTGCGCGAACACGTAGCCCTTGCTGAATCCGGCGGCGGGCGGATCGAACTTGCCCGGCGGTGCGGCGTTGGCATATTTCGCCTCGAACTCCGCTGCAATGTCCTCGGGAAACCAGCCGGGACGCATGAACCAGATCCGCAGCTTGTCGCGCCAGCGGCGCGTGCGCCAGGCGATCCGTGCGGTTTCCCACCAGAAATGCACGTTCGCCCACAGCGGATTCCAGCTCTTGAGCCCGTGCGTGATGCCGTACTCGCAGGGCACATCGGGAAGTTCGTCCTGGAACGTGCCGAACAGGCGGTCCCACAGGATGAAGACGCCGCCGTAGTTCCTGTCGATATACAGAGGATTGCGCGCGTGATGCACGCGATGATTCGACGGCGTGATCAGAATCCATTCGAGCGGGCCGAGCCGCCGGATGTGCTCGGTGTGCACCCAGAACTGGTAGATGAGATTGAGGCTGCCGACGGTCACGACCACCGCTGCGGGAATGCCGGCGAGGAACAGCGGAATGTAGAAAACGAAGCCGATGTAATCCGTGCCGGCCTGGCGCAGCGCGGTGCTGAGATTGAACTCCTCGCTCTGGTGATGCGCGACATGCGAGGCCCACAGGATGCGCCACTCGTGACCGAAGCGGTGTTTCCAGTAGTAGCAGAAATCATAGGCGACGAAGGCGACGACCCATTGCCACGCGGAGTCCATCGACCACTGCGGCACGCCCAGCCATTTCACGAGCGCGCCGAACACGATGCCGGCGAAACCGAGCTTGAGCAGATCGACGAGCCGGCTCAGCACGCCGAGCTGCAGGCTGTTGACGGTGTCGTTGAGACGATAGGTCTGCCGGCCGGCGAAGCGGCCGTAGAGAAATTCCAGCGCCATCGCCAGGATGAAGAACGGGATGGCGACTTCGACGTAGTTCACTGAGCGGTCCCCTGGCCGGATCGGCCGGCCGGAAGCGGGTGGACGACAGTGTCCACCCGCCTTCACTCCTCAGAACTTCTGACCGAACTTCAGTCCGACCGTGCGCGGCTGGCTCGTCACGATGTACGGATTCACGCCGCATACATCCGTCGAGCACGCGGCGAACGTGTACAGCTGGGCACGCTCGTCGAAAGCATTGTTGATGAACAGCTCGAACGAATAACTGTTCTTCCGGAAGCCTGCAGAAAAATCGGCGATGGCGTAGGAATCCTGTTTGCCCAGGATCTCGCGATCCGCTTCCTGCAGATCCGACCAGCTGCTGCCGTTGTACACGCCGGCGGCCTGGAAGAAACCGTCGCCGGTGCCGACGGGGAACGTGAAGCGCGCCGTCAGGTTCGCCTTGAACTTCGGCGTCACTGGCAACTGCGTGCCCTTGGGCGCCGTCGCAGGTCCGTCCGGATCCGGCAAGTAGTCCTCCGTCAGCTCTGCATCGAGATACGTGAATCCACCGCCGAGCGTGAGCCCATCCGAAGCGGCCCAGGCCATATCAATTTCGAGACCCCTGATCTCGGCATCGCCGGCGTTGCGAATGACGGTGAGCCCCACGCCGGAAGGCGGCAGGAACGAGAACTGGATATCGCTCCACTCTTCCATGAAGACCGCGCCATTGAGGCGGAAACGGTTGCCTGCCCAGGAGGTCTTCCAGCCCAGTTCATAGTTGTCGAGATAGTCCGGCTTGTAGCGCGGCACATCGTTGTTGCGGTTCACGCCGCCTGGCCGGAAGCCGCGCGAATACGTCGCATAGACCATGCGATCGTCATCGATGCGGTAGGTGACGTTGACGCGCGGAATCGTGTCTTTGTCGCTGACCGTATCGTCCAGGTTGGTACATGGCGCGTCGCGCAGCTGGTCTGCCGAGAAGCAGAAAGCTTCGCCGTACGTATCGCCATAGACATAGTTCTCGGAGAAGCCATAGAAGCCGTTCAGGGAACTCTCGGTCTTGAATGTTCGCAAGCCGCCCGTGAGGGTCAGCTGCTCCGTGACGTCGAAACTCAGCTCTCCGAACAGTGCGTAGTCCTCATCCACGCGATTCTGCTGCGTCAGCCACAGCGTGCCGGGCCAACCGCTCACGCTGGTGTCTACGCCGAGGCCGCGGATCTGGTAGTTCTGGAAGATCTCGTGTTCCTGCTTCTGATAGAACGCGCCCACCAGGAAGCGCAGCCGATTGTCCGAGGGCGACGATAGCCGGATCTCGTGGCTCTGGCGTTTGTAGTCGTCCGTTCCGTGAATGAATTGCGACGGATCGCCCAGCGGCACGCCCTCGTCGTCCGTCCAGTACACGCCGGACCCGCCGAGATCGTAGAAATAGGAATAGTCGGAATAGTCCTGGTTCACGACGTCGTCGCGCTTCAGGTATGCGCCGGCATACACCAGATCGAAATTTCCGATCCTGCCTTCGACCGTCAGCGCGGCCTGCATGAACTTGTCCTCGCTGGTCTCGGGATAGTACTTGGCCACTTTCAGGTCGCCGAGATTCTTCGCGTACGCGAATGAGCCGTCGCTCGTCTGCTTCTGGGCCATCAGCGCCGGCGTGATCGTCCAGTTGTCGTTGAGATCGATACGCAGCGCGGCCCTTGCGCCATAGGTCTCCACCTCGTTCTGATCTTTCTTGGCATGGAAAGGTGTCGATACGCAGCCTGCCGGCGGCGAGGGGGAATTGACGACGCATTCGCCCGACGTCGTGAAGGTTCTGGGAGTCGCGACGTTGTCGATGTAACCGGGCTGGTTGTCATACCAGCCCACCAGCCGGACTGCCGCCGAGGTTCCGATCGGGACATTCACGAATCCTTCGGCTACGTACCCGCTGCCGCCGTCTTCGATCGAACTGCCTTCGAGGTCGTACCCCGCGGCGAACTTGTCGGGATCCGGCTTGTTGGTGATGATGCGGATCGTTCCCGCCTCGGAACTCGCGCCATAGAGCGTGCCCTGCGGTCCGGCGAGGGCTTCGACGCGTGCAATGTCGTAGAGGTGAACGTCGAGAGCACCCTGAATCGTGGTGATGGGCTGCTCGTCGAGGTACATGCCCACCGTCGGCTGCGGTCCGGAGTGGTTGTTGTTCTCGCCGCTGGCAACGCCGCGCATGTAGGCGAGACCGAATCCCGGGCCGATGGAAGTGAATGAGACGCTGGGCAGGAACTTGACGTAGTCGTCGAAGCCCTGCACATGCAGCTCTTCCAGCTTCGCGGTTCCCATGGCCTGCACGCTGACCGGGACCGACTGCAGATCCTCCTGGCGTTTCTGCGCCGTGACGATCACGTTCTCCAGCACGACGTTGCCCGTTTCTTCCGCTGCCGATGCAGCGTGGCTCACCGCGAACACGGCGGCCGCCAGCGGCAGCGTCGTGACGGCGTGCCGGACGGTTTGCAGTCTTCTCATCTTTCTCAATCTGCTGCGCGTCATGTGAATCCCCTGGGTAGTGGCTTCAAACCCTTCCATTCCATCAATGCGGCTCGAACGGCGGCACCGCCGGATAGCTGTCGAGCATCGGCCCGAGCGCTTGCCGGAGCGGCTCCAGCCAGGCGTCGAAGTGACGCCAGTGATCGACACCGTCCTTGAAGATCGGCTGTCGCACCTGTTCGGAGCTGGCGGTACGTACGGCGCGGTCGTTTTCGTAGAAGCGCAGGCAGCGCTCATCGAACGGCAGTCCGCAGTACTCGAGCAGGCGCCGCACCTGCAGCTCGGTGTCGTCGACCATCTCTTCGTAGATGACGCGGTGAATGCGGCCAGGCAACACCCCGTCGATGTGCGCCATCAGTTCTACGTAGTCATGGTAGTACCGGCCGAGATCCTCCAGCCCGTACGTGAAATGCTGCCCACGCGCGAAATGCTGCTTGAACGCGGAGAAGCAGCAGCCGAGCGGATGCCGGCGCGCATCGATGATCCTGGCATTGGGCAGGATCAGATGGATCAGGCCGACATGAGCAAAGTTGTTCGGCATCTTGTCGATGAAGAACGGCAGACCCTGCTTGCGGTAGATCCGCGTGCGGTCGAGATAACGTCGTCCCAGTTGCTCGCATTGCTCCGCCGTGAGCGACGCCAGCACTTCCGGATAGCGGGAATCGGCACCCTTCCATCGCGAATCGGCCAGCTCGCGCGCCAGCGACACGATATCGGTCAGCTCCATCGTTCCTTCGACCAGCGGGTGGCTCGCCAGAATCTGTTCGAGCAGCGTCGATCCGGCGCGCGGCAATCCGACGATGAAAACGGGATCGGCTTCCCGGGCGCCCCAGCCTCGACGCTCGTTGAAGAAATCGGCCGTGAAGACGGACTGGCAGCGACGTACGTACTCCGACGTGTCGTCGGCGCGATACTGGATCAGCGCGCGCCGCTGGCGATTGCCGGTATCGTAGTGCCGGAACGAGGACGCATGGTCACCCATGTCCTCGCATGCCTTGCCGAGCGCAAAGTGGAGATGAAACCTGTCCTCTGCCGACAGGTCGTCGCGATCGAGCAGGGCCTGCATTGCCGCCCTCTCTGCGGCGGAAAAGCGGAAAGTCTTGAGGTTCGCCAGACTCCAGTACGCCTCCCCCAGATGCGGGGCCAGTTCGATGGAGCGGCGATAACCGGCAATGCTCTCCTGCTGACGGCCGGCCGTCTTGAGCGTATGCGCGAAGCTCATCCAGACCTTGGCATGACGCGGATACGCATCGACGACTTGCGAATAGAGTTCGATCGCTGCGTCGTAGTCGCCGAGTGTGCTCAGGATCGCGGCCTTCAGACTGCGATAGCCATGATTGCGCGGATCCGCGGCGAGCGCTTGGTCGATGGCCATCAGCGCCTGAGGCGACTTGTTCTGGCGATGCAGGACGACGGCATGATTGTGTCGTGCTGCAACGAAGCCGGGCGCCAGTTCGAGACACCGTTCGAGCAGCGATTCCGCATCTGCGTAACGACCCAGCCGCGCCGCCACCTCCGCCAGCATCCGGATCGCCGGCACATCCGTCGGCGTCTGCTTCAGATAGTCGCGCAGCAGCGCTTCCGCTTCGGCGATGCGGTTCTCGCACAATGCCGCGGCGGCTTCCAGCAGGCGCGGATTGCGCGTCGAGTGACGGATGTGCTGTGCGTATGCCTCGTCGGCAGCGGATGGATCGTCGAGCGCACGCAGGTGATCGCCGAGCACGCGCCAGGCATCGGGAAGATCCGGCTTGAGCTGCAGCGCGCGACGCAGCGCGGCGACTGCGGCATCGCCCTGCCCGTCGGCGGCGAGCGTGAGTCCCAGTTCGTAGTGAGTCTGTGCGGAATTCGGCTGATGGGCAGCGAGATCGGTGAGGACGGCGAGCGCTGCCGGCACGTCGCCGCGCAACCGCTGGCCGATGCCCAGCAGCAGGATGGCCTGCGGATGACCTGGCACCACCTTGAGGATTTCGCTGGCCTGTTCGACGGCCAGTGCGGGGTCGCGATGAAGAAGATGCGCCGTATGCGCCAGCGCCGTGTCCAGAGTGCCAGCAGGTTCGACCGCGGCGGTCACGCCGTTCTCTCCGCACGCATGGCTTGGATTGAATGACTCAGGACACTCCCCGTCGGTTTCCCGCCACGTTCGCATCCTGCAACGAAGGGCGGCGGCTGCTGAATCCCCGTCGCTAGGCTAACCATCGGCCTTGATCGAGGCAAGGCGCACGGGTCTGCAGGCGAATGACCCGCGGGCTTGTATGCATCGCGGGTAGACGTTGCAGCCCGGCAACATGCCGCTGCATCCGGCAAAGGCAGCGTTCGTCGTCCGGACACTGCGCACCGATCGCTGAAACATTTGCTCCCCGTTCCGTGTCCTTCGACCCGGACAGCCTTCTGCCGGCGTTTGCAGGCCGTTGACCGAAGCGTTCTGGGCATGGATCGCCCGGATGTCTATGGTCGGACGCCATCAGCGGTCGCTCGCGCATCGGAGGATGCATGCGCACTCAGGGAATCATGCCGACGGGGATCATGCGGACGGGAATCATCGGACGGTTCGCACTGCTGGCGGCGTTCACGACCGCACTCTGCGTGCACGCATGCGCGCTGGCCGCTCCGGAGAATGCGGAAATCGAGGCGGTCTGGAAGAAGCAGCAGATCACCTTCGTGTATCGCGGCTACAGCACGTTCTATACCTGCAGTGCATTGCGCCAGAAACTGCGCTCGATCCTCACCGAGCTCGGCGCGCGCGACACGCTGACGCTGCACGGTTATGCCTGCGACGATTCGTCCGGCAATGCGCGTTTCGATGTTCTGCTGGAATCGCCGGTCGCCGCGACCGAAGAAAACGTCGCCGCGCTGACCGGGTACAGCAGCGAACAGCGCCTCGTGGCACGCGTACGCGGTGAACCGCTTCCCGGTGCGGCCGACCTCGAGCGATTTCCGGCCTCATGGGAAACGATTTCGTTTTCGAGAAACCGTTCGATGCGCCTCGACGCGGGGGACTGCGAACTCGTCGAGCAACTGCTGCGTGCGATCCTGCCGCTCCTGTCGGTGCAGATCGTCAGCAACAATCTGCGCTGCTCACCCTTCGGCAATCTCCGTCCGCCGCGGCTCACCGTGCTGGCGCTGGTTGCACAGCAGCCGGACCCGTCCGCCGTCACGAACGCTGCTGTGCCTTGATCCACTCGCGGACCTGCACTTCCAGCACGTCCATGGGCAGCGGTCCGCCGAGCAGCAGCCGATCGTGAAACTGGCGCACGTTGAATTTCTCGCCCAGCGCACTCTCCGCCTCCTTGCGCAGCGCGCGGAATTTCAGTTCGCCGATCTTGTAGCCCAGCGCCTGGCCCGGCCATGAAATGTAGCGCTCGAGTTCGGTCTGGATGTTGTGCGGCGACAGCGCCGAATTGTCGATGAAACAGCGGCGGGCCTTTTCGATGTCCCAGCCGAGCCAGTGAATGCCGGTGTCGGCGACCAGCCGGCAGGCGCGCCACATCTCGTAGGAATAGCGGCCGAACATTTCGTACGCATCGCGATAGATGCCCATCTCTTCACCGAGAAATTCGGAATAGAGACCCCAGCCTTCGACGAACGCCGTCGGGCCGAGATTGCGGCGGAAATACGGCAGGCCGTCCAGTTCCTGCGCGAGCGCGATCTGCAGATGATGACCGGGCACCGCTTCGTGGACGGTCAGCGCCGGCAGTTCGTACAGCGGCCGCTGGTCGAGCTTCGATGTATTCACGATGTATCCGCCCGGCTGACCGAGCTTCATGCTGCCGCCCCAGTAGCGGCCGGTCGTGTAGCCTTCGGCCATCTCGGCCGGCACGGGCCGCACGTCATACGTGAGCTGCGGCAACCGGCCGAACAAGGGTGGCAGGCCGCCATCCGCACGCTTGGCGATCTCGCTGGCTTTCTCCAGCAATTCCTGCGGCGTCTTCGGATAGAAGCGCGGATCGGTGCGCAGCATGTGCAGGAATTCGGCGAAGGTACCCTTGAAGCCGGTCGACGCGATGGTCTTCTCCATCAATTCGCGGATGCGCGCGACTTCGGACTGGCCGAGCTTATGGATTTCATCCGGCGTCATGGTCGTGGTCGTTTCGCGGCGGACCAGGAAACGATAGGTCGTTTCGCCGTTCGGCGTGGAACGCCAGCCGATCTGCTTGCGGGCCGCCGGCAGATACTCACGGGCGAGAAAGTCGACGAAGGCTTTCTGCTGCGGCACCACCTGATCGCGCACGATCTGCAGGGCGCGATCACGATAGTCGGCCTGCGTCGCCTGCGGAATGCTCGACGGCATTTTCGCGAACGGCGTCAGCAGCACATGATCTTCGGGGTTTGCCGCAGCCTGCTGGCGCGCCACGTCGAGAACGCGGTCGACCACGATGCGCGGCTGCGTCAGTTTCGTGCCGATGCCGCGGCGCAGGTTGGCGATGTTCTGGCGATAGTAGTCGGGCATCGCCTGCAGGCGCGACATCCAGGCATCCGCGTCGGCGCGCGATGCGATCACTGTCGTCCGCCCGATGTAGTCGCCCAGCGTGTGAAAGCCGCTGTCGTTCTCGAACGCGATGCGCGACAGGTCGTAGCCGTATTGCTCGATCAGGATGTCGACCGATCGCTGCAGCAATGCATGATTCAGTCGCGATTCGGCGGAGAGCTGCCGTGCATCGATGGCGGCGATGCGCTTCCCGAGCGTCGTGAATGCCTCGCGCAGTTTGCGTTCGCTTTCCGGCCGGACGTCCGGCAGACGGGCCAGCGCTTCGATATCGCCTTCCTGCCCTGCGGTCAGCGGATCGCGGATGCGATCGAGGCGCTCATGGTCGGCGATGACCTGGGCAAGCGCAGTTTCGGCGACGTTCGGCTGCGTCTGGGCGTGCAACGGCGCAGGCAGGCACAGTACGAAACACAGGCAGACCGGCACGCGCAGTGGCCGGAGCATGGGTTCGACTCAGCCGCCCGCCATCGGCAACTTGTTCACCATGCTGCGATAGGCCGATCGCGCCTTGCGCAAAGCTTCGCCCGGCGTGCTCGCCGCGCCGCTGGAACTCGCTCTCCACAACGAACGCTGGGTCGCGGGATCGAGGATGTAGAGAATCAGGTCGCCCTCGCGACCGATGCCCGGCGGACGCGGAGCCGACGCGTCGGAGGGTGTATCGCCGCTGCTGGCATCGAATACGGAGGTATTCACCGGATTGATGTGCTTGCTCAGATCTTCTTCGACCGCCTCGGTCATCGTCGTGCGCGCAGCAGCACCGAGCACGACCAGCACATCGGCCGGCTCACTGCCTGTCACTTCGCGATACCCCCTGCCCTGCAACGCGCCAACGGCGGCGGCCCGCAGTTCGCTGGCGATGCGATCACGCTGACCTTCCGGAATCTGTTCGGGAAAGATCAGCCGTTCCTCCTGCACCTTGAAGGTCCGGAACGCCGGCACGGTGGCGAGATCGCCTGCAGTTTCGATCGGATCGGTAGCGCAACCGGCGAGCAGGAAGGCGGCGAGAACGAGACCCGGAATTTTTTTCGTCACTTGATGTTCACATCCAGTTCGTAGTCGACCCGACCGACTTTCTGCGCCTGCGATCTCAGCAACCCGAGCCGCACCGTGTAGGTGCCGTTGCCCGGCACCACGCCCTCCCAGCGGGTCGTACCATCGATGAAGTTCGTATAGATCGCCGGCGCGTTCTTGACCGTGCTCGCGAAGACCGGCGCCAGCAGATCGATACCGATCCAGGGCGACAGATCCGACGACACGGCCAGGACGACTTTCTGCCCTTTGCGGGCATCGAATGTGTACTCGTGCTTGTCCTTACCGACCAGCCGCCCCTGGACGCGCGCGGATCGGGCATCGTCGAAGGTCAGCTGCGTTGCCTTGCTGGAATCTGCGTCGTCGGCGGCCTGGTCATCGGCCCGCACCTGGAACGACCAGCCCACGACCGCGACGGTGATCGCAACCCACAGCCCGCGAAACGCTACGCGCCACATGACACACCTCCGTGGCCATGAACCGCCCACCCGGGATGTCGGTTCCCTGCGCCCGGGCGTTAGTAGCGCGCCAACGGCGGCGCCGATCAATCAGTAATTGTGGAATCCGTGCTGCTGCCTGTGGGGCCGGCTTTAGCCGGCCTCTGCGGAGTCAGGCTGAAGCCTGACCTACAACTGGTCCGACCCTGGAGCTACAGCCAGCGAACGCTGCCCTCGGTCGGTGCCGGCACCAGCGGCCCGGCAACGGCGGTCGTTCCGAGATACAGGAAGGCGACGATGTGATCATCGGCCGCCAGCCCGAGCGCCTGCTTCACGCCGGCATCGTACGCGGCGCCGCCGGTCTTCCACATTGCGCCGTACCCCAGCGCTCCCGCCGCCAGCATCATGTTCTGGACCGCTGCGCCCACGGCCAGCACCTGCTCGATTTCGGGAATCTTGCCCTTCGTGATGTGTGCGGCCACGACGACGATGGTCGGTGCGCGCATCGGTTTGCGGCGCTCGCCATCCAGATCCTCGGCCGTGGCCTCGGGATTCTTCCGCCGCAGCAGATCGGCCATCGCATCGGCGAGTGTGCGGCGGGCCTCTCCCTGCAGGACCACGAAACGCCAGGGCCGCAGCCGACCATGATCCGGCGCACGCGCACCGGCGCCGATGATGCGTTCGATGTGCTCGCGCGTCGGTGCAGGTTCGATCAGCTTGGCCGCGGAGGTGCGCGATTCGATGCCGGTGAGAAGATCCATGAGCCTTACCCCAGCCTGCGCACTTGCATCGCCAGATGCAGGCGATCGCCGCGCATGGTGCACATCGCAATGTCGACGCCGCTGTCGACGGCCCAGGTTCGCGCCAGTGCCTGCGACGGCAGATACACCGGCAGCTTGAACTGCGTGTCGATCTGGATGCCCTCGTGCGGCAGGTGCGATGCCGCTGCACCCAGGCAGCGACCGAGCGACCACATGCCATGCGCGACGGCCTGCTTGAAGCCATACATCGCCGCCGTGCGCGCCGTCAGGTGAATCGGATTGAAGTCGCCGGAGACGCGCGCATAACGCCAGCCGGTGTTCTCGGCGATGTCGAGCGTGTCCGTCTGCGTGCCTTCCTGCGGATGATTCGAGCGCTCGATGGAGGGGCGCTTGCCGCCGCCGCCCTCCACCTTCGTCGGTTGCGTGCCGCGCGCGAACATGGTGCTGACTTCCTCCCACACCAGTTCGCCGTCGCGTTCGTAGCGGGTCGTGAAGTCGTACTCCTGGCCCGCGTCCGTGAGCCGCAGCGTGTCGAAGTGCACGGTCAGCCGCAGCGGTGCACGCGTGTCGATGGCCTTGAATACGCGGATCGTGTTGCGCAGGTGAATGAGTCCCAGCACCTTGACCGGAAAGCCGCGCGCGATGAACAACTGCATGTGCATCGGCATCGCCACGGCGTGCAGATACGCAGGCGGCAGATGCGCAGCCGCCGGCACGCCGCACACGTCACGATACGTGCGCAAGTGACTCTCCGACAGCCGCACGCGGCGCGCTTCGAGTTCGATCGGCGTCACGACGGCGCCTGCAGGCGCCACGAAGGGCTTCTTGCTGAGGAAGACGCGGACGAAGGCCGGCACCATCGATGGCGGGCCGGCGAACGAAATCTTTTCAGTGGCTGGCATCAGGAACCGTCAAACGCTCAGGGAACGGTGCGATCGATCACGATCTGCAATGTGCCTGTGTCCTTGCCGAATTCATAGTCGGCTTCCCCGTAAAAATCGCCGCTGCGCTGCTGGGGCGCGCCGGACAGGGACAGGCGCGCGACGACCTGAACGCGCGAAGCGGAAGCGAGGGTCCGCGTCGGCATCATGGCATCGGCCTCGCTCAGTTCGAGCGTCAGCGGCGCTTCGGCAGAACTGCGTCGCTGCACGGCCAGCGGCGGACCGGCTGCTGCAGGATCGCGCGCGAGGATGAAGAGCGGCGTGGCTCCCTTGAGCTGCTGCTGGATGGCCGGAGCGATCGAGACCGAGACCTGGATCGTGTGTTTCTGCGTCGCTGCTGCAGAGGTCGCCGCAGTCGCTGCGCCGCCCTCGCCCGCTTCGCCGATCTGTTCGTTCAGATCCTGGATCTGCTGTTCGAGGATCGTGCGCAGTTGCGGCGGCGGTTCGTGAGCCAGCAGCCTCTGCAGCCGATCGCGACCGAGTTTCAGATCGCCCGCCTGCAACGCGGCGATGCCGCCATACCAGAGCGCCTTCGGATGATTCGGTGCGCGACGCAGCGCCTCATTGAAGAGTTCGCCTGCCCGTCCGGCCAGCGATGCCTGATCGAGCATGGCCAGCGATTCGCCGAGACCGATGGTCGCGTCGACGTTCTCGCCGCGGCTGAGGTCGTAAGCGTGCTGGTACGCCTCGACCGCCCGCGGGAACTTCTCCAGCGTGAAATACGAACGACCCAGCAATATCCAGCCTTCGATGTCCTGCGGATTCGCCGCCAGCTTCGCTTCGAGCTGCGCGAGCATCCGGTCGACTTCGGCACTCTGGACGCCGGCCGTCTCGACGGCCTGCCAGTTCCAGTTGCTGAGCTGGACATACATGACGGCTGCCAGGCCGGTCACAGCGAGTATGACCACCGCGCTCGACACGCGACGTTCCTTGCGAGTCGCAGTTGCATCGACGCTCGGCCGCGGACGCCATAGCGGCAGCGTGGTCCAGACCAGCGTCACGAGCAGCAGGGCCGCACAGACGATCGCAAATGCCGTCATGGTTCACCCATGCCGGTGCGTGCGCGGTCATCGGCCGGCAGATCGTCATCGGGCAGCTTCGACTTGCGCGAGATGACGACGAACGCGGCAATGATGCCGATGAGCACGAGCAGCACCGGCGCCGCCCACAACAGCCAGGTGTTGGACTTCACCGGCGGGCGATAGAGGATGTAATCGCCGTAGCGATCGGTCATGTACGTCTTGATCTCGTCGTCGCTCTTGCCCGTGGCGATCAGTTCACGCAGTTGCCGGCGCAGGTCCGCGGCGAGCGAGACACTCGAATCGGCGATCGTTTCACTGCGGCATTGCAGACAGCGCAACTCGCGCGCGAGGTGTTCGTAGCGCGCCTGCTGCGCCGGATCGTCGAAGGCCGGCGCTGTGTCCATGGCCTGCGACGCGGACACGGCGAGCAGCAGGATCATCACCCCGACACAGGCTTTCATTCGCGCACCTTCAGCAGCGGCAGGAACTCGCGCTCCCAGATCTCGACGGTCATCGGCGCGACGTGTTTGTGAATCACCTTGCCCGACGCATCGACCAGGAAGGTCTCCGGCGCGCCGTACACGCCCCAGTCGATCGCCACCCGCCCTTCTTCGTCGAAGGCCGTTGCGACGTAGGGATTGCCGAGCTGCTGCAGCCACTGCAGTGCGAGCTGCATGTCGTCCTTCCAGTTGAGTCCGACGATGGGTACTTCGCCGCGGCTGGCGATTTCGAGCAAGGCTTCATGCTCCTGACGACAGCCTACGCACCACGTGGCCCACACGTTGAGCACGTAGGGCCGACCGGCGAAGTCGCTGGTCGACACCGTGGGCGAGCTGCCGCCGACGCTGGGCAACGAAAACTGCGGCGCCGGCTTGCCGATCAGCGGCGACGGCAATGTCTCCTTGTCGCGCCCGAGCCCGACGAAGAAGAACGCGAGAAGCGCGGCCAGCAGACCGACCGGAATCAGGTATCGCCACATGATCGTCAGGCCGCCTTGACGCCGGTGGTCGTCGACACGGTGGCGTCCGCAGTCACCCGCGAACGGTAACGGCGATCCGTCGCCGCAATCAGTCCGCCGAGCGCCATCGTGAATGCGCCAAACCAGATGAACTGCACCATCGGCTTGTACTGCAGCCGCAGGCTCCAGGCGCCGTCGCCGAGCGGCGAACCCATCGACACGAGCAGGTGCCGGGTCCAGCGCGAGTCGATGCCGGCTTCCGTCATCGGATTCTTCTGCACGCGATAAGTGCGCTTCTGCGGATGCAGGACGGCGATTTCTTCACCGTCGCGCGTCACGCGGATTTCACTCTCGATGGCATCGTAGTTCGGGCCGGCGACTTCGCCGAGCTTAGTCATCGTGAACTGGAAACCGGAGAGTTCCGCGGTCTGCCCGGGGCGCAGGCTGAGATCGGTTTCGCTGCGATAGGACTCGGTCGTGGCGACGCCGAGCACGAACAGCGCGAGCCCGAGATGCGCCACGCTCATGCCGACGATGCTGGCGGACAACGATTGCTTCCTGATCAGCCGCGACACCGGATCCATCAGCGCTGCAAGTCCGATCCACACGGCCAGTGCAAATCCGACCGTCGTCATCACCGAATGCCATCCGTAAACCGCCAGCGACAGCACGAGGCCCGCAACGATGGCGACACCGAGCAGCAGGACGAGCGTTCGGCCGGTGCGCTCGTAGCTGGCGCGCTTCCAGCCGGCGTGCATTCCCGGCGCCAGCAGCAGCAGCATCGGCAGCATGGGAATCAGGAACGCGATGTTGAAGTACGGCGGCCCGACGGAAATCTTTCCGAGATCCAGTGCATCGAGAAACATCGGATACAGCGTGCCCAGCAGGATCAGCAGCGTCGCACCCACCAGCAGCACGTTGTTGATGAGCAGGACGCTTTCGCGCGATACGGGCGCGAATCCCGTGTCAGTGCGAAACAGCGGCGCGCGCCACGCATACAGCGCCAGCGCGGAACCCGAGCACACCGCCAGGAACGTCAGGATGAACAGGCCGCGCGTCGGATCGCTCGCGAAGGCGTGCACCGATTCGACCACGCCCGAGCGAACCAGGAACGTACCGAGCACCGACAGCGAGAATGCGGTGATCGACAGCAGCAGCGTCCAGCTCTTGAACAGCCCACGCTTCTCCGTGACGGCGAGGGAATGAATCAGCGCCGTCGCGATGAGCCACGGCATGAACGAAGCGTTCTCCACCGCGTCCCAGAACCACCAGCCGCCCCAGCCGAGTTCGTAGTACGCCCACCAGCTGCCGAGCGTGATGCCGCACGTGAGGAACACCCAGGCGACATTCGTCCACGGCCGCACCCAGCGCGCCCACACCGAATCGAGCTTGCCTTCGAGCATCGCCGCAATCGCGAACGCGAACGGCACCGACAGGCCGATGTAGCCCGTGTACTGCATCGGCGGATGGATGATGAGTCCGGGATCCTGCAGCAGCGGATTCAGGTCGCGACCGTCGAGTGCCGCCGGCCACAGCCGCTCGAACGGACTGGAGGTCGTCAGAATGAAGAGCGCGAACCCGGCACTGATCAAACCCAGCACGCCGAGCACGCGACTCGTCACGACTTCGGGAATCGAGCGGCTGAAAGCCGCCACCGCGAGCGTCCACGTTGCCTGTACCAGCAGCCACAGCAGCAGTGATCCTTCGTGCGCGCCCCAGGTCGCGGCCAGGCGATACATCGTCGGCAGCTCGGAGTTCGAGTTCTGCGCGACATACAGCACGGAGAAGTCGTTCAGATAGAACGCCCGCATCAGGCAGACGAAGGCGATGGCCGTCAGCACGAAATGTCCGACGACTGCGTTGCGGGTCAGCGCCATCCAGTGCGGCTTGCGCCACGCGGCGCCGGCGAGGCCGAAGAACGCCTGCGGCAGCGTCAGACAGAACGCGAGGATCAGCGCGAAGTGGCCCAGCTCGACGGTCATGATGGATTGCTCAGGTCGCGGGTTGGGACTTCCGGACCGCGTCCTGATGCTGCTTCTTCAGGCTGTCAGCGACGTCGGGGGGCATGTAGTTCTCGTCGTGCTTCGCCAGCACTTCCTCGGCCACGAAACGGCCGTCCGGGTCGAGCTTGCCGCGGGCCACGATGCCCTGGCCTTCGCGGAACAGGTCGGGCAGCACGCCGCTGTAGCGGACGGTCACGTTGTGCGAATAGTCCGTGAGGACGAACGTCGCTTCCATGCTGCCGGTCGGCCGGTGAAAACTGCCCTCGGTCACCATCCCGCCGACGCGGAAGGTGCGATCGGCCGGCGCCTTGCCGGCGGTCACGTCCGATGGGGAATAGAAGTAGAGAAGATTGTCCTGGAAGGCGCTGAGGGCAAAGGCCGCGGCGGCGCCCACGCCGATCACCATGAGTGCCACCAGCAGCATGCGACGCTGGCGGGCCGTCATGCCTGGCTCCCCGCCGCCTGTGCACGTCGCCGGGCAAGCAGTTGCGCGGCCTTCAGCCGACGCTGGCTGATCCATTCCATCCCGATCAGCACCGCGGCGGTCAGCAGGTAGCAGGGCCACACGTACGCCGCGTAACCGCCCATGTGAAGAAAATCAGCTAAGTTCATGATTACAGACCGCCTTCATTGAGCCAGGCAGTGTTTCGCTCCCGCTGCAGGATCTCGGTGCGTACCCGCGTACAGAGCACGGCGCCGAAGTAGAGCACAAATGCCAGGATCAGCAGCAGCAGCGGCCACACCATCGATCCGGCGATGGCGGGCTTGTCCAGCTGGGTCACCGAGAGGCTGGGCCCCTGGTGCAGGCTGTTCCACCAGACGACGGAGTATTTGACGATGGGGACATTCACCACGCCGACGATGGCGAGGATGGCGCTGGCGCGATCGGCACGCTGGAGGTCGTCGAAGGAACTCCGCAGCGCCATGTAACCGAGATAAAGGAACAGCAGGATCAGCTCCGAGGTCAGGCGCGGATCCCATTCCCACCAGGTGCCCCACATGGGCTTGCCCCAGACCGAGCCTGTGACCAGCGCGAGCACCGTGAACCAGGCGCCGATGGGAGCGCAGGCCGCGGCAACTGCGTGCGCCAGCTTCATGCGCCAGATGACGCCGATGGCTGCGGCGACCGCCATCATGACGTAGACGGTCAACGACAGGATCGCGCTGGGCACGTGCACGTAGATGATGCGGAACGCATCCTTCTGCTGGTAATCCGGTGGCGCCAGCACCAATCCGCCATAGACGCCGATCGCCATCAATACGACGGCAGGCCAGAACAGCCATGGACGCCACAGCGCCAGCAGACGGTAGGCATGCGGCGGCGAGGCGAGCTGAAAGAACCACAGCCAGCGCGAAGCCGGTCGCGGGTTCTCGCCCGTCGTGCGTGCCTCCGTCGTCATTTTTTGGGTATTCATGACTCCACACTGATTCGCATGGCTGCTGCCATCGCTGCCGGACCGAGACTCACGAACAGCACCAGCGCGGCGGCCAGCAAGTTTAGCGGACCAGCCGCCGACTCGCCGTGCATCGCCAGATCCACGGCGCGGGCGCCGAAGATCAGGATCGGCACTTCCAGCGGCAGCACCAGCAACGCCAGCAGCACGCTGCCGCGTCGCACGCTCACTGTCAGCGCCGCGCCGATCGCACCGAGCACGCTCAACGCTCCGGTACCCAGGGCGAGCGAACCGATCAGCACCGGCCAGGCCTGTTCCGGCAGGCCCAGCGAATAACCGACCAGCGGCGCCATCACCACGATGGGCAGTCCCGCCAGCACCCAGTGAGTCAGCGTCTTCGCCAGCAACATGAGCGACAACGGCTGTCCAGACAGCGTCCACTGCTCCATGGTTCCGTCCTCGACGTCCGGACGGAACAGCGATTCGAGCGCCAGCAGCGAGGCCAGCATGGCCGCGACCCACACCACGCCCGGCGCAATCCGTCGCAACTCATCAAGCGACGGGCTCACTGCGAGCGGAAACAGCGTCGTCACGATCATGAAAAACACCAGCGGCTGGATCACCTGGTCCCAGTGGCGAACGGCGAGCCGCAGATCGCGCCGCACGACCAGTCCCATGAGTTGCAGCGCGCCCGTCGGCATCAATGCAGCTCCACGGTGTCGACGCCCGGACGGCCCTGCAGCAGCAACTGATGCGCCGCCGTGAGGATCATTCCGCCCGCTTCCAGGTGTTCACTCATCACCTGCTGGAACAGCTCGATGCCGGCCGCATCGAGATTGGTGATCGGCTCATCCAGTATCCACAGCGGCGCGGCACTCAGCACGATTCGCGCGATGGCGACACGCCGCTTCTGTCCCGCCGACAGGGCACGCACCGGCAGTTCGGCGCAATGCGGAATCTGCAATCGCTGCAGCGCTGCGTGCGCCTGTTCCGTGGTGAGCGAATGCCGGATGCCGACGCCAAACTGAAGATTCTCCAGCGCGCTGAGGTCCGCCTTGAGGGCATTGATGTGAGCGAGAGAGGCGAGCTGCTGGTGGTATCCGTCGCGATCCGCCGTCACGCTCTGCCCGCCCCAGCGGATCTCGCCCGACTCGAACGGCAGCAGTCCCGCCGCACACCGCAACAGACTGGTCTTGCCGACGCCGTTCGGTCCGGTGATCTGCAACAGTTCGCCGTTTTTCAATGCAAGGGAAACGCCGCGAAGCAGATGACGGTCGCCGCGCCACAGGTGCAGTTCGTGGATTTCGAATCGCGCATCGTTGGACTCGAGAGGGCTCAGCATGCCGGCGTGTGAATACCTGATCGTTGGAATCGTCGGCGCGGAACAAAAAACGCGGCGCAGTCTAGCAGATGGACCTGCCGCCCCCGGGCCGATGCGGCCTCGCACTGCGCCGGGTAGAATCCGCGCCGCGCGAGAACGGACGCAGCGGCGGTGTGGCGGAATTGGTAGACGCAGCAGACTTAAAATTTGCCGACGCAAGTCGTACCGGTTCGATTCCGGTCACCGCCACCAGCCAATGAATGTCGGTCGATGAGCTGTGTTGACAATGGACGTTGATCGGTAGGTACTATACCCACCAATGAAAAGCGTGGAACTCATCAAAAAGCTGCAGGATGCGGGCTGGGTTTTACGCTCGATTCATGGCAGCCATCACGTGTTCCAGCATCCAGCGCGGCCAGGACACCTGACCGTGCCTCATCCGAAGAAGGATCTCGGCAAAGGGCTGATACACAAGATCCTGAAGCAGGCAGGCCTGAAGTGACCCGCCCGCCCCGATGAGGTAAAGCCAGATGAAATTTGCCATCGCAATCGAGACGGGAACGAAGAAAACCGCGTTCGGCGTCGTTGTGCCGGATCTGCCCGGCTGCTTCAGCGCAGGCGACACCGTAGAGGAAGCGTTCGACAACGCTCGCGAAGCCATCGAGACTCATTGCGAGATCATTGCCGAGAGCAACGGCGATGTGCCTGTGACGAGATCGCTCAGCGACTGGCAGGCCGATCCTCAGTTCAAAGGCTGGACCTGGGGAATCGTCGAGGTGCCGATCGAGAAGTACTTCGGGCCCGCAGAGAAGATCAACATCACCGTGCCGGCCCGAATTCTGCGACGCATCGATGAGTACGCGCAGAAGCATGGCGACACTCGCTCGGGATTCCTGGTGCGCGCTGCCGAACAGGCGATGCGCCAGTAGCCGGCGTGTCTGGCCGGTTCCGATATCGTCAGACTTGCGATGGAGGCGCCGGCCGGAATTGAACCGGCGTACGCGGTTTTGCAGACCGCTGCGTAACCACTCCGCCACGGCGCCACGCCGATGAGGACCCCAGAAGCGCAAAACCCCGGGTGGGTGATCCGGGGTTTGCTGAGAATCTGGAGCGGGAAAGGAGGCTCGAACTCCCGACCTCAACCTTGGCAAGGTTGCGCTCTACCAACTGAGCTATTCCCGCAGGTCGCTTGAAGCGGCGGCTATTCTAGGGCGGCAAGCTGCACTGTCAAGGTAAAGATCGGAGACCGTGCGGCAATCTGGAAATCCGCATCTCACCGCGGCTGCGAATCGCTCAGCGCCGGCCACGCCGCCCGCAGATAGACCACCATCGACCACAGCGTCAGCACGGCCGCCGCCACCAGGCAATACACGCCGAGTTCGAACGCGGGGATGAACCAGACGTCGCTGCGAAACAGCATCATCGACAGCCCCGTCATCTGGAAGATGGTCTTGAGCTTGCCGAGCGAAGACACCGCCACCTTGCCGCGCGCACCCAGCTCCGCCATCCATTCGCGCAGTGCCGAGATGGTGATCTCCCGGCCGACGATCACTGCAGCCGTCAACGTGATGAGCAGGTGCGGATCGAAGCGGATCAGTTTCAGGTGCGGCGGATCGTGGCTCACCAGCAGGATGAGCGCGGTAACGACCATCAGCTTGTCTGCGACCGGATCCAGAAACGCGCCGAGCGCCGAGGTCTGTCCGAGACGCCGCGCGAGGTAGCCATCGAGCGAATCGGTGATGGCCGCAAGAATGAAGACGCAGGCGGCCGTCGGATCGGACCAGCCATACGGCAGGTAGAACAGCACGACCACGAGCGGAATCATCACGATCCGCGCGAACGTCAGCACATTGGCGATGGGAAAGCTCACGGCGACACCGCCTCAACCTGCCACGTGCAACGTGTCGTAGATCGATTGTGCGAGCTTGCGACTGATGCCGTGCACTTTCTCGAGGTCTTCGATGCCGGCGCGCGAAATGCCCTGCAATCCACCGAACTGCCGCAGCAGTTCACGGCGCTTGCGCGGCCCGAGCCCGGGAACGGTTTCGAGAATGGATTCCCTGCGTGCCTTGGCGCGTCGATGACGATGACCGGCAATGGCAAAACGATGGGCCTCGTCACGGATTCTCTGGATCAGATGCAGGGCGGAAGAGTCTGGCGGCAGTATAGTGGGCAGCTCCTGATGGGCCAAGAAAAGCCGCTCCTGCCCGGGACGACGGTCGGCCCCCTTCGCCACGCCGACCACGGCAATGCCCGCGATTTCCAGCTCATCGAGCACTGCAATCGCCTGGGCCAGCTGACCCGGTCCGCCGTCGATGAGCAGCAGATCCGGCATCGGCACGTCGCCTTTCTTGATTCGCGCATAGCGACGGCTGAGCGCCTGCCGCATGGCGCCATAGTCGTCGCCCGGCTCGATACCGTCGATGTTGAAGCGCCGATAGTCCGACTTGAGCGGGCCCGCCGGACCGAACACGACGCAGGACGCCACGGTCCTCTCGCCCATCGTATGACTGATGTCGAAGCATTCGATACGCGCCGGCAGCGCGGGCAGACCCAGCGCCGTGGCGATTTCCTGCAACTGCTCGGCAGTGGTCGCTTCCGTGGCCTGACGCATCTTGAGACCGACGTCCGCATTGGTACGCGCCATGTCGAGCCAGCGCGCACGCACGCCGCGAACGCTGCTGCGGATGCGCACGGTGCGTCCCAGCTTTTCCGACAGCGTCGCCTCCAGCACATCGGCGTCTTCGATGGGTTCGCTGATGAGAATCTCGTCGGGGGCTTCGCGTGCGAGGTAGTACTGCACGAGAAATCCCGAGAGCAGTTCGCCCGCCTCTGCCAGACCGGCGCGCGGAAAAAAATTGTTGCTGCCGAGATTGCGCCCGCCGCGCACGAACACGATCGAGACGCAATGCTCGCCGGCGTTCGACACCAGCGCGACCGCGTCGATGTCGTGCTCCGCGTTGCGGGTGACGGCCTGGGTCGAATGAATCGCCTTGATGCCGTGGATCTGATCGCGCAATCGCGCCGCCCGTTCGAACTCCAGCTGCTGCGACGCCTGCTCCATGCGTTGCGCCAGGTCTTCGAGCAGTTCGGCACCCCGGCCTTCCAGCACCTTCATCGCATCGCTGACGTCCTGCGCGTAGTCCTGCCGGGAGATCAGTTCCACGCACGGGCCGGAGCAGCGCTTGATCTGGTACTGCAGGCACGGCCGCGAGCGGTTCGAGAAGAACGAATCGCTGCACGGCCGCAGCAGGAACAGCTTCTGCAACAGCAGCAGCGTTTCACGCGTGGCGCGGGCATTCGGATACGGCCCGAAGAACTTCCCCGGCATCCGGCTGCGGCTGCCGCGATAGAAGCTGATGCGCGGATAGTCGTGATCGGTGGAGATGTAGAGATAAGGGAAGCTCTTGTCGTCGCGCAGCGCGACGTTGTAGCGCGGCTTGTGCTGCTTGATCAGGTTGTATTCGAGCAGCAGCGCCTCGGTTTCCGAGCCCGTCACGGTGACTTCGACATTGGCGATCTGGCTGACCATTGCCATGGTCTTGGCCGTCTGCGCCTTGCCGACGAAGTACGTCGTCAGGCGATTCCTGAGATTGCGCGCCTTGCCGACGTACAGCACCTCGCCATCGGCCGCGAGCATCCGGTACACGCCGGGCCGCTGGCTGACGTTGGCGAGGAACGGTTTGGAATCGAAGTCGGGCAAGGGAAGCGGAAGGTATAAGGTGTGGAGTTCAATGGCACTGCATAGCGCCTTCTCTGCTGCAGGTCAGGCTTCAGCCTGACTCTTTGAAGGCCGGCTGAAGCCGGCCCCACAGTAAGGAAAGCGCCATCTTACACGCCTTCCCTGACCAGCTCGGCGGCACGCGCGAACACGGCGTCGAACATTTCCTCGGTCAGACGGCGCGTCTGGGTGTTGTAGCGGCTGCAGTGATAGGAATCGATCAGCGTCATGCCGCGCGGCAGGGCGTGCTCCGCCGCGTGCGCAAACTTGAACGCCGACGGCTTCAGCCCGAGCGCGTTCAGCGCCGCGTTGTGCCCGATCGAACCCATCGCCATCAGCACTGTTCCGTCCGCCACACGCGCCAGCTCCGCCTTGATGTAGCGCAGACAGGTGCGGATCTCGGCCGGCAGCGGCTTGTTCTCCGGCGGCACGCATTTCACTGAATTGGTGATGCGGCAATTGATGAGCTTCAGTCCATCGTCCGCCGCAATCGATTCTGGCCGGCTCGCAAAGCCGAACTTGTGCAGCGTGCGATACAGCAGCAGCCCCGCGTGATCGCCCGTGAATGGACGGCCCGTGGCATTGGCGCCATGAAATCCCGGCGCCAGTCCAACGATGATGAACTTCGCCTTGGGGTCGCCGAAAGGCGGCACCGGCAGGCAATAGTAGTCCGGATATTCCTTGCGTCCCTGCGCCAGGAACTGCGCAAGCCGCGGACAGAGTGTGCAGTTCCGGTCGAAGATCACGCCGTCCGACGGCCAGAGTTCTGCGCTCGTCGCACTCGGTTTGCGGACAGAAATCTGCGCGAGCGTACGGCGAGGCGTCGCGCGCTTTTTCGCACTGGTGATGGGCATGTCGCCAGTGTAACCCGGCGACGTGACGAAGCAGCGGGCGCCTCTTCGACGTCCGCGTGTATGATCGCGGCCGCGTCGATCCGACAACGACAATGACGCGCCTCTCATCAGCCTTCATGAAATTGAGGATCCTGTGGCAGCGAACGAAAAACCGGTGAATGCATCCGCGGGCAAAGAAAAAATGGCGTGGGTCGAAAGGCTCGCGGCCGTCATGGAGCGTGTCGTTCCAGACGCGATCACGACGTCGATCCTGCTCCTGATCATCCTTGTCGCGATGTCGTTGGGCATCGGCACCTCCCTCGCCGATACGATGAACGCCTACTACGACGGCCTGTGGAATCTGCTTGCCTTCACGATGCAGATGACGCTGATTCTCGTCCTGAGCCTGATTCTGGGCTCCACGCCCTTCTTCAAACGCACCATCATCCGGCTCTCGCAGCTGCCGCGGACGGTGCCGCAGGTCGTGGCCGGTTCGGTGCTGACCTCGGCCGTGATCGCCTACATGAACTGGGGCCTGTCGATCGCGCTGGCGCCGCTGGTGGCGATCCATTTCTGCAGGAACGCCGAGGCGAAAGGCCTGAAGATCGACTTCCTGTTCCTGATGGGCGCGCTGGCGGGCGCGGGTGCGGTCTGGCAGTTCGGCCTGTCGGGCAGCGCGCCGCTGCTCATGGCGACACCCGGGCATTTCCTGGAAGAGACGACCGGCATCATGCCGCTCAGCACCACGATCTGGGCGCCGGCCACCATCATTCTCGTGATCTCCTTCCTGATCGTCGTGACGATCGCGGGCATCGTGCTGATGCCGAAGAACGTCAGGCCGATTTCCGAATTCCAGGACGCGCACGCGAGCGTCGCCGAAGAAGTTGAAGAAGAGATACCGCCGCACGAGCGCACGTTCGCCATGCGGATGGAGAACAGCCCGCTCGTGATCGTGCCGCTGGTGCTGATGCTGTTCGCCTGGCTGTACACGCATTTCTTCGTGAAGGAACTGTCGCTCGACATCAACTCGATGAACACGATCGTGCTGACGGCCGGCCTCATCCTGCATCGGAACATCGCGCGCTTTACTCGCGCGTTGCGCGAGGCCGTCGGGCTCGCCTGGCCGATCGTCCTGCTCTACCACCTCTATGCCGGTGTCGCGGGCCTGATCCAGTTCACGCCGGTGGGCGAGCACATCGTATCGATGTTCGATCCGATCATGACGCCGTACACGTTCCCGGTGCTGATCGTCGTGATCAGCGCGGTCGTGTCGTTCTTCATTCCGACGAGCGGCGGCCAGTGGCTCATTCAGGGTTTCGTGACGGTGCAGGCGGCGGAGTCGGTAGGCCACTCCGCACAGCGTGGCCTGCTCGCGCTCAGCGTCGGCGATCACATGGGCAACCTGCTGACGCCGTTCTGGGCCGTCGTCGGCGCGAGCATCGCGCGCGTCGACTTCCGTCTGATGTTCGGCTATCGCCTGATCTTCGCGGCCATCTGGTTCGTCATGGGGACGCTCGCGTTCACGTTCCTGCCGTGCTGAGCGGGTATCGCAGACCCGCAGGTCACGGCCACATGGCCGTGACCTGCAACGCACGGCAAGCCGACGTCAGTCCGCCCTCAAGGCGCTGACGATCGGCATCCGGGCTGCGCGAACGGCCGGAAGCAGCCCGCCGGCAAGTCCGACAACGGACGCGACGACGACACTGATCGCGACCAGATCACCAGTGATCGCGAGCTGATAGACGACCTGCGACCCGCCCATGGCGCTGCTGATCGTGTTGACCGAGCTGCCATCGAACAGACTGTAAGCCAGCATCACTCCTGCGCCGGCGCCCAGTAGCGCCAGCAGCAGCGCTTCCAGCACGACGGCCGTGGCCACTGCGCCCGGCAGGAATCCGAGCGCACGCAATGTCGCGATTTCGGTCGAACGATCGATGACGGCGGAGTACATCGTATTGAGAGCGCCGACGAGCGCGCCGATGGCCATGATCGTCCCGATGAAGTAAGCGATCAGATTGAGCAGTCGATGCATGGAACGGGACGTCACTGCGACATAGTCAGCTTCTCGCAGAACGTCGACTTCGAGCATCGGGTTGCTGGTCAGCGCGTCTTTGAAATGCCGAAACTCATCGGGGCTCTTCAGCTGCGCCACCACGGTTGAGAAGCCGTTCGATTGATACGCGGCAATCAGCGTTTCCGCGTCCGCGAGCAGTCCCGATTCGTCGGAGCTGCCCTCGCTTTCAAACGTGCCGACCACGGTCCATTCGCCGTCACGCAGCACGATGCGATTGCCGATTGCCAGTCCCGCGAAGCGCTTCTGCGCTGTGAGTCCCACCGCGACCTCATGCACTGCCGGCCTGAACCAGCGTCCCGCAACGAGCTTGATTTCCGGTCTCAATGCTGAACTTCGTGGCCCGACTCCCCGCACGGCGATATACGCATCCTTGCCGTCGCTTCTACTCGCAACAACTGCGGTCAGAACCTTCTCGGCAGATGCGATGGGATGACCGCTGGAATCCCGCCGGATCCCCGGACTGTCGAAGATGGTATTGACCGCCTCGCGCGACAGGTTGCTGCTTGCCTGCGAATCGCTCCCACTGCTGAGAACGACCAAGCGGTCGTCGCGAACGGTTCCAGCAACCGTGCGAGTGAAGCCCGCGGAAAGCGCAAGGACGGATATGAGAACCGCAACCACACCAGTCATGCCGATGATGACCGCGAGGATGGAACCGAGACGCTGCCGCATGCCCAGCAGGCTGACGGCAGTAAGCGCGGCAATCTGTCGAACTGCAGTGCTCATCGACGTAGCGCCTCCACGATGCGCAGTCGCCGGGCTCGCATTGCCGGTAGCGCGGCGCTGATCAGCGCCAGAATCACGGCTACACCCATTCCTGCGGCCGCCACCTGCCAATGGAAGTGCTGCAATCCGATGAAGCTCTTGAGCCGAGGAAAGAGCACGGCGGCGATTCCCAATCCCAGGACCGCCGCAACTCCGCACAGCAGCGTTGCCTCGGCCACAACGATCGAGAGCACACCGACGTTGGAGAATCCCAGGGTTTTCAGGACAGCGAACTCCGGCACCCGCTCCCGTCCCGACTGGATCATCGTGTTGGCGGTGATGAACAGCAATGCGAAGAACACAGCGCCACAGATCGCATTGGTGAAGAACTGGAAATCGCCGAATCGCTGGAGGGCTACTTCGGCCTCCTGCTGTTCACTGTAGGTGCGCGTCTCTGCCGGCGAGTTGGCGAACAAAGCATCGATCAGCCTGGCCACCTGCACCGACCGGGTGGGATCCGCGATCTGGACGATGATGACGTCGAACGTGTCGCTGTTGAGCAGCCGCGTTTCGTCGAAGTAATCGTAGTTCACCAGCGCCATCGACTTCTGGCCCGGGCGATCGACGTCATCGAGGATCGCAACCAGCTCGAACGTCCACACCGGATTGCCATCCTTGCGGGCAATCGCCGAATGGAGAGGCACTTTGTCGCCGAGCTTGAGTTGCAGGCGATCGCGCAACGCCGGTGTCATGGCGATACCCGCCCGATTGTTCTTCATGGCGGCGACATACTGCGGCGCCATCGCATAGTCCCGGCGTACGGCGAGATAGCTCTCCACCGAAGTAGCCAATGCGAACATGCGGTTTCGCGGATTCTGGTAGTAGCCCAGGAACACCGTGCGCCCGGCCGCGCCTGCTACGCCAGGAACTGCGAGGATCTTCTCGGCAGCCGACACCGGCATCGGGTTGCCGCCGGGGACCCGCGGCTCACTGAACAGTCGGTCCAGTTGCGCTGCCTCGACGGCCGCATGGAAGCCGGCGTTTATGCCTTGCAGCAGTCCAAACAGGATGAAGGCCACCATCACGGAGAGCAGGGTCAGCACGGATCGAACAGGCTTGCGTATGAGACCAGACCAGATGAGAGGCAGAAACTTCATCCAGGGAGCTCCATGATCGCGTGGTGAGCCGCATCACACAGAGAGTCATGAGCGGTGCTGGCGCTCTGCAAACGAAGGGCATCGTAGCCGCCCCGCCGCCCGATGAGCCAACGATCGATCGCTGCCGAGCGAAGTTCTCCAGATTCGATGTAAAGGAACCTTGACAAGCGGTTCTTCGCGAGTACCCTGTAAAGGACGCTTTACAGACCCCCGCACGGAGAACCGCAATGCTCGAACAGGAAGCCACCCGCAAATACCGCCTCGAACTGGGCGCCAGCCTGGCGATCTATCTGGGCGCTCTGTTCGTCTCCCTCCGTCTCGCCAAGTCCATGGATCCCGGCACCTTGCGCACTGCGCTGCTGATCATCCCTGTCATCCCCGTGATGCTTGCCGTGTGGGCCATTGCCCGGCATTTCCAGCGCATGGACGAGTTCATGCGTCTGCGCAGTCTCGAGAGTTTCGCCGTTGCCGGCGCCGTGACCGCCGGCCTCGCCATGACCTATGGCTTCCTCGAATCGGCGGGCTTCCCGAAGCTCAGCATGTTCTGGGTGTGGGGCGTGATGGGCGCAACGTGGATGCTGGCGACGGTGTGGCGTTGCCTGGTGTCGCGATGAAAAACCTGGTGCGCGATCTGCGCGCCGCCCGCGGCTGGAGTCAGGGCGATCTGGCCGACAGGCTGGAAGTCTCGCGCCAGACCATCAACGCAATAGAGACGGGACGCTACGACCCCAGCCTGCCGCTCGCCTTCGCCATCGCGAAGCTGTTCGGCAAGCCGATCGAAAAAATCTTTCTGACGGAGTAACCCATGAGAGCCGCGATTCTTGCGGGCGTCGCCTGCGCCCTCGCCTTCTTCACGCCGGCACTCTCCGCCAGCGAGGAGTCCGCCGTAGCGTCCTTCGACTCCGGCGCCTTGCGCGTCGAACAACGGAGCACGAAAGGCCCGCCGCTGATTTTCATCCCTGGCCTCGCGAGCGGCACTTGGGCGTGGCAGAGCGATGCCGAACGCCTCGCCAGGACGTACACGGTGTACGTGGTGTCGGTGCCGGGCTTCGACGGACGTCCGGCGATTGCCGGCACCACGCTCGACTCTCTCGCACAGGATCTGCGCAAGCTCATCGGCGACAGGCATCTCGAACGACCCGTGCTCATCGGGCACAGCATGGGCGGCACACTGGGCATGGCCTTCGCGACCGAACATTCCGGCCTGATTGCCGGCGTCATCGCTGTCGATGGACTGCCGGTTTTCCCCGGTACCGAGCATATCGGCCCGGATCGCAGCGTCCTCGCCCAGGGCGCACGTGCGCAACTCGAAAGTCAGACGCCCGAACAGTTCGTCGCGTACCAGCAGATCTACATGAAGCACGTAGGCGCGATCGACGAAGCGACGGCGACGAAGATCGCCGAACTCTCCAGCCGCAGCGATCCGAAAGCCGTGGCCGACTTCGCAGCCCAGCTACTGCTGCTGGACCTGCGCCCGAAGCTCGCCTCGATCAAGGTGCCCGTGGTCGAGATCTCGCCCTTCCATGCCCCGGACTTCGCCGCGATGAATGTCGACGAGGCCATGAAGACTCACTACTACCGCATGCTGCTCAGCGGCGTCGAAAAGCTCGAGGTGTTGTCCGTGTCGCCGGCCCGTCACTTCGTCATGTTCGACCAGCCGGAAAAATTCGCGACGACGCTCGACCAGGCACTCGCAAAGGTGTACGAGTGAAGCTGCGTTACCCGAGGTTCCTGTCATGAACAGTACGTTGCAGCTGCCGCCCCTTACCCGCGATCCGGACGAAGCGAAACGCCATCTCGACGAGTATGGGCTCGCGCGCCTCGCCGACGCGCTGTCGCCCGAAGAGCTGCAGTCGGCCCGCGCGCGTCTGTCGGAGCAGGCGGACGCGGAAAAGGCGGCAGGATGCTCCTATCACGATGGCGCGAGCCCCACCGGCCCCACCGCGGGTGCGCCGAATCAGCGGGTCTGGAATCTGATCAACAAGGGCGAGATCTTTCGCCGCGTCGCCACGTCGGGCCGCATGCTCGATCTCGTGCGGCACGTGCTGGGACCGGACATCCTGCTGTCGTCGATGACCGCGAACATCGCACGCCAGGGCGGCAGGCCCATGGCGATCCACTCCGACCAGAACTACATCCCGGTGGAAACGCCCTATCCGATGGTTTGCGACGTCGCCTGGATGCTCGTCGATTTCACCGAGGAGAACGGCGCGACCCGCGTGATCCCGGGCAGTCATCGCTGGGGACGACTTCCCCGTGCCGATGAGCCGTTGACGACGGTCGCTGCCACGGGCCCCGTCGGCACCGCGCTGATCTTCGATGGACGTTTGTGGCACGGCACCGGCGCGAACGTGACGGGCGAGTCGCGCTACGCGATGTTCACCTACTACTGCCGCGCGTTCCTGCGCCAGCAGGAGAACTTCTCGCTATCGACCTCGCCGGAGGTGCTCGCACAGGCATCGCCCGCCTTGCTCGCGCTGCTTGGATTCCAGGTCTGGCACACGCTCGGCATGATCGAAGGCACGACGCACGGCTCGATCAATCCGCGTCCGGCGCAGTTCTCGCAGGAACTGCCAAGGTAAGGACTGCGGCGCGATTCAGCGCCGCCGCAGCTCGAGCAGTTCGACCAGAAATCCGTCCGGATCCTTCACGAGCGCGTACACCAGGTTCTGGGATTCGGCCACCGTGGGCGGCGTGACGATACGGACACCGGCCGCCTGCAGCTTCTCGATCATCCCCGCGATGTCCGTGACATTGAAGAGGATGCGGCTGAATGCACTGCCGCGCTCATAGGGCTTGTCGCGCTTGGCATCGTGCATGAGGAGGATTCCCGCGCCCGGCTCCTTGCCCACGGGCGCGTAGCCGAGCAGCGTCTCGGTGACGCCGTTGCCGAGATCGATGAATCCTTGCCGGCTCATGCCGAGCAGATCGACGTAGAAGCCGCACGCGCGTTCGACGTCAGGCACGTTGAGGCACACGTAGTCGAGGCGTATCTGTCGTTCCACCACTCTCTGATCCTCCCGAAGAAAAAAGTCCCTTGTCGCGACGTGCGGCCATGTACCGGCGGCGACGTCACTCGCTCGGCAACGCGTAGGCAATGATGTGCCCGCCCGCCGAATCTGTCGGCCCCGTCGGCGTACCGGCGGCGCGACGTCCGAACGCGCGCTGCTCGTTCGGAACCGTGATGACGACGATCTGACGCTTCGTCTTCGGCGACACATAAGTCATCGGCGATGCCTGGGCGCTCGCCGGCAGATAGTCGCGCCACAACTCCTCGCCCGTCGTGACATCGAACGCACGGAAATAGCGATCCATCGTGCCGCCGATGAAGATCAGGCCGCCCTTCGTGACGACGGCGCCGGCCTGCAACGGCACCCCCATCGGCAGCGGGATGCGAAAGCGCGTGCCCCACGGGCCGATCTCGTTCGTCGTGCCGATGGAACGATTCCACAGCAGCTCGCGCGTCTGCAGGTCGATGACCGCGAGCCGGCCATACGGAGGCTGATTGCAGGGCACGTTGAGCGGCGACAGAAACGGTACCGTCGTCATGCCGTAGGGTGTTCCCGTCTGCGAACTCACGCGCATGCCTTCCTTGATCTCCGCGCGCGGATGCAGCTGCAGGCGATTGCCCATGATCAGCGGATGCGCGACGAGCAGTTGCCGGTCTTCGTCGATCGCGACGCTGCCCCAGTTGAAACCACCCGCATTGCCCGGGAACTGCAGCGTGCCCTGGGTCGAAGGTGGCGTGAAATGACCTTCGTAACGCAGCTTTTTGAATTCGATGCGACACCACATCTGGTCGAAGGGCGTGATGCCCCACATCGTCGCCTCGGACCAGTCGTCGCGGAAGTGCGGCATCCCGACCGAGAACGGCTGCGTCGGCGCCGTGAAATCCTCCGGCACCGCCCCTTGCGGCACCGGCCGCTCTTCCACATCGGCGATCGGTTTGCCGTCGCGGCGGTCGAGCAGGAAGATCTCGCCGCGCTTCGTCGCCTGCGCCACCGCGGGAATCACGCTGCCATCATTCTGCGGAAGGTCCACGAGCGCCGGCTGCGAAGGCACGTCGTAGTCCCAGATGTCGTGATGGACGGTCTGGAACGACCAGCGCACGTCACCGTTCGTGACGTCCAGCGCCACGAGCGCGCTCGTGTATTTCTCCATCTCGGGCGTGCGATGGGCGCCGAAGTAGTCGGGCGTCGCGTTGCCGAGCGGCACGTAGACGAGACCGAGATTGTCGTCGTAGCTCGACATGCTCCACATGTTCGGCGTGCCGCGCGTGTACCACTCCCCTTCCGGCGGTTCGGTGTTCACGCCGGGACGGCCCATGTCCCAGGCCCACACGAACTTGCCGGTCGTCGCGTCGAAGGCGCGAATGACGCCGGAAGGCTCGTTCACTTCGACGTTGTCCATGACCCAGCCGCCGACGATCGCGAGTCCGCGCGCAATCGTGAGCGGCGACGTCACGTAGTAGAAGCCGGGTTTCACCTCGCCCATGCCGGGCAGCAGGCTGATCTCGCCGTCGTTGCCGAAGCTCTGGCAGCGCGCACCGGTCTTCGCGTCCAGCGCGAACACGCGGGCGTCGGTCGTGCCCATGATGATGCGCTCGGGACAATCGCCCGTGTGTTCGGGCGGCGTCTTGAAATAGCTCACGCCGCGGCAGTTGTACGTGAAGCCGCGGTCGGACGCGGTGCTCTTCGAGTCGAATTCCCAGACGAGATCGCCGGACTCCGCATCGAGCGCCTGCACGAAGTTGAACGCGGTGCAGATGTACAGCAGGTCGCCGACCTGAATCGGCGTCGCCTTGAACACGTTCGGCCGGTTCGTGCGCTTGTGCCAGAGTTTTTCGAGCTTGCCGACGTTCTGCGGCGTGATCTGATCGAGACGCGCATAGCGCGTGGCATGCGTCGTGCGTCCGTACTGCGGCCATTCACCGTCGGGAATCGACGCATCGGCCGGCGCCGGCGTCGTCGCGACAGCGCGTTGCGGCATCGCGCGTACCGGCGTCCGTGCAGACCAGGCGAGCCCGGCGATGATCGCCACTGCGACGACGGCAACGGTGCCGACGAGCCTGGGATTGCCGAACAGCGGCGGCGGCGTCACCGGCGAATACAGACTGCGGCGGAGCCACGGCGTCAGGAACCAGAGACCGACGACGAACGGAAACAGCACGCGCGGCATCAACGCCCAGGCGTTCGCGCCGACTTCCCAGAACGCCCACAGCAGCGTGGCGACGAGAAAGCCGCCGTAAACGCGCGAAGCCAGTCGATTGCGCTTGAACAGCAGCTGCGCGCACCAGGCGATCGTCGCACCGGCCAGCGCGTAGTAGAACGATCCGCCGACCGCGATGAGCTTGATGCCGCCGTACAGGTAGGCAGCTGCGATCACCACGAGGATCGCGGCAAAGACATAGGGCGGCCGACGCCGGATTTCTGCTTGCATGAATTCCCCTCGTTGTCGCTGCGGGGATCGCCGCAATGACCGGACGGTCTTGCGATATTCGATATGAGCGTTCGGATCCCCCTCAGCCCAAACCTATATAGCTCATCCGGAACGGCTGCGGCGCCCCGGTCGATGAAAATTTTTCCGGATTGATATCGACGCTGCGGTCGATACCGAAACGCGCGCGTTCGCATCCCGCACGGCGGACCTCGCAGCAACGTCGTTCGGCATCACGACACGGCGCGAGCTGCCGCGGCTGACCGGGTGGACGCTCGGCGGTCGCCGCGATCTAATGGCGACGCATTGAACCCTCAACACAGGAGAATGCGTCATGGCGCTGCCTCAAGAAATCAAACCCCTCAACAGCGAGATTCAGGATGCGCTGGTCAAAGCGACCGACGGACAGTGGATCGAGTACGAGCCGGGCGCATCGCTGAAGATTCTTTACCTCGGCAACGAGTCGGGACAATGGGCCGTGCTGTTTCGCTGGAAAAAAGGCTTCGTCGCCGGCCAGCACAAGCATTTGAGCGGCTCGCACACCTTCGTCCTCAAGGGAAAGCTGCAGGTGCGCGACGGCATTCTGAACGCCGGCGACTACGTCTACGAACCCAATGGCATGTTGCACGGCGAGACCAAGGCGCTCGAAGACACGGAGTACCTGTTCATCTGCCTCGGTCCGCTGCTGATCTTTTCGGACGAGGCGTTCACGGGCTACTTCGGATGGGAAGAGCTGGCGCGCATGCGCGACAACGGCATTGCTGCCACTTGATCGCTATCCGAGATTCGTATTTTTCATATCTCACGTGCCGCGAGTTGCATGCGCCATGATGATGTCGCGCAGCCCTTGCCCGGACAGAATCTCGATCCAGTAGTTATCGGGGTCTTTGATGAACGCGAGACCTTTCATCGAGCCGTCGTCGGGACGCTTGACGAATTCGACGCCAAGACTCTCGAAGCGCTTGCATGCAGCGTGCACGTCAGGGACTGAAATGCCGATGTGCCCGAAGCCTCGCGGATCGGAATTACCGTTGTGATACGCGGCGTTGGGATCGGACTCGGTACCCCAGTTGTGGGTCAGCTCGATGAGCGCCGGCTGTTCGAACACCCATTGGGCGCGCTCGGCCGGATCGGCGGGAACCGGACCTTGCGGATAACCCATGAAGTACAGGGAGAACTTCATCGCCGGGAAGTCGTAGCGATCCAGCAGGGTCATGCCCAGCACGTCCTGATAGAAGGCGACCGAGCGCTGCGGGTCCTTGATGCGCAGCATGGTCTGGTTCATGACGTAGCCGGCGGCTGCTTTTGTGTGACTCATCCAATACTCTCTCGAATGGGGGCGGAGCGTTGCGATCATCGCCTTGAGAGGCGCGCGCGGCAACACGCATCGGCAATGGCTGCAGCGCGAGAACGACCATGAGTCAACGACTCTCCGGAAAAGTCGCCGTCATCACCGCGGCGAGCACGGGCTTCGGCCGCGGCATGGCCGTCCTGTTCGCGCGCCACGGCGCACGCATCGTCATCGGCGATCTGCAGGAAGAAACGGCGGCAGGCAATTTCGACGAGCGGCCTGAGCTGACGACGGCCGCGCTGATCGGCGAATCGGGCGGCGATGCCACGTTCGTCAAGTGCGACGTCACCCGACAAGGCGACGTCGCAGCGCTGGTCGCCGCCGCGACCGAACGTTACGGGCGCCTGGACATCATGGTGAACAATGCCGGCGTCTATCGCGGCGGCGTCCGCATTCACGAGATGACCGAAGACGACGTCAACGCCTGCTGGTCCGTGCTGGTCAAGGGTGCGTGGTTCGGATGCCAGGAAGCCGTGAAGGCGTTCCTCAGGCAAGGCGGCGGCGGCAACATCATCAACATCGTGTCGACCGCCGGGCTGCGCGCACACGAGGGGCAGGCGCCGTACAACATGGCCAAGGCCGCACAGGCCATGCTGACGCAATGCGTGGCCGTCGAGTATGCGAAGCATCAGATCCGGGCCAACGCGATCTGTCCGACGTACGTGAAGACGTCCATGTCGCGGGCCGCCGTCGACGATCCGGTATTCGGCGACGCCGTGCGCAACGTCATACCGCTCGGTCGCTGGGGTGAGATCAATGATGTCGCCGATCTCGCGCTGTTCCTGGCATCGGACGAGTCCCGGTTCATACACGGCGCGCTGATCCCGGTGGACGGTGGGGAAACCCTGAGCGACCTGCTGCATCTGCCGGCGGGCTGACGGGAAATACGATTGAATCATGCGTCCTTCCCCGCTTCGCGGGGCAAGGACAGAACGGGGGATTTACATGAAAGACAACATCAGGCTCGACGACAAAGTCGCGCTCATCACCGGTGCCGGCGGCGTCATCGGCACTGCGACCGCACGACTCATGGCCGCGCGCGGTGCGCATATCGTCGCCGTCGATCGCAACAAGGCGGCGCTGCAGACGCTGGCGACGAAGCTGCCCGGCGACACGCAGTTTCTCGCGCTCGAAGCCGACGTCACCGACGAGTCGGCAGTGCGCCAGTACGTCGAGCAGGCACGGCGCGAGTTCGGCGCCATCCACGTCTTCTTCAACAACGCCGGCATCGAAGGCGGCGCACACGGTGCGTATCGCTTCATCCCCGAGCTGCCGTTCGAAGAATTCAACACCATCATCAACGTCAATCTGAATGGCGTTTTTCTCGGCATGAAGTACGTCATTCCGGTCATGGCCGAACAGGGTGGCGGCAGCATCATCAATACGTCGAGCATCTGCGGCATCAAGGGCTCGGCAGGCCAGGTGGCCTATGTCGCGAGCAAGCATGCGGTCGTCGGCATGACGCGCTCGGCAGCGATCGAATGGTCGGAGAAAGGCGTCCGCGTGAACTGCGTGACGCCTGGCGCCATCGAGTCGCGCATGATGAGCGACTTCCTGGACCTCGCCGACCCCGGCGCGGCGCAGCAACTGCGCAAGAATTTCGAAGCGCAATTGCCCGCGCGACGTTTCGGCGCGCCGGAAGAAGTGGCCGCCGTCGTGGCGTTTCTCGCCTCGGACGATGCGAAGTACGTGACCGGCGCGTTCTATGCGGTGGATGGCGGGATGAGCGCGATGTAGCGACCGCCCCCTCCCCTGCTCGCAGGCAACAGAAAAATCCGGACAGACACAGAGAAAAAAGCATGACCGACGCAGGCAACAGAGTCAGCACCTTCACCAAGTTCGGCTACGGCGTGGGCCTGGGCGCGGAAGGCATCAAGAACAACACCTTCAATGTCTTCCTGCTGTTCTTCTATCAGCAGGTCGTCGGGCTCAGTACGGTGCTGTGCGGTGTCGCGCTCTTCGTCACGCTGCTGGTCGATGCGATCGCCGATCCCGTGATCGGCACCTGGTCGGATGGCCTGCGCTCGAAGCTCGGCCGGCGCCTGCCGTTCATGTATGCCTCGGGCATCCCGCTCGCCATCTGCTTCTTCTGCGTGTTCCATCCGCCGCTCGACGCGAGCCAGGCGGTGCTGTTCGCCTGGGTGGTGTTCTTCGCGGCGGCGACGCGCGTATCGATGAGCCTGTTCTGGCTGCCTCACCAGTCGCTCGTCGTCGAGCTGACGGAGGATTTCGCCGAGCGCACGAGCCTGCAGAACTTCCGCAACATTTTCGCGTGGCTGTTCGGCCTGCTGAATGTCTGGCTCGGCTACTACGTGTTCCTGGCGAGCACGCCGGAATACGAGCTTGGCCTGCTGAATCGGGACGGCTACACGAAGTTTGCGATCTGGGGCGCACTGGGCATGCTCGTCGCGACGTTTGCATCCACGAGCGCGGTGCGGCCTGCGGTACTGCGGGCGC
>OEIU01000381.1_pt1 | contig 43122 bp, 39 predicted proteins | sample 1539221 | NCBI WGS metagenome assembly OEIU01 (sample SAMN03792071, study PRJEB22550) | activated sludge metagenome | feature: wastewater treatment plant; material: activated sludge; isolation source: Wastewater treatment plant of a petroleum refinery complex | place: Argentina: Zarate | collected... | reverse complement strand
ACGACCGCGCCGCGCTGGTCGAGCTGATCGCCGACGCGATCGACGCCGTCTCCGAAGAGAGCGGCTGGGCGCAACTCGGGTCGGTGGGCAGCAACATCACCAAGCTGCGCCCGGACTTCGACGCCCGCCTCTACGGACACCGCAAGTTCAGCGACCTGGTGAAGTCGCTGCCCGAACACTTCGAGATCGACGAGCAGGCGGTCGCAGGCAGTCGCGGAAAGGCCATCTATGTCCGGAACGTCCGCCGCTCGCGCTGAGTCGGGCTTCACGCGCGTGCTCGACGCGGCCTGCAGCGGGACGGCCCGCCAGGCGGCGTGCTGGGCACTGCTCGCGCTCGCGTGGTTCGCCTCGCTCGGCTACCGGGCGCTGATCACGCCCGACGAGGGGCGCTACGCGACGATCGCACTCGAGATGATGCGCAGCGGTGACTGGATCACGCCGCGGCTGAACGGCTTCCTCTATTTCGAGAAGCCGGCGCTGCAGTACTGGATGGGTGCGCTCGCGTTCCACCTGTTCGGTGTCAACGACTTTGCCGCGAGGCTGTGGCCCGGCCTGACCGGCTTCCTGACGGTCGTCGCGGTGGCGTACACCGCCCGCCGGCTCTGGGGCCAGGCCGCCGGCGCGCACGCCGCGATGGTCGCAGCGGGCACCACCTGGATCGTCGCCAACTCGCACTTCCTCAGCCTCGACATGGGGCTCACGTTCTTCCTGACGCTCGCGCTGTGCGCGTTCCTCCTCGCGCAGCGCGACGGCGCTGGCGACGACGAGCGGCGCCGGGCGATGTGGGTCACCTGGGCGGCGATGGCCGGCGCCACGCTGTCGAAGGGTCTCGTCGGCGTGCTGATTCCGGGCGCGACGCTGGTGCTCTACAGCCTGCTGAACCGGCAGTGGGCGTTCTGGCGGCGTATGCACTGGGCCACGGGGCTGCCACTGTTCCTCGCGCTCACCGCGCCCTGGTTCGTCGCGGTGTCGCTGCGCAACCCCGACTTCTTCGAGTTCTTCTTCATCCACGAGCACTTCCAGCGCTACCTGACCGACGAGGCTCAGCGGCTCGGCGCGCCCTGGTACTTCGTGCCGATCCTGCTGTTCGGCTTCCTGCCCTGGACCACGACACTGCCGGCGCTCGCGCGGCTGGGCGCGCGCCGCGACGACTCGCAGTCGTTCCAGCCGCTGCGGCTGCTGCTGGTCTGGTCGGTGTTCGTTTTCGTGTTCTTCAGCGTCTCGCGCTCGAAGCTGCCCTCGTACATCCTGCCGATGTTCCCGGCGCTCGCGCTGCTGGCCGCCGCGTGGCTCGAGCGCGTCGACGCGTCGCGGCTGTCGCGCCACCTGCTGCTGCCGGTCGCCGGCTGCCTGTTCATGCTCGCGATCGCGCCCTTCGCCGACCGCTTCGCCACGCACGACACGCCGGCCGAGATCCTGCGGCCGATGGCGCTGATGATGGCGCTCGGCGCAGCACTGTTCGTCGCGGCTGCCGCCGTCGCCTGGCGGGCCCTGCGCCGCGGCCGCAAGAACGCGGCGACGCTGCTCATTGCGGCCGCGAGCCTCGTCTCGGTCACGCTCGTGATGAGCGGCCACGACAGCCACGGCAGCCTGAAGAGCAGCGAGGAGGCGGTCGAGGCGCTCGCCCCCGAACTTCGCGCCGACGACCCGGTGTTCTCGGTCGCGATGTACGACCAGACGCTGCCCTACTACCTGCGCCGCGACGTGACGCTGGTCGCGTACTCGGGCGAACTCGCGTTCGGCCAGCGCCACGACCCGCAGCGCTGGATCCCCACGCTCGAGCAGTTCGACGCGCGCTGGCGCGCGCTGCCGCGCGGGGCCGCGATGATGCCGCGGGCGCTCTTCCTGCAGATGCAGCATGCCGGGCTGCCGATGCGCGTCGTCTACGAGGACCCGCGCCGTGTCGTCGTCGTCCGGTCCTGAGCCGATGGACTTCCTGCCCTTCACCCGACCCAGCATCGACGAAGACGCGATCGACGCGGTCGCCGCCGTACTGCGCTCCGGCTGGCTCACCACCGGACCGCGCTGCCGCGAATTCGAGGCCGAGTTGTCGGCCTGGACCGGCGGCCGCCCGGTGCGCGTGGCGAACTCGGCGACCGCGGCGCTCGAGATCGCGCTGCGGCTGGCCGGCATCGGCCCCGGCGACGAGGTGATCACGACGCCGCTCAGCTGGGTCGCGACCGCCAACGTCGTGCTCGCCGTCGGCGCGACGCCGGTGTTCGTCGACGTCGACCCGGCCACCCGCAACATCGACCTGTCGCGCGTCGAGGCCGCCATCACGCCGCGCACCCGGATGCTGATTCCGGTCGACCTGGCGGGTCTTCCGGTCGACCGCACGCGACTGTACGAGATCGCCGGGCGGCACGGCCTGCGCGTGCTCGAGGACGCCGCACAGTCGATGGGCGCCCGGTGGCAGGGCCGGCGCATCGGCACCACCGGCGACCTGGTCTCGTTCAGCTTTCACCCGAACAAGAACATGACCACCGGCGAGGGCGGCTGCCTGGTGATGAACGACGACGACGAGGCGCGCCTCTTCGAGAAGCTGCGGCTACAGGGCGTGACGCGCTTCGCCGACGGCTCGATGGACGTCGACGTGCTGGGCGGCAAGGCCAACCTCACCGACATCGCCGCGGCGATCGGCCTGAGCCAGCTGCGCCGGCTCGACGCGTTCAACGAGCGGCGCCGGCAGCTCGCGCGGCTGTACTTCGAACACTTCGACCGTTCGCTCGGTTTCGACCTGCCGGTCGAGGAGTTCGAGGCCGGCAACTGGCACATGTTCCAGCCGCTTCTGCCGCTGGCGCGGATGAGCATCGACCGCGGCGGCTTCATCGAGGCGATGAAGCGCGAGGGAATCGGCGTCGGCGTCCACTATCCGGCGATGCACCTGTTCACGCTGTTCCGCCGGCGCGGCTTCGGCGACGGCGACTTCCCGGTCGCCGAGGACATCGGCCGGCGCACGGTCACGCTGCCGCTGTTCCCGGCGATGCGCGACGAAGACGTGCCTCGCGTGTGCGAGGCGGTCAGCCGCGTCGTGAAGTCCGCCCTGCGCCAGGATCGCTAGATGCCCACGCCCGTCGACCTGTCCGTCGTCATCCCGGTCTACAACGAAGAGGCCGTGCTCGCCGCGCTGTTCGAGCGCCTGTACCCGGCGCTCGACGCGCTCGGCGTCGCCTACGAGGTCGTGTTCGTCAACGACGGCAGCCGCGACCGGTCGGCGACGCTGCTGGCCGACCAGTTCCATCGCCGGCCCGACGTCACCCGCGTCGTGATGTTCAACGGCAACTTCGGCCAGCACCGTGCGATCCTCGCGGGCTTCGAGCACGCGCGCGGCGAGCGCATCGTGACGCTCGACGCCGACCTGCAGAATCCGCCCGAGGACATCCACCTGCTGCTCGAGCAGATGGACGCCGGCCACGACTACGTCGGCTCGATCCGGCGCCGCCGCGACGACGTGCTGTGGCGGCGCGTCGCGTCGCGGGCGATGAACCGGATCCGAGAGCGCACCACGCGCATCAAGATGACCGACCAGGGCTGCATGATGCGCGCGTACAGCCGGCGCATCGTCGACACGATCAACCAGTGCAACGAGCTGTACACCTTCATCCCGGCGCTCGCCTACCAGTTCGCGCAGAACCCCACCGAGGTCGTCGTCGGCCACGAGGAGCGCTTCGCCGGCGAGTCGAAGTACTCGCTGTACAGCCTCATCCGCCTGAACTTCGACCTGATGACCGGCTTCACGGTGATGCCGCTGCAGCTGTTCTCGCTGGTCGGGATGCTGGTTTCGCTCGGCTCGGGCGCGCTGGTGGTGGTCCTGGGCGTCCGGCGCCTGGTCATCGGTCCCGAGGAAGGCGGGCTCTTCACGCTGTTCGCGATCGCGTTCCTGCTGATCGGGATCGCGCTGTTCGGCATCGGGCTGCTCGGCGAGTACATCGGGCGCATCTACCAGGAGGTGCGCCAGCGGCCGCGCTACGTGATCTCCGCCATCCTGGAGCGGCGCGACGAGCCATGAGCTCCGCGGTCGTCTTCGGCTACCACAACGTCGGCGTGCGCTGCCTCAGGACGCTGCTCGCGCGCGGCGTCGACGTCGCTCTCGTGGTCACGCACGACGACCGGCCCGGCGAGGAGATCTGGTTCGACAGCGTGCGCCGCACGGCCGAGGACCACCGGATCCCGGTCATCGCGCCCGATGACCCGAACACCCCCGAGGTGCTGGGCCGGGTACGCGAGGCGCGGCCCGACTTCCTGTTCTCGTTCTACTACCGCTCGATGCTGGGCGCGCCGCTGCTCTCCGTGCCCACGCGCGGCGCGTACAACATGCACGGGTCGCTGCTGCCGAAGTACCGCGGCCGCGTGCCGGTGAACTGGGCGATCATCGAGGGCGAGACCGAGACGGGTGCCACGCTGCACGTGATGAACGAGAAGCCGGACAACGGCGCGATCGTCGACCAGTTCGCGGTGCCGATCCTGCCCGACGACACGGCCCGCGAGGTCTTCGACAAGGTCTGCGTGGCCGCGGAGCTCGTGCTGTGGCGCTGCCTGCCCGCGCTGATCGACGGCAGCGCCCGTCCCGTGCCGCAGGACCTCTCTCGCGGTCGCTACTTCGGCGGCCGCCGGCCAGAGGACGGCCGCATCCCGGCCGCGATCGGCGCGCGCCGGCTGCACGACTTCGTTCGCGCGCTCGCCCGCCCGTATCCCGGCGCGTTCGCCGACCTCGAGGCCGGCCGGCTCGTGCTGTGGCGCACGCTGCCCGACGGAACAGTGGCTCGGCGGCCCGGCGCTGCGGAGTTGCGCGTGATCGACGACGCGCTGGCGATCGTCTGCGCCGACGGCGGCAAGCTGCGCGTGCTCGACGCCACGCTCGACGGCACGCCGCTCGACGCCCGTTCGTTTCGCGCTGCGTTCGGCAGCGCATCGATTCCCCTCGGCCGCTGAAGCGGCACTGGAGCCCCCATGAAGAAGATCCTGGTCCTCGGCGTGAACGGCTTCATCGGCCATCACCTGACCCGGCGCATCATCGAGTCCACCGACTGGGAAGTCCACGGCATGGACATGAACACCGACCGGGTCCGCGAGTGGGCCGACCATCCGCGCTTCCACTTCTTCGAAGGCGACATCACGATCAACAAGGAGTGGATCGAGTACCACGTGAAGAAGTGCGACGTCGTGCTGCCGCTGGTCGCGATCGCGACGCCTTCGACGTACGTGAGCCACCCGCTGCGGGTATTCGAGCTCGACTTCGAGGCCAACCTGCCGATCGTCCGGCAGTGCGTGCGCTACGGCAAGCACCTCGTGTTCCCGTCGACCTCCGAGGTCTACGGGATGTGCCACGACGAGCAGTTCGACCCGGAGACGTCCGAGCTGGTGTGCGGCCCGATCAACAAGCAGCGCTGGATCTACTCGTGCGCCAAGCAGCTGATGGACCGCGTGATCCACGCCTACGGGATGGAACAGGGGCTGCAGTACACGCTGTTCCGCCCGTTCAACTGGATCGGCGGCGGGCTCGACAGCATCCACACGCCGAAGGAGGGCTCGAGCCGCGTGATCACGCAGTTCTTCGGGCACATCGTGCGCGGCGAGCCGATCCGGCTCGTCGACGGTGGACACCAGAAGCGCGCCTTCACCTACGTCGACGACGGCATCGCCGCGCTGATGAGGATCATCGAGAACCGCGACGGCAAGGCCTCGGGACGCATCTACAACATCGGCAACCCGTCGAACAACTACTCGATCCGCGAGCTGGCCGCGATGATGCTCGAGCTGGCCGCCGAATACCCCGAGTACCGCGAGCAGGCCGCCCGCGTGAAGGTCGAGGAGACCACCTCCGACGCGTATTACGGCAAGGGCTACCAGGACGTGCAGAACCGCGTGCCGAAGATCGACAACACGATGGCCGACCTCGACTGGGCGCCGAAGGTCCCGATGCGCGACGCGCTGCGGAAGATCTTCGACCACTACCGCACCCAGATCGGGGCCGCGCGCGGCCTGGCCGACTGACCGCGGCGTGGCGACGCTCGCGCTGAAGGTCGACGTCGACACCTGGCGCGGCACGCGCGAGGGCGTCCCGCCGCTGCTGCGACTGCTCGAGCGCCACGGCGCGGGGGCGACCTTCCTGTTCAGCCTCGGTCCCGACCACACCGGGCGCGCGATCCGGCGCGTTTTCCGGCGCGGGTTCCTGCAGAAGGTGTCGCGCACGTCGGTGGTCGAGCACTACGGAATCCGCACGCTGCTCTACGGCACGCTGCTGCCCGGCCCGGACATCGGCGCGCGCGAGGCGCCGCTGATGCGCTCGGTGCGCAGCCACGGCTTCGAGACCGGCATCCACACCTGGGACCACATCCGCTGGCAGGACCACGTCGCGCGCGCGAGCCCTGCCTGGACGCGCGAGGAGATGCGCAAGGCGGTCGAGCGCTACGCCGAGGTCTTCGGCACCGCGCCGCGCACCCACGGGGCGGCGGGTTGGCAGATGAACGAGGCGGCCTACGCGCTCGAGCGCGAGTTCGGCTTCGACTACGCATCGGACGGCCGCGGCACGTGTCCGTTCCAGCCGGCCGACGCCGGCGGCGAGCCCGTCGGCGTGCCGCAACTGCCGACCACGCTGCCCACGCTCGACGAGCTGATCGGCATCGACGGGCTGGACGCCGCCAACGTCCACGAGCGCGTGCTGGCGCTCACCGAGGCGCCGCCGCCCGACGGCCACGTCTACACGTTGCACGCCGAGCTCGAAGGCATGAGGTTGTCCGGCACGTTCGACCGCCTGCTCGCCGGCTGGAGGGCGCAGGGCTACCGGCTGGTGTCGACCCGCGAGCTGTTCGAGACCGTCGACGTCGCGCGACTGCCGCGCCACCGGGTCGCGCTCGGCGAGGTCGCCGGACGCAGCGGGACGCTGGCCGTGCAGGGGCCCCTGGCGTAAGGCCTTGTCGTCCTGGCGCCGTGGCGCGCGCGCTCAGCCCTCGATGCGGGCGTACGCCGAGTGGTTGTGGATCGACTCGAAGTTCTCGGCCTCGACGACGAACCGCCGCACGCGCGCGTCGCCGCGCAGCGCCGTCGCGACGTCGCGCACCAGGTCCTCGACGAACTTCGGGTTGTCGTAGGCGCGCTCGGTGACGTGCTTCTCGTCGACGCGCTTGAGCAGCCCGTAGAGCTCGCTCGAGGCCTGCGCTTCGGCCAGCGCGATCAGTTCCTCGGGTTCGATCGGCGCGCCCGCCTCGACCGACACGGTGACGTGCGACCGCTGGTTGTGCGCGCCGTACTCGGAGATCGTCTTCGAGCACGGGCACAGGCTCGTGCACGGCACGACCACCGTCAGCGTCGTCACCGCGTCGCGGACGCCGCCCTCGACGACGATCGACAGGTCGTAGTCCATCAGGCTCTGCACCTGGGAGACCGGCGCGGTCTTGCGCACGAACAGCGGCAGCGCGAGCTCGATGCGGCCGCCGTCGGCCTCGAGCAGCCCGAGCATCTCGACGAACATCTCGCGCATGCCCGCCGCGTCGAGCGCCGGACGATCGGCCGCCAGTCGCGCCTCGAGCAGCGCGATGAAGCGCGACATGTGCGTGCCCTTCTGGTCGGCCGGCAGCGCGACGTACAGGCCGAACTGGCCCACGCTGGGCTGGTCGGCGCCGGCGCTGCGCCAGCGCAGCGGGTAGCGCAGCCCCTTCACGCCGACGCGCTGGATCGGCAGCTCGCGTCGATCGGGGCTGCCCTGCACGTCGGCCATCACGCCCGCCAGCAGCACGCTGGTGTCGCGGGTGTTCATCGGGTGTTCTCCGTCGGTATCCAATGTCTGTCTTCAGCTGGCGCGGCTCATGACGAGCCGCGGCCCGCCCTCGCCGGCCAGCACGTCGCCGAAGCGCTCGCGCACCGCGCGCTCGATGCCCTCGCCGTCGAGGCCTTCGAGCCGCAGCAGCAGCGCCTGCTCGCCGTGATCGATGAAGCGGTCGGGCAGGCCGAGCTGCAGCAGCGGGCGCACGATGCCGGCGGCCGCCAGTGCCTCGGCCACTGCGCTGCCCGCGCCGCCCATCACCACGTGCTCCTCGATCGTGACGAAGGCTTCGTGCGAGCGGGCCAGCTCGGCGAGCAGCTGCTCGTCGACCGGCTTGACGAAGCGCATGTTGACCACCGTCGCGTCGAGCGCGTCGCCGGCCGCGAGCGCCGGGGCCAGCATCGTGCCGAACGCGAGCAGCGCGACGCGGCGCCCCTGCCGGCACACGTGCCCGCGACCGATCGGCAGCGCGGTGAGGTCCTGCGAGACCGCGGCCCCGGTGCCCGCGCCGCGCGGATAGCGCACCGCCGAAGGGCCGTCGTGCCGGAACGCGGTGTACAGCATCTGGCGGCACTCGTTCTCGTCGGACGGCGCCATCACGACCATGTTCGGGATGCAGCGCAGGAACGCAAGATCGTAGGTGCCCGCGTGCGTGGCGCCGTCGGCGCCGACGATGCCGGCGCGATCGAGCGCGAACACCACCGGCAGGTTCTGCAGCGCGACGTCGTGGACCAGCTGGTCGTAGCCGCGCTGCAGGAACGTGCTGTAGATCGCCACGACCGGCTTCAGGCCCTCGCAGGCCAGCCCCGCGGCGAACGTGACCGCGTGCTGCTCGGCGATGCCCACGTCGAAGTAGCGCTGCGGGAAGCGCCGCTCGAACTCGACCAGGCCGGAGCCCTCGCGCATCGCCGGCGTGATCGCGACCAGCCGCTCGTCGAGCGCGGCCATGTCGCAGACCCAGTCGGAGAACACCTTCGTGTAGGTGGGCCGCGGCGGCGTCGCCGGCTTGAGGATGCCCTCCTGCGGATCGAAGCGGCCGGGCCCGTGGTAGAGCACCGGGTCGGCCTCGGCCAGCTTGTAGCCTTGCCCCTTGCGCGTGACGATGTGCAGGAACTGCGCGCCGCGCAGCTCGCGCAGGTTCTGCAGCGTCGGGATCAGGCTGTCGAGGTCGTGCCCGTCGATCGGGCCCACGTAGTTGAAGCCGAACTCCTCGAACATCGTGCCGCCGGGCACCACCATGCCCTTCGCGTGTTCTTCGAGTCGTCGCGCGAGCTCGAACAGCGGCGGAACGTTCGAGAGGACCGCGCGGCCCACGTCGCGCGCCTTCGCGTAGAAACGCCCGGAAAGCAGCCGCGCGAGGTAGCGGTTCAGCGCGCCCACCGGCGGCGAGATCGACATGTCGTTGTCGTTGAGCACGACCAGCAGGTCGATGTCGGGCGTCACGCCGACGTTGTTCATCGCCTCGAAGGCCATGCCCGCACTCATCGCGCCGTCGCCGATCACGGCCACGTGGCGACGCCGCCCGGGCCCCTGGTTCTCGCCCTTGTTGCGCGAAGCCACCGCCATGCCCAGCGCCGCCGAGATCGACGTCGACGAATGCGCGGTGCCGAAGGCGTCGTACTCGCTCTCGCTGCGCTTCGGGAAACCGGAGATGCCGCCGTACTGGCGCAGCCCCGCCATCCGGTCGCGGCGCCCTGTCAGGATCTTGTGCGGGTAGCTCTGGTGGCCGACGTCCCAGATCAGGCGGTCGCGCGGCGTGTCGAAGACGTAATGCAGCGCGATCGCGAGTTCGATCGTGCCGAGATTCGACGACAGGTGCCCGCCGGTGCGCGAGACCGCGTCGAGAACGAAGCTGCGCAACTCGGTGGCCAGCTGCGCCAGCTCGCTGCGCCCGAGCCCGCGCAGGTCGGCCGGCCCGTCGATCGACTCGAGCAGCGGCCAGCTGCCGCGTTCGCCTCGCGCCTGCGCCGAGTCCATCACGACTTCCTCAGCACGATCAGGTCTGCGAGGCCGGCCAGCCGGTGGCCCGCCTCGCCGAGCGGCGCGATCGCCTCGCGCGCCTGCTCGCGCAGCCGCCCCGCCAGTTGTCGCGCCGCTTCGAGACCGAGCGCGGACACGTAGGTCGGCTTGTTGCTCTGCGCGTCCTTGCCGGCGGTCTTTCCGAGCGTCGCGGCGTCGCCCTCGACGTCGAGGATGTCGTCGACCACCTGGAACGCCAGGCCGATCGCGTCGGCATAACGGTCGAGCGCCTGCATGCGCCGCGCGCGCGCCTCGCCGGCGCCCGCGCCGAAGTCGGCCGCGCACAGGCCGCCGAGCCGCACCGAGGCGCGCAACAGCGCCCCGGTCTTGCGCCGGTGCATGTCCTCGAGCGCGTCGCGATCGAGGGCGACGCCGACCGAGGCGAGGTCGATCGCCTGGCCGCCGGCCATGCCCTGCGAGCCCGCGGCATGCGCAAGCTCTGCGACCATCGCGGCGACGGCCGCCGCCGCGCCGTGGCCAGCCGCCGCCGCCAGCGACTCGAACGCGAGCGCCTGCAACGCGTCGCCGACCAGCATCGCCAGCGCCTCGCCGTACTTCACGTGCACCGTCGGGCGTCCGCGGCGCAGCACGTCGTCGTCCATGCACGGCAGGTCGTCGTGCACCAGCGAATAGGCGTGCACCAGTTCGACGGCGCAGGCCACGCAGTCGAGCGCCGCGATCGGCGCGCCGCCCGCCTCGCCGGCCGCGTAGACGAGCATCGGGCGCACGCGCTTGCCGCCGCCGAGCACCGCGTAGCGCATCGCCTCGTGCAGCGGCGACGGGTGCGCCGAGGCCGGCGGCAGCACGCGCTCGAGCGCCTGCTCGGCGCGCTGGCCGCGCGCCGCGAGCCAGCGATCGAACGGCAGCGTGCCGGCCGCGGGCGCGGTGGCGGTGGTCAGGTCGCTCATCAGGACTCTTCCGCGTCGTCGGGCTCGAACGGGCGCAGCAGGTCGGCCTCGAGGATGCGGACCTGCTGCTGGACCTCCGACAACGACTTTCGGCACCAGCCGATCAACGCCGCGCCCCGGCGGTAGTCGGCCAGCGACTGCTCGAGCGACAGGGTGCCGCTCTCCATCCGCTGGACGATGCTCTCGAGCTCGCCCAGTGCGAGCTCGAAGGACTCGGGGGCCGGGCCATCCGGCACGGGGGCGGTCGCGGCGCCGGCGCCCGCCGGTTCCACGGCGGGATCGCCGGGCTGGCGGCTGGAAGACTTGGCCATCGATGGGAATCCGGAGCCTGGCGGAGCAGGTCAAAGCGTTGATTTTACTTTTGTTTTGCCCGGCCCGCCGGACGAGGGCGAAATTCGAGACGCGCGCCTATGGATCGGCTTGCCTTGGCCGCCAATCAGGGTATCCTTCGCCCTCCCAGAGCGCACCTGCCCTGGTTGGCCGTCCCGGGGCGCTCCCGAGGCCGGGCTTGGTTCCGTCCTTCGACTGGCATGGAGGGTCAGGATGTCGGATCTGGGTCGACGCGAATTTCTCGTACCCGCACGCAGTCAACTCCCCGTTTCCGCCTACTTCGACGAAGCGCTGTTCCGGCGCGAGCTCGACGTGCTGTTCCGGCAAGGCCCCGGCTACGTGGGCCACGAACTGATGGTGCCCGAGACGGGCGACTACCACGCGCTCGCCGCCGAGCGCGAGGGTCGCGTGCTGGTGCGCAGCCCCGGCGGGGTCGAACTGCTGTCCAACGTCTGCCGCCACCGCCAGGCGGTGATGCTCAACGGCCGAGGGCATTCCGACAACATCGTCTGCCCGCTGCACCGCTGGACGTACGACCTGTCGGGCAACCTGCTCGGGGCACCGCACTTCGAACGGCAGCCCTGCGTGAAGCTGGGCAGCACGCCGCTGCAGAACTGGCGCGGCCTGCTGTTCGAGGGCCCGCGTGACGTCGGGCGCGATCTCGCGGCGCTGGGCGTCGGCCCGGAGTTCGACTTCTCGGGCTACCTGCTCGACCACGTCGAGATCCACGAGTGCGCGTACAACTGGAAGACGTTCATCGAGGTCTACCTCGAGGACTACCACGTCGTGCCGTTCCATCCGGGGCTCGGCCACTTCGTCTCCTGCGACGACCTGCGCTGGGAGTTCGGCGAGTGGTATTCGGTGCAGACCGTCGGCACCTTCAAGGGGCTGCGCAAGCCGGGAACGCCGGTGTACAAGCGCTGGCAGGAGCAGGTGCTGCGCTTCGGCAACGGCGAGTTGCCCCGGCACGGCGCGGTCTGGCTGACCTACTACCCGAACGTGATGGTCGAGTGGTACCCGTACGTGCTGGTCGTCTCGACGCTGGTGCCGCGCGGACCGCAGCAGACGACCAACATCGTCGAGTTCTACTATCCGGAAGAGATCGCGCTGTTCGAGCGCGAGTTCGTCGAAGCCGAGCGCGCCGCCTACATGGAGACTGCGATCGAGGACGACGAGATCGCGCTGCGGATGGACGCCGGCCGGCGGGCACTGCTCGAGCGGGGCGAAGACGACGCCGGCCCGTACCAGAGCCCGATGGAAGACGGGATGCAGCATTTCCACGAGTTCCTGCGCCGCCAGCTGGGCGCGATCTGAACCGCCGCAGACCTCGCCGGCGGCCGCGCGCCGGCCACCGGCTCCCGGAGAGATGCCGATGAGCTGGACCACCGTGATCACGGCCGACGAGCTGGCCGCCCGCCTCGACCAGTGCCTGGTCGTCGACTGCCGCCACGAATTGACCGATCCCGAGGTCGGGCCGATCGCCTGGTCGGTCGGCCACATCCCCGGCGCGTTCTTCCTGCACCAGGATTTCGACCTGGCCGGCCCGAAGACGGGCCGCAATGGCCGCCATCCGCTGCCCGATCGCGAGACGCTGCGCCGCAAGCTGGAGTCGATCGGCCTGTCCGACGGCCGCCAGCTCGTCGCCTACGACGACAGCGGTGGTGCCTTCGCGGTGCGCCTGTGGTGGCTGGCGCGCTGGCTCGGGCACCGCGAGGCCGCGGTGCTCGACGGCGGCATCCAGGCATGGCGCAAGGCGGGCTACCCGGCGAGCCGCGAAGCACCGGTCGCGCGCCCGGGCACGCTGACGATGCGCGAGCCGCTGGTCGCCCAGATCGACGCCGACGCGGTCCTCGCCGGCTTGCGGGACTCCGCCCGGCTGATCCTCGATGCGCGCAGCCCCGAGCGCTTTCGCGGCGAGGTCGAACCCTACGACCCGGTCGCCGGCCACATCCCTGGCGCGGTGAACCGGCCGTTCCAGGCCAACCTGCGCCCCGACGGCCGCTTCAAGCCGGCCGAAGTGCTGCGCGACGAGTACCTCGCGCTGCTGGCGGGCCGCGACCCTGCCGCGCTGGTTCACCAGTGCGGATCGGGAGTCACGGCCTGCCACAACCTGCTGGCGATGGAGATGGCGGGGCTGCCCGGGGGGGCGCTCTACCCGGGCTCGTGGAGCGAGTGGTGCGCCGACCCGTCGCGGCCAGTCGCCACGGGCGGCGCCGGCTGAAGTCCATGGCGCGGCTCGTCTTCATCGCCGGGCACGCCGGAACCGGCAAGACGACGCTGGCGCGCCGCGCGGTGCCGCTGCTGCACGCGCGCACCGGCGAGAGCTTCTGCGTGCTCGACAAGGACACCGTCTACGGCGCCTACAGCGCGAAGGTGATGGGGCTCCTGACCGGCGATCCGGACGACCGCGACAGCCCGACCTACCTCGAGCACCTGCGCGACCAGGAATACGCGGGCCTGCTCGAGATCGCCGCCGAGAACCTCGCGCTGGGCGTCAACGTGGTGCTGGTGGGGCCGTTCTCGCGCGAAGTGAAATCGAAGCGGGTGTTCGATCCGGCCGCGCTCGGGGCGCCGCCGGGCACCCGCATCTCGGTGGTGTGGGTCGCGCTCGACGAGGCCACTGCGAAAGCGCGCATCGTCGCGCGCGGCGACGCGCGCGACCGCTACAAGCTCGCGCACTGGGACGACTACCGCAAGCGCCGCTTCGACCCGGACCCCGCCGAGTTCCCGGCGCTGCTGCGATTCGACAACGCGGCGTTCGACGAAGCCGCGTTCGAGCGACTGGTCGCGACGATCTGCCGCGAGCCGTGAAGACCTAGGCGGGGCGCCGGCGCAGCGCCAGCGACAGCGCCGCCGCGCAGCACGCCATCGCCAGCCACTGCGGCGTGCCGAGCGGCTCGCCGAGGACGATCGCCCCCGACACCAGCGCCACCACCGGCACCAGGATCGACGACAGTCCGGCCACGTTGGCGGGCAGCAGCCCGACGATCGCGAACCAGCACAGGTTGCCCAGCGCCATCGGCACCAGCGCGACCCAGGCGATCACGACGATCGACTGTGCCGACGGCACGAACCAGCGGCCGTCGCCGAGCAGCAGCGCGCCGATCGCGATCGGCACGCCGCTCACCAGCAATTGCCATCCGGTGAGCACCGTCGCCGGCGCGAGCGGCGGCCTGCGCTTGATGATCAGCGTGCCGACCGCCCAGCCGAATCCGGCGAGCAGGCCGAGCGCGAGCCCGAGCGGCGCGCGCGCGTAGACGCCGAAATTGGGCAGCATCAGCAGCGCGACGGACGCCGCGCCGAGCACGATCGCCACCGACATGGCGCCGCCGAGCCGCTCGCCGAACGCCAGCCTCGAAAGCAGCGCCGCCCAGAACGGCATCGTGAACCCGAGCACGGCCGCCTGCCCCGAGGGAATCAGGATCGCGGCCCACGCGCTCGCGACGTTCCAGACCAGCAAGTAGGCGAACGACGCGGCGACCACGGTCGGCCAGTCTTCGCGACGGATCGCGAGCGGCTGCCCGCGCGCGCGCGCGACCCCGAGCAGGATGGCCCCGGCCGCGAGCGAGCCGATCGCGCGGAACGTGAAGACCGAGACCTCGCGCATCGCGATCGGCATCAGCGTCCAGTTGGTGCCCCAGACGAGCGTCAGCACGGCCAGCAGCGCGAGCGCGCGACGGTCGGCGTGGGCCATGCGGCTGCGGGTCCGGAAGGGGCGAGGGCGCGCGCCCGTCAGTGCGCGTGAAGCGCCGCGGTGCTCAGCGCGATCACCGCAATGCCCGCCATCATCAGCGCGAACTGCCAGAACCATTCGCCGCCGCGGCGCGTCTCGCGGTGCAGGTCGGGAATCAGGTCGGCCAGCGCGATGTAGATGAAGCTGGCTGCCGCCAGCGCCAGCACGTACGGCAGCAGGTCCTGGGTGCGCGACAGCGACAGGTAGCCGAGCACGCCGCCGGCCACCGCCGACAGGCCGCTCAGCACGTTGTACGCGAGCGCGCGCCCGCGCGTGTAGCCGGCGTTGATGAGGACGATGAAGTCGCCGATTTCCTGCGGGATTTCGTGCGCGGCGATCGCGGCCGTCGTGAGCCACCCGAGCGTCGGGTCGGTGATGAACGCGGCGGCGATCATCACGCCGTCGGCGAAGTTGTGGATGCCGTCGCCGATCAGGATCAGCATGCCGCCGGGGCCGGCCGCTTCGCGATCGTGCCCGTGGTGGTGGTGGTGCCCGTCGCTCTCGTGATGGTGGCTGTGGCGCAGCACCGCGAGCTTCTCGAGGACGAAGAAGCCGATCAGGCCGAGCAGCAGCGTCCAGGAGAGCGCGCGCAGGTCGGAGCCCGATTCGAACGCCTCCGGAATGAGGTTCAGCACCGCGGAACCCAGCAGCAGCCCGGCCGACACGCTGACCAGCCGGTTGACCAGCCCCGCCAGCAGCCCGAGCGAGAGCCACGCGGCGGCGAGCACGCTGGCCACGCCGGCCAGCAGCGTCGCGAGGATCGTCATGACGAGCGTGGACGTCATGAGGATCAGTGCGCCCGTTCCCAGTTGTCGCCGACGCCGCACTCGACCTCGAGCGGCACCGACAGCCGGGCGACGCCGGTCATGATGCGCTGCAGGGCCGGGCGCACCTCGTCGAGCTCGGCCTGCGGCACCTCGAGCACCAGTTCGTCGTGGACCTGCATGATCAGCTTCGCACCCAGCCGGCGCTCGTCGAGCCAACGCTGCACCGCGATCATCGCCATCTTGATCAGGTCGGCCGCCGTGCCCTGCATCGGCGCGTTGATCGCCGCGCGCTCGGCGGCGGCGCGGCGCGGGCCGTTCGGGCTGTTGATCTCCGCGAGCCACAGGCGCCGGCCGAACACCGTCTCGACGTAGCCCTGGCTGCGCGCCAGCGCGCGCGTCTCCTCCATGTAGCGCGCGACGCCCGGATAGCGCGCGAAGTAGCGCTCGATGTAGTTCTTCGCCGCGTCGCGCTCGATGCCCAGGTTCGAGGCCAGGCCGTAGGCGCTCATGCCGTAGATCAGTCCGAAGTTGATCACCTTGGCGTAGCGGCGCTGCTCGGCACTGATCTCGGACGGCGAGACGCCGAAGATCTCGGCCGCGGTGGCGCGATGCACGTCGAGCCCCTGCTCGAACGCGCGCAGCAGGCTCGCGTCGCCCGAGATGTGCGCCATGATGCGCAGTTCGATCTGCGAGTAGTCGGCCGACACGATGCTCGCGCCGGGCGGCGCGACGAAGGCCTCGCGGATGCGCCGTCCCTCGGCGGTGCGCACCGGGATGTTCTGCAGGTTCGGGTCGCTGGACGCCAGGCGCCCGGTGACGGCCACCGCCTGCGAGTAGCTGGTGTGCACCCGTCCGCTGCGCGGATCGACCATCTTCGGCAGCTTGTCGGTGTAGGTGCTCTTGAGCTTGGCGAGCGCGCGCCAGTCGAGCAGGATGCGCGGCAGCGGATAGTCTTCGGCCAGCTTCGCCAGGACCTCCTCGTCGGTGGACGGTGCGCCGCTGGCGGTCTTGCGGACGACCGGCAGGCCGAGCCGGCCGAAGAGGATCTCGCCGAGCTGCTTCGGCGAGTTCAGGTTGAACGGCTGCCCCGCGGCCTCGACCGCGCGCCGCTCGAGTTCGAGCATCTTGCGGCCGAGCTCGTCGGACTGCCGCACCAGCGCCGGCGCGTCGATCAGCACGCCGTTGCGCTCCATGCGTTGCAGCACGGTGGACACCGGGATCTCGATCTCGCGGTAGATCCGGTCGAGCGCCGCGTGCTCGGCGATGCGCGGGTACAGCGTGCGATGCAGGTGCATCGTGACGTCGGCGTCCTCGGCGGCGTAGCGGGCCGCCCGGTCGATCGGCACCTGCTCGAAGCCGATCTGGCTCGCGCCCTTGCCCGCGACCTCCTGGTAGGTGATCGTGCGGCGGCCGAGGTGGCGCTCGGCGAGCGAGTCCATGTCGTGGTTGCGATGCGCCTCGAGCACGTAGCTCTCGAGCAGCGTGTCGTGGGCGACGCCGGCCAGGCGCACGCCGTGGTTCTCGAGAACGTGGGTGTCGTACTTCAGGTTCTGGCCCACCTTCGCGCGCGCGGGGTTCTCGAGCCAGCCGCGCAGCCGCGACAGCACGTGCTCGCGCGACAGCTGCTCCGGCGCGCCCGCGTAGCGGTGCGCGACCGGCACGTAGCAGGCCTCGAACGGCGCGATCGACAGCGACAGGCCCACCAGTTCGGCGGCCATCGGGTCTAGCGAAGTGGTCTCGGTGTCGAAGGCGACGAGCTCGGCGGCCTCGATGCGCGCGATCCATCGCCCGAGCGCCTCGTCGTCGAGCACCGTCTCGTAGGCGAGCCCGCGCTCCGACGCCGCCGCGCCGCCCGGGGCCGCTGCAGCGCCCTGCGATGCGTCGGTTGGCGCCTCGCGCGGCCCCTCGCCTGGCGCCGCGCCACCGGCGCTGCCGGCAGCCGGGCCTGGCTGCGCGTCGAGCTCGCGCAGCCAGCTGCGGAACTCGCAGCGCTCGAACAGCGCGCGCAGCGCGACCGTGTCCTCGTCGGCGAGATCGAGCGACGCGTCGATCGACTCGACGTGCGGCCTGAGGTCGCAATCGGTCTTCACCGTGACCAGCTTGCGGGCCACCGGCAGCCAGTCGAGCGCCTTGCGCAGGTTCTCGCCGACGACGCCGCCGATCGCGTGGGCGTGCTCGACGATCGCGTCGAGCGATCCGTACTGCTCGAGCCACTTCACCGCGGTCTTCGGGCCCACCTTGTCGACGCCGGGGACGTTGTCGACCGCGTCGCCGACCAGCGTCAGCCAGTCGACGATGCGCTCCGGAGGCACGCCGAAGCGCGCCTTCACGCCTTCGCGGTCGAGCCGCTCGACAGGGCCGCCCTCGCGGCTGGCCATCGTGTTGACCAGCACGACGTGGTCGTCGACCAGCTGGGCGAGATCCTTGTCGCCGGTGGAGATCACCGTGTCCATGCCACGGCGCGACGCGTCGCAGGCCAGCGTCGCGATCACGTCGTCGGCCTCGATGCCTTCGATCATCAGCAGCGGCCAGCCGAGCGCGCGCACCATCTCGTGGATGACCGGGATCTGGCGCACGAGGTCTTCGGGCATCGCCTTGCGATTGGCCTTGTACTCGGCATACCAGTCGTCGCGGAAGGTCTTGCCGGGCGCGTCGAATACCACGGCACCGTGCGTGGCGCCGCCGCCCAATTTGCCGTCGGCACGCAGACGCCGTAGCATCGCCACCATGCCGCGGACCGCGCCGGTCGGCTCGCCGCTGCCGGTGCGCAGGTCCGGCATCGCGTGAAACGCGCGATACAGGAAACTCGAGCCGTCAACCAGCAGAAGCGTCTTTTCGGACATGTCCAGCAGCAAGCAGGTGCCGCAGTTGCGCGCGATCGCGAGCCAGGAACGCTCGACGTCGCTGAAAGCGCGCGAGTCCTGGCACATCCTGGGAATTATCTCAGAGTTCGTCGAGGCGACCGAGCGGCTCGCCGAGATACGCCCGGCGGTGTCGATCTTCGGAAGCGCCCGCGTGCACCCCGGGCACCGCTGGTACGAGGCCACCGTCGACCTCGCGCGACGGCTCTCCGACGCCGGGTTCGCGATCGTCTCCGGGGGCGGCCCCGGCATCATGGAGGCAGCCAACCGTGGCGGCTACGCAGGCAAGTCGGCGTCGGTCGGACTGAACATCCAGCTGCCGATGGAGCAGAGCGGCAACGGCTACCAGGACATCTCGCTCACCTTCCGCCACTTCTTCGCACGCAAGGTGGCCTTCGCGAAGTACGCCACCGCGTTCGTCGCGCTGCCCGGCGGCTACGGCACGCTCGACGAGCTGTGCGAGGTGCTGACCATGGTGCAGACGCGGATGGGGCGGCGCATCCCGATCATCCTGATGGACTCGGGGTTCTGGTCGGGCCTGATCGACTGGATGCGCGAGCAGTTGCTCGGCAACGGCCTGATCTCCGACGGCGACCTGGAGCTCATCCAGGTGATCGACGACCCCGCGCAGGTCGTCGAGGCGATCTTCGACTACTACCAGACGCGCGGCTTCGTGCCGACCGCCGACGAACACGAGCGGATGCTCTACCTGTAGGGGCGCAGGCGACTCCTCGACATGGCCGTCTTCACGCCCGTCACGCGCGAGCAGCTCGCGCACTGGCTCGAGCGCTACGACCTCGGCGAGCTGCGCGAGTTCGAGGGCATCGCGTCGGGGATCGAGAACAGCAACTTCTTCGTCACGACCTCCGCCGGCCGCTTCGTCCTCACGCTGTTCGAGCGGCTCGGAGCCGACGAGCTGCCGTTCTACCTCGGTTTGATGCACCACCTCGCGGCCCGCGGCATTCCCTGCCCCGATCCGGTCGCGGATCGCGACGGCGCGTCGTTGGGCCGGCTCGAGGGGAAGCCGGCCGCGCTGGTCACGCGACTCGAAGGACGCGCGATCGTGCACCCCGGGCCGGCGCACTGCGCCCAGGTCGGAACGCTGCTGGCGCGGATGCACCGCGCCGCGCTGGGCTACGGGCGCAGCCTGCCCAACCTGCGCGGCATCGACTGGTGGTCGCGCGCGGCGCCGCAGGTGATGCCGTTCCTCGATCGCGAGCAGTGGCTGCTGCTCACCGACGAGCTCGGACAGCAGCGCGCGTTCGCCGCGTCGACGGTGCGCGCGGCGCTGCCCTCGAGCGCGGTGCACGCCGACCTGTTCCGCGACAACGTGCTGTTCGAGACGGCTCCGGACGGCTCGCCGCGGCTGGGCGGCGTGATCGACTTCTACTTCGCCGGCGTCGACGCCTGGGCTTTCGACCTGGCCGTCGCGGCCAACGACTGGTGCATCGACGAGGCCACCGGCGCCTTCGACCCCGCGCGATTCGACGCGCTCGTGCGCGCCTACGGCGCCGGGCGCCCGCTGCTCGATGCCGAGCGCGCGGCCTGGCCGATGATGCTGCGCGCCGGCGCCCTTAGGTTCTGGCTGTCGAGGCTGCACGACCTGCACCTGCCGCGCCCGGCGCAGATGGTCACCCCGAAGGACCCGGCGCATTTCGAGCGTATCCTGCGCGCGCGCCGCGACGGCGTGCCCCCCCTTCCATGAACATGGCCCCTTCCAGTTCGCCACGCATCCTCACCCTGCCCGCCGCCACCGGCTGGCGCTGGGTCCTCGACGGCTTCAGGCTGCTTCGACGCCAGCCGATCGCGTTGCTCGCGATCACCTTCATGAACCTGCTGCTGCTGTCGGTGTCGGTGCTGATCCCGCTGGTGGGCTCGATCGCTCCGCTGGTGCTGACGCCTGCGCTGATGGTCGGCCTGATGCACGCGATCCGTGCCGCCGATCGCGGCGAGATGCCGATGCCCCTGATGCTGCTGGCCGCGTTTCGCGAATACGACGGGCGCGCCTGGCGGCCGCTGCTCGTGCTGGGCGGCGTCAACGCGCTGTGCACGGTGGCCGCGCTGGCGCTGGCGGCGATTGCCGACAACGGCACGCTGATGCGCCTGGCCACCGGCCAGATCGGCAGCACCGACCCCGCGGTCTCGGAAGGCGCACTGATGATCGCCGCCGTCGTTTTCCTGCTGGTCTATGCGCCCGCGCAGATGGCGATGTGGTACGCGCCGCTGTTCGTCGCCTGGCACCGCACGCCGGTTCCGCAGGCGCTGTTCTTCAGCCTCGTCGCGACCTGGCGCAATCGCCGCGCGTTCGCCGTCTACGCGATCGGCTGGTTCGGGATCGCGCTGGCGGCGTCGCTGGCGATCCGGGTGCTGCAGCTGGCGCTGGACGCCAGCCCGGTGCTGCTGTCGATGGTGCTCTCGCCGCTTTCGCTGGTGCTGATCACCGCGGTCTACTGCTCGTTCTGGCCCACGTACCGCGACGCGGTCGAGTCCGGCCCGCCGCCGGGCGCCCCCATCGACGACGCATCCGCCGGACCGGGCACCGAAGCGCAGTGAGCGTGAACGGGCCCTAGCCGATCGGCTCGAGCCGGGCCACCGACAGCGCCAGCCACTTCAGGCCTTCGCGCCCGAAGTTGACCTGCACGCGCGCGTCGTCGCCGCTGCCTTCGATGCCGACGATCACCCCCTCGCCGAAGCGCGCGTGAGCCACGCCCTGCCCGACGCGGAACGCCACGCCGCGGTCGAAGCGCTGCGCGGCGCGCTGCTCGGCCCCCGAGAGCCGCCCCGTATCGCTGTCGGCGGCCGCGCGCGAGCGCGCCGCACCGCCCTGGCGCCCGAAGCCCTCCCAGGCGCCGCCCCAGCCTTCGCGATAGCCGGCCGGCGCGGCCGGCTGGCCGCGCGGCGTCAGCCACTTCAGCAGTCCGGGCGGCAATTCGTCGAGGAAGCGCGAGCGCAGGCTGTAGCGGGTCTGGCCATGCAGCATCCGGGTCTGCGAGAACGACAGGTACAGGCGCCGCCGCGCGCGCGTGATCGCCACGTACATCAGCCGCCGCTCCTCCTCGAGCCCCTCGGGCTCGGCGATCGAGTTCTCGTGCGGGAACAGCCCCTCCTCGAGCCCGGTGATGAACACCGCGTCGAACTCCAGCCCCTTGGCCGCATGCACGGTCATCAGCTGCACCGCGTCGCTGCCTTCGCCGGCCTGGTTCTCGCCCGCCTCGAGCGACGCGTGCGCGAGGAACGCCGCCAGCGGGGTGATGCGCGCCGCGCCCGGGGCATCGGCGTCGAGCACGCCGGCCTCGCCGGGCGCGCCGCCGGAGGAACCGTCGCCCGACACGCCGAAGTTCGCCGGCACGTCCTGCCCGATCCCCTCCTCGGCCAGGAAGCCGGCCGCGGCGTTGACCAGTTCGCGCAGGTTCTCGATGCGGTCCTGGCCCTCGCGCTCGGCCTGGTAGTGCGCGAGCAGTCCGCTGCGATCGATCAGGTGCTCGACGACGTCGGTGAGCGGCAGCGCCTGCGTGTCGGCGCGCAGCCGCCCGATCAGCGCGGCGAACGCGCCGAGCTTGGCCGCGGCGGCGCCTCCGAGGCTACCGACCGCCGCGAACAGGCTTCGGCCGCTTGCGCTCGCGGCGTCCTGCAGCGCCTCGAGCGTGCGCGCCCCGATGCCGCGCGCCGGGAAATTGACCACCCGAAGGAACGCGCCGTCGTCGTCCGGGTTCTCGAGCAGGCGCAGGTAGGCCAGCGCGTGCTTGATCTCGGCCCGCTCGAAGAAGCGCAGCCCGCCGTAGACCCGATAGGGGATGCCTGCCGAGAACAGCGCGTGCTCGATCACCCGCGACTGCGCGTTGGATCGATACAGCACCGCCGCCTCGCTGCGCAACCATCCCTCGGCTACGAGCCCGCGGATCTCCTCGACGAGCCACTGCGCCTCCTGCGCGTCGGTCATCGACTCGTGGACGCGAACCGGCTCGCCCTCGCCCGCGTCGGTCCACAGGCTCTTGCCGAGCCTGCGGCTGTTGTGCGAGATCAGCGCGTTCGCGCACTCGAGGATGTTGCCGTGCGATCGGTAGTTCTGCTCGAGCTTGATCAGGTTGGCGACCCGGAACTCGCGCTCGAACGCCGCCATGTTCGCCACGTTCGCGCCGCGGAACGCGTAGATGCTCTGGTCGTCGTCGCCGACGGCGAACATCACGGCCGATTCGCCCGCCAGCAGCTTGAGCCAGCGGTATTGCAGCGCGTTGGTGTCCTGGAACTCGTCGACCAGGATGTGGCGAAAACGCGCCTGGTAGTGCTCGCGCAGCAACTGGTTGCGCTCGAGCAGCTCGTAGCTGCGCAGCAGCAGCTCGGCGAAGTCGACCACGCCTTCGCGCTGGCACTGCTCGTCGTAGGCCGCGTACAGCTCGACCATGCGCCGCGTGTAGTCGTCCCAGGCCTCGACGTCGGCGGCGCGGCGCCCTTCTTCCTTGGCGCCGTTGATGAAGTGCTGCAGGTTCTTCGGCGGAAACTTCTCGTCGTCCACGTTGAGCGTGCGCAGCAGCCGCTTGATCGCCGCGAGCTGGTCCTGCGCGTCGAGGATCTGGAACGTGTGCGGCAGCCCCGCGTCGCGGTGGTGCGCGCGCAGCATCCGGTTGGCGAGCCCGTGGAAGGTGCCGATCCACATGCCGCGCGTGTTCACCGGCAGCATCGCCGACAGCCGCGTGAGCATCTCGCGCGCCGCCTTGTTCGTGAACGTGACGGCGAGCAGCCCGTGCGGACTCACCTGGCCGGTCATGATCAGCCACGCGATCCGCGTGGTCAGCACGCGCGTCTTGCCGCTGCCGGCGCCGGCGAGGATCAGCGCGTGCTGCGGCGGCAGCGTGACGGCGGCGAGCTGCCGCTCGTTCAGGTGCGCGAGGAGGTTCGACATCGGCGTGCCGGTCGGCGCGCCGCCGGCGCGCGCCGTACCGCAGGCGTGCGCGGGCTCAGCGCTTGGCCGGCTTGCGAAGACGCTGCGACCACACCGGCTGGCGCGGAGACAGTCCGCCGTGGCGGATCTCGACGCAGCGGTTCGCCCAGCGCGAGGACTCGTCCGACAGGTCGACCACCGGCGCGTTCGAGCCGTGGCTGACGCGCACGATGCGGTGGCTCTGGACGCCGAACTGCTCGAGCAGCGCGGCGACGGCCTGCGTGCGGTGCATGCTCAGCTGGACCGCCGCCTCGGGTTCGTCGACCGGATTGGCGTGTCCCGAGACGATCAGCGTGCCTCCGGGACCGGCGTTGAAGCGCTCGGCCTGCCGGCGGATGACGTCGTGGTACTGCTGCTCGACGCGGGTCGAGTCGCCGTCGAAGTAGATCCGGGCGGAATCCGGTTCCTGGGCCGCGGCCGGCGCAGCGGTTCCGCCGACGACCTTCAGCCTCGGCGCGGGCGGGGCAGCGGCCGGCGTATCCACGGTCGAACGAAGCTTTTCCTGCATGCACGATCTCCTGACTGGCATGGCGCGGGCGAGCGAGGCTCCGGCTGCGGAGCTCGCGGGACGCGCCCGGATCGGTAAGGGGGGAACGCGTATTTTAGCAAATCGCGGCGGCCCGCCGTCGGGCCCCGCAGCGGCATCGGTCAGCGGCCCGACGGCATCAGCTTCGACAGCACCAGGTGCACCGCGAGCCCGCCGAGGATCGCCCACTCGAGCGGAATGGTGACGACGAGCAGGAAGGTCGCCGCCATCACGATCGCATCGCGACGATCGTGCCGCGCGATGTGCCGGATCTCGCGCACGTCGATCAGCCCCACCGCGACCATCAGCAGGATGCCGGCGACCGCCGCCATCGGCAGGTAGTGCGACAGCGGCGCGACGAATGCCAGCAGCACCAGCAGGAACCCGGCGGCAGCCACTGCCGACAGCGGCGTGCGCGCCCCGGCCGCGACGTTCACGCCCGACCGGTTGAACGACCCGCTGGCGGGGTACGACGAGAAGAACGAGCCGACGAGGTTCGCCATCCCCTGCCCGACGACCTCGCGGTTGCCCTCCAGGCGGTCGCCGCTCCTGACTGCGATCGCCCGCGCGATCGACACGGCCTCGGCCAGTGCCAGCAGCGTCATCACCAGCGACGGGACCAGCAGCATCTCGAGCGTGTCGAAGTCCAGCGTCGGCGCCGACAGCGGCGGAATCGCGCCCGGCAGCTGCTCGACCACCTTCACCGCGTAGTCGGACGAGATCGCCGCGAGCAGCGCTGCGATCGCGCCGCCGGCCAGCACCCCGACCAGCATGTACGGCACGCGGTTGTTCCACGGGCGGGCCAGCAGGCAGGCCGCCACCGTCCCGAACGCCACCACCGCGGTCGGCCAATCGATCAGCGAGACGTCCTGCACCGTCCGCTTGAGCGTGTGCCACACCGACATGCCGCGCGGCCAGTCGAAGCCGAACAGGTTGCGCACCTGCGAGTTGACGATCAGCACCGCGGCCCCGGCGGTGAACCCGACGATCACGCTGTGCGGCACGCGGTCGACCGCGCGGCCCAGGCCGGCGAGCCCGACCGCCAGCTGCCAGAGGCCGACCATGAACGTCATCGTGATCACCAGCTGCACGTAGACGGCCGAGCCGGGCGTCGCCAGCGGCGCGATCAGGCCCAGCACCGTCAGCGAGATCGCGTTGGCCGGGCCGGTCACCATCAGCCGGCTCGAGCCGAACAGCGCGGCGATCACGCACGGCACCATCGCGCTGTACAGCCCGTACTGGGGCGGCATCCCGGCCAGCGTCGCGAAGGCCACGCCCTGCGGCAGCACGACGACGGCGCCGGTGAGGCCGGCCATCAGGTCGGCGCGCAGCGTCGAGCGGTCTCGCAGCAGCGGCAGCCACGCGAGGAAGGGCAGGAAGCGTTCGAGGCGACGTCGATCAGTTATCATGTGAAGCAATCATGCAAGGGCCGGTTCAACCCGACGGGCACGAGCGCGAGCTGCAGGCCCTCGTGGTCGGGCTCGCGGTCATCGTCGTCTGGGGCGCAAATTTCTCGGTGCAGAAGGCGCTGTTCGCGGCGATCACGCCGACGGGGTTCCTGTTCGCCCGATACCTGATCATGCCGGTGTGCGCGCTCGCGCTGCTGCTGCGCATCTACGGCACCCGTTTCCCGGCGGTGTCGCGGCGCGACCTGTTCGACCTGGCCAAGCTCGGCTTCTTCGGCCACGTGCTGCACGTGGGCATGGTCACGCACGGCATCGACTGGTCGACCGCGTTCTCGAGCTCGCTGATCCTCGCGTGCGGGCCGATCTTCACGCTGCTGATCCTGCGCTGGTCGGGCATCGAGCAACTGAACCGCGCGCAGGTCGCGGGCGTGGCCGTCGCGGGCGTCGGTGTGCTGGTGTTCCTGTCGGACAAGCTGCTCGCCGGACGCTGGCTGGCCAGCGGCGGCGACCTGTTCCTGCTGGTCGCGGCGAGCTTCTTTTCCTACTACACGGTCGCGGCGAAACCGCTGATCGAGCGGCACGGCGGAATCGTCGTGATGGCCTACGCGACGCTGCTCGGCAGCGTTCCGGTCGTCGTCCTGTCGATGCCCGTGGGCCTGGGCATCGAATGGCGGCACCTGTCGCCGCTGCTGTGGGCCGGGCTGCTGTGGGCGGTGATCGTCTCGGCCTTCGCGGGCTGGCTCGCCTGGGGTTGGGTCAACGCAGTGCGCGGCGTCGGGCGCACGGCGCCACTGATGTACCTGATGCCGCCAGTGGCCGGGCTGGTGGCTTGGGCGGTCTCGGACGAGCGCTTCACGGTGCCCAAGGTGCTCGGCGCGGCGATCACGCTGGGCGGCGTCGCGCTGGCGCAGTTCGCCGGCAGGAGCCGCGCGCGCGAAGCGCCGGCCCTGGTCGACTGAGGCCGGCGCCGGGGCCGCGACGGCCGGGTGCTGCGGGGTGTGCATCCGGCATTCTAGCCCGGCGCATCCATCTGAAATACCTGGAAATTCTTGACTCACGCATTGGCGAATCCGATGATTGGGCGATGTCGTCCGTAGCCTGACCCGGCATGCCGTCACGCGAGCGCCAGCGCACCGCCACGCGCACCGCCGCGCCGGGCGCGCGCGAAGCGCGCCGGGACGCGCCCGCTGCGGGGCGCGCGCGCATGACGCTCAGGCAACTCGAAGCCTTCTGCGCGGTCGCGCTCGCAGGCAGCGTGTCGGCGGGCGCGCAGCGGCTGTCGCGCACGCAGTCGGCAGTCAGCCTGGCGCTGCAGGAACTCGAGTCGGCGCTGGGCACGCGCCTGTTCGAGCGCGCCGGACGCGGGCTGCGCCAGACCGACGCGGCTCGCCGCCTGCTGCCGAAGGCCATCGAGATCGTCGAGCGCGCCGTCGAACTGCCCGCGATCGCCGTCGACGAGGCGACGCCCGCCCGGCACCTGGCCATCGGCGCCACCCGCACGATCGGCCCGTTCCTGATGCCGGGCCTGCTGGCCGACTTCGCGCGCCGCCATCCGGGCCTGGCGGCGAACCTGTCGGTCGACCTCGCGATCGAGAACACCGAGACGCTGCTCGCGCGCATCCGCGACCTGACCCTCGACCTCGCCTTCATCGAAGGCGAAGTGATCGAGCCGGGTCTGTCGGTGCAGCCATGGATGAACGACGAGATCTGCCTGTTCGCGCGTGCCGATCACCCGGCGCCGCGGGCGCTCGCGGCTGGCCGATGGGTGCTGCGCGAGCGCGGCTCGGGCACGCGCGAGACCTTCCTGCGCGCGATGCAGCCGCTGATCGGCGCCCCGCAGGTCGCGATCGAAGTCAGCGACCCGCTCGCCCTGAAACGGCTGGTCGCCGCGAGCGACTGGTTCGGATGCCTGAGCCGGATGGCGATCGCCGAGGAATTGCGCGACGGCACGCTGCGCGACGTCACGCCCCGGTCGGCCGCGCTGCGGCGCGCGCTGACCCGCTCGTTCTGGCTGGTCGCGCACCCGCAGCGGTACCGTTCGGCGACTGCCGACGCCCTGCTCGCACACGCCCGCGGGTGGGCCGGCGCCGCGGCGCGCGCGCCTCGCGCTTCGCTGCGCGACGCGCGCACTCGCCCGTCCCCGCGCGAGCCCGCTCGCAGGGTGGCCAGGCACTAGTCGGGGCCGGCCTCGCCGAGCGCGACACCCGGCGCGCGGCACGCCCCCTCGACGATCCGCGCGAGCCCGCGAAACGCCAGGTCGCCGGCCAGCACGCGCCGCACCGGCACCTCGCGCTGGCTCGCGGCATAGCGCCCCTTGTCGTCGAAAGCCTGCAGGAACGCGTCCGTATCGAAGGCGTCGCCCAGGCCATCGAGGACCCCACCGGTGAGCCAGACGCCGCCGTTCGCACCGAACGCGAGACACAGGTCGCCGGCGAACGCGCCGAGCAGACGCGAGAACCAGGTCACCGCCTCGCGAGCCGCCTGCTCGCCGAGCGCGGCCCGCGACGCGACCTCGGCGGGCGGCGACGGCACGTCGGCACCGCGTCGCCACGCGTGAAGCCAGCCGAGGCCCTCGCCGCCGAGCAGCCGCTCCCAGGACAGTCGCCCCCAGCGCGCGCGACCGAGCGCGTGAAGCGGCGCGAGCTCGTCGCCTTGCCAGGCCAGGCCCATGTGGCCGGCCTCGCTGGCGAGGACCCGCTCGTGGTCGCCGGTGGCCTCGCCCGTTGCGCCGCCCGCGGTCCCGACCAGCACCGCGGCGCCCAGCCCGGTGCCCGGACCGATCAGCAGCCGGCAGCCCGGCCCGGCCGATGCGGTGCGCAGGGGGCGCGTGTCGCGCTCGCCCAGCGCCGGGATTCCGGCGGCGGCGGCCACGAAGTCGTTGACGACGCGCAACGCCCGCAGCTGCAGCGCGGCGCGCAAGCGGGCCGGGTCGACGATCCAGTCGCGGTTGGTCATCCGCATCGGTCCGCCGCGCACCGGCAGCGCGACGGCGATCGCGGCGCGCGTGGCGGCCTCGCCCTGGCTGCGCTCGAACCCTTGCAGCGCCTCTGCGAGGCCGGGGCTGGCGTCCGCGGGGCTGCGCGCGATCGAACCGATGCCGCTTTCGCGGCTCCAGCGGCAGATGCGGACGTTGGTGCCGCCGACGTCGGCGAACAGCCAGTGCGCCGCCCCGGCCACCGCGCCCGAACCTAGAGGTCTGCCAGCGGCGTGTGCCGCGCCGAGCGATCGGCCGTGCGCATCGACCTGACGATCTCGTCGAGCAACCGGTTCAGCGTGACGAGGCGCTTCGGCTCGAGTCGCGACAGGACGTCGGGCAGGATGCCGACCAGCGGCTTCGGCGCACGGGCGATCGCGTCCTCGCCGGCTTCGGTGGGGTAGAGCTGGACGATGCGCTGGTCGGCGCTCTCGCGCGCCCGGCGGATCAGGCCCTGGCGCACCAGTTGCTCGACCAGGTTGCTGGCGGTCGACTGCTGCACGGCCATCGAGCGCGCGAGATCCTTCACCCGTATGCCCGGCGACTGCACCACGACCGACAACGCCCAGAGTTGCGAGCCGCTGATGCCGCAACGCTCCTCGACTTCGTGGAAGTGGCGCCTGACCGCCCGGAAGATGATGCGGAAGTTCTGCAGCGCCTCGATCGTCTCGGCTGACTGTTCCGGGGGACGCGAACGATCGGCCTGGGCGCCCTGGGGCTTGACGGATTCGGCGGCGGCGGAACGGTTCATCGATGTCCGATTCGAAACGGTGGATGTCGGAAAAGATTATGCGTGAACGCCCCGGATCCGCGCGATGGCCGCAGTCAACGCCGGGGCTTCAACGCGCTCGATCCGCTTGATATGGCGCAAGGCGCGTGCGGATAGTGCCGCCTAGAGTGGGCCTCCGGTTTCCCGTCACGCGCTACCGCTCCCCGTGCCCTCCGTTCACGCCGCCGGCCGGCCGCCGCGTCCTGCGCGTCGCGACGCCTCGGCCGAGCCGTGGCGCCTCGCCCGCGTGCTCGACGCGCCGCACCGCCTGGGCTTCTTTGCCGGCTCGGTCACGCTGTCGACGAGCGCGCTGTGGTGGCTCGCGACGCTGGGCGCGCACTTCGCCGGCTGGGAGGCCCGCTGGGCCGTCGCACCCGCCCACGCGCACGCGCTGTTGATGAGCTTCTCGTTCATGCCGATGTTCTTCGCCGGCTTCCTCTTCACCGCCGGGCCGCGGTGGCTGGCGCTCGCCGCAGTGCCGGCGCGCCGGCTGCTGCCCACCGCAGCGGCATGGCTGGCGGGCTGGGCGGCGTTCCTGGTGGGGGTTCACGCCGATGCGGCGATCGCTGCCCTCGGCCTCGCCGTGGTCGCCGCGGGGTGGACCCTGTTCGCGTGGCGCCTCGCGCAGCTGTTGCGGCGAAGCGCCGCGGACGACCGTACCCACCTGCGGATCATCGGGGGCGCCTGCGCAATCGGCGCCGCCGCGCTCTGGACCGGCGCAGCGGGGCTCGCCACCGGCCGTGCGGCCTGGCTGGGCGTGGCCATCTCCGCAGGGCTGTGGTGGTTCCTGGCGCCGGTCTTCGCCACCGCCATGCACCGGATGGTGCCGTTCTTCGGCGTCGCGGCGCCGCGCCTCGACGAGAAGCACCCGCTGTGGCTGCTCGGCACCCTGCTGGCGGTGCTGCTGCTGCAGGTTCCGCTGGGCTGGGCGCTACCGGCCGAGCGCCACGTCGCGTCGGGCATGCTGGCCAGCGACGCGGCCGCGGCCGCGCTCGTGCTGGTCGACGCGGCAGCGGCCGCGCTCGTCCTGGTACTGGCGCTGCGCTGGCGCGCGACGCAGAACCTGCGGATCCGCCTGCTGGCGATGCTCGACGTGGGCTTCGCGTGGCTGGGGCTTTCGCTCGCGCTGCAGGCGGCCTCCGCGGCGCACGCCTGGATCGCCGGCGGCGCCGGCGCGGCGCCGCTCGCCGGGCTTCACGCGCTCGGCATGGGCTTCTTCGGCTCGATCCAGTTCGCTTTCGTGACCCGCGTCAGCGCCGGCCAGTACGGACGGGCGCACGCGATCGACGGCTACGCGTGGACGCTGTTCCTCGTCGTGCAGGCCGCGATCGTGCTGCGGATCGCGGCGGCCTGGTGGCCCGAGCTGCCCGTGCTGCTGCTGGCGGCAGCCGCGCTGTGGACGACCGCGGTGCTCGGCTGGAGCGCGCGGCACGTCCTCTGGTACGGCCGGCCGCGCAGCGACGGGAGGCCGGGATGACCGGGACCACCTTCATCAGGGCGCGGCCTGCGCGCCCGCACACGGGGACTCACCGATGACCGAACGCCGACCGGGCACGCTCAACAAGCCCGACCTCGTCTGCCCCGCCGGCTCGCTGCGGGCGCTCAAGCTCGCCGTCGACGCCGGCGCCGACGCCGTCTACATGGGACTGAAGGATGCGACCAACGCGCGCAACTTCGCCGGGCTGAACTTCGACCTCGAGCAGGCGCGCGAAGGCATCGCCTACGCGCACGCACGCGGAGCGCAGGTCCTGATGGCGCTGAACACGTTCGCCGACGCGCGCGAGCCCGCCCGCTGGTGGCGCGCGGTCGACGTCGCCGCCGAGCTCGGCGCCGACGCGCTGATCTGCGCCGACACCGCGGTGCTCGCCTACGCGCGCGACCACCAGCCGCGGCTGCGCCTGCACCTGTCGGTGCAGGCCTCGGCCACGACTTACGAGGCGATCGAGTTCTATCGCGAGCGCTACGGCATCCAGCGTGCGGTGCTGCCGCGCGTGCTGACGCTGTCGCAGGTCGGCCACGTCTGCCGCCACACGTCGGCCGAGATCGAGGTGTTCGGCTTCGGCAGCCTGTGCGTGATGGTCGAGGGGCGCTGCGCGCTGTCGTCGTACGCGACCGGACAGTCGCCGAACACGGCGGGCGTCTGCTCGCCGCCGTCGGCCGTGCGCTGGGAGGACGCCGCCGACGGCGTGCGCGCACGCCTGAACGAGGTGCTGATCGACCGCTACGCACCCGACGAGCCGCGCGGCTATCCGACGCTGTGCAAGGGCAGGTTCGACGTCGAAGGCGTTCGCGATTACGCGCTCGAGGAGCCGACCAGCCTGAACACGCTGGCGGTGCTGCCGCAGCTGATGGAGTTCGGCGTGTCGGCGATCAAGATCGAAGGGCGACAGCGCAGCCCGGCCTACGTCGAGCAGGTCACGCGCGTCTGGCGCGCGGCGATCGACCACTGCGCGGCGCAGCCCGCGCGCTTCGCGGTGCAGCCGCAATGGGTCGCCGCGCTCGGGCGCTGGTCCGAAGGCCAGCAGCACACGCTGGGCGCCTACAACCGGCCGTGGCGCTGACAGGAGGCTCCCACACATGAACGCCCGCATCCAGCTCACCGTCGGCCCGGTGCTCTACTACTGGCCGCGCAAGACGCTGATCGACTTCTACGGCGAGGTTGCCGACTCGCCGGCCGACACGGTCGTGCTCGGCGAAGTCGTCTGCTCGCGGCGCCACGAGATGAAGCACGACGACTGGCTCGCGCTGGCGCGCGAGCTGGCCGGCTGCGGCAAGGAAGTGGTGCTCGCCAGCCAGGCGCTGCTCGAATCCGAGTCCGACCTGCGCGACCTGCGCCGGCTGGCCTCGCAGGACGAATTCCTGGTCGAGGCCGGCGACGCGTCGGCGCTGCGCGCGCTGGCTGGCCGGCCGTTCGTGCTCGGTCCGCACGTGAACGTCTACAGCCGGCCGGCACTCGAGGAGCACGCGTCGCTCGGCGCGATCCGCTGGGTGGCCCCGGTCGAGCTGAGCCTCGAGGCGATCGGGCTGGTCAATCCGCCGGACGCACCGGTCGCCGGCGGGCCGTGCGCCGACACGCCGATCGCCACCGAAGTGTTCGCCTTCGGGCGGCTGCCGCTCGCGTTCTCGGCGCGCTGCTTCACCGCCCGCCACTACCACCTGAACAAGGACGAGTGCGGCTTTCGCTGCCTGGAGCATCCGGACGGCCTGCTGCTGTCAACCGGCGAGGGCGCGCCCTTCCTGACGCTGAACGGCATCCAGACGCAGTCGGCCGCGCAACAGTGCCTGATCGGCGATGCGGCGGCGATCCGCGCCGCCGGCGCACGCCGGGTACGGTTGTCGCCGGTGGCGCAGCGCTTCGGCGAAGTGCTGTCCACCTTCGACCAGGTCCTGAACGGCGGCGCCGATGCCGCCGAGGCGCGCGCGTCGCTCGCCGCGATGAGCTTGCCCGGCGGGCTCGTCGACGGATTCGCGCATCGCCGCCCCGGACTCGAACGCAGCTGGAGCTGAGGAACACGCCATGACGCCCGCCCGCCAGACCGCCCTGCCCGTCCCCGCCGCGCTGCGCAGCTTCGTCGCGCGGCTGCCGATCCGTCCCCCGTCGTTCGTGCTCGCGCTCGCGCTCGACCGCCTGCTGCGCCCGCACCTCACGGCCGACGTCGAGCAGCAACTGGCCGACCGCGTCGTCGAAATCGAGGTCTGCGATCTCGGCATCCGCTGCCGCCTCATGCTCACCGGATCGGGCTTTCACGCGGTGCCCGACGGCGGCGACGTGGCGCTGCGGGTCGCCGCGGACGCCGCGAGCTACCTGCGGCTGCTGCGCGGCGAGGAAGACGCCGACCGGCTGTTCTTCGAGCGCGCGCTGGTGATGGAAGGCGACACCGAATACGGCCTGATCCTGAAGAACACGCTCGACGCGATCGGACCGCTGTTGCGCTGGCCGGCACGCGCCGCCTGAACCTGCACGGGGGGGCCGCGCGCGCCGCGCCGCCACCGATATACTTGCGCCCTGCACCCAGCCGGGCGCGACGCGCATCGGATCTCCCATGACAGACGGCTTCATCCTCACGCTCTCGTGCCCGGATCGTCCGGGCATCGTCCACGCGGTGTCGGGCTTCCTGCTCGAGCACGGCGGCAACATCCTCGAGGCGGCGCAGTACGACGACCGCGACACGGGGCTCTTCTTCATGCGGGTGCACTTCGAGTCGGCCGCCGCGGACGCCTCGATCGAGTCGTTGCAGCGCGCGTTCGCGCCGGTCGGCGAGACCTTCCGCATGCGCTGGGCCTTCTTCGACGCGGCCCGGCCCGCACCGACGGTGATCCTCGTCTCGAAGCTCGGGCATTGCCTGAACGACCTGCTGTTCCGGCACCGATCCGGGCTGCTGCCGATCGACATCCGGGCGGTCGTCTCGAACCATCGCGACTTCTACCAGCTCGCCGCCTCGTACAACGTACCGTTCCACCACGTTCCGGTCACCGCCGCCACCAAGGCGCGGGCCGAAGCGCGGCTGATGGAGATCGTGGCCGCCGAAGGCGCCGAGCTGGTCGTGCTGGCGCGCTACATGCAGGTGCTGTCGGACGAGCTATGCCGCAAGCTCGAGGGCCGCGCGATCAACATCCACCACTCGTTCCTGCCGAGCTTCAAGGGCGCCAAGCCGTACGGGCAGGCGCACGAGCGCGGCGTCAAGCTGATCGGCGCCACTGCGCACTACGTGACGGCCGACCTGGACGAAGGCCCGATCATCGAGCAGGACGTCGAGCGGGTCGACCACTCGATGGACGTGGCCACGCTGACCGGCATCGGCCGCGACGTCGAGAACGTGGTGCTCGCGCGCGCCGTCAAGTGGCACGCCGAGCACCGGATCCTGCTGAACGGCAGCAAGACGGTCGTGTTCCGCTAGGCCTTAGCGAGCGTCGGCGAGCGCGAACGCCGCCGCGCGCTCGGCGATCATCACCACCGGAACGTTGGTGTTGCCCGACACCAGCGTCGGCATGATCGAGCAGTCGACCACCCGCAGCCCGCCCACGCCGCGCACCCGCAGCTGCTGGTCGACGACGGCCATCGCGTCGTCGCCCATCCGGCAGGTGCCGCTCGGATGGAAGATGGTCCCGGCGTGGTTGCGCACGAACTCGAGCAGGTCGGCGTCGCTCGCCGCCCGCGCGCCGGGCGCGTATTCGTCGACGACGAACGGCGCGAGCGCGCGCGTTGCCGCGATCCGTCGCGCGAGCTTCACGCCGTCGACGACCGTGCGGCGGTCGGCTTCGGTGGACAGGTAGTACGGCTGCATCGACGGCGGCTCGAGCGGGTCGGTCGAGCGGATGCGCACGTGCCCGCGCGACTCGGGGCGCAGCTGGCACACCGACATCGTGAAGCCCGAATGCGCATGTACCGGCGAGCCGGCCATGTCCGACGACAGCGTCGCGACGTGGAACTGCACGTCTGGGCGGTCGATTCCGGGGCGCGTGCGGGCGAAGATGCCGCCCTGGTTGATGCCGATCGCCATCGGCCCGCCGCGCATGAAGACGTACTCCATGCCGATGCGCAGCTTGCCCCACCACGACGCGAGCTGGTCGTTGGTGGTGATCGGCTTGCTGCAGCGGAACATCACCCGCGCCTGCAGGTGGTCCTGCAGGTTCTCGCCTACCCCCGGCAGCTCGTGCACGACCGGGATGCCGAACGACTGCAGCAGCGCGGCGGGACCGACGCCCGAGAGCTGCAGCAGCTGCGGTGACTGCAGCGCTCCCGCACAGAGGATCACTTCGCGCCGAGCGCGCACCTGCAGCGCCGGCCCGGCCTCGACGGTGACGCCCGAGGCCTTTGCGGTGCCAGCCTCGCGCAGGTCGGCGCGCGCGCCGACGCGGTACTCGACGCCCACCGCCCGGCGCCCCTCGAACACGATGCGCGTCGCCTGCGCGCGGGTGATCACCCGCAGGTTCGCTCGTTTGCGCGCCGGGCGCAGGTAGGCCACCGCCGTGCTGCAACGCAGCCCCTTTCTGGTGGTCAGCTGGTAGTAACCGGCCCCCTCCTGGCGCTCGCCGTTGAAGTCGGCGTTGCGCGGGATGCCGATCTCCTCGCATGCGTCGATCACCGCGTCGATCAGCGGGTGGCGCACGCGGATGTGCGAAGACCACAGCGGCCCGCCGGTGCCGCGCCAGGCGTCTGCGCCGAGCGTGTTGTGCTCGAGCCGGCGAAACCACGGCAAGACCTGCTCGTACGACCACTGCGCGTTGCCCTGCGCGGCCCAGTCGTCGTAGTCCTGCGCCTGGCCGCGGATGAAGATCAGCCCGTTGATCGCGCTCGATCCGCCCAGCGTCTTGCCGCGCGGCCAGTAGACCTGGCGCCGGTTCATCCCCGGGTCGGGGTCGGTGCGGAACATCCAGTTCAGCGCCGGGTTGAACATCGTCTTCGCGTAGCCGATCGGCACGTGGATCCACGGGTAGCGGTCCTCGGGCCCTGCCTCGAGCAGCAGCACGCGATGGCGCCCGTCCTCGCTCAGCCGCGCGGCCATCACGCAGCCCGCCGATCCCGCTCCCACCACGATGTAGTCGTACTCGTCCATTGCCGCGCCCGTGCCGTTGCGCGCGCGCCGTCGCCCGGCGCGCACCGTGACGGGAATTGAATCGGAACCAGGGCAACGATTCAATCCGGCGGAACGCAAATCATCGTTTTCCGGAACGCTGGAACGGACGGGGGCGTTGTCGGCCCGATGGAGCCGGTGATAGGTTCCGCTGTGCTTCGGGCGTCTTCGCGCGGCAGCGTCGGCGACCGGGTGTACCTGACCACCGAATCGAAACAGCGTGGAGGAGACATGAAACCCTGGCTTCGCAAGCTCACCGCGGCGGTACTGGCCGTCGCAGGACTCGGAATCGCTTCTGGCGCATCCGCGCAGCAGAAGATCCGCGTCCAGACCGCGGTCCCGACGGCGAGCATCTACTTCGAACTGATGAAGCGCTATGCCGACCGCGTCGACAAGATGACCGGCGGCAAGCTCAAGATCGACATCCTCCCCGACGGCGCGGTCGTTCCCGCGTTCGAGATCCTCGACGCGGTCGACAAGGGCATCGTCGAGGGCGGCTTCGCCTGGACGCACTACTGGTCGGGCAAGCACGCGGCCGCCGGCCTGTTCGCGAACCCGATGGCCGGCGCCGGCGCGGGCCTCGACCAGCTCTCGCACATGGCCTGGATGGCCGAAGGCGGCGGCCAGGCGCTCTACGACAAGCTCTACAACGAGATCCTCAAGGTCAAGGTCGTCGGCTTCATGCTGCAGCCGATGGGCCCTGATCCGCTGGGCTGGTTCAAGCAGCCGATCAACAGCGTCGAGGACTTCAAGAAGATGAAGTACCGCGCGCCCCCCGGCATCACCGGCGAGATCTTCAAGGAGATGGGCGTCTCGGCGGTCGCGATGCCCGGCGGCGAGATCGTGCCGGCGGCGCAGCGCGGCGTGATCGACGCGGCCGAGTGGATCGGCCCGGCCGACGACGTGAACCTCGGCCTGCACCGGGTCTGGAAGCACTACTACCTGCAGGGCCTGCACCAGTCGACCGACGTCGGCGAGGTGATCTTCAACAAGCCCTGGTTCGACAAGCAGTCGCCCGAGACGAAGGAGATCCTGCGCACCGCGGCCATGGCGACGATCGCCGAGACCTACGTGTTCAACGTCGCGCGCAACGCGTTCGCGCTGGAGAAGCTGAAGAAGGATTCGCAGGTGGTCGTGCACGACACCCCGGCCGACTTCTTCCCGGCGTTCATCAAGGCGACCAACACGGTGCTCGACCGGCACGCCGCGAAGGACGCGTTCTTCAAGGAAGTGCTCGACTCGCAGCGCAACTTCGCGAAGACGGTCGTTCCGTACTGGACGAAGATCAACGCGCTGTACACCAACATGGGCAACGCCGCGCTGCAAGAGAAGAAATGAGCGAAGCGCCCGCCGGCACGGGGCGGGTCGCCCGCCTCGTCGCCGCCATCGACGCCGTCGCGCTCTGGTCGGGGCGCGCGGTGTCCTGGATGCTGATCCCGATGGTCGCGAGCCTCGTCTACGAGGTCGGGGCTCGCTACCTGTTCAACGCGCCGACCACCTGGGCGTACGACATGACCTACATGCTGTACGGCAGCTTCTTCATGCTCGGCTCGGCGTTCACGCTGATGCGCAAGGGCCACATCCGCACCGACAGCTTCTACGCCGACTGGTCGGTGCGCACGCAGGGCACGGTCGACGCCGCCTGCTACCTGATCTTCTTCTTCCCGGCGATGATCGCCTTCGTGGTCGTCGGCTGGGACTTCTTCTGGGCCTCCTGGGTACGCGAGGAGCGGATGGTGACGAGCCCCTGGATGCCGATCGTCTGGCCGTTCAAGCTGTCGATTCCGCTCGCCACCGCGCTGATGCTGCTGCAGGGTGTCTCCGAGTTCATCAAGAGCGTCGTCGCTGCGCGCCGGGGCGTCTGGCTGTGAGCCCCGAGATCATCGGGCTCGTCGCCCTCGCAATCCTCTTCGTCGCGATCTTCATCGGCTTCCCGATCGCGTTCACGCTGGTCGCGATCGCGCTGGGCGTCGGGCAGTTCGCGCTCGGCGACGTCGCCATCCACCTGATGACGCTGCAGGTGTTCTCGGTGATGCGCGACCCGACGCTCGCGTCGGTGCCGTTCTTCCTGTTCATGGGCTACTTGCTCGAGGAGTCGGGGCTCATCCAGCGGCTCTTTCGCGGCGTGCAGCTGCTTCTCGCCGGCGTCAACGGGTCGCTCTACCTCGCGGTGATCATCACGGCGACGATCTTCGCCGCGGCCACCGGCATCGTCGGCTCGTCGGTCACGCTGCTCGGCGTGATGGCGGCGCCGGCGATGATGAAGAGCGGCTACGACGTGCGGATGAGCGCGGGCGCGATCACCGCCGGCGGCACGCTGGGCATCCTGATCCCGCCGTCGGTGATGCTGATCGTGATGGGGCCGGTGGTCGGCGTTCCGGCCACCGACCTGTTCGCTGCCGCGGTGTTCCCCGGCCTGCTGCTGTCGGGGCTCTACATCGTCTACACGCTCGCGCGAAGCTACTGGAACCCGAAGCTCGGCCCGGCGCTGCCGATGTCCGAGCGTCGGCCGATGCCCGAGGTGCTGCGCGAGCTGACCATCGGCGCAGTGCCGGTGGTGCTGGTCATCCTGGCGACGCTCGGCGTGATCCTCGCGGGCATCGCAACGCCTACCGACGCCGGGGCGGTCGGCGCGTTCGCGACCTTGCTGCTCACCCTCGCCTACAGGAAGATGAGCTGGGCCGGGTTCCGGCGCTCGATGATGTCGACCGTCGAGGTGTCGTGCATGATCCTGCTGCTGGTCGCCGCGTCGAACTACTTCGGCTCGATCTTCTCGCGGCTGGGCAGCGCCGACTGGATTGCCAACCTGCTGCTCGGTCTCGAGTTCAGCCCGACCGTCATGCTGCTGATGATGCTGGCACTGATCTTCGTGCTCGGCTGGCCGCTCGAATGGGTGCCGATCGTGCTGGTGGTCGTGCCGATCTTCCTGCCGATCGTCAACAAGCTCGGCATCGACCTGGTCTGGTTCTGCACGCTGGTCGCGGTGTGCCTGCAGACCGCGTGGATGTCGCCGCCGGTGGCGTTGTCGGCCTACTTCCTGAAGGGCGTGGTACCCCAGTGGGAGCTGAGCGACATCTACGCGGGAATGATGCAGTTCATGGTGCTGCAGGTCATCGGCCTGCTGCTCGTGCTGTTCTTTCCGTCCATCGCGCTGTGGCTGCCCGGCGTGCTGCGGTAGCGAAAGTCGCCGCGCGAAAGCCCGCCGCGCCGCGCGCGGCGCCGCCGCGCTCCGGGCCGCTGCAGGCCGATGAGGACGGGCGGCAGGCCGGCTCGGTCACCCTTCGCGCGCTGGCGCTGCTGTCGGAGCTGGCGCAGCACCCGGAAGGCGTGTCGCTGCACCGGGTGACGCAGCAGCTGGGCTGGCCGAAGCCGTCGGTGCACCGGCTGTGCGCCCATCTCGAACAGGCCGGATGGGTCCTGCGCAGCGGCAGCGAGCGCAACCTGAGCCTCGGCCCGGCCGCGCTGAAGTTCGCACTGGCCGCGCTGCATCACGACGCGGCCAACGCCGAGCGCCGCGCCATCCTGCGCGCTCTCGTCGACCGCGTCGGCGAGACCTGCAACCTGACGATGCTCGCCGGCGCCGAGGTCCTCTACGTCGATCGGGTCGAGTCGGCGTGGCCATTGCGGCTGCACCTCGAGCCCGGCTCCCGGGTGCCGCTGCACTGCACCGCCAGCGGCAAGCTGTTCCTCGCGCACATGCCGAAGGCGCAGCGTGCGCGGCTGCTGGCCGCGCGCCCGCTGTGGGCCGCGACCCCGAACACGCTGGTGGCCCCCGAGGCGATCGAGAAGGAGATGCGCGCGATCGTCCGGCAGGGCTACAGCCTCGATCGCGAGGAGTTCCTGCTCGGGCTGATCGCGATCGCCGTCCCGGTGCCCGGGCGCGACGGCCAGCCGGTCGCCGCGCTCGCCGTGCACGCGCCGATGGGGCGGCTCTCGCTCAAGCGCGCAATCGGGCTGCTGCCCGTGATGCGCGAAACCGCCACGGCGCTCGGCGCCAGTCTTGCGGCATGATTGCCGCAGGCAACCAGACCGGAACCCGAGCATGAACTCGCTGTTCGACCCGCTGCGCGAGCGCGCGGCCAGTCTCAAACCCGCCCGCACCGCGGTGGTCTACCCGCTGTCGCAGGCCTCGCTGGGTGCCGCCTACGAAGCGGCCGACGCCGGCTACATCGAGCCGGTACTGGTCGGGCCGCAGGCCGCGATGACCGCGCTGATGCATCGCCACGGCCTGAAGGCCGATCGCTTCGAGATCGTCGACACCCGCGACGACCCCCGCGAGGCCGCGCATCGCGCCGCCCTGCTGGCGCGCGATCGCGCCGTGCAGGCGCTGATGAAGGGCAGCCTGCACACCGACGACTACATGTCGGCGATCGTCGCCCGCGACGCGGGCCTGCGCACGCAGCGCCGCGTGAGCCACGTGTTCGTCCTCGCGTTCGCCGCCTACCCGAAGCTCGTCGCGCTCACCGACGCGGCGGTCAACATCGCCCCGGGCCTCGCGGACAAGGCCGACATCGCGCGCAACGCGATCGACCTGTGCCGTGCGCTCGGCGTGGCCACCCCGAAGGTGGCCGTGCTGGCCGCCACCGAAGACGTGAACCCGGCCATGCCGGCGACGATCGAGGCGGCGGCGCTCGCCAAGATGGCCGATCGCGGCCAGATCGCGCACGGCATCGTCGACGGCCCGCTGGCGTTCGACATCGCGATTTCCGCGCAGGCGGCCCGGAGCAAGGGCCTGGTCTCGCGCGTCGCGGGCGACCCCGACGTGCTGCTCGTCCCCGACATCGAGGCCGGCAACGCGCTGTACAAGCAGGCCGCTTACCTGGCGGGCGCGGAACTCGGCGGGCTGGTGCTCGGCGCCGCCGTGCCGGTCCTGCTGACCAGCCGTGCCGACAGCGTGGCGGCGCGCATCAACAGCTGCATCCTCGCCAACCTGTACTCGCACTGGCTCGTCGCCGGGCACCCCTGACGCCGCGGCCGCTCAGCGCGCGCCGCGCGGCCGCACCAGCGCGGCCGTGTGCCGCGCGATGACGCTCTCTTCGTCGGTCGGCACGACCCACAGGCCGATCGCCGAGTCGGCCGTGTGCAATCGCGGCCCCTGCGCGGCGTTGGCCGCCTCGTCGATGCGGGCGCCCATCCAGCCGAGCAGGCCGGCAATCTGCGCGCGCACCCGGGCGTCGTGCTCGCCGATTCCGGCGGTGAACACGATCGCATCGCAGCCTCCGAGCACGACCGCGCTCGCAGCGATCTCCTGCGCGGCACGCTGGCAGAAAACGTCGATCGCGAAGCGCGCGCGCGGATCGTCGCTGGCGGCCAGCACCCGCATGTCCGCCGAGATGCCCGACAGGCCGAGCAGGCCGGACTCGTGATACAGCCCGCGCGAGAGCGTCTCGAGGTCGAGCCCCAGCTGCTGCTGTGCGAACAGCGCGACGCCGATGTCGACCGCCCCCGGGCGCGTGCTCATCACCAGCCCGTCGAGCGTGGACAACCCCATGCTCGTGCGCACCGAGCGCCGCTCGCGCATCGCGCAGACACTGGCGCCGCTGCCCAGGTGCGCGACGACGACGCGGCCTTCGGCCTGCGCGCCAGCCAGCGCCGGCAGCTGCCGGGCGATCGACTCGAACGACAACCCGTGGAATCCGTAGCGCCGCACGCCGCGGTCGCGCCACGAGACCGGCAGCGGCATCGTCGTGTGAAGCCGCGGCTGCGTGGCATGGAAGGCGGTGTCGAAGCACGCCACCTGCGCAACGCCCGGCGCCACGGCCGCCATCGCGTGGATCCCGGCGACGCAGTGCGACTGGTGCAGCGGCGCGAGCGGCTCGAGCGACTCGACCAGGCGCAGCGTCGACTCGTCGACCAGGCAAGGCGCCACCAGCGCCTCCCCACCGTGCACCACCCGGTGGCCGACAGCCTCGACGCGGTCGATCAGGCCGTCGGACTGCAGCCGGGCGAGCACCTCCTCGAGCGCCCGGCGCTGGTCGGCCGGTGCGGGCAGGGCAAGCTCGCCGCGCTCGCCGACCTCGGTGCGCCAGACCATCACCGGCGTGTCGGGCAGCCCGTGCACCTGCCCGCGCAGCCGCTCCACGGGCTCGCAGGGCGCGCCGCTCGTGGCGTCGACGCTGCGATAGACGGCGAACTTGAAGCTCGACGACCCGCTGTTCAGGACCAGGATCGTCACGCCGGCTACCAGTCGAGCGTCTGCGCCATCGCCTCGGAGGCCGACTGCATCGCAGGCAGGAACTGCATCGCCTCGGCCAGCGCCAGTCGGGGCACCGGCGAGTGCATGGCCAGCGCAGCGACCACGCGCCCGTCGGCGTCGTGCACCGGCACCGCGAGGCAGCAGATGCCGGCGAGGTACTCCTCGTCGTCGGTGGCGTAGCCCTGCTCGCGGATGCGCTCGAGTTCGGCGGCGAGCGCGCGCGGCTCGGTCAGCGTCTTCTGCGTGTGCCGCACCAGCGGGCTCTGCTGGATGAAGCGCTCGCGCGACCGCTTCGGCATGTGCGCGAGGAACAGCTTGCCGCTGGCCGACGCGTGCAGCGGCACGCTCGATCCCGCACCCAGCGCGATGCGCAGCGGCCAGGCCGTCTCGACGCGATCGAGGTACATGACCGCGTTGCCGTTGGGAATCGTGAGGTTGCAGGTCTCGCCGGTGTGCTCGACCAGCTCCTCGAGAATGGCGTGGCGCGCGGCGCGGTTCGGGGAATGCAGCAGCACGTCCGCAGCGAGCGTACTGAGCCGCCGGCCGCAGTGATACCGCTTGCTGCCGGGTTCGCGCCCGACCAGCCCCGCCACTTCGAGCGTGGCGAGGATGCGAAACACGGTGGGCTTCGGAAGCTCGACGGCCTTGCAGATCTCGGCCAGCTGCGGCGGCGCCGGGCTGGCGGCAATCGCCTCCATCACGCGCATCGCGCGCAGGATGGCCGAGCCGGCTGGTGCCGGATCATCGACCTGGGGCGCCTCGGCGACGGGTTTCGGGTCGTTGCTCATGACCCGCATTATGCAGAAAACGGAATCCCGCGTTTCGAACCCGGCGTCGCGCCCTGCACCGGCCGGGACCGGAACCGGTCGACTCGCGGTGTGTCGAGGCGCCCGGCGACCGCAGCCCCCGGCGCCGGCGTCCGACGATCAGGGCAGTCGGGTCACGATCGGCACGGCGCACCGATGCAGGCAGCCGGCGGTGACGCTGCCGAGGATCGCCGTCTCGAGCGGGCGCCTGCCGTGCGTGACCATGGCGAGCATCACGTCGCGACGCTCGTCCAGGAAGCGGGCGATCGCCTCGGCCGGCTCGCCGTGCAGCACCTCCCAGCTGGTGCGCACGCCGTAGCGCGTGGCGTACTCTTCGGCGCGCGTGCGCACGTACGAGGACTCCATCACGTCGCCCGTCGGGATGTCGGCGGCGAGCTTGACGTCGGGCGCGATCACCTCGACGACGACGAGATCGGCACCGAGCCACAGCGCCATGCCGGCCGCCTGCGACGCCATGGCCTCGGAGACCTGCGTACCGTCGAGCGGCAGCACCACCGTGTTCACGCGGGTCGCCTGCCTGCGTCCCTCGA
>OEIU01000380.1_pt1 | contig 43135 bp, 37 predicted proteins | sample 1539221 | NCBI WGS metagenome assembly OEIU01 (sample SAMN03792071, study PRJEB22550) | activated sludge metagenome | feature: wastewater treatment plant; material: activated sludge; isolation source: Wastewater treatment plant of a petroleum refinery complex | place: Argentina: Zarate | collected... | reverse complement strand
CACACCCCCAGTGTCTTCCATCATCCAGGGTGACCCGCCCGGGCCATGAGAGTTAGCCTGCCAAGATTCGCTTCGGCACCCTCTCCCTCTTCTCAGCCACTCCATAAATGGGGCCTGTCAATTGGATCCATTGTCGAAAGTAAGAAATCATCTTTTACAGCCAACATGCGATCTACGAAATCCCATCCTTCTTAGAGATCTGTTGGGGTTGGTAAAGCAGGAAAACTTAAATCGGCTACTGTCAACTCTAATATCGACTCATTTGGATGTGTTTCCGTCCACGGCTAACACGTATCCGCGCGTTATCGAGCAAGGTGTACTTCTCTTCGATTCTGCGCAATGGATGTTGGTTCTAAGGCCTGCAGCGCCCGACAGTAGTTACATTAAGATTGAAACAGTTACCGCCCCAAATAACCCCTTCGCATTTGCCAATTGTAGCGAGCAGCCGGCCAAGCTGCCAGTGTACAGGATATCAGGCGATGAAAGTAGATCAAGTATATTCAAGGATGGTATTGTTGAGGTTTCGCCGCAAACTTTGCATGTTTTTGATGATTGCAGCAAGATTGTAGATGTTTCAGCCTGTAGAACTTCTTCCGCGATTTTCTTGTATAGTCTTGCCCGACCTGCTGAAATACGTCGTGAGTATTCTCTTGCTACATCACGTCCGCTCTTTAGTAGTATAGGTGACCCTGGCCTTTCCACGGTAAAGATATTGCTACAGTGGCTGAGTGAACTGGGGGCAATGGAACCTGACGATTATGTACTTAAGCGCATATCTTCGCTTTCAAACCATCCATTTCATATTGTCCGTTGGGCCGCAATTCAAGCCATGGCCGCAATTGATTTCAATATTGCAACGCCCTACATAATCGCTGCGCAGTTTGATAAGCACCCGAATATTGCCAGCGTAGCGAAGCGAATTGTCGAGCGAGAAGGACTGTAGATCGTGAAGCGGATTCACTCGCACTCTGATGAGAGACTGGAATTAAGCGAATTCATTCGCCGATGTGACGAGAAAATTGTCTCGCAACGGGCCGATATATCTGCAGCCGCCGAGGACTTGGCGGCGCTCGCACGCAATAAGTCGCATCTAACGAGCCTACTTGCCAACATATTGTCGGAACGCGTTGAATCTGCGGAAAATGCTTCTTCCTTACGATATTCTGATCAGTGTCAGATTCTAGTCCGAAGACCACAGTATTACGTACGGATCGCCGCTTGGGATGTGCCTCGCCAACGCGGCGACTCTTTTAAGTATGACGAGCGTTATTTCTCGTACGGCTTTGTGCATAATCATAACTTCGATCTGCTTACCGCTGGAATCTATGGCCCGGGATACATATCGGTAAGCTGGCGATTGGAAATTCCGGTGCAATATCTATCATCAGGTAGACCAGTGAAATTAGTAAAGGTGCCCGATGAGAGACTCCGCGATGGAGATGTGCTACTGTACGAGCGTTGGCATGATGTGCATATGCAGCAGCCGCCGGAGTCATTTTCTATGTCTCTCAACTTAATCGTTGAAGACTTTAATGTTCCTCAATACAGTTTTGACCCTACCCAAAAAACTGCAGTTGAGCATATTGGTGGAGCCGGCCACGGAATCGCCGGTCTTTTTGCCATCGCAAGAGCGCTAAATCACCCAGATATCGAGGTGCTGAATGAGATGGCCCGCAGAAAACTGGGTGAAAGAGTTTTTGAGGAGTTGATTTTGCCACAGACCGGATCTAACGATGCGATTCGTTAAGATTCTGGTCGTCGTTGGCTTAATTGCTTTATATATAGGATCGTATATCAGTCAATCCCCACTGATTGGCGAATTCAAAGTTGCACTAACATTTGTCGCCATCATCCTTGCCCTGCCGATACTTTACCGCGTATGGCGAACGTTCTTTCTTGCTCTCACTGGCCGCACACCTGAGGCCGAAGATATTGGAATACCAATTTCACTTCACCGTCTATTGATTTTGGAAGCAAATCTCTGGCGCAAAGCATGGCAGAAGATAGTAAAGAGACGAGATGACGCATGAACTCTTACTTATCTGCGAAAAAGAACGACCTGCGGCTTCTTGTCACACCAGAAGAAATTCGCGGATCTCTTTCTGGGCGGCTTAAGTGCAACCCTGAGGAAATTGATCTGGCAGTAGCCATTGCATCGAATCCGAAGGCTGGATTTGTCGCGTGCACCGCGGAAGACGAAGTTGCTTTTCTTTGTCTTTTTATCGCCCATCCGGTTGAATCTGCATGTCTGCTCTTGATCCCAGGAAAACAGTCTATTGAGGTTGATGTGGCGCGACTTCTTCAACCAATGCGGCGAGAAGCACGACAACGGTTCGGTAAGGACATAAGAGTTTACATTCAAACTATAGATGCTGGACTGGCAGGCTTATCTGAAGATCTGATACCGCACCGCGCGGTTACTATTGTTCAGCTTGATGATTTTAGAGGTTTGCAACTTAAGCCAGAATATTTAGTGCAGGATCGGAATCTCGGTGACGACAAGTTTTGGGAGGCGTTTACGCACTCTCAATCGCATCCCGGAGATTGCTTTGATCGACAACCGAACGAGGTGCGTGCCTGGAGTGTATCGGACATCCCCGGTCGGACGTTGATGGCGCTCGCAATTTCTGCGCGGAGTGGATCAATCATAGGTACGGCGCTGCCCTACGTTCAGGGCGGAATCGGGTGGTGTGAAGGAATTTCGGTTCACCCGAATTTCCGCCGTCAGAAGGTTGGTTCCGCTTTGATTTGCGCTGCGGTGAATCGGCTACTGAAATTAGGCGCCCAAGCTGTTAGGGCGAACGTAGACCGCATGACCAATCCTACTTCGGCGGCATTGTTTCAGAAGCTCGGTTTCGCAGAGGTCGCCTGCAGCTACTTTTACTTGATGAAATGACCTTCAGGCCAACTCGCAAGCTCATTGGAATTGCTACCGCAATTGCGGTTGCTCTTTTCGTGACAAACCCCGAGCTATTTGCGCTCTCCTATGTGATCGGGAGCATTGGTTTTGATGTCTTTTTGCTCTTCTTGACGTTTCAATTTCGCGATCAGATTGGTTACGTTTTCAACTTGGGGAGATGGATACTCTGTCGCGTCCAACGTAGGTCTTCTAGTGAAGTTGAGGAAACTAAGTGGACGACTGATTCTTTTAAGTAATTCAGTTTTAATCCAGCCGCCCTGAGGTTCTCGTCGAATCTGATAACTTATCCCGGAATAATACACTGGTTGCCCGAGCCGCTCCTCCTGCCTCGCGAACTGCCCCCACAAGTAGCGGCTGTTGCGGCGCGCCATTGCGACCTGGCGCGCTTCGGTGAGGCGATGCGACAGGATGGCTGGTTCAACGGCCAGCAGATCGTGCCCGAACGCGTCGTCGCCGCCATCCGGCGCGGCGCCGACAAGGTGCAGTTCGAGCGCGCGGGGTACACGACGTTTGCCGGCTGGTCGTACCGCGACATGTGGTGGCTGACGCACAACGCGCACGGCGCCTACACCGCACGCGGCATCCACGGCCAGGTGATCTGGATCGATCCGAAGGCCGAGATGGTGATCGCGCGCTATGCGTCGCATCCGCAGGCGGCGAATTCGCCGCACCTCGATGCGACCTCGCTGCCGGCCTACGAGGCGCTCGGCAGGCACCTGCTGCGCAGCACTTGAGCGCCGGCGCGCCGCATCGCGGCACGCTGCGGAAGCTCGAACGGGGTCGAGCGGCGTTCGAAGCGCGCAGCGCCTGCGCGCTCAAAGGGTCAAGCGTCATCGGCGATACTGCGCCGCGGCGGACCGGCGCGATGCGGCGCAGCGCAGCCGGCCGCTCGCCACACCTCCCCAATGCGGGTCCGTGCGGACCCCGACAAGAATGAAGAACCTCGTTCGCCGGATCGGGCAGGCGTACTGCCTGAACGTCGTCGGCGTGATCGTCGGCCTGCTCGGCTTTGCCGCCGCGATGACGCCTTCGCTGCTGCCGCGCCCGCCGCTGTTCACCGGCGTGCTCGCGGCGAGCGGCTTCATGCTCGGCTACGGCGCCGGCATCGCGATCTACCGGCTGTACTACTGGACGCTCGACAGGCCGCCCCCGGACCCCGCGCGCCACACGCCGGGCGTGCTGCTCTACATCGCCGCCGCGGCCGTGCTCGTCACCGGCATCATCCTGTCGCAGTTGTGGCAGAACCAGGTCCGCGAACTGATCGGCATCGAGCCTGCCGACGGCCTCGCCCTCGTCGGCATCCTCGGCTACTTCGCGCTCCTTTCGACGCTCGTGCTGCTCGTCGCGCGCGGCGTGCGCAAGGTCTATCGCCTGACGCGCGCGCGGATGGCGAAATTCAGCCAGGTGCCCCGGCGGCTGGCGACGATCCTGAGCCTGATCATCGCCACCGTCGCCATCGTCGCCGTCATCGACGGCGCGGTGCTCGACAACGTCTACGCGCAGCTCGACTCGAACTTCGCCGCCATCAACCTGCGCACCAACGCCGGCGTCGAGAAGCCGGTGTCGCCGCTGCGCAGCGGCGGCCCCGGATCGCTCGTCGACTGGGAGACGCTCGGCCGGCACGGACGCAGCTTCGTCGGCTCCGGTCCCGGCGCGAAGGAGATCGCCGACTTCACCGGCCAGCCTGCACTGCAGCCGATCCGCGTCTACGTCAGCGGCAAGCAGGCGCCGAACGCGGCGGCGCGCGCCCAGCTTGCGGTGAAGGAGCTCGAGCGCACCGGCGCCTTCGAGCGCAAGCTGCTGATCGTCTCGACGACGACCGGTTCGGGCTGGATCGAGCCGGCGAGCGCGGCGGCGATCGAGTACATGCACGGCGGCGACACCGCGCACGTCACGATCCAGTATTCGTATTTCCCGAGCGCACTGGCGCTGATGGCCTCGCGCACCGAGGCCACCGACAGCGGGCGCGCGCTGTTCGACGCCGTCTTCGACCGCTGGGAGCAACTGCCCGAGGGCGCGCGCCCGGCGCTCATCGTCCAGGGCCTGAGCCTGGGTTCGTTCGGCGGGCAGGCCGCGTTCAGCAGCGCGGCCGACTTTGCGATGCGCTCGGACGGCGCGCTCTTCCTGGGCACGCCCGGCTTCGCCCAGCCATGGCGCCAGTTCACGCGCAACCGCGACGCCGGCAGCCTCGAGATCAAGCCCGTCTACCGCGGCGGGCGCATCGTGCGCTTCGCCAATGACCGCGCCGAGCTGAACCGCATGCTCGACGACCGGCGCGGCCCGCGCGTGCTCTTTCTGCAGTACGCGACCGACCCGATCTGCTGGTGGTCGCCCGATCTCGTCTGGCACGAGCCCGACTGGATGCGCGAACCCAAGGGCGAGGGCGTCTCGGACAGCCTGCGCTGGTTCCCGGTCATCACCTTCCTGCAGATCACGCTCGACCAGTATTTCTCGAACCACACCCCGAACGGCCACGGCCACAACTACGCGCCCGACATCGTCGCCGCCTGGGCCGCCGTCGTGCCGCCCGCAGGCTGGACCGTCGAGCAGTCCGACCGCCTGCAAAAGCTGATCAACGCGCGCTACGCCGACCCGTTGTGATCGCTGGGCGATCCGTTCGGCGCGGGGCGGTCGCGACAGCGATTCACCGCTGAACTGCGCGGCTACCGGTGCTCGGTCAAGCCTTCGCCTGTGCAGCCGGGCGGCTGACTCGCACGCGGCGCCGCGCGCCGCGCTGCTGCATCGAGGGTCCGATGCAAGGTGGCCCGATGTTTGGCATCCTTGGCCTGTCGTGTCGCGTCGCCTGCTTCGCTGCCCTGCAGCGTGCCGACCGGCGCGATCTCGCGGCACGATGCCATGGCCTGATCGACGAAGGGGACACCGCATGCAGACCTCCACCCACCGCAGATCGATTCGCGCCGCGCTCGTCGGCGCCATCCTCGTCATGGCGTGCAGCGCCGCCGCGGCGCAATGGGTGCTCCTCGCCCGGCACGCGATCGGGCGCGTCGAACAGATGCAGCAGTCGTCGCCCGCTGCAGGCGTCGGCGCGAGCTACGACGTCGCGACCGTGATCGTCGAGGTCGAGCCTGACAAGGTGTTTGCCGCCGTGCTTCAGCGCCTGAACCAGAACCCCGAAGTGAAGGTGACGCACACCGACGCCGCGAAGCGGTGGGTCGAGTTCAGCGACGGCAAGCAGATCGGCGGCATCCAGGTCAGCGCGCTCGGCGACAAGCTGTCGCAGCTGCTCGTCTCGACCGCCCATCCGGGCGTGCCCGGTTCCGTCAGTTCGACACTCGTCGATCGCATCCTCGCCGTCTGCAAGGAGCTCGGCGCGAGCTGCGAGCGCAGTTCGGGATAGGTTCGGGCAGCCCGGGTCAGAACAACGGCGGCGGCAACGCGCTCGGCGGCGGCGGCGCCGGCACGCTGCCGGTCATCTGGTCGGCTGCGCCGACCCAGCCGCCGCCCATCGCCTTGTAGAGGTTGACCGACGATGCGAAGACCGACGCCCGGATCGACGCCAGGTTCAACTCGGCCGGGAACAGTGCCTGCTCGGCCTGCAGGACCGTCGAGTAGCCGACGTAGCCGCCGTCGTACTGCATCCGCGCCAGTTCGTTGTACTGCTGCAGCGCGGCGACGAGCTTGATCTGCGCCGCGAGCTGCTGCTGCAGCTTCTGGTTCGCGACCAGCGCGTTGTCGACGTCGGCGAACGCGTTGCGGATCGAGAGCTTGTAGTTCTCGAGCGCCGCCTGGCGCGCCGCCTCGGCCTGCGCGACCTGGCCGCTGACGGCGCCGAAGGTGAAGATCGGGCCGATCACCGAGCCGGCGTAGCTCCAGACGCGCGCCGGGCCGCTGAACAGGTCGGAGAGCTCGCTGCTCGCGCCGCCGAACGCGCCGGTCAGCGAGATCGTCGGAAAGTACAGCGCCTTGGCGGCGCCGATCTGCGCATTCGCGGCAATCAGCTGCTGCTCGGACTGCAGCAGATCGGGGCGGCGCTCGAGAAGCTGCGACGGCACGCCGGCCGGCACGCTCGGCAACTTCAGGTCGTCGACCGACTTGCCGCGCGCGATCGGCCCCGGGTCGCGCCCGATCAGCACCGCGAGCGCGTTCTGGTTCTGTGCGATCTGCGATTCGATGAGCGGAATCTGCGCCGCCGCCGATTCGTACTGCGACTGCGCCTGCGCGACGTTCATCTGCGAGACCTGGCCGTACTGGAACTGCAGCGTGAAGAGGTCAACCGATTCCTTGTACGTGCCTAGCGTGCGCTGCGCGACCTCGAGCTGGGCGTCGAGCCCGCGCAGTTGCAGATAGCTCGTCGCGACCGAGGCGACGATCGAGAGCACGACGCCGCGCCGCGCCTCGTCGGTCGCGAGCACGTTCGCGAACGCAGCCTGCGACTGGCGCTGGATGCGGCCCCAGAGGTCGATCTCCCAGCTCGCCGAGAGCAGCGCCTGATACGCCGTCGTCGGGTTCGGGTAGTTCGGCAGGTGCTTCGCGAAGTCGGGCTGCGGCGAGCGCTGGCGCGTCGCGTCGACGCCGTAGCCGACTTGCGGAAAGAACTGCGAGCGCGTCTGCGTCAGGAACGCCGACGCCTGCGCGACGTTGGCGGTCGCGATCGCGATGTTGCTGTTGTGGGCGAGCGCTTCGGTGATCAGTTCGTCGAGCACCGGGTCGCCGAACTGGCGCCACCAGATCGCATCGGCGCTGCCCTCGGCCTTCGCGATCTCGATCTGGAATGCGCTCGGCGCGACGACCTCGGGCCGCTTGTAGTCGGGCCCCATCACGCAGCCGGCGAGCGCGGCGGCAAGCGCGGCGAGTATCGCGGCGCGCAAAGGCGTGTGGCGCCGCATGTCGGTGGCCCATTGCGCTGTGCGTCCCGCGATGCATGAAGCCGTGTTGTAGGCAGCGCGTATCGGCGAAGGCGGCAACGCAGCACGGCCGCCAACCCTCACCCCGACCCTCTCCCGCACGCGGGAGAGGGGGGAGGCCATCTCCCTCGCGCTCCGCGCAGGGGTCGGGAGCAGGCCAACTCCCTCTCCCCTCGGGGAGAGGGTTGGGGTGAGGGGGCGCTGGCGCACGCACCGGCGCCGCATGATTTGTCCGGCCAGCCACATCAATTCAGACATGGTCCTGCGACGGCGCTGCGGGCGCGGGCGCGGTCTCGCCGCCCTTGCGCAGCTCCGACAATCGGTCGAAGAGGTAGAAGAACAGCGGCACGTAGAGCATCGCGAGCGTCGTCTCGCCGATCATGCCGCCGATGATGCCGGTGCCGATCGAGTGGCGCGCGTTGGCGCCGGCGCCGACGGCGAGCGCGAGCGGCAGGCAGCCGACGGCGAACGCAAGCGAGGTCATGATGATCGGCCGCAGCCGCTGCTCGCCCGCAAGCCTTGTCGCGTCCATGATGCTGAAGCCCTGCTTGCGAAAGTCGACCGCCGCCGACACGCGCAGCACCGCGTTCTTCGCGCCGAGGCCGATCAGCACCAGGAGGCCGATCTGGAAGTAGACATCGTTCTCGAGCCCGCGCGCGTAGTTGACGAGCAGCGCGCCGAGCACGCCGAACGGGATCGCCGTCATCACGGCGCCGGGCAGCGTCCAGCTTTCGTACTGCGCGGCGAGGACCAGAAAGACGATCAGCAGGCCGAAGCCGAACGCGAGCATCGAGGTGCCACCCGACTGCTTCTCGTCGAATGCGAGCCCGGACCACGCGGCGGCATATTGCGGCGGCAAGGTCGCGGCGACCTCCTCCATCGCGCGAATCGCCTGCCCCGAGCTGTAGCCGCCGGCCGCGTTGCCGATGATCTTGGCCGCCGGAAAGCCGTTGAAGTGCGGCAGGATGTCGGGCCCGGCGGTCCAGTCGGTGCTCACCACCGCCGCCAGCGGCACCATCTGGTTCTGGTTCGAGCGCGTGTACAGGCGCGTCAGATCGGAAGGCTGCTCGCGATAGCGCGCGTCCGACTGCAGGATCACCCACCAGACGCGGCTGAACTGCGTGAACTGGCTCACCGTGAGGGAGCCGAACTGGGCCTGGATCGCGCTGTAGACGTCCTGCACCGGCACGCCGAGCAGCGTCGCCTTGTCGCGGTCGACCTCGGCGCGCAGTTGCTGCGAACTGGCCGAGAAGGTCGAGTTCAGCCCGGTCAGCTCGGGCCTCGCCTTCGCCCGTTCGAGGAAGGTCTGCACTTGCGCGTCGAGTTCGACCGGCGAGCCGGCCGCCGTATCCTGAATCCAGAACTCGAAGCCGCCGGTGGTGCCGATGCCGGGGATCGCCGGCGGCGCGATCGGCAGCACGATCGCCTGCTCGATATTCCTTGCCTCGGCGTAGAACTTCTGCAGGATCGCGCGCGCGTTCTGCGCCTTGGCGGCCTCGATCGATGCGTAGCGCTCCTCGAACGGCTTGAAGGTGATGAAGAAGGTCGCGGCGTTGTTCTTGAAGCCGCCGTCGATCAGGCTGTAGCCGGTCACCATCGACCGCTTGTCGACGCCCGGGATCTTCGCCAGCATCGCGTCGACCCGCTCGGCGACGGCCTGGGTGCGCGCGAGGCTCGCCGACTGCGGCATGATGATCGCGACCATCGCGTAGCCCTGGTCCTCCTGCGGCACGAAGCTCGTCGGCAGGATCGCGAACAGATGCCAGATCGCATAGAGGAAGCCGGCGAACAGCACGAAGGCGACGACCATGCGCTTGATGACCCACTCCACCGCATGGCCGAAGCCGCGCGTGATGCGGTCGACCTGGCGGTTGAACCACGCGAACGGGCCTCTTGTCGGCGGCGGGTTGTGGCGCAGCAGCATCGCGCACAGCGCCGGCGTCAGCGTCAGCGCGATGAAGCCCGAGACGGCGACCGAGATCACGATCGTGATCGCGAACTGCTTGTAGAGCTGGCCGGTGGTGCCGGGCAGGAAGGCGGCCGGAACGAACACCGACGCCATCACGAGCACGACCGCGACGAGCGAACTGCCGATCTCGCCCATCGAGCGGATCGTCGCCTCCTTCGGCCCGAGGTGGTGCTGCTGCATGTTGCGCTCGACGTTCTCGCAGACGACGATCGCGTCGTCGACCACCATGCCGATCGCGAGGATCAGGCCGAAGAGGGTCAGCAGGTTGATCGAGTAGCCGAGCGCGAGCATGCCGGCGAAGGTCGCGACGAGCGAGACGATGATCGCGATCGAGCAAATCAGCGTCGTGCGCAGGCTCTGCAGGAACAGGTAGACGACGAGCACGACGAGCACCAGCGCCTCGGCGAGCGTCTTGATGACCTCTTCGATCGACAGCCGCACGAAGTCGTTGGTGTCGAGCGCGACAGCATAGTCGATGCCGGACGGAAAGCGCGCCTTAATCCCGGCGAGCGCCTTGCGCACCGCGTCCGAGACGACGAGGCCGTTCGCGCCCGGCTGCTGGTAGATCGCGATGAAGGTCGCGGGCGCGTTGTCGAGCCGGCTGTCGACGATGTACTGGCGCAGCCCGACCTCGGCGCGCGCGACATCGCCGACGCGCACGATCGCGCTGCCGTCCCGGCTCGCGCGCAGGATGATCTTCTCGTATTGGCGCGGATCGATGAACGGGCCCTGGGTCGTGACCGGAAAGCTCAGCTCGACCGGCGCCGCATTCGGCTGCTGGCCGATCTGCCCGGCGCCGAAGAGGGCGTTCTGCTGGTTCACGGCGTTCGCGATGTCGCTCGTCGTGATGCCGAGCGAGGCCATGCGGTCCGGGTTCATCCAGATCCGCATCGCCTGGTCGGGCACGCCCATGATTTGCGCCTGGCCCGCGCCCGGCACGCGCTTCAACGCATCGAGCACGTAGACGTTGGCGTAGTTGGCGACGTAGTCGGCGCTGTAGCGCGCCGCATCGCCGGTGATCGCGACCAGCATCATGATCGTCGCCGACTTCTTCTGCACCGACACGCCCTGCTGCGTGACGGCCGACGGCAGTTGCGGCAGCGCGAGGTTGACCCTGTTCTGCACCTGCACCTGCGCGATGTCGGGGTCGGTGTCGAGCGCGAAGTACACCGTCAGCGTGAGCTGACCGGTGGCCGAGCTTGCGCTGCTCATGTAGAGCATGCCGTCGACGCCGTTGATCTGCGCCTCGATCGGCGAGGCGACCGAGTCGGCGAGCGTCTTCGAATCGGCCCCCGGATAGGTCGCCGAGACCGTGACCTGCACCGGCGTGATCGACGGATACTGCTGCACCGGCAGCGCCGTCATCGAAACCAGCCCGGCGAGGACGATCAGCAGCGCGACGACGATCGCGAAGATCGGCCGCTCGATGAAGAAGCGCGAGAACACGGCGCTCGAACGTCAGCGGCTGGCGGCGCTGGCCGCGGGCGGCACGCGAACGGCCGATGCGCCGGCCGCGGGCGGCGCCGCACCCCGCGCGGTGACGACGACCTTCGCCCCCGGCGTCAGGCGCTGGCCGCCGTCGACCACGAGTTGCTCGCCCGGGTGCAGCCCTTCGTTGATGAACCAGCTTTCCTCGTACCAGTCGCCGACCTCGACCGGACGGCGCTCGGCCTGGCCCTGCTTGCCTACGAGCCAGACGAAGTGGCCCTGGCCGCTTTGCTGCACCGCGCGCTGCGGCACGAGGATCGCGTCCGGCCGCACGCCGCCCTCGAGGCGCGCGCGAACGTACTGGTTCGGCCGCAGCACGCCCTTCGGGTTGTCGACCGTGGCACGGATCAGGAAGGTGCCGGTCTGCGGGTTGTACGACGGGTCGGCGAACGTGATGCGGCCGGTGAACGGGAACACGCTGCCGTCGACGCGCTCGATTCTGACGATCATCCGGCGGTCCGCCGGCAGCCGCAGCCGGCCGGCCTTGATATCGTTCTCGATGCGCTGGACGTCGTTTTCCGACAGGCTGAAGTTGACCCACATCGGCGACAGCACCGACACCGTCGTCAGCTGGCTGTTCTGCGGGCTGAGGTAGCTGCCGTCGGCGATCGCCGCGTAGCTGCTGACGCCGTCGACCGGCGACGTGATGACGGTGTAGGACAGGTCGAGCTGGGCCGACTCGAGCTGCGCCTTGGATTGCTCGACCGCCGCCGCCGCCTGCTCGTACTGGCCCTGCGCGTCGTCCAGATCCTTCTGCGACAGCGCGTTCTTCTGCGCGAGCGGCTTGGTGCGGTTCAGGTTCGCGCTCGCCACCTGCAGCGCGGCTTGGTTGCGCTGCAGCGCCGCCGCCGCGCCGTCGACCTGGGCCTGGAACGGCTTCGGGTCCATCCGGAACAGCACCTGGCCCTTCTTGACGACCGCGCCCTCGGTGTAGACGCGCTTGTCGAGGAAGCCCGAGACGCGCGCCTGGATGTTCACCGCCTGCGAACTCTGGGTCTGTGCGACGTAGAGCGCCGAGACCGGCACGTCGCGCGCCTGGACGCTGATCGTCGTCACCTCCAGCGGCGCCGATGCTGGCTTCTCTGGCGGCTTGCCGCAACCCGCCAGGATCGCGATGCCGACGATGCCGGCGAACAGGCCGCCGAACTTGCGCGAAGCGGCGGCGCGCGGATCGGTGTGGGACATGGGGTGACGGCCGAATCGGTGTGCGAGGAATCGCAAGCGGCGGAGCATAGCAACAATGTCCGCCGCTCGGGGCGGGCGCGTCCGGTGCCCGGCTGGCGCCGCGCCCGCAACCGCGTCATGGGCTTGATCGCGTCGCGCCATGCGTCACACGGCCGTCATTCGGCGCCCGCAGGATTGCGGCAGGCCCGGACCCGAAGGGCATTCGAGAGGCGATCCCATGACGACCGCTTTTGCGTGGCTCAGGCTCGCGCCGCGATGGCGCCTGCGCACGGCACCCGCCGACACCCGGCCGGACTTCGCCGATACGCAGCCCTGCTGCCGCCTGGCGCTGTCCGAGGCGGCCAGGGAACCGGCGGCCACGAAGCCACCTTCACACGCCTGTCACACAAGCCGGGCAGGATCGCCGCGTTCGTCACGCCCGAGTCCCGATCGATGCCTACTTCCGCCGACCACGAAGCCCTTCTGACGCGCATCGAACGCGAGCTGATCGACAGCTACGACGAGGAGCTCGAACTCGAGATCGAGGACCGCGCGCCGCCGGCGGTTCCGGGCGTCGAAACGGACGAGGCGTACAAGGCCGGCCGCGCCGCCTACTTTCGCGAGTTGTTCCGCCTGCAGGGCGAACTCGTGAAGCTGCAGGACTGGGTGGCCCACACGCGGCGCAAGGTGGTGATCCTGTTCGAAGGCCGCGACGCGGCCGGCAAGGGCGGCGTGATCAAGCGCATCACGCAGCGGCTGAACCCGCGCGTATGCCGGGTTGTCGCGCTGCCCGCGCCGAACGACCGCGAGCGCACGCAGTGGTATTTCCAGCGCTACAGCGCGCACCTGCCCGCGGCCGGCGAGATGGTGCTGTTCGACCGCAGCTGGTACAACCGCGCCGGCGTCGAGCGCGTGATGGGCTTTTGCACCGAGGCGGACGTCGAGGAATTCTTCCGCTCGGTGCCGGAGTTCGAGCGCATGCTCGTGCACTCCGGCGTGCAGCTGATCAAGTACTGGTTCTCGATCACCGACGACGAGCAGCACCTGCGCTTCCTCGGCCGCATCCACGACCCGCTCAAGCAGTGGAAACTGAGCCCGATGGACCTCGAGAGCCGCCGCCGCTGGGAGGCCTATACGACGGCCAAGGAAGAGATGCTGTCGCGCACTCATATCGCCGAGGCGCCGTGGTGGGTGGTACAGGCGGTGGACAAGAAGAAGGCACGCCTGAACTGCATCAGCCATCTGCTCACACAGTTCGACTACGCCGAGATCGAGCGCCCGACGATCGAACTGCCGGCGCGCATGCGCAACGCCGACTTCATCCGCCACCCGGTGCCGCAGGCGATGATCGTTCCCGAACGCTATTGACAGCTTGGCGGGCCGGGTGCGCGATCACGCGCCCGATGCGCGAGCAGACTTCGCGGGTAGCGGGGCAGCGGCGGTCGCCGGCCCTCGCTGCGCGGCCGCAATATAGGCGCCGACCAGCCGCACCAGAGCGTCCTCCACCTCGGCGCGCGGCGGCGGCCTGTCGCTGGCGGCCAGCGCGCGCAGCACGCCGGCCATGGCATGCGTCAGCACGAAGGCCTGCGCCGGCGTGAGCCTGCGCGCGGCGCGTCCCGGCCCGGGCAGGCCGTCGGACGTGAACAGAACGATCAGCCGCGCATACAGCGGCGACAGACGCCGCCCCGGCCCCTGGCTCAACGCGTGTTCGATCAGCGACCGGTGTACGCGCCCGCGGCCGCCGTAGGCACCGGTGACGGCGCGCACGATCTGGCGGATGCGCTCGCCCGGCGCCGCTGGCGGCGCGCCTTGCACTGCGGCGATCACCTTCTCGCTCATCGCACCCAGCTCGCGCGCCACCAGCGCATCCAGCAGCGCCGTCTTGCCGTCGAAATACTGGTACAGCGTGCCGATGCTGACGCCGGCGCGCGCCGCCACGGCATTGGTCGTCAGGCTGGCGAGATCGCCCTCGTCGAGCAGCTGCATCGCCGCTTCCAACATGAGCCCGACCTTGTGGAGCGACCGCGCCTGGCGCGGGCTGCGCCGCGCGGCGGCTTGAATTTGCTGGGTTTTGCGCGGCATGGTGATCGCGCCGAAACGCGAGTATTCATACATGAGCAGTGCTCATATTATTGCGCCGTCTCGTTCCTGGAGAAGCCCATGCAAGGCAAACCCTTCGGCGCCGAAGCGGTCACGCCGCCGCGGCCTGACCAGCGGCTGGGCCGCAAATACCGCTTCGACGATCCCGACATGGACCTGTTCTTCATGTCGGCGCTGAGCTGGGGGCCGGCCGGCGGACTGGACATCGGCCAGGCCTTCTACGTCGCCTCGACCATCACCGACGGCGACGCCGACAGCTGGGTGCGTTCCTTCGCTGCCTATGGCGAGCAGCAGAACGCGCAGGCCGACACCTGGGCGAAGCGCGGCTGGCAGCGCGCGGCGGGCGAGGCACGGCTGAAGGCCTTCGCGAGCTGGCGCTCGGCCTGGCAGTTCGCCGCCGCCGGCGGCGCGACCTTCCTGCGCCTGTACGGCCAGCATCAGCGGGCCTTCGCCGCGGCACTGTCCGAGCTCGGCCTGCCTGCCAGCTTCTTCCAGGTGCCTTGGTCGGGCAAGGCGCTGCCCGGGCTGTTCCTGCGCAGCATGGCGGCCGACGCGCCGGTGGTGCTGCTCATCGGCGGCGCCGATACCAGCCTGGAAGATCTGTTCCTGTCATACGGCCGCGCGATGTTGGAGCGCGGCTACTCGGTGGCGATCGTCGATCTGCCGGGTCAGGGCCGGCTGGCGGCCGAGGGGCTGTACTGGGACACCGAGCCCGAGCGCGCGATCAGCGCGGCGGTCGATGCGCTGGTGCAGCGCTTCGGCGCCCGGCCTGGCCGCATCGCGTTGATCGGCTTCAGCCTCGGCGGCTATTTCGTCACCCGTGCGGCGGGCCACGAACCGCGCTTCGCGACCGTGATCGCCAGCACACCCTTCCCTGCGCCGGGCGAGCTGTTCGCGGCCAGCGTGCGCATGGCGATGACCGGCGGCAGTGAAGGCCACACGCCCAGCGCGGCCGGGTTGCGCAGCCGTCAGGTCGCGTTCTGGAAGGCCGGCGTGCGCACGCCGCATGAGTTCCTGGCGCGCTGGGAGCGCGCACGTGCCGATCCGGCGTTGGTGACGCTGCCCTTCCTGTCGTTGCTGGGGGGCGGCGATTCGCCGATCTTCGCGGCCCAGGCACGCCAGTGGCATGCGCAGATCGCTTCGGCGCGCAAGGAGCTGGTGTTCCTCGACGCGTCCAGCGGCGCCGACGGCCACTGCCAGGTCAACGCCCGCCTGCGCTTCGTGCAGGAGGCGTGCGGCTGGATGGACGAAATCTTCGACCTGCGCGGCTGAGAAAAAAGTGCGCTAGCCTTGGCGCAGGAGGATCTCATGACGACAAGCGAACCCGAGACTACCGCGCAGCTCGGCGCGATCAACCAGAAGATCATCGCTGCCGGCGAAAGCCTCCCCGCCGTGCGCCTGAAGGACGGCAGCACGGTGCAGACCGGCACGGTGGCCACCATGCTGCACAACGTGGCGCTCTACAACGCGGGCGCGCGTGGCGAGGTTGAGCGCGAGCTGGAACTCGCCGTGCCGACGCTGATCAAGGTCGGGCTGTTCGCCTTGTTCCCGCCGCAGGAGTGGATCGGCGGGGGCAACCCCGGCCGCCGCTTCGTCGGCGAGAGAGCCTTGGAGTTCCTGCAACGCCAGGCGGGCTGAAGCGATGGGTGCACTGCTCGGCTTCCTGCCCTTCGTCGTCTTCGCGCTGGCCGAAAGATCACTGGGCGTCGTGCCTGGCCTGGCCGGCGCGGCGCTGGTCTCCGTCGCGCTGCTGCTGCGCGAGCTGATGTCCGCACGATCGCGCGGCGAGCGCGAAATCAACATCCTCGAAGCGGGCAGCGCGCTGCTGTTCGGCGCGCTCACCGCCTGGGCGCTGCTGGCCGGCACCGAAAACTGGTCGGTCTGGCGCGTGCGGCTGTGGGTGGATGGCGGGCTGATGCTGGTCGTGCTGTTCGGCATGGCGCTGCGCCGGCCGTTCACGCTGCCCTATGCGCGCCGCCAGGTGTCCGCGCAGGTCGCCGCCAGCCCCGCGTTTTTGCGCACCAACCAGATCATTTCCGGCGCCTGGGCGCTGGCCTTCGCGGTGTTGAGCGCCGCCGATCTGCTGATGGTGCTGCGGCCGCAGACGCCGCTGCAGGTCGGCGTCGGCCTGACGCTGGCCGCGCTCGCCGGCGCAGCGTGGTTCACGCGCTGGTATCCGGCACGCGTGCGCGCCAGGGCGGCCGCGCTGGCAGCGGACTCCCTCTCCACCAGCGGCCAGCCCACCCGCAAGGCCGAGACGTGAAGCTCTATTTCGACGACGAAGCCTTCGACGGTCAGTTGCAGCGCACGGTCGGCAAGTGCGACGCCGGCATGGCCAATGTCGGCGAGTGCCTCTACATCGCGTCGCAGATCGCGCCGGGCGATCGCGACAGCTGGTACACCGCATGGTCCGGCTTCGCCGCTGGGCTGGCGCGCCAGGCGGACCGCGCCGCGCAGGGCGGCCACGCCGCCAGCGCGGCGGGCCTGCGGCTGCGCGCGGCCGAGTACTTCCGCCAGGCCTTCTTCTGGCATCGCGACGACCTCGACGGCCAAGCGCTGCGCAGCGCCTTCCGCGCCAGCGTCGACGCCTTCCGCAAGGCGCTGCCCGATCTGCCGCGCCCCGGTCGCATCGTCGCGGGCGACACCCCCGGCTACCTGTTCACGCCACCCGGCGCCGGCCCGTTCCCGACCATCCTGCACATCGGCGGCTACGACAACACTGCCGAGGAACTTTACGCGTCGGCGTATCCGGCGCTGGACCGCGGCTGGGCCTTCGTGATGCTCGACGGCCCGGGCCAGGGCAGCGTGCTCTACGAGCGCCGCGTGCCGCAGCGCCCCGACTGGGAGCAGGTCGTGCCCGGCATGTTCGAGCTCGTCGCGGGCCTGCCCGGGGTCGATGCCAAGCGCATCGCGCTGGTCGGCCGCTCGTTCGGCGGCGTGCTCGCACCGCGCGGCGCGGCGGCCACGCCGCAGCTCGCCGCGCTGATCGTCGACCCCGGCCAGTACGACATGGCAGCGGGACTGGCGGTACGCCTGGGCAAGCTCTGGCCGCACATCGACGATCCCGCCGCCAAGCCCCGGTTCGACGCCCTGCTCCAGATGCCGGGGATGCGCACGCTGCTCGGGCCGCGCATGGTGACGAACGGCGTCGCCGACCCGCAGGCCTATTTCCAGGACATGCGCCGCTACAGCTGCGCCGAGCTGGCGCCGTCGATCCGCTGCCCGAGCTTCGTCGCCGACAACGAGACCGACCTCGTCTCCACCGGCCAGGGCAAGTTGCTGTACGACGCCATGACCTGCCCGAAGACCTTCCGCCGCTTCACCCGCGCCGAGGGCGCCGAAGGGCACTGCGAGGGCATGGCGCAGATCGTCTTCTGGACCGCGGCCTTCGACTGGCTCGACACCACGCTGCGCTGAACCCGCAAGTGCAAGCTACGCCGGCAGCAGGCGCCGCAACGCCTCGAAGGCCGGCGCCGCGTCGTCGCCGCGCGTGCTCAGCGCCAGATAGCCGTCGGGCCGCACCAGGTAGTGGTGCCCGGCCTCGTAGCCTTCGGCCGCATCCGTCGTCGCCGTGCTGACCAGGCCGTGCAGCGACGGCGGCACCACGGACGCGGCCACACCGACCGACAGCAGCACGAAGCGGCCATCGCCGAGCAGCGCATGCAGCCGCGTCGCGCTGCCGTCGGCGGCGCGCAGCGCCACGTCCGGCGTGCGCGCGCCGGCGGCCGGGTGCGCTGCCGCGCCGTGCGGCGTCGTGCTGAGCGGGCTGTCCGAATAGTGCAGGTCCAGCTCGGTCAGCTGGTCGACCAGCCGCTGCCGGATCGCCGGCAGCCGGCCCAGCGTGCCGGCCGCCAGGTCGCGCAGCTCGCGCAGCAGCGGGTTGTGCAGCAGCGCGACGCGCGTCATGGTGCCGGCGTTGCGCAGGACCTGGTCGCCGACGGCGCTGCGTTCGCTCGAATAGCTGTCGAGCAGGCCCGGCACCGCCAGGCCGCGCTGCACCAGCGCGAGCTTCCAGGCCAGGTTGAAGGCGTCCTGCATGCCGGTATTCATGCCCTGCCCGCCCGCGGGGCTGTGCACGTGCGCCGCATCGCCAGCCAGGAAGACGCGCCCGCGGCGGTAGTCGCTGACCTTGCGCTCGTTGATGCGGAAATGGTTCAGCCACACCGCGTCGTGCGCGCGCAGGCCCTGCGGGCCGCGCTGGTCGAGCAGCGCCTGCACCTGCGCCAGCGTCGGCGGCGGTGGCGCCACATCCGGCGCCGGCCCGACATCGGCGATGACGCGAAAGCGCCGCGCACCGATCGGAAAGAAGGCCAGCACGCCGACGGGCGACCAGCAGATCGTCAGTTGATCGTTCGGCAACTCACCGTCGATCTGCAGGTCGGCCAGCACCCAGTCCGACTGCAGCGTATCGCCGCCGAAAGCCAGGCCGAGCGCGTGGCGCACCGTGCTGTGCGCGCCGTCGCAGGCGGCGAGCCAGGCGGTGGACGCACGCTCCTCGCGCCCGTCCGCATGACGCAGCTGCGCGCTCACGCGCCGGCCGTCGTCGGCGAAGGAAATCAGTTCCACCTTGCGCTCGACCACCACACCGGCCGCCGCGAGCTGCTGCTCCAGGATGCGTTCGGTCTCGCTTTGCGCAATCATCAGCGCGAAGGGGTAGGCGCTGCGCGCCAGGTCGAAGTGCGCGTGCACCAGCTCGCGCTGACCTTCACCCAGGATGCGCGCGCCGCGGGCGCGCACGCCGGCCGCGACGAAGACCTGCGCGCTGCCCTGCACGTCCAGCAACTCGAGCGTGCGCGGCCAGATCACCAGCGCCTTCGATTTGTCGGTGCGCGCCGCCGCCTTGTCGACGATGCGCAGCGCGATGCCCTGGCGGTGCAGCGCCAGCGCCAGCGTCAGGCCGACCGGGCCGGCGCCGACGATCAGGAGGGGTTCATCCATCGCTCGCTGGTGCTTCGCCGGCCGAGTCCAGGTCGGCGGTGGCGTCGCGATTCAGCGCCGGTTGGCGGCTTCGGCGGCGAGCTTGATCTCCTCGTTGGCCTCGCGCAGCAATTCCTTCGCACGCGCGGCATGGCCGCCGAGCTGGGAGTCGTTGGCATTCTGCGCGTCGCTCAGCCGCTCGAAAGCCTGCACCACCAGCCGCTGCGCGGCGGCCAGGTTGCCGTGGCGCGCCGGATCGATGTTCTGCACCGGCACCTGGGCCGAGACGGCGCAGGCGGCCAGGGCCGCCACGCCGGCCAGCAGGATGTATTTGGAACGCGGGGTCTTCATAAGTCAGTCCTTCAGGGTTGGGAGGCGAAGCATCCTGGATTGTGGATGCCATGGGAAATGCCGTCTCGATATGCGCCCATCGTTTCGGCCTATGGCTGCGCCGATGTGGGCAGCAGGCGAACGGCTTTCGCAGGATTGCCGGCGCCGGCACGCTGCCGCGCCATGGCATCGAAGTACAAGCGCGCCCACGCAAAGCGCGGGCCGGCCGGGTCCAGGCTCACGGCGGCGAATGCCTTGCCGCCCTCGGCGCACGCGCCACCTTCCATCTGCAGCAGCACCTCGGTCAGGCGCGCCGCGATTGCGGCCTTCTGCTCGGCGCTCAGACTGCTGCGCGGATGCTGGACTTGAATGATCGGCATGTCGGCTCTCCTCACATCGCGGCTTCGACGATCAGCAGGTCGTTATGGCCGGTGCCGGTGCGCAGCGACACGGCGTCCACGCCCCAGGTTGCCCACGCTGTCGCGCCGGCCGAGTGCAATGCCCTGCACCTGCGCGCAGCCCTCGATGACGAAGGCACAAACGCCGTGCTGGCGCGACGCCGGCCGGTACGTCATCTCGGTGGGCTGGCGGCTGATGCGAGCAGCTTCGCCAAGTCGGTCAAGCTCGACGCTTGGACGTCGAAGTAGGTCTCGGTCCCGACATCCGCCTTGCCTTTGGGGCCGAACTCGAAAGGGCGCGCAATGAAGGCCACCTTGAAGCCGCACTTCTTCGCAGCCGCAAGATCGTATTTGTGGCACGCGACCATGAGGATTTCGTCGGCACGCACACCCAGCGACTTCTGCGCCAATGCATAGACTCGGGGGTCCGGCTTCGACGAATCGACCAGTTCCGCGGTCAGAACACAATCGAACGGCAGGTCGTGCGTCTTGACGATGTTGATGATCGAGGCCATCGAACCGTTCGACAGGGTCGACAGCTTGAAGCGCTGGCAAAGCTGCATGAGCCCTGGCAGTGTGTCGGGCCACGGTTTCAGCTTTGACCATGCGGCGCTCAGTTCGTCGCGGTCTTCCGACGAAAGCAGATGTCCCCAGCCGGCTTCGCCCAGGATGCCATCGAGCGTGCCCCGATAGATGCTGTCCGTGGACTTCCAGGCCATCGTGCCGGCCAGTATCTCGTTCAGCTGAACGCGGTAGGCCTTGCGCCACCGATCGAGAAGCTCGGTCCAGTCCACGTGGATGCCTCGGCTCCCGGTGAGCCGCGTTCCTGCATCGGCGATCGTGGAGTAGAAGTCGAGCAGGCTGCCTTGCATGTCGAAGGTCAGCGCCTTGATCGATGCGGGATCGATGCGGCTGAAGGCTTCTGCGGACGACGGTACTGCGGGAGTGTTCTGCAATGGATTCATGGGCTTTCTCCGGTTTGCAAGCATTGCCTGCTGCCAGCCGGTGTTGGTTCAGGGCGAGGTGCCGTCCATGTGCACGACCTCAGCGATGTCCCATACATACCCGAAGGGGTCGCGAATCCGTGCGCTCAGGTCGCCCCAGAGCTGTTCCTGCGGGGCTTGCAGTTCCACGAATCCACTCGCCAACGCCGAGCGGTGTATCCGCTCCACCTGGTCCACGTACAGGTAGAAGATAAATGGCGCCGGCTGGCCCGAGCGAGCCGGCGAGACACCGACGTGACCGAAGCTGCCCTCGGCCGACAGCGTGATGTTGTTGCCGCGATAGCGCAGCCGGGCGAACTGCAGGCGGTCGTCCTGGCCCGGCATGTCGAAGATGCGCACCATCGCGAAGACATTTGCATAAAGACTGCAGGCGGCCTCGACGTCGGGCACGTAGATGTTCGTCGTCCACCACGTCAATCCGGGTCGCGGTGCCGGGCGGGCATCGACGTTGTCGAACCAGAACGGTGATCGCAATGTGCTCACGCGGCCTCCAGACGCCTATGCCCTAGCCGCCAGCAAGCCGCCGGCATCCGCCGGGTAGCCGGCGGCAGCACGCTGCCGCGCCTTGGCGTCGAAGTACGCACGCACCCAGGCAAAACGCTCGCCGGCCGGGTCCAACCCCACGGTGCCGGCGATAGCGGCGATGCTGATCGGGCGCCCCGCGCAGCCCCAGTTGCCCTCGGGGATCTCGTCGATCATCACCAGGATGCTGGCGCCCGCCTGCTCGGGCGCCAGCACCTGCGTCAGCGCGGCGGTGGCGCCGGCATGCACCTCGTTCTTGTGCGCCTGGTTCATGTAGCCCTCGGGGATGCTCACCGTCACCAGGAAGGCGCCGGGCGGGTGCACGAAGTGCCCGTCGTTGCGCCCGCCGACCCACCAGTCGGCATCGTCCACGGGGTTGAACAGCACCGTGGCGAAGGCCTTGCCGCCTTCGGTGCGCGCGCCGCCTTCCATCTGCAGCAGCAGTTCGGTCAGGCGCGCCGCGATCGAGGCCTTCTGCCCGGCGTTGAGGCTGCTGCGCCGGTGCTGGACTTGAATGATCGGCATGGTGTGGCTCCCTTCACATCACGGTTTCGACGATCAGCACGTCGTTGTGGCCGGCGCCGGTGCGCAGCGGCACGGCGTCCACGTCCCAGGTGCCCAGGCTGTCGCGCCGGGCGAGCGCAGCGCCCTGCACCTGCGCGCCGCCTTCGATGACGAAGGCATAGACGCCGTGCTGGCGCGAGGCCGGCCGGTACGTCAGCTCGGTCGGCTGGTCGCTGACCAGGCGCGAGACGCGCACGTCCTGCGGGATCGGCAGCGCGCCCTCGGCCTCGCCCACCAGTTCGGTCAGCCGGTTGCGGTTCGCCTGCGAATCGAAATGCCCGCGGTGGTAGGCCGGCGGCAGGTACAGCCGGTTCGGCAGGAACCAGATGTAGATGGCGTTCATGTCGTCCGCGCGCAGGTTCAGCTCGCTGTGCTTACCGCCGGAGCCGGCCGAGAACACGTAGTAGTCGCCGGCGTGCAGCTGGTCGACGTTGCCGACGGTGTTGATGTGCGTCAGCTCGCCCTGCAGCACGAAGGCGCAGATGGCGAAGTCGTGGTGCGGGTGCATGTTGTAGCCGCAGCCGGCGCCGCTGAAGACTTCGTCGCCGAACACGCGCACGCTGCCGAAGCCGGCGCGGCCCGACTGGTATTCGTGGAAGTTGAAGCTAGACTGGCGCGTCAGCACCGCATCGGGGTGGCCTGCGATGTAGCTGGCGTTGGGGCCGGTGGACAGGTAGCGGCCGTGGCCGCGATCTGCGGCGCGCAGGATGAAGCTGTCTTGCATGGTGGGCTCCACGATGGGTGTTCAGGCGCGCAGCGAGCGCGCCGGCTGGCCGGCGGCGTAGGGGATCTCGACCATCTCGAAGCCGTTCTTGGGCGTGCCGCAGTCGGGGCAGACCCAGTCGTCGGGGATGTCGGCCCAGCGCGTGCCGGCCGGGATGCCGTGTTCGGGCAGTCCGAGCTGCTCGTCGTAGAGGAAGCCGCAGCCCAGGCACAGGTGGCGCTTGAAGGGGTCGTCGGGCATCGAAGTTCTCCGGTTCGCCAGTGATGTAACGCGTCACGCATTCATGTAGCGCGTCACGCATTATAAACACGCGTCACGCATTACTGCAAGCGTTGTTTTACACTTGCAGCGTTTTGGGCCGGGATTGGCCGCTACCGGGAGAAGCCATGGACGCCACATCGACCCACACCGAGGCAGGCAAGCTGCGCGAACAGACGCTGCGGCGGCTGCGCTGGGACATCGTCACCGGGCGCATCGCGCCGGGCACGATGCTGTCGGTGCCGGCGCTGTCGGCCGAGACCGGCATGTCGACCACGCCGGTGCGCGAGGCGCTGCTGACGCTGGAGCGCGACGGCCTGGTGGCGCCGCTGCGCAACCGGGGCTTTCGCGTCGAGGCGATGTCGGTGGCGGCGCTGCAGAATCTGTTCTCGCTGCGCGAGCTGCTGGAAGTGCACGCCATCGTGGCCATCGCCCGCAAGGGACTGCAGGACACGGCCGAACTGGTCGCGCTGGCCGACGCCGTGGGCGAAGCGGTCGACCGCGAAGACGTGACCGCCTATCTTGTGACCGACCGCGCCTTCCACACCGCGCTGGTGACGCGCGCCGACAATCCGATGCTGACCAAGCTGGTGCTGCAGTTGCGCGACGGCATGCGACTGTACGGCATCGATTCACCCGAGGGCCGGCAGCGCCAGCGCGATTCGGTGGGCGAGCACTACCGGCTGGTGGAGTTGGTGCAGCACGGCCAGGCCGATGCGGCCGCCGCGCTGATGAGCCACCACATCCTGTCTTGGAAGCCGCTGTTCAGTGCGGCGCTGGAGGGGCGGACGCCGTCCTGAGTGCCGGAGCGAAGGGTCGGCGTCGCAGGCCGCTGCTCTCCGGATGGAAGTCTCCGGGAACCGGAGACTGTGCGGCCCTACCCCTTCGAGAGGCGTCGAGACGACGCACGCCCGCAGACTTCCAGCATGCTGCTGCCGGCCGCAGAACGCACCCACATCGATCCTTCGAACGTTCGGGACCACCTCCTCTCGGACGTTCAATCCATCGGCCGTTTCGAGGCTGCAGTCTTCCGTGCACTTGGATCCCGGGCAGAAGAGTGGCACAGGCTTCGAGACGATCTGTTCGCTCTTGCGCACAGTGCCGGAGCGGTACCAGGCCAGGCAAGCATCTTCGGGCAGAAGTACGAGGCAGCGGGTACCCTGTGTGCGCCAAACGTTCGCGAGGCGAAATTCATCGGCGTATGGCTCGCGCTGGCGCACGAGGAAGCACCAAGCTTCATCACCGCGTTTCCGGGACAAGTGATGCACAAGCTGCTGGATACGGTTGCGCTCACGGATGATCTCCCCGAAGCCGATCTGCGCAAGGGTGATGCAGGTGCGGTGGTCGAGGTGCTTGGCCCAGACGCCTACGAAGTGGAGTTCGTAGCCGCATCGGGTCGGACGCCGGCACTGGTCACGCTCGCCGCAAGTGAAGTCCACGCCCTTGGTGACAGCGACTTGATCTCTGTACGCACGCTCGCCGAGACTGGCACCTAGGGCAACGCTGCTGCGAAGACCGCGTCGCGGCGAGCGAGCGGCTTGCCCCGCCCAGCCATATCGGCCGCTTATGGCCGCATCGCAAGACGGTATTTCCCACCGGCCCGCAGCGGGGCCACAGTTCGCTCCACCCAAACCACGGAGTGAATGATGTCCAAACTGATCTATCGCGTCGTCTCGGCCTGCGGCGCTCTCGGCTACGGCTTCCCGAAGGAATCGATGGACAAGGCCCTCGAGGGCCGCATCGACGCCATCGTGTCCGACGCCGGCTCGATGGACGCCGGCCCCTATTTCCTCGGCACCGGCACGCAGTATTTCGAGCGCGAGGCGGTGAAGGCCGACTACACGCACATGGTGCGCGCCGGCCTTGCGACCGGCGCGCCGGTGATCCTGGGCAGTTGCGGCATGGCCGGCGGCGACCGCAATCTCGAGTGGATGCTCGATGTCGCCAAGGAGGTGTTCGCCGAACTCGGCGTGCACGACGCCAAGGTGGCGACCATCAGCGCCGAGATCGACCCCGCGCTCGTCATCGCCGAACTGAAGCGCGGCGCGCTGCTGCCCACCGGCGACGGCCCGATGCTCGACGAGGCTGCCTTGCGTCAAAGCGTGATCGCCGGCCAGATGGGCATCCACCCGATCCTCGCCGCGCTGCAGGCGGGCGCAAGGTACATCTTCGCCGGGCGCAGCTGCGACGTCGCGCTGTTCGCCGCCGACATGGTGCGCAAGGGCATCGACGCCGGCCTCGCCTACCACGTCGGCCACGTGCTCGAATGCGGCGCGCTCGCCTGCGACCCCGGTTCGCCGTCGGATTGCCTGGTCGCCGAGGTCTACGACGACGGCAGCGCGGTCTTCGTCGCGCCGAACGCCGAGCGGCGCTGCACGCCGTATTCGATCGCCGCGCATTCGCTGTACGAGGAGAGCCACCCGCAGCTGCAGTTCTATCCGGAAGGCGTGCTGCTGATGGACCGCACCGAATTCTTCGCGCGCGACGCGCGCTCGGCCGGCATCCGCGGCAGCCGCTTCATCCACGCCGGCGCGCCCTGGCCGTGGAGCATCAAGCTCGAAGGCGCACGCCGCCTCGGCGCGCGCAAGGTCTCGCTGATCCACATCGACGCCGCCGATCTGCCGAAGGTGCCGGCCGAGGTGCTCGTCTACGGCCGCAACGGCGTGATGGCACGCCCTGTCGAAGGCGAGGAACGCGAGCTCGGCCTGATCGTCGAGACGACGGCGAAGACGCAGGCCGCGGCCGAGACGCTGGCGAGCCTGCTGACGCACTACCTGATCCACTTCGGCTACGTCGGGCGCAAGGCAACCGCCGGCAACATCGCCTATCCGTTGTCGCCGAACCTGATGAGCTTCGAGCGCGAAGACGGGACGTGGGGCGCGATCGTGCCCAGCGGTACGCGCGACCCGGTGTTCTTCCAGAACTACGCCAGGGTGAAGAAGGGTGCGCTGGCGTCGATCGAAGCGGGCTTCCCCGAGGCGCTGGCGAATGCCAGCTGGCGCATCGTCGAGGCCGACGCGCAGCACCCGACGATCGTGCTGCGCACGATCGACGCCGACCCGGCGCGGCTCGCCGCAAGGCATGCCGATCAGATCGCGCAGATCACCCAGGTGCTGACGCCGAAGCCCGGGTCGATTCTCGACATCGACGCCGCCGATGCCTACGAGTGGTCGCTGTACCACCTGCTGCAAAACGAAGCGCTGATCAAGGAGACGATGTTCCCGATCCGCTACTTCCGCGCCAACGGCGCCGCGTGGGTGCCCGAAGGCGAGGCGCGGCCGACGTACTTCGACATCGGCCTCGAAAACTTCCGCGGCGAACTCGACGACCGCAGCCTGTCGCTGATCGCCGACGCGCCGCCGGCCGGCGAGCCCGAGGCGATGCAGCGCCTGCTCGACATGGCGGTCGTGATCCGCAGCAAGAACGCCGGCATCAACCGGCTGACCTACGACGTGGTCTTCAATTCGGCCGCCGACTACGAGGCCGCGCTGCATTCCAACGTCTTTCACAAGACGCAGGTCGCGAAGCTGCTGAAGCTGCCGGTGGAGCACGTGGTCGGCACGTTCTTCGTCGACAGCTGCAACGCGATCAAGATCACGATCGACCGGCCCAACCTTTCGGCGTCGCCCGACGAGCACGACGTCTTCGGCGCGCAGCAGCAAAGCGCACTCGAAGGGCTGCGCGTGCCGGTCCATGCACAGCATCTGGCCGTCGCCTGCGCGCTGTGAGCACAATCGGCGTGCCATGCACGCCTCGTCGACGATCCGCCGCGCGCTCTGCGCCACGCTGCTCGCAGCGGCCGCCGGCGCGGCCTTCGCCGACGCAGCGGAGCGCTTTCCGGCGCGGCCGATCAGGCTGATCGTTGCCTTCGCACCGGGCACCGGCAGCGATGCGGTGGCGCGCATCATCGCCGCCGCAATGGGCGCGGCGCTGGGCCGGGTTGTGATCGTCGACAACCACAGTGGCGCGGGCGGTGTGCTCGGCACCGAGCAGGGCGCGCGCGCCGCGGCCGATGGCTATACGCTGACGCTGGCGACGACGAGCACGCTGCTCACCCTCCCTGCGCTGAACCCGAAGCTGCGCTACCGGCCGGACAGGGACTTCGTGCCCGTCGCCGCCCTGGCGCGCACGCCCTTCGTGCTGGTCACGGCGAATACGCCGCAGGCCCCGCGCAGCCTGGCCGAACTCGAGACCCGGCTGGCCGGCGCGGGCGGCACCTTCGGCTCGGCCGGCAACGGCACGATCGGGCATCTGGTGGCACAGCACTTCGTGCACGAGGCCGGTGTGCAGGCGGTGCACGTGCCCTATCGCGGCAGCAGCCAGGCACTGAGCGACGTGGCCGGCGGCCAGCTGCTCTTTGCCTGCGATACGGTGGCCGCTGCGCTGCCGCTGATCCGCGCCGGCAAGCTGCGCGCGCTCGCGCTCAGTGCGCCGCGGCGCCTGGCGGCGCTGCCCGGCGTGCCGACCGGCGCCGAGGCCGGCATGCCGGCCTTCGCGCTGTCCGCCTGGTGGGGGCTGGTCGCGCCGGCCGGCACACCGCCGGCGGTGGTGGCGGTGCTGTCCGATGCGGTGCTGAAGTCGCTCGCCGAATCGCAGGTAAGGCGGGAGCTGGATGCGCTGCAGGTGGAGCCGCTGGCGCTCGACGCGGCAGCCTTCGGCGCGCTGATACACAGCGAGGCGCCGTTCTGGGCCGATTTCGTGCGGCGCAGCGGGATCCGCTTCGATTCCTGAATCGCCGGCCTGACGCGCCTGCCCGTCGCCGGCGGCGCGGTTGCGCGCGCTGCACCGACAATGGGGCCCGTTCACGTGAAGGCCCGCCCGCGGTGATCCAGCTGCGCCACCTGCGCTATTTCGTCGGCATCGTCGATGCCGGCAGCCTGTCGCGCGCCGCGAGCACCTTGTTCGTCGCGCAGCCGGCCCTGAGCCAGCAGATGGCCGACCTGGAACAACAACTGGGCGTCGCGCTGCTGCACCGCAGTGCGCGCGGCGTGCGGCCGACGCCGGCCGGCGAGCTGCTGTACCGCGAGGCGCAGGCAATCCTGCGCCATGTCGAGAAGCTGCCGGACCTCGTGCGCGACAGCGGCGGCGAGGTGTCCGGCGCGGTCAGCCTTGGCATGTCGTCGACGGTCGCCTCGTTTCTGGCCGGGCCCTTCATCGAGGTCTGCCGCAATGCGCTGCCTCGCGTCAATCTGAACCTGGTCACCCAAGACAGCGTGAGCCTGAAGTCGCGCATCGACGCCCACGGCCTGGACCTGGCGGTGGTCTTCGAGCCGCAGGCAACGCCTGACCAGCCGTTGATGCCGCTTTTTCGCCAGCGGCTGTACCTGGTCGACCGCAGGAAGCTGCCGGGCCATCCGCGCAGCGTGCCGCTGCAGCGTGTGGCGGCATTGCCGCTGGTGCTGGGCGGCGCAAGCAACGTGCTGCGCCGCGTGCTCGATCGCGCCTTCGCCGACGCCGGCCTGCAGCCCAAGGTCGTCGTCGAGACCAACCTGCTGTCGAGCATGCTCGCCGCAGTCCACTCGGGCGCCGGCGCGACCGTCGTGCCGCTGGGCGAGTTCAGCGCGCTGCTCGGCCGCGGCGCGCTGGCGGCCACTCCGATCGAGCCGGCGCTGTACCTGACGGCCTGCGTGGCGCACGACGCCAGCAGCGCGCCGACGCGCGCCACCGAGGCGGTGCGCGCGCTGCTGGCCGGCGTGATCGCGCGGCTGCTGCGCGACAAGGCACCGCCGGGCATGGAGCCGGTGCAGGAAGGCTAGGCGCGCCGCTGTCACGACGGCGTCACCATCGGACGTGAAGCTTGCCGCTCCCATCCACAACGAGGAGCGCTTCCGATGTCGTCTTCCCACTTCCCGGGCCTGCTGCTGGCCTGTGCCATCACGAGCGCGGCGCACGCGCAGTCCGTCACCAACGTCGGCTTCGTCAACGGTCTCGTACTGTCGGGCGGCGCGCTCGACCTCAGCGCCGGCAGCGATGTCGAGCGCCGGCTCGGCTATTTCTCCGATCTCTACTACGACCGCCACCGCAACGAGTGGTGGGGCCTGTCCGACCGCGGGCCGGGCGGCGGCACCCTGCCCTACGAGACGCGCGTCCAGCGCTTCACGCTGGACGTCGCGGCCAACGGTGCGATCAGCAACTTCCAGGTCACGAAGACGATCAAGTTCATGCGCGACGGCGCGCCGCTCGATGGCCTGGCACCCAAGCCGAGCGGCGTGCTCGGCAATGCGTTCGACCCCGAAGGCTTCGTCGTCAATCCGAGGAACGGCAACCTGCTGGTATCGGACGAATACGGCCCGTCGCTCTACGAGTTCGATCGCAACGGGCAACTGGTGCGCCAGTACACGGTGCCAACCAACCTCGTGCCCAAGGTGGGCGCGACGGTGAACTACAACGCGGCGCCGCCCACCCTCACGAGCGGGCGCGAACCGAATCGCGGGTTCGAAGGCCTGGCCATCAGCCCCGACGGCAAGTACGCCTATGCGGTGCTGCAAAACGGCGCCGTCCAGGACGGCTGGAGCGCTTCGAGCCGTGGCCGCTATACGCGCATCGTGAAGTTCGACACCGCCACCGGCCAGGCCGTCGGCCAGTACGCCTACAAGCTCGAAAGCGCCGGCCAGGGCCGCGGCATCTCCGCGCTGGTCGCGCTCGGCAACGACCGGTTCATGATTCTCGAGCGCAACAACCGCGGCATCGGCGTCGGCGCGACGCTCGCGAACCCCGACAAGAATGTCTTCATGATCGACCTGAACGGCGCGACCGACGTGAGCGGCATCGACCTGCCGGCGACCGGCGACCTGCCGAGCGGATTTACCGCCGTCGCCAAGGGCGCGAAGGTGATCGACCTCGACGCCGACACGCTCGCCGCGCTCGGCGGCAAGTCGCCCGAGAAGTGGGAAGGGCTGGCCGTCGGCCCGCAGCTCGCGGACGGCAGCTTTCTCGTCCTCGCCGGCACCGACAACGACTACAGCGTGACGCAGAACGACGGCGGCGAGCAGTTCGAAGTCTGGTTCCGCATGAGCGACGCGGACCCGTATGCGACCTCGATCCAGTGCCCGATTGGCGCCATCGTCGGCTGCACCGGCACGCTGAGCGACGACTACATGCTGCTGCCCGGCGTGCTGCATGCCTACACCGCGAACATCGACGGCTATGTCGCCGCCATCCCCGAGCCCGGAACCTACGCGCTCATGCTGGCCGGACTGTTGAGCCTCGGCTGGATCGCGGCACGCCGCAGCGGTCGCACTGACTGATTGGAGGCTGCCCGCGGCGTGAACGCGTGGCCCGGCGGCGATTGCGCGATCGTCGCCGCGGAGATCGCCGCGGCGGGCCGGATCGGCGACCTGCCGATTCGCGATCAAGCTCGTCGAAATGAACCTTCGCGCGCGGCGCGTGGTTGATCGTCAACCAACGCCGTGCGGCCGACAGGGCCGGCGCCGCAAAGTCGAACCCGCGGCGGGCGGTGCCTGATATCCATTCGCGATCGAACGCACGGAGACGCACGCTCGCTGAAAGCACGCGGCTGAAGACCAGCCGCCGCGGTGCGCGCGCCGGTAGGCACGGCAAAGCCGGACCCGCACAGCCGGCCACACTTCGGCGAGGCGGCCGTCGCCTGGAAGGTGCCGGCTGCCCTGCGGTACTCGCGCCCATGGCCTCGTCGCCAACTCACTTCGCGAACTGCGTTCGCTGCGTTCAGACACTCGCGACGAAGTCAGACCACGAAGCGCGCTGCGCGCGCCGGCCATGGGCACTGCGTTCCTCGGCGCCTCGCAGGCGCATCGCAGTCTGTGCGCGTCCGCCTTTGCGGCAGCGCTCGTGGTGTTTGCAGCGCGAACCACCCACGCCCCGACCTCGTGTCAGGTGCCACCCGACAGGGGCGATTTCTGGTGCCGCCGGATGAGCCGCGAAAGAGGGACCCCGCGTAGCGGGGATCGAAGCGAGCGAATGCGGCAGGGCGCCGATGGCAAGGCGCTGCGAACCGCTCGATCGAGCGTAGGCGCAGCATGAGCCACTGGCGGGCAGCGCCTGGCACGATGCGCTGACCGACGCGTGCGGCAGCGGCATTGCGCGCCAAGCCCCAAGGCATTGCCGGAGGTCGCCGGATTCTTTGCGTTCGAACGCACATCGGCATGACGCGAGGCGCCGACCGGCGAGTTGGCAGTAGCTGCGCGCGGGCAGCCGCGGATTCTGGCGAGCGCTCACCTGATCCTCGCCGTTGAACGCAGATCGGCATGCGTCGCCTGGGCCGGGCCCGCGATCGGCCCCGGCGCCGCTCTCGAAGGCGATGCCCGCGCGTCGCGGCGTCCGCAGCGGCGCGCGGGCGCGGATTCAGCCCAGCGCAGGCTGGCCGGCCGTGCCGGTGAGGTAGCCCACCGCGGCACCCGACTTGTTCTTGTAGTTGGCATTCACCAGCGGATCCAGCGTGTCCTTGACGACATTGTGGATGCTGCCCCAATCACCGGCGTGCTGGAAGTTGCTCATGATGTAGGTCCAGCCGTTGATCTCGTCCACCGCGTGCAGGCCCGTCGATTCCCCGCCTGCGGGGATGGACATGACGCGCGACAGGACCTTGGTGTCGATGTTGTACGCCCACAGGAAGTTGTTCACGTGCTGGCCGCTGTCTTCGCCGATGAAGAGCGTGCGCAGCTTCTCCGAGAACTTGAGGTTGTCGGGGTTGCAGATCTTGTCCGGGTTGCCGGTATTGCCCAGCGCGTCGGCGGCGATGTCCTCGCCGGCCAGCAGGGCGCGGGTGCTCACCGGCATCCACTCGCTGTCGATCGCGGCGCCGGCCGTATCCTTCTGGCCGCCGCCGAGCGCGAGCGCCATCACCGCGCCGGCCTTGAGCGCCTTGGGGATGGCGATGCCGTTGCCGGGCACGTTGGCGGCGTCACCGGTCACCATCGATTTTTCGCAGTTCTGCAGCGCGGAATAGGCGACCTTGTCGCGCGCATTCACGGTCGTGCCTTCCATCTTGGTGAAGCCCATGCTGGCGCCCTTGTAGGCGGCGTAGCGGTGCGTTTCCAGGAAGGCGGCGGCCTTGTCCATGCCGGGGTTGATCCTGATCCACTCGGTCTTGCCGTTGGCCACGATTCTTGTGTAGCTCGCGTCGTCGGGATCGGCCTTGACGACGGACATGATGTCGGTCGGCTTCAAAGTATCGGCGAGCTGCTCGATCTCGGCGCTGGTGGCCGAGCCGAGCTTGATCCAGGCGAGTGGCGCGGCGCTGTTCGCGGCCGGGTCGATGGAGAAGCCCGCGCCCACCTTGGCGGCATACAGCGTGCCGGAGGAGAGGTCCTTCTCCCGGTCGGCGACGAAGACGAAATAGGCGCTGTTGGTGGCGTCGTCGCCCATCAGCGCGGTGCGCTGATCGGGCATGGCCTGCACCAGTTCGTGCGAGATGCGGCCCATGCAGAAGTGCTTTGTGATGCTGCCGCTGCCGTCCGGATTCACCGTCACCTCGGGCATGTGGCCGTAGTGGTACGGGTTGGCCGCCGTCTCGCTGCCGTACAGGTTGCGGCTGTAGGCCTTGAACTGCGCGTTGCTCGCGACGGCGAAGGCGTCGGGTTCGTACTCTTCGCTCGACAGGTGCGTGCCCCAGGGTGAGAGGCTGGCGCCGCAGGTGATCCACAGGCCGTGCACCTTGGAGGTATCCACGTTGTGGTACTTGGCCAGGGTGAGCTTGCCCGTGGTCTGATCCTGATCGAGCGTCAGCACGGCGATCGGCGACGGCAGCTTGCCGTACATGTCGGTCTTGCCGTCCCGCGCGGCGGTGGTGTATTCGAACTGCACCACGGCGAAGACAGGCTTGCCCTTGACGCCGTCGACCTTCGCATTCGGCACCGTGAGCAGCGAAGTGCCGTCGGGCGCGTCGGAGAAGAACTGGCGCTCGGCACCCGCCACGCTCTTGTCGATGATGGGCTGGTTGCGGATGTCCACATAGCCGCCGGCCAGAATCCTGCCGCCTTTGCCGTCGCTCACCAGGTCGCCGGTGATGAAGAAGGGCTGGTAGGCGAGGGTAAAGGTCTGCTTCGAGCCGTCGGCGTAGAGGACCTCGAGCGCCGAGCCCACCGTCGTGGTGGCCATGGCGGCCGGGGTGGCGAACGTGGGCGCGGCCATGCTCGTGAAGCTGGCCGACGCGAACGGGGCCGCGGCATCGCTGCCGCCGCCGCATGCGGCCAGAAGGCCGGTGGCCGAGGCGCCCGCGCCGAGCGGCAGCAGCGGCAGGCCGACGAGCATTTGCAGGGTCTTGCGGCGGGTGGGATCGGGGGTATGGGGCATATGCTTTCCAGATGGAGTGGTGAAACGCCCGCGCCGATGCCTCCATCGAGCGCGGTCGCGGGTCGGTGCAAGGCGGCGCCGGCCGTCTTTGCGCTCGAGCGATGTTAGGGAGCCGGTATGACGGCGGCGTGACGACTGCACGCGACGCGCGCGGCGGCCTACCGAAGCGGCTGCCGGCGCGGTCGCGCCGGGCCGATCAGGGGCGAGTGGACAGCGTGCGCCCTCAGGCGGCGACGGTCTGGCGCACCGCGCGTTCCCAGCGCTGCATCAGCTCGGCGGCGCGATCGCGCGCCAGCGTCGGATGAAAGCGGCGCTCGGCCTGCCATTGCGCGGCGAGTTCGTCCAGATCGCGGTAGACGCCGCAGGCGAGGCCGGCGAGGTAGGCGGCACCGAGGGCGGTCGTCTCGATCACGCGCGGCCGCACGACCGGGATGCCGAGCAGATCGGCCTGGAACTGCATCAGCAGGTCGTTCACGCAGGCGCCGCCGTCGACCCGCAGTTCGGAGACCGGCGCGGCGCCCGCGGCCGCCGCGTCGCGGTTCATCGCCCCGAGCAGCGCCGCGCTCTGGAATGCGATGCTCTCGAGCGCGGCGCGCGCGATGTGGGCGACCGTGCTGCCGCGCGTCAGGCCGACGATCGCGCCGCGCGCATCGGCCTGCCAGTACGGCGCGCCGAGGCCGGTGAAGGCCGGCACGAACATCACGCCGCCGGCATCGGGCACGCTCTCGGCAAGCGTCTGCACCTCGCCGCTCGACGATATCGCGCGCAGCCCGTCGCGCAGCCACTGCACGACCGCGCCGCCGATGAAGACGCCGCCTTCGAGCGCGAACTCGGGGCCGTCCCCCGCACCCGTCTGCGCTGCCGCGGTCGTGATCAATCCATTGCGGCTTGCCAGAAAGCGGCGGCCGGAGTGCATCAGCATGAAGCAGCCGGTGCCGTAGGTATTCTTCGCCAGCCCGGCGCGAAAGCAGGCCTGGCCGAAGAGCGCGCTCTGCTGGTCGCCGGCGACACCAGCGATCGGCAGGCTCGCGCCGAGCAGCGCGGCATCCGTCTCGCCGAAGATGTGGCTCGACGGATGCACCTCGGGCAGCAGTTCGCGCGGAATGTCGAGCAGGCGCAGCAGCTCGTCGTCCCAGGCGTTGTCGTGCACGTTGAAGAGCAGCGTGCGCGAAGCGTTGCTCGCGTCGGTGGCGTGGATGCGCCCGCCGCTCAGGCGCCACATCAGCCAGCTGTCGATGGTGCCGAAGGCGAGCTCGCCGCGCGCCGCCGCGGCACGCGCGCCGGGGACGCTGTCGAGGATCCACTTCAGCTTGGTGCCCGAAAAGTAGGCGTCGATGACGAGTCCGGTCTTCGCGCGAAACAGCTCGCCATGCCCCTGCGCGCGCAGCGCGGCGCAGGTCGGCTCGGTGCGCCGATCCTGCCAGACGATCGCATTGCGGATCGGCAGGCCGCTCTTGCGGTTCCAGACCAGCGTCGTCTCGCGCTGGTTGGTGATGCCGATCGCGCGCACATCGGCGGCGGCGGGTCCGGCGCCGGCCAGCGCCTCGCGTGCGGTCGCGAGCTGCGAGGTCCAGATCTCCATCGCATCGTGCTCGACCCAGCCCGGCTGCGGGAAAATCTGCGTCAATTCGCGCTGCGCCTTGGCGACGATGCGGCCGCCTTCATCGAAGACGATGCTGCGCGAGCTGGAGGTGCCCTGATCGAGGGCAAGCAGATAGGTCATGCGGCGCCTCCGCAAGGTAGAGAAGTTCGCAGTGCCTTGTCGTCGGCGCCTTGCCGAATTCGATCGCTTCGATCCCCGCTGCGCGGGGCCCCTCTTTCGCATCTCATTCGGCGCCTCCGCCAGATGGAGCAGTTCGCAGCGCCTTGTTGTCGGCGCCTTGCCGAATTCGCTCGCTTCGATCCCCGCTGCGCGGGGCCCCTCTTTCGCGTCTCATTCGGCGCTCTCCTGTGCGACGACGCACTGGACGCCGGCCTGCTCGAGCAGGCGCGGAAACGGCTCGGGCGGCTGGATGTCGGTGTAGAGGCGGTCCAGATTGTCGAGCCGCGCGAGTTCGACCATCGCCGGGCGGTTGAATTTGCTGTGGTCGGCGGCGAGCCAGACTTCGCGCGAGTGTTCGAGGATCGCGCGCGACACCTTCACCTCGCGATAGTCGAAGTCGCGCAGCGTGCCGTCGGCCTCGATGCCGGAGATGCCGATGAGCGCGATGTCGACCTTGAACTGGGCGATGAATTCGACCGTCGCCTCGCCCATGATCGCGCGGTCGCGCGAGCGCACGACGCCGCCGGCGACGATCAGCTCGCAGTCGGGGTGGTCCGACAGGATCGCCGCGACGTTGAGGTTGTTCGTGATCACGCGCAGGCCGCGGTGGTCGGCGAGTTCGCGCGCGATGGCTTCGGCGGTCGTGCCGATATTGAGGATCAGCGAGCAGCCGTGCGGAACGTCGTGCGCGACGCGCTGCGCAATGCGCAGCTTGGCCGCTTCGTTGAGCCGCTGGCGCTGGCGGTAGGCGAGGTTCTCGGTCGTCGAGCCGGGCACCCGCACGCCGCCGTGGAAGCGCGCCAGCACGCCCGCCTCGGAGAGCAGGCGCACGTCGCGCCGCACGGTCTGCAGCGTGACGCCGAACTGCTCGGCGAGCGCCTCGGTCGTGACGCTGCCGAGGCGGCGCACTTCCTCGATCAAACGAAGCTGCCGGGGCTGGAGTTGCATCGCAGGCGAATCTAGACGACCGAAACCGAACCGTCACTAGGGATAGTCCGAAGGTTAAACGAAAACCAAACGAACATACTCGATGCCATGCGAAATGCCACGGTCGCCGACCCAGCGCTCGACGTGCTCGTCGTCGGCGGCGGCATCAACGGCGCCGGCATCGCGCGCGACCTCGCCGGACGCGGCCTGTCGGTGCTGCTGTGCGAGAAGGACGATCTGGCGGCACATACCTCGTCGTCGTCGACCAAGCTGATCCACGGCGGACTGCGCTACCTCGAGTACTACGAGTTCGCGCTCGTCAGGAAGTCGCTCGCCGAGCGCGAGGTGCTGCTCAGGAGCGCACCGCACATCATGTGGCCGCTGCGCTTCGTGATGCCGCACGACCCCCACATGCGGCCGGTGTGGATGGTGCGCGCCGGGCTCTTCCTCTACGACCATCTCGCGCGGCGCGAGGTACTGCCCGGCTCGCGCACGGTCGATCTGCGCCGCCACGTGGCCGGCACGCCGCTGCAGCGGCGGTTTCACAAGGGCTTTGTCTATTCCGACGGCTGGGTCGACGACGCGCGGCTCGTCGTGCTGTGCGCGATCGACGCCGCGCTGCGCGGCGCGTCGATCCTCACCGGCTGGACCTGCGTCGATGCGCGGCGCGGCCCCAAGGCCTGGCACGCGACGCTGCAGGACGCGCGCGGCCGGACGCGCGAGATCGCGGCGCGCGCGCTCGTCAACGCCGCCGGACCGTGGGCGGCGCAGTTCCTGACCGACTGCGCGCACACACCGCCGGACAAGCAGCTTCGGCTCGTGAAGGGCAGCCACATCGTCGTTCGCAAGCTGTTCGACCACGGCCACGCCTACATCTTCCAGAATCCGGACCAGCGCATCATCTTCGCCATCCCGTACGAAAGCGATTTCACGCTGATCGGCACGACCGATGTCGAGCACCACGGCGCGATCGGCGCGGCGCGCATCGATGCCGCCGAGGTGAGCTATCTGTGCGAGCAGGCGAGCCGCTATTTCGAGCGGCCGGTGCGGCCGTCGGACGTGGTCTGGAGCTACAGCGGCGTGCGCCCGCTGCTCGACGACGAATCGGGCGACCCGTCGGCGGTGACGCGCGACTACGCGCTCGAGCTCGATGCGAGCGCGCAGGCCGCGCCGCTGCTCACCGTCTGGGGCGGCAAGATCACGACCTTTCGCAAACTCGGCGAGGAAGCCGCCGACCTGCTCGCCGGGCCGCTTTCCATCGCGCGCGGCGCGTGGACCCACGGCGCGCACCTGCCTGGTGGCGACCTGAGCGCCTGGATCGGGCCCGCGAAGCGCCCCGATACCGACTTCGCCGCCTTCGTCCAGGCCCTTGCGCGGCGCCATCCCGAACTTCCGGCCGCGCTGTGCTGGCGGCTCGCGCGCTGCTACGGCTCGCGCGTCGAGCTTCTTCTCGGCGCGGACGGCCTCGGCGCGGAGGTCGCACCGGGCTTGCACGAGGCCGAACTGAACCATCTTCACGCCCACGAGTGGGCGCGCAGCGCCGACGACGTGCTGTGGCGCCGCACCAAGCTCGGCCTGCACATGAGCGCGGCCGAGCGCGCCGCCGTCGCCCGCTGGTGCGTCGAGCATTGGAGCGAGGCGCCGCTGGCGGCGGCGGCCGAAGCAGCCAGTACGGGGGAGCAGGCATGGAGCTGACGCTCGAGCGCATCGAACAGAGGGCCGGGGCGCAGACCTACCTCTATCCGCTCGATCTGAAGCTTGTGCCGCGCGCGGTGACGGTGCTGCTCGGCGCGACGCAGGCTGGCAAGACAACGCTGATGCGCGTAATGGCCGGGCTCGACGCGCCGGCCGAGGGCCGCGTGCTCGCCGACGGAAAAGACGTGACCGGTGTGCCGGTACGCGCCCGCAACATCGCGATGGTCTATCAGCAGTTCATCAACTATCCGTCGATGTCGGTCTACGACAACATCGCGTCGCCACTCGTGCTGCGCAAGGAACAGGACGTTGATGCGCGCGTCAACCAGCTCGCCGCCAAGCTGCATATCGAGCCCTTCCTGCGGCGGCTGCCCGCGGAGTTGTCGGGCGGCCAGCAGCAGCGCGTGGCGCTGGCGAGGGCGCTCGCCAAGAAGGCGCCGCTGATGCTGCTCGACGAGCCGCTCGCCAACCTCGACTACAAGCTGCGCGAGGAATTGCGAGAGGAACTGACGCAGCTTTTCGCGAGCGGCGATTCGACCGTCGTCTACGCGACGACCGAACCGACCGAGGCGCTGCTGCTCGGCGGCCACACCGCCCTGATGGACGCCGGCGAACTGCTGCAGTACGGGCCGACGGCCGAGGTATTCCATCGCCCGAAGTCGATCCGCGTCGCCCGCGCGTTCAGCGATCCGCCGATGAACCTGGTGGCCGCGAGTGCCGGCCAGTCCGGCATCGTTTTGTCTTCGGGCATGACGTTGCCGCTCGAGGTGCCCGGCGCGCCAGGTGCAGCGTTGACGGCGGGCATCCGCGCCAGCGCGCTGCGCGTCGACGCGCGCGATGGCGACGCTGCGCTCGCCGGCCGCGTCGAGCTGGCCGAGATCTCGGGCTCGGAAACCTTCGTCCACGTCGACACCGCGATCGGTGCACTCGTCGCGCAGTTGCCCGGTGTGCACCAGTTCCGGCTCGGCGCGACCGTGAGGCTGCATCTGAACCCGGCGCAGGTCTATATCTTCGACGCCGCGGGCGATCTGCTCGTCGCGCCGGCAAACGGGGCGGCATGACATGGCGCGCATCGAGCTCGACCTGGCCCACGCCTACCGGCCCGACCCGCGCAGCGACGAAGACTATGCGCTGCTGCCGCTGAAAATGTGCTTCGAGGACGGCGGCGCCTACGCGCTGCTCGGCCCGTCGGGCTGCGGCAAGACGACGATGCTCAACATCATCTCCGGCCTCGTCACGCCATCCCAAGGCACGGTGAAGTTCGACGGCCGCGACGTGAAGGCACTCTCGCCGAAGGAGCGCAACATCGCGCAAGTATTCCAGTTCCCGGTCATCTACGACACGATGACGGTCGCCGAGAATCTCGCCTTTCCGCTGCAGAATCGCGGCGTCGCGCGCGAGCGCATCAAGCAGCGCGTCGGCCAGATCGCCGAGATGCTCGAGCTGAGCGCGCAGCTCGACCAGCGCGCCGCCGGCCTCGCCGCCGACGCCAAGCAAAAGATTTCGCTCGGCCGCGGCCTCGTTCGCGAGGACGTGAGCGCGGTGCTGTTCGACGAGCCGCTGACGGTGATCGATCCGCACCTGAAGTGGCAGCTGCGCCGCAAGCTCAAGCAGATCCACCACGAGTTGAAGCTCACGCTCGTCTATGTCACGCACGACCAGGTCGAGGCGCTGACCTTTGCCGACCAGGTGATGGTGATGACGCGCGGCCGGGCGGTTCAGGTGGGACCGGCGAACGAATTGTTCGAGCGTCCGCGCCATACCTTCGTCGGCCACTTCATCGGCTCGCCGGGGATGAACTTCCTGCCGGCGCGCTGGGGCAGCGGCGGCGTCGAGGTGATGTCGCACAAGCTGCAGACGATCGCCGATGCGGCCGCCCTCGCCGCGGCGGGCGAGTTCACGCTCGGCGTGCGGCCGGAATACGTCGAACTCGCCGCCGCCGACGATCCGACCGCGCTGCCCGTCGTCGTCCTGCAGCGCCAGGATGTCGGCACCTACTGGCTGCTGACGGCGCGCTGCGGCGAGCACACGCTGCGCGCCCGGCTCGAGCCCGGCAGCGACGTACCGCCGACCGGCGCGCACGTCTGGCTCAAGGTCACCGGCGCGCACACCTGCTACTACGGACGCGACGAGGCGTTGATCGCGAGCGCCGACAGCATTGCAGAGGCACAGCCGTGAAGCCGGTGAACCAGCGCGCCTGGCTGCTCATCCTTCCGGTCGTGCTTTGCGTCGCGTTCTCCGCGATCCTGCCGCTGATGACGGTCGTCAACTACTCGGTGCAGGACATCATCTCGCCCGAACGCCGCGTCTTCGTGGGCACCGAGTGGTTCAAGCAGGTGATGCGCGACGACGATCTGCTCGAGGCGCTGGTGCGCCAGATCGGCTTCTCGGTCTCGGTGCTGCTGGTCGAGATTCCGCTCGGCATCGCGCTTGCGCTGTCGATGCCGGTCAAGGGCTGGAAGGCGTCGGCGGTACTCGTCGTCGTCGCGCTCTCGCTCTTGATCCCGTGGAACGTCGTCGGCACGATCTGGCAGATCTACGGCCGCACCGATATCGGTCTGTTCGGCGCCGCGCTCGCGGCGCTCGGCATCGACTACAGCTACACCGGCAGCGCGACCCACGCCTGGCTCACCGTGCTGCTGATGGACGTCTGGCACTGGACACCGCTCGTCGCGCTGCTGTGCTATGCCGGGCTGCGCGCGATTCCGGACGCCTACTACCAGGCAGCGAGCATCGACGGCGCCTCCAAGTTCTCGGTCTTCCGCTACATCCAGCTGCCCAAGCTGCGCGGCGTGCTGATGATCGCGGTGCTGCTGCGCTTCATGGACAGCTTCATGATCTACACCGAACCCTTCGTCCTGACCGGCGGCGGGCCGGGCAATGCGACGACCTTCCTGTCGCAGTACCTCACTCAGAAGGCGGTCGGGCAGTTCGACCTCGGCCCGGCGGCCGCGTTCTCGCTGATCTACTTCCTCATCATCCTGCTGCTGTGCTTCATCCTCTACAACTGGATGCAGCGTGTCGGCACCGCCGCCAAGGAGCCGCGCGATGAATGAGCAGCGCTTTCACAAGCGCACCGTATTCCTCGGCGCCTACCTGCTGTTCGCGGTCCTGCCCGTCTACTGGATGGTCAACATGTCGTTCAAGACGAACGAGGAGATCCTGTCGGTCTTCTCGTTCTGGCCGAACGCCTTCACCTGGGGCAACTACAAGGTCATCTTCACCGATGCGTCCTGGTACTCGGGCTATATCAATTCGCTGATCTACGTCGCGATGAATACGGTGATCTCGCTCGCCGTCGCCCTGCCGGCGGCGTATGCCTTCTCGCGCTACAGCTTCATCGGCGACAAGCACGTCTTCTTCTGGCTGCTCACCAACCGCATGACGCCGCCGGCCGTCTTCCTGCTGCCCTTCTTCCAGCTCTATACGACGCTCGGCCTGATGGACACGCACATCGCCGTCGCGCTCGCGCACCTGCTGTTCAACGTGCCGCTGGCGGTGTGGATTCTCGAAGGCTTCATGAGCGGCGTGCCGCGCGAGATCGACGAGACGGCGTATATCGACGGCTACTCGTTCCCGCGCTTCTTCCTCACGATCTACATCCCGCTCATCAAGGCCGGCGTCGGCGTGGCGGCCTTCTTCTGCTTCATGTTCAGCTGGGTCGAGCTGCTGATGGCGCGCACGCTGACGAGCGTGAACGCCAAGCCGATCGTCGCCGTGATGACGCGCACCGTCTCGGCCTCGGGCATGGACTGGGGCGTACTCGCCGCGGCCGGCGTGCTGACCATCGTTCCGGGCGCGATCGTGATCTGGTTCGTGCGCGACTACATCGCCAAGGGCTTCGCGATGGGGAGAGTCTGATGTTCGAATGGATGGCCTGGACCCTGCCGGTGGCCGTTTTCTTTACCTGCATCGGCCTGATGCTCGTCGGCATGACGGTGTGGGAGATCAAGTCGCCGACCGTGATGCGAAAGGGCTTCCTGCCGATTCCGACGACGCGCGGCGACCGGCTCTTCATCGGCCTGCTCGCCGCCGCGTACCTGAACCTCGCGTTCGTCGCCGTCAGCGAAAAGATGATCGACTGGTTCGGCCTGTCGCAGGAGCCGTCGATCTGGATCAGCTTCGTCGCATCGATGGCATTGCTCGTGCTCGTCATGAAGGAAGGCTGATTCTCGAAGCGTGAACCCGGCGCCGGAGGCATGCTTCCCGGCCGGCGCCGGCAGCCAGACCAGGGAAGCTCAACCGAGGAGACCGATATGAAATTGCGCTTGAATGCCGTGGCCTTTGCCGCCGCCGCTCTGGCCCTGGGCCATAGCGCATGGGCCGGCGAGGCCGAAGCCAAGAAATGGATCGACAGCGAGTTCCAGCCATCCACACTGAACAAGGATCAGCAGATGGCTGAGATGAAGTGGTTCATCGAAGCCGCCAAGAAACTGCAGGCCAAGGGCGTGAAGGAGATCTCGGTCGTCTCCGAGACCATCACCACGCACGAGTACGAATCGAAGACGCTCGCGAAGGCCTTCGAGGAGATCACCGGCATCAAAGTCAAGCACGACATCATCCAGGAAGGTGACGTGGTCGAGAAGCTGCAGACCTCGATGCAGTCGGGCAAGTCGATCTACGACGGCTGGATCAGCGACTCCGACCTGATCGGCACGCACTACCGCTACGGCAAGATCATGAACCTGACCGACTACATGGCCGGCGCGGGCAAGGATTACACCAATCCCGGGCTGGACCTGAAGGATTTCATCGGCACCAGCTTCACGACCGCGCCCGACGGCAAGCTCTACCAGCTGCCGGACCAGCAGTTCGCCAATCTGTACTGGTTCCGCGCCGACCTGTTCGCGCGCAAGGATCTGCAGGACAAGTTCAAGGGCAAGTACGGCTACGACCTCGGCGTACCGCTGAACTGGAGCGCCTACGAGGACATCGCCGAGTTCTTCACCAGCGACGTGAAGACGATCGACGGCAAGCCGATCTACGGCCACATGGACTACGGCAAGAAGGATCCGTCGCTCGGCTGGCGCTTCACCGACGCCTGGCTTTCGATGGCCGGCGCGGCCGACAAGGGCATCCCGAACGGCATGCCGGTCGACGAATGGGGCATCCGTGTCGCTGCCGACAAGTGCACGCCGGTCGGCGCCTCGGTGGCGCGCGGCGGGGCGACGAACTCGCCGGCGGCAGTCTTCGCGCTGACGAAGTACGTCGACTGGATGAAGAAGTACGCCCCGAAGGAAGCCACGGGCATGACCT
>OEIU01000379.1_pt1 | contig 43183 bp, 37 predicted proteins | sample 1539221 | NCBI WGS metagenome assembly OEIU01 (sample SAMN03792071, study PRJEB22550) | activated sludge metagenome | feature: wastewater treatment plant; material: activated sludge; isolation source: Wastewater treatment plant of a petroleum refinery complex | place: Argentina: Zarate | collected... | reverse complement strand
TCTTCAAAGGGGGGGGTTTTGGGGGTGGTTTCGGTTTGGATAAACATGACTGGCCTCCAAAATATGGGGGGGCGCCCGGTTAAAAATTTTTTTTTCCCGCCGTTTTTCAACGCATCGCTCCGAGTTCAGCGCACGAAGCCGAGAATATCCTTTACCGCGACCATGTTACGGGATGCGATTTCGCGCGCGCGTTCCGCGCCGTCGCGCAGGACGCTGTCTATATAGGCGTGATCGGCCTGCAAGCGCTTCATTTCCGCGCCGACCGGACCGAGCTTCTCGACCGCAAGGTCGACCAGCGCCGCCTTGAAGCTCGAGAAATTCTGGCCGCCGAAGTCCTTCAGAACGCTCTCTTTGCTGGAGCCCTGCAGCGCGGCGAATATGCCCACCAGATTTTCCGTTTCGGCGCGGCCAGCCAGCCCGGCGACCTCGGACGGGAGCGCCTCGGGGTCGGTCTTGGCCTTACGGAATTTCTGGGCGATCTGATCCCGATCGTCGGAGAGGTTGATGCGGGAATAGTCGGAGGGATCCGACTTGGACATTTTCTTCGACCCGTCGCGCAGGCTCATCACCCGGGTCGCCGGTCCCTGGATGATCGGCTCCGGCAAGGGGAAGAAGGCGTCGCCATGGCCATGGCGCGCGATCGATTCCGCGAAATCGTTGTTGAATTTCTGGGCGATGTCGCGCGTCAGCTCGAGATGCTGCTTCTGGTCTTCGCCGACCGGCACATGCGTGGCGCGATAGACCAGAATGTCGGCCGCCATCAGGTTCGGGTAGGCGTAGAGACCGACCGAAGCGTTTTCACGGTCCTTGCCGGCCTTCTCCTTGAATTGCGTCATGCGGTTGAGCCAGCCCAGCCGCGAAATGCAATTGAACACCCAGGCGAGTTCGGCGTGGCCAGAAACCTGGCTCTGGTTGAAGACGATATTCTTCTTCGGATCGATGCCGGAGGCGATGAAAGCGGCCGTCACCTCGCGCGTGTGTCTGGTCAATTCGGCCGGGTCTTGCGGAACCGTGATCGCGTGCAGGTCGACGACGCAATAGATGCAGTCGTATCTGGCCTGCATCTCCACGAATTTCACCAGCGCGCCGAGGTAATTTCCGAGGTGGAAATTACCGGTCGGCTGCACGCCGGAAAATACGAGTTGAGGAAAGGCCGCCATAAGTCCCGAGCTCCGAAAAGGCGCAGGGGTCTTATCGCAGGCGCGCCGATCGAGCAAACTCCGCCGGGTCTCACAAAATGTAGCGGCTCAGATCCACGTTTCGCGCCAGATCGCCGATGCTGCGCTCCACATATGCCGCGTCGACGACGATGGTTTCTCCCGAAATGTCCGGCGCATTGAAGCTCGCCTCTTCGAGAATGCGCTCCAGCACCGTCTGCAGGCGGCGCGCGCCGATATTCTCCACCGTCGAATTGATGCGCGCGGCGAAGGCGGCGATCGAGGCGACGCCATCCGGCTTGAAATCTAGCTCCACGCCTTCCGTCGCCATCAGCGCGCGATATTGTTTCGGCAGGCTCGCCTCGGTGTCGCTGAGGATGCGGACGAAATCGGCTTCGGTCAGGGGCGCCAGTTCGACGCGTATCGGCAGGCGGCCTTGCAGCTCCGGCAGCAGGTCCGACGGCTTCGAGAGATGAAACGCCCCCGAGCCGATGAAGAGAATGTGATCGGTCCGCACCGCGCCATGCTTGGTTGCGACCGTCGTGCCTTCGATCAGGGGCAGAAGGTCGCGCTGCACGCCCTCGCGCGAAACGTCGCCGCCGCGGCCCTCTCGCACGCAGATCTTGTCGATTTCGTCGAGGAACACGATTCCGTGGTTCTCGGTCTCGCGGATCGCCTCCTGCACGATCTGGTCGTTGTCGACGAGCTTTTCGGCTTCATCCGCGATCAGCGGTTCGCGGGCTTCGCGCACCTTCAACCGCCGCCGCGTCGGTTTCGCGCCCTTGCCGAAAAGGTCGCCGATCGAGATTGCGCCGACCGCGCCCGGCATGTTCGGCAGTTCGAAGAAGGGCGCGGAGCCGCCGGACGCCGTTGTTTCGATTTCGACGTCCTTGTCCTCGAGCTCGCCGGCCCGCAGCATCCGGCGGAAGGAATCGCGCGTCGATTGCGAGGCGTTCGCCCCGACGAGCGCCGTGACCATGCGTTCTTCCGCCGCGGTCTCCGCCCGCGCCCGGACGCCGGCGCGCTGCCTGTCCTTGCCGAGCGAGATCGCGACCTCCACGAGATCGCGGACAATCTGTTCGACGTCCCGCCCGACATAACCGACCTCGGTGAACTTCGTGGCTTCGACTTTCAGGAAGGGCGCCTGGGCGAGCTTTGCGAGCCGGCGGGCGATTTCCGTCTTGCCGCAGCCGGTCGGGCCGATCATCAGGATGTTCTTGGGGAGAACCTCCTCGCGCATCTGGCCTTCGAGTTTGGACCTTCGCCAGCGGTTGCGCAGCGCAATGGCGACCGCGCGCTTGGCCTCGGCCTGGCCGACGATATAGCGGTCGAGTTCGGAAACGATCTCGCGCGGCGAGAAATCGGTCATACCAGATCCTTGTTTTCAAACAGAATCGATCGATTCGACGACGATGTTGCGGTTCGTGTAGACGCAAATGTCCGATGCGATTTCCAGCGCGCGGCGGGCGATCCCCTCGGCGTCCATCGGCCCGTCGATCAGGGCGCGGGCGGCGGCCAGCGCATAATTGCCGCCCGACCCGATCGCCATCACGGCCCCTTCCGGACCGGCCTCCGGCTCCAGCACGTCGCCTGTTCCAGACAGAAGAAAGGCGGAGGATGCGTCCGCCACCAGCATCATGGCCTCGAGCCGGCGCAGATATCGGTCGGTCCGCCAATCCTTGGCCATCTCGATCGTGGCGCGCATGAGCTGGCCTGAAAACTGCTCCAGCTTCGCCTCGAGGCGTTCGAACAGGGTGAATGCGTCCGCGGTAGCCCCGGCAAATCCGGAAATCACGTTGCCCTTGCCGAGCCGGCGCACCTTGCGCGCGTTGCCCTTGACCACGGTCTGGCCAAGCGAGACCTGGCCGTCGCCGGCGATGGTTGTCCGGCCGCCCTTGCGGACGAGAACGATGGTCGTCGCATGCCAGCGCAGCTCTTCATGGTTCATGCCGCCTGTCCTCTCGTCGGGCATTGACGCTTTTGTCGAATTTCTGCCCGCCGGGGCCGGCCGCCATGCGCCATCGGCGTGGCAAACGACGGAAATACCGGGTAGAAGGGCGCGCAAGATTTCACGGGGCTACGGATATGCGTCGCGCGACCGTTCAGCGCAAGACCAAGGAAACCGACATTTCCCTCACTGTCGTTCTCGACGGCTCGGGAAAATCCGTGATTTCGACCGGTGTCGGTTTTTTCGACCACATGCTGGATCAGATCGCCCGCCACGCTCTGTTCGACCTCGAAATCTCCGCGAAGGGCGACCTGCACATCGACGACCACCACACCGTGGAGGACGTCGGCATCGCGCTCGGTCAGGCGATCAGGCAGGCGCTCGGCGACCGGAAGGGCATCCGTCGTTACGCCACCGCGCATGTGCCGATGGACGAAGCTTTGACGCGCGCCTCCATCGACCTGTCGGGCCGCGCCTTCCTCGTGTTCGAGACGCAGTTCCCGACTCCGAAGATCGGAACCTTCGATACCGAACTGGTGCGTGAATTTTTCCAGGCGCTGACGGGCAATTGCGCGGCCAACGTCCACATCGACACGATCCGGGGCGCCAACAGCCACCACATTGCCGAATCTTGTTTCAAGGCTCTGGCGCGGGCCTTGCGAGAGGCGGTCGAGATCGACCCGCGTCAGGCCGATGCAATCCCATCGACGAAAGGCGTCCTGTAATCAGATGGCTGCCGCGCCGACCATTTTCACCGGGGCGGGCCTCTGCGGCTCGTTCCGCATCGCTTCGCATGGGCCGGTTTCTGGTTCGGCCCATTCTGGCTCCTGTCGCAACGGTTATGGGGGCCCTCCACCGTCGTCGCGGGGATTGCGATCGCGACGATTCTCGCGGCGCGATGGGGCGTGCTGAGCGCAGGCGCCGCCGAGCTGGTGTGGCTGCTGGTTTCGATCTTCGTCGGCCTTGAGGGTCACGAACTGCGCAGGCGCGCTTTGATCCGCCGCGGGGCGTCGCTTGCGGGTTTCGCCTATGGTCTCAACGAGGGTGACGCCCTCGCGCGGGAGGCTTTTCGCGTTGGCGCGGCGGTCTCCGGAAGGACTGCGTCGTGACGGTCGCTCTGGTTGACTACGGCTCAGGCAATCTGCATTCGGCCCGCAAGGCATTCGAACGCGCCGCACGCGAATGCGGCCTGTCCGCGTCGAGCATCACGGTGACCGCCGACCCCGACGTGGTCCGTCTCGCTGATCGCGTCATCCTCCCGGGTGTCGGCGCCTTCGCGGATTGTCGCAACGGCCTCGAGGCGGTCGAAGGCATGACGGAGGCGTTGACCGAGATCGCGCTGAAGCGCGCCCGCCCCTTCCTCGGCATATGCGTGGGAATGCAGCTCATGGCGTCGCGCGGGCTCGAGTACGAGACGGTCGCGGGCCTCGACTGGATCGGCGGCGACGTCGTGCAGATCCAGCCCGCGGATGCGTCGCTCAAGGTTCCGCACATGGGATGGAACACGTTGACGGCGCGACGGACCCACGCGCTGCTCCGGGATCTGTCCCTTGGCGAGACCGGGCGTCATGCCTATTTCGTCCATTCCTACCACTTCAAGCCGCAGAACCCCGATGCCGGCGTCGAGGGGGCCGGCGTGGCCGCTCCTGGCACCGCCATGATCGGGCGCGACAATCTGGCGGGCGTTCAATTTCATCCCGAAAAGAGCCAGTCGCTCGGGTTGAAGCTCATCTCGAACTTTCTCCGGTGGTCGCCGTGATCCTGTTTCCCGCAATCGACCTCAAGAACGGCGAATGCGTCCGCCTCGTGCACGGCGACATGGAAAAGGCGACTGTCTTCAATGTCGATCCCGTCGCGCAGGCGGTCGAGTTCGAGCGACTCGGATTCGAATATCTGCACGTTGTCGACCTCGACGGCGCCTTCGCCGGCCGTCCGGTCAACGCCCAGGCCGTCGAGGGAATGCTGGCGCATCTCAAGATTCCCGTGCAACTCGGCGGCGGCATCCGCGACCTGCGCACGATAGAGGGCTGGCTCGGCAAGGGCGTGACCCGCGTCATCATCGGCACCGCCGCGGTGCGCGATCCGAGCCTTGTCCGCGAAGCCGCCCGCCTCTATCCCGGCCGGATCGCCGTCGGCGTCGACGCGCGCGAAGGACTGGTCGCCATCGAAGGCTGGGCGCGCACCTCAACCGCTACCGCCGTCGACATCGGCCGCCGCTTCGAGGACGCCGGCGTCGCGGCGATCATCTACACCGACATCATGCGCGACGGCGTCATGCTCGGCCTCAATATCGAGGCGACATTGGCGCTCGCGGACGCGGTTTCGATTCCGGTCATCGCGTCGGGCGGCCTCGCCTCGCTCGATGACGTGCGGCGATTGCTGATGCCCGATTGCGCGCGCCTCGCTGGCGCGATTTCCGGCCGTGCTCTCTATGATGGCCGGCTGCGGGCGGATGAGGCGCTCGCGCTCATCAGGCAGGCTCGCGAGAACGTCCGTGCTTAAGAAGCGCCTCATTCCTTGTCTCGACGTCAAGGACGGTCGGGTCGTCAAGGGCGTCAACTTCGTCGACCTGCGCGACGCCGGCGACCCCGTTGAATGCGCGATCGCCTACGACGCCGCCGGCGCCGATGAGCTTTGTTTTCTGGACATAACCGCCACGCACGAAAACCGCGGCATCATTTTTGATGTCGTGCAGCGAACGGCCGAAGCCTGCTTCATGCCGCTCACCGTTGGCGGGGGCGTGCGCGCCACCGACGATATCCGCAAGCTGCTGCTCGCCGGCGCCGACAAGGTCTCGATCAATTCGGCCGCCGTCTCGAACCGCTCTTTCGTGCGCGATGCGGCCGAAAAGTTCGGCAGCCAGTGCATCGTCGTCGCCATCGACGCCAAGCGCGTCGGCGACCATTGGGAAATTTTCACGCACGGCGGACGCAAGCCCACCGGGATCGACGCCGTCGCCTATGCGCGCGAAGTCGTTTCGCTCGGCGCGGGCGAGATCCTGCTCACGTCCATGGATCGCGACGGAACGAGGAGCGGCTTCGACCTCGAATTGACGCGCGCGATTGCGGACGCCGTTTCCGTTCCTGTCATCGCGTCGGGCGGCGTCGGCGAGCTCGAACATCTCGTCGCCGGCGTCCGCGACGGGCACGCATCGGCCGTCCTGGCCGCTTCGATCTTCCATTTCGGGACTTTCTCGATCCGCGAGGCGAAGGACTATATGGCGAAGGCCGGTATCCCCATGCGGCTCGATGCGTCTGCATCTGACACGTTCACACTTGAACAGCTTCGCGACGTCGTCGCCGCGCGCGCGGCCTCGAACGATCCCGGTTCTTACACACGCTCGCTGGTGGAGGCGGGAATCGGGCGCATTTCCAAGAAGTTCGGCGAAGAAGCGATAGAGACGGTGATTGCGGCCTGTTCCGGCGACACGCGCGAAATCATCTCCGAAAGCGCGGATACGCTCTACCATTTGATGGTTCTGCTGCACGCCAAAGGCATTGCATTGGAAGAAGTTTTCGCCGAACTTCAACGCAGGACGCGGCAATCCGGCCTTCAGGAAAAAGCTGCGCGAAAGAACCGGTCTGCGCAGGGGTGAGAGTGAAGGGCGCCATGGACCAGCGTGTCGACCATAGTCAGGCGAACGGGGCCCTGTCGCCGTATCGCTACTTCGCTCGCAGCGAGTGGGCCGCCCTGCGCGCCGACACGCCATTGACGCTGACGATCGAGGATCTGACGAAGCTTCAGTCGATCAACGACCCCATTTCGGTCGAAGAGGTCATCGCAATCTATCTGCCGCTTTCGCGCCTGCTCGCTCTGTATGTCGCGGCGACGCAGGGCCTGTTCAAGGCGACCCAGCGCTTTCTCGGGGCGGAAGACGGCAAGGTTCCCTATATCATCGGCGTCGCCGGTTCGGTCGCCGCCGGCAAATCGACCTCCGCGCGCGTCCTGCAGGCGCTGCTGTCGCGTTGGCCGAATACGCCGAAGGTTCAACTTGTCACGACCGACGGCTTCCTCCTGCCCAACGCTATCCTCGAGCGCGACGGCCTGATGGAGAAGAAGGGCTTTCCGGAAAGCTACGACCAGACGGCGCTCATTCGCTTCCTGTCGCAGATCAAGGCGGGGCAGGCCCGCGTCGAGGCGCCGGTCTATTCGCATCTGACCTATGACGTGATCCCCGGAGAGACTGTCGTCGTCGATCGGCCCGATATCCTTATCGTCGAGGGCGTCAATGTCCTGCAGCCGAGCCGGCTGTCGCGCGACGCCAACGAGACGCCGTTCGTTTCGGACTTCTTCGACTTTTCCGTCTATCTGCACGCCGACGACGAGATTCTCGAACGCTGGTACGTCAGCCGCTTCATGCGGCTGCGCAAAACGGCGTTCCGCGACCCGCAATCCTATTTCCGCAAATATGCCGATCTCAGCGACAGCGAAGCGATGGAAGTGGCGACCTCGATCTGGTCGCGCATCAATCTGCGCAACCTGCACGAAAATATCTTTCCGACGCGCGCGCGCGCCAGTCTCGTCCTGACCAAGGGCGACACGCACAAGATCGAACAGGTGGCGTTGCGCAAGCTCTAGCCTGATTCGTCAACGGCCGAGCTTCACGCGCGACCATTCGCGGGTGATGATCTTCTGTATGTCGGCTTCCTTGGTTGAGACGGTGAAGAGCTCCCGCTCCATGGCCTCGTCGGGATAGATCGACTTGTTGTTCGCGATTTCCGTTGGAAGCAGCGGCTTGGAAGCGCTGACCGGATTGGCGAAATTCGTGACCTCCGTGTTGCGCGCCGCTATTTCCGGACGCAGCAGGAAGTCGATGAACTTGTGCGCTTCCGCCACGTGCTGCGCATCCTTCGGAATTGCGAGCGCGTCGATCGACATCAGCGTCCCCTCCTGAGGAATGACGTAGGCGATGTCGACGCCCGCGCCCGCCTCCCGTGCGCGGGTGCGGGCCTGGAAACTGTCGCCGGCCCAGCCGATCGCGGCGCAGATGTCTCCATTGGCGAGCGCGTTGATATATTCCGACGAGTGGAATTTGCGAATATAGGGCCGGACGCGCGCAACGACCTCGGCGGCCTTGCGGACGCTCGCGGCGTCCTTCAGTTCAGGAGACGACCCGGCGTATTTCGCCGCGATCGCAAGAATGTCTTCGGGGCTGTCGAGGAAGTAGACGCCGCAATCGGCGAGTTTCTTCATGTTCTCCGGCTTGAACACGATATCCCACGTGTCCATCGGTTTGTCGCCGAGCCGTTCTTTCACCTTGGCGGTATTATAGGCGATGCCGGTCGTGAACCACATGTAGGGGACGGAAAATTCCTCGCCGGGATCGTAGACGGCGAGACGTGAGGCGATTTCCGGCGCCATGCCCTTGAGATTCGGCAAGAGCGACTTGTTCAGTTTCTGAAAGACGCCGGCCTTGATCTGACGTTGCAGGAAGGTGGCCGAAGGCACGACGATGTCATAGCCGGTGCCGCCCGCCAGCAGCCGCGTTTCGAGTATTTCGTTGGAATCGTAGGTGTCGTAGACGACCTTGATTCCGGTTTCCTTGGTGAATTCCTCAAGCGCCTTCTGGTCGATATAATCCGTCCAGTTGGCGACGTTCAGCTTCGATTCCGCGGGCGCGGCGGTCGGCGAGCTGAGCGCGCCCAAACAGATGGCCAAAGCGGTCGCGCAACGCATGAGACGAGGGAGCGGCGGGAAGATTTTCATGACCCGATCCTATTCGTCCGCGCGCGCAAGTCGATTGGCAATTTATGACTGAGGAGCGCGTCCAACATTTGCCGGTCGCCGAACGTGCGCCGGCGATCGCCCGCGGCGTTTGCCGTTATTTCGCGGCCGCAAGCTGCTCCACCATTACCGAGATGCGCCTTCCCGACGGGCGGCGCGCCGATGTCGTGGCCATGCTGCCGGACGGATCGGTGCATATCGTCGAGATCAAGTCCTGCGTCGTCGATTTTCGAACCGACCGGAAATGGCCCGACTATCGCGAATTCTGCGACAGTCTCTATTTCGCGATCGACCTTGCGACGCCGCCCGAGATAATTCCGCAGGAGGTCGGCTTGATCATCGCCGATGGCTATGGCGCGCAGATCGTGCGCTGCGGCGCCGAGCATCGGCTGTCCGCCGCACGGCGCAAGGCCGTTACGCTAAGATTTGCAAGAACCGCGGCGGATCGTCTGCTCGCGCTTCAGGATCCGATGGTCCGTGCGCGACCTTGATCTCTCTCAGCGTGGGGCCCGCTTGGCGAGAATGCGCTGCAAAGTGCGGCGATGCATGCTCAGCCGCCGTGCGGTTTCCGAGACGTTGCGGCCGCACAATTCGTAGACGCGCTGGATGTGTTCCCAGCGCACGCGATCGGCCGACATCGGATTTTCGGGCAGTTCCGCGTGATCCGGCGTGATCGAGCGCAACGCCGCGTCGATCTCGTCGGCGTCGGCGGGCTTGGCGAGATAGTCGAAGGCGCCGAGCTTCACAGCAGTCACGGCGGTCGCGATATTGCCATATCCCGTCAGGATCACGCCGCGCGCGTCAGGACGCTTCGCCTTGAGTTCGGAGATGATATCCAGCCCGTTACCGTCCCCGAGCCGCATGTCGATCACGGCGAAGGCCGGCGCTTCGATCTCGACCGCCTTGAGTCCGTCGGCGACGGATCCTGCCGTTCGCACGCGATAGCCGCGCGTTTCCATCGCCCGGGCCAGCCTTCCGAGAAAGGCGGCGTCATCGTCGACGATCAGCAGCGAACGATCGGTCGCGCTGTCCCCGGCTTGTCCGGTCGGGTCTGCCGGCTTTGTCTCTTGGGTAGCCATAGACGCTCTATCCGGGTTTGGCCGGAAGGCGTCAAGGGCTGCCGGGCCGCCTCACGGTTCCTCCGCGCGGCCGCGTTCGAAGGCTTCGCGCGGCCAACGCACGTCGATCATGGCGCCCGCCTGGGGTCCGGCGCGATTGCCGATCCGGACGGCTGCGCCGGAGCGCTCGAGCAATGTCTTGGCGATGAAAAGGCCGAGGCCAAGCCCGGAGGCTTCGTCGATCTTTGCGCGCCGGTCTTCGGATCGGGTGGTGACATAGGGTTCGCCCAGTTTGGTCAGGATGTCCGGCGCAAAACCGGGCCCATCGTCCAGAATGGTCACCGTAACGCGCCCGGCGGTCCATTCGGCGCGAACTTCCACGGTCGTCCTGGCGAAATCGACCGCGTTCTCGACAAGATTGCCCAGGCCGTAGAGCACGCCGGGACTGCGTGCGCAGACAGGTTCGGGCTCCGCGCCCATTTTGGACACGCGCACGTCGACATCGAAATTGCGGTGCGGCTGCACGACTTCTTCGAGAAGTACGCCGAGCGTCATATGAGTCAGCACACTGCCCGGATCATTGCCGAGCGACGTCAGCTTGCCGAGAATTTCGCGGCAGCGCCGGACCTGTTGCGACATGAGATCCAGATCGTCCCGCGTCGGCGGAGCGTCGGCGTTCCTGTCCCATTCCTTGGCGAGCAGCGCGATCGTCGCGAGCGGCGTGCCGAGTTCGTGCGCCGCCGCCGCCGCAAGCCCGTCCAGTTGGCTCAGATGCTGCTCGCGCGCCAGCACCAGTTCCGTCGCGGTCAGCGCGTCGGAAAGCAGGCGCGCCTCCCTGGCGACGCGCCCGGCGTAAAGCGCGACGAAAAGCCCGCCCAATCCGAGCGCGACCCATATGCCCGCGCTGTAAAGCGGCGGAAGAGCGAGCGCCGCGCCTTCAATCCATGGCAGCGGCTGATGATTGAAGGCGAGCACGAACGCCAGACCGACCATCAGCGCCACGAGATAGGCGACATATCCGAGTGGGAGCGACACCGCCCCGATCACGATGGGCGCCAGCGCGAGAATCACAAACGGATTGTCGAGCCCGCCGGTCAGATAGAGCAGCGCGGCGAGCTGCAGCAGGTCGAAGGTCAGCAGCGCCGTCGCCGGACCGTCGTTCAGCCGGTGATTGCGCTCGAACGCCAGCCGCAGCCCGACGTTGAGCGCTGCGGAGGCGCCGATGGCCAGAAGGCAGAGCGCCAGCGGCAGCGGGAATCCAAGTCCGTAACGGACGACGAGAAGCGCCGCCAATTGGCCGCAGACGGCAAGCCATCGCAACCGGATGAGCGTATCGACGCGAAGTCTTCGCGCGCTCACGCCAACCGTTTCGACCGAGAGATGTGTCATCGCGCCATTTGGCGTTGAAGCGACTCCAAACGCAATGCGTTCTCATGCGATGAAGTTCGCGAACGACCGGACAAGCCGATGAGCCGACGCGTGGCGGCGACGATCAGGCCGCCGCGTCTTTCGCCCGTTCCGCCCGCTTGCGATCGTTGGGGTCGAGCATCGCCTTGCGCAGCCGGATCGACTTCGGCGTCACCTCGACGCGTTCGTCGTCCTCGATATAGGCCAAGGCCTTTTCCAGCGTCATCTTGATCGGCGGCGTCAGGCGCACGGCCTCGTCCTTCGACTGCGTCCGGATATTGGTGAGCTGCTTGCCTTTCAGCACGTTGATTTCGAGATCGTTGTCGCGCGTGTGCTCGCCGACGATCATGCCGCGATAGACCTTCCAGCCGGGCTCGATCATCATCGGGCCGCGATCTTCGAGCTTGAACATGGCGTAGGCGACCGCCTCGCCCTGGTCGTTGGAGATCAGGACGCCGTTGCGGCGGCCCTGGATGTCGCCCTTGTAGTTGGCGTAGCCGTGGAACAGGCGGTTCATGATCGCGGTGCCGCGGGTGTCGGTGAGCAATTCGCCCTGATAGCCGATCAGGCCGCGGGTCGGCGCGTAGAACACCAGGCGCAGGCGGTTGCCGCCGGAGGGGCGCATCTCGATCATCTCGGCCTTGCGCTCGCTCATCTTCTGCACGACGACGCCGGAATGCTCCTCGTCGACGTCGATCACGACCTCCTCGATCGGCTCCAGTATCTCGCCGTCGTCGCCTTTCTGGAACACGACCTTCGGCCGCGAGATCGACAGTTCGAATCCTTCGCGACGCATGGTCTCGATCAGGATGGCGAGCTGTAATTCGCCGCGACCCGAGACGACGTAGGCGTCGGAATTGGGCGCGGGCTCGACGCGTAGCGCCACATTGCCTTCGGCTTCCTTGAACAGGCGATCGCGGATGACGCGGCTCGTCACCTTGTCGCCTTCCGTGCCGGCGAGCGGCGAGTCGTTCACCGAAAAGGTCATCGACAGCGTCGGCGGATCGATCGGTTGCGCTTGCAGCGGCTCGGAAATTTCGAGCGCACAGAGCGTGTCGGCGACGTTGAATTTCTCGAGGCCCGCGATGGCGACGATGTCACCGGCTTCAGCTTCCTCGATCGGCTGACGCTCGATCCCGCGGAAGGCGAGGATTTTCGAGACGCGGCCCTGCTCGACGACATTGCCCGCGCGGTCGAGCACTTTCACCGGCTGGTTCGGCTTCACCGAGCCCGAAAAAACGCGGCCGGTGATGATGCGGCCGAGATAGGGATTGGCCTCGAGCAATGTGCCGAGCATGCGGAAGCCGCCCTCGCCCACGACCGGCTCGTGCACGTGCTTGAGCACCAGGTCGAACAGCGGCGCCATGCCCTGATCCTTCGGGCCGTCGGCGGCGTCTGCCATCCAGCCCTGCTTGGCGGAACCGTAGATGATCGGGAAGTCGAGCTGCTCGTCGGTGGCGTCCAGCGCTGCGAACAGGTCGAAAACCTCGTTGATGACCTCGTTGGCGCGCGCGTCGGGCTTGTCGACCTTGTTGATGCAGACGATCGGTTTCAGGCCGATCTTCAACGCCTTGCCGACCACGAACTTGGTCTGCGGCATCGGACCTTCGGCCGCGTCGACCAGCACGATCGCGCCATCCACCATCGACAGAATGCGCTCCACCTCGCCGCCGAAATCAGCGTGGCCGGGCGTGTCGACGATATTGACGCGCACGTCTTTCCAGACGACCGAGGTCGCCTTGGCCAGGATCGTGATGCCGCGCTCCTTCTCCAGGTCGTTGGAATCCATCACGCGTTCGGCCACGCGCTGGTTTTCGCGGAAGGCGCCGGATTGCTGGAGCAGACGATCGACCAACGTGGTCTTGCCATGGTCGACGTGCGCGATGATCGCGATGTTGCGGAGTTTCATGAATCTGCCGTGTGAAAATGGGTCGCGGGCGCCGAAACTCGGGCCTTGCTGCGCTGCGGCGCCTTCTACCCTAAACCGGCAGGAAAGGAAACCTCATTCGCCCAGCGCGATTCGCGAGGCCTCGACCGGCCGCAGCGACTGTTTCCGAAGCACGCCGCGACGCTCGCGTATCGCGTCGCGCACTTGTTCGAGAGCAAGCCCCATGGCGGTCATCGCGTGACTGTCGAGGCCCGTCAGATGCCGGCTGGCGAAACTGGAGACGAGAATTTCGTCAGCTTCCCGCTCCATCTCGTCGAGATCGTCGACGCGGCCGGCGGTGCGCGCCGACTTCAGGATCTCCAGCAACCGTTCGAGCAGACGGTCGAATTCCGTATGCCGCGTGTGGGAAATCCGTGTCGCGACCGCCGCGAAAGCCGAGCCGATGACGCTCAGCGCCATGGCGCCGAGATAGATGAAATCGCTGTATTTATCGAAGAAACTCTCTTCCTCGTCGTCGAGATAGGCGGCGGCGCCGGGATGCACCGGCATGGCTGCGCCCTTGTCCGTCGCGGGCGCCTCGATCTGATTGGCGAGCTTTTCGAGCCTCGCGATGGACGGGCGTTCGGCGAACAGCCGTCGGGTGATTTCCGCAGCGATGGAGTCTTGCAGGCTCGCGCGGGCCATCAGCCGGACCGAGACGCCGATGGTCTCGAACGCATCGGCTGGTCGGGGCGGATCGCCGCCGAAGGCGCCGCGGACGATTTCCGTCGATTCCAGCGCGCTGAAGCGCTGCGCGATCGCCTTGGATTCGGCGATCGGAATGAATTTCGCCGAACCCGAGGCCCTGACGACCGCCGCGACCGCCTCCCCGGAAATGTTGGCGGTTGCGGGACCAACGACGAACAGCGCGTCCACCTGCCGCGACTTGATTGCATCGGCCATGCCGTCGCGGCCGAGGACTTCATGGCGCACGAGCTGCGGATCGATCTCGTAGTGCGCCAGAATCGTATCGAACAAGGTCACATTGCCGACGCCGCTCGCCACACCCCGCACGATCCCGACCGTTTTACCCTTCAGGTCGGACACGGAGCCGATAGCGTCGTCGCCGCGCGCGATCAGGAGTGCGGGATTGCGGTGGAGAATCACCAGCGTCTGCCCGTTCGACGGAACGGCGATATCCGAGCGGACGACGGCCAGATCGACGCTTTCGGACTGCAGCGCCGCAGAACTCGCGCTGGCGGTTCCGACCGGCACGACGCGCAGCCGCACCCCATCGCGATGAACCGCGAACGCCCGCCCGATCGCGTCGACCAGCCTGTGATCGTCCGTTCCCTGCGCCACGGCAACGCGCAGGACCGCGGGACGAAGGAACACATAGTTCACAGCGACCGCTGCGCCCGCCAGCGCCAACCCGACGGCGGATGCGATGTATAGACCCCGAAGCATGCCTCTCCTCTGCGAAGCAGCCCGCAGAATATAGGCGATTCAGCTTGAAATGCGACGCTCGCGCGTTGCTCGTTCATGTCGGGCGCATCAGTCGTCGCATGAAAAGCGTCAGCGCGAGCACGAATAGCGCTGAGAAAGCTACATCCGACAGGAAATGGGCGCCGAGCGCCATGCGCGTCGCCGATACGATTGCGCCCAATCCCAGCGCGGCCGCCGTCGCCGCCAGCCGGTAAGCAGGAGGCGCGAGCAGTGCGGGCCCGGTCGTCCAGAATGCGCCCGCCGCCTCGCCTGACGAAAAGGAGCAATTCGAGCGGCATGCGCCGTCGAAACGGAAGAATGGGCGGAACGACATGTCGCCGCCGCCTGCCTCCATGGTCTGCACGGGACGTGGGCGATGCGAATAGGCCTTGAGCCCGGCGTTGACCATGAGGCCAGGGCCGAGCGCAAGCGTCAGCGAAACGAAGGTCAGTCTTCGCCATGCGACATTTGCGGGGAGACGTTCACGCAACGTCTGAACGGCCAATACGATCGCCGTTCCGCACAGCAGGAGGTAGGGCATGCCCCGGAAGACCTCGCGCAACGCCAATAGCGCAGGCCGGGCGGCCGAACTCGCGGGGACAAGCGCCGCGCGCGCCAACGCGAGGTCGACGGCGGGCCAGACCGCCGTGACGACCAGCGCCGCAGCCGCTGCGAAACCGGCAGCGCCCATCAGCAGCGTTTCCTGACCGTGCGATAGGCTTTTCGAGCGTCCTGCGACAGGATGCCGGGTCGATGAGGCGTCCAAGATGGCTTCCCTGAATTTCTGGTTCGATTTCGCCAGCACCTATTCCTACCCTGCCGCCATGCGGATCGAGGAATGGGCCGGCGACGTTGAGATCGCATGGCGGCCGATTCTGCTCGGCCCCATTTTCGCCGGGCAGGGCTGGCGCGATTCGCCGTTCAACATCTACCCGGCCAAGGGCCGCTACATGTGGCGCGATCTCGAGCGGATTTGCGCTGCCGAAAACCTGACGTTCGTCCGCCCTGACCCCTTCCCTCAGCATTCGCTTCGCGCAGCCCGCGTCGCAAGCGCGCTTGAAGGCGCGGATTGCGCCCGGTTCTGCCGGGCCGTTTTCGCCGCAGAATTCGGACGCGGCCGCTCGATCGACGGCGAAGATTTCATCGCCGGTCTCCTGCGGCAGGAAAACCTTCCCGCAGAAACGTTGGCGCGCGCCGGATCGGACGAGGTAAAGATGGCATTGAAGGCGAGCGTCGAGGAAGCGCGCTCTCTCGGCGTTTTCGGCGCGCCATCCTTTACCGCCGCCGACGGCGAATTGTTCTGGGGGTTCGATCGCCTTGAGGCGGCGCTGGATTGGGCGCGCGCCCGGTCGTAAATAGTTCGCATGTCGCTCGGAACATCGGAAATCGAACGCTACGCGCGCCACATCGTCCTGCGCGACGTCGGCGGCCCGGGTCAGCTCAAACTGAAGGCCGCGCGCGTGCTCGTGATTGGCGCGGGGGGTCTTGGCGCGCCGCTGATCCAATACCTCGCCGCGGCGGGCGTCGGGACGATCGGGATCGCGGACGACGACAGTGTCTCGCTCTCGAACCTGCAAAGACAGGTTCTTCACGGCGAGGCCGATGTCGGCCGGCCGAAGGTCGAAAGCGCGGCGGAGGCCGTGGCGCGTCTCAATCCGCATGTCGTCGTCGAGCGTCATGCCCTGAGGGTCACGATCGACAACGCCCGCGAGCTCGTCGTCGGCTACGACCTCGTCGCCGACGGGTCCGACAATTTCGCCACGCGCTACCTGATGTCGGACGCCTGTTTCCACGAAGCCAAGCCGCTGGTGACCGCCGCCGTGGGTCCTTTCGACGCCTCGCTGACAACGCTGCGGCCGTTCGAAAGGGGTGCGGATGGAACGCCGACCCCGACCTACCGCTGTCTCTTCCCGGAACCGCCGGCCCCTGGGACCGTGCCGACCTGCGAGGAGGCCGGCGTGCTCGGTGCGCTGACCGGCGTGGTCGGCTCGATGATGGCGCTGGAAGTAATTCGTGAAATCGTCGGCTTCGGAGAGGGCCTCGTCGGCCGCCTCCTGCTGTTCGACGCGCGTGCGATGCGCTTCGAGACGCTTCGCTACGGCTGGGACGCGGACAATCCGCTAAATGGCGTCACTTCGCGGCGATGACCGCGATCTCGACCTTATAGGGCGGCGCGGCGAGCTTGGCCTCGACCGTGGCGCGCGCCGGCGTGTGGCCGGCCACGACCCAGGCGTCCCAAACCTTGTTCATGTCCGGGAAGGAGCCCATGTCGACGAGATAGATCGTCGCCGACAGGATCTTCGTTTTGTCGGAACCCGCCTGCGCCAACAGCGAATCGATCGTATCAAGGATTTCGCGGGTCTGCGCCTCGACGGACTCGCCGGCCGTCTTGTTGGCGACCTGACCCGCCAGATAGACGGTGTCGCCATGAACGACGGCCTGGCTCATGCGCGGGCCGACGGCGATGCGGGTGATGCTCATGCTGCGCCTCTTCCTGTTCGGCCCGTCAGCCGCCGGACCGCTCGCGCGGCCGCCACGCCTCGAACCCCTTGAAATCGCTGGCGGAGGGAGCGGGATTCGAACCCGCGATACGGTTTCCCGTATACACACTTTCCAGGCGTGCGCCTTCAACCACTCGGCCACCCCTCCGGTGCGCGTGGGCGTATAACAGGTTGGTGGCGGGCGCAAGTTCCGGCGCGGGAGATGTGTCAGATGGAAAAGATCGACGTGGCCGTGGTCGGCGCCGGCGTGATCGGCCTGGCCGTCGCCCGTTCGCTTGCGCGTCAGGGCCGGGAGGTTCTGCTTCTCGAAGCCGCCGGTGCGATCGGAACGGAGACGAGCTCCCGCAATTCCGAGGTGATCCACGCCGGCATCTATTATCCGCCCGGCAGCCTGAAAGCGCGCCTGTGCGTCGAGGGGCGCGAGAAACTCTACCGCTATTGCGAAGAGCATGGCGTTCCGCACAAGCGGCTCGGCAAGCTCATCGTCGCGACCGAAGAGGGCCAGCAGGTTCGTCTTTCCAGGATCGCGGAAGGCGCCCGCGCCTGCGGGGTCGATGATCTTCGTGAACTGCCGCAGACCGAGGCGGCGGCGCTCGAGCCGGAATTGTCCTGCGTCGCCGCGCTACTCTCGCCGTCGACCGGCATCGTCGATTCGCATGCCTTGATGCTGGCTCTGCAGGGCGACGTGGAGACGCACGGAGCGCAGATCGCGTTCCGGTCGCGCGTGCTGTCCGGCCGGATCGAGGGCGATGGCGTTGCTCTGGCGACCCGAACCGAGGATGGCGAGGAACTAGAGCTGAAGGCGCGCCTCGTCGTCAACGCGGCCGGCCACGGCGCAATTCCGCTGGCGCACGCGCTCGACGGCATGCCGGCGGCTCATGTTCCCCGCCAATTCTTCGCGCGCGGCTGCTATTTTGCGATGGCGCGGAAGTCGCCGTTTGCTCGGCTCGTCTATCCCGTGCCGGTCGAGGGCGGCCTCGGCGTCCACCTGACGCTGGACATGGGCGGCGCGGCGCGGTTCGGGCCGGACGTCGAGTGGATCGACGGCCTCGACCACACGGTCGATCCCGCCCGCGCCAATGCCTTCTATGCGGAAATCCGCCGCTATTGGCCCGCGCTCGAGGACGGCGCGCTGCAGCCGGCCTATGCCGGGATAAGACCGAAGATTTCGGGGCTGGGAGAACTGGCGGCCGATTTCTGGATCGAAGGCCCGCGCGACCATGGCGTTCCCGGCCTCGTCAATCTGTTCGGCATCGAAAGCCCCGGCCTCACCGCCAGTCTCGCCATTGCCGATCACGTCGCGGCAAAGCTCGACCGCTGAACGAAAAAGACGCCGGCCGAAGCCGACGCCTTTCGATTGTTTGCGCGAGACGCGAAAGTCTCAGAAGATCTCGAACAAGCCGGCCGCGCCCTGGCCGCCGCCGATGCACATGGTCACGACCGCGAGCTTGCCGCCGCGGCGCTTGCCTTCGATCAGCGCATGGCCGGTCAGGCGCGCGCCCGAGACGCCGTAGGGATGGCCGACGGCGATCGCGCCGCCGTCGACGTTGAGCTTGTCGTCCGGGATGCCGAGCTTGTCGCGGCAATAGAGCACCTGCACGGCGAAGGCCTCGTTCAGCTCCCACAGGTCGATGTCGGAGACCTTCAGGCCAGCCTTCTGCAACAGCTTCGGAATGGCGAAGACGGGGCCGATGCCCATCTCGTCCGGCTCGCAGCCAGCGACCGCGAAGCCGCGGAAGGCGCCGAGCGGCTTGAGACCGCGCTGTTCGGCGAGCTTGGAGTTCATCACCACGACGGCCGCGCCGCCGTCCGAAAACTGGCTGGCGTTGCCGGCGGCGATCACGCCGCCTTCGAACACGGGCTTGATGCCCGCGACCGCCTCGTAGGTCGTGCCGGGACGGATGCCCTCGTCGGCGTCGATCGTGACTTCCTTGTCCACCACCTGCGCGGTGTTCTTGTCGGTCACCTTCATGACCGTGGTGACGGGCACGATCTCGTCCTTGAACTTGCCGGCCTTGAGCGCGGCTTCGGCGCGCTGCTGCGAACGGGCGCCGTACTGGTCCTGCACGTCGCGCGCGATGTTGTAGCGCTTGGCGACCTGTTCGGCCGTCTGGAGCATGGACCAATAGATTTCCGGCTTTTGCTGGACGAGCCAGGGATCCTTGCCGTGCGCCTTGTTGGCCTCGTTCTGAACGAGCGAGATCGATTCCACGCCGCCGGCGACGAGAATGTCGTTCTCGCCGGCGATGATGCGCTGGGCGGCGGTGGCGATCGTCTGCAGGCCCGAAGAGCAGAAGCGGTTGATCGTCATGCCGGGCACCGAGACGGGGCAGCCGGCGCGCAGCGCGATCTGGCGCGCGATATTGCCGCCGGTGGCGCCTTCCGGCGTCGCGCAGCCCATCACGACATCCTCGACCTCCGCCGGATCGATCCCGGCGCGCTCGATGGCCGCCTTGACGGCGTAACCGCCGAGCGAGGCGCCGTGCGTGGCGTTGAACGCGCCCTTCCAGGATTTTGCGAGACCCGTGCGGGCGGTCGAGACGATGACGGCTTCTGTCATGGACATTTCCTCAGGTTTGAAGGTTCGGAACGGGACTTCGCACATTCGATTCCGCGGTGCGGAACCGGTCGTTGATATTTGCTTCTCGGAGTTTCACGACATGCCGGGCGGCCCAGTTTCGGGGCGCAGGCTATCGCAGCCGCCAGCAGGGAAGCAATGCCGTCGCAGAAATTTCTTTACAACGTAAATTTTATCCATCATTTTCCCGCTGCCCGAAACCAACCGTGCTGGCCGGCATGCGTCCGCAACTGACAGAGATCGAAGTCGCCGATTTCCGCAGGCGTCTCTGCGAAGTCGCGGAGCGGTTGTTCGTCGAGCGTGGCGTCGAGGGCGTCACCATGCGCCATATCGCGGACCGGCTCGAATGCAGCGCGATGACGCCCTATCGCTATTTCCGGAACAAGGACGACATCTTCGCCGCGGTTCGCGCCGCGGCGCTCAATCGTTTTTCCGAAAGGCTCGAGGCGGCGCGGCGCGTCGTCGGCAGTCCTTCGCGGCGCGGCCGGGCCGTCGGCGACGCCTACCTGCAATTCGCGATCGAGGAGCCGGACGCCTACAGGCTCATCTTCGACCTCTCGCAGCCGGAGGAAACGAGCTATCCCGAACTCGCCGCGGCGAACGCCCGGTCGCGCAAGACCATGACCGATTACATGGAAGATCTCGTCGCCGCCGGCGTGATGGCGGGCGATCCCAAGACGCTCGGGCTCATCTACTGGGCCGGCACGCACGGGCTCGTGAACCTCTACATGGCCGGCAAGGTCGGCGAGACGGAGCTGCGCGTCCTGCACCGCCAGATGACGCAGACGCTCGCCCGCGGCGCGCGAAAGACGCCGGAGCAACGCCCGCGCCGCCCGCGCGCATCATGAAATTCTGATTTCTGAAGGAAGGAAACGTATGTCCATACCGCAATCCATCGCCAAGCGGCTTCGCCTCCCCATCATCGGCTCGCCGCTCTTCATCATCTCCAACCCGGACATGGTGATCGCCCAGTGCAAAGCGGGCATCATCGGCTCCTTTCCGGCGCTCAATGCGCGGCCGGGCCCCGTGCTGGAGGAATGGCTGAAGCGGATCACGAGCGAACTCGCCGAATATGACGCCAAACATCCCGACCGGCCGTCCGCGCCCTTCGCCGTCAATCAGATCGTGCACAAGTCGAACGACCGTCTGCAGCACGACGTGGACATGTGCGTGAAATACAAGGTCCCCGTCGTCATTACTTCGCTCGGGGCGCAGGAGAGCCTCAACAAGGCGATTCATTCCTACGGCGGCATCGTCCTGCACGACGTGATCAACCAGAAATTCGCGCACAAGGCGATCGAGAAGGGCGCGGACGGGCTCATCCTCGTGGCCGCGGGCGCGGGCGGCCATGCCGGCGTGCAGTCGCCCTTCGCCTTCGTGCGCGAGACGCGCGAATGGTTCGACGGACCGATTGCGCTGTCGGGCTCGATTGCGACCGGCGAGGCCGTGCTGGCGGCGCAGGCGATGGGCGCCGATTTCGGCTACATCGGCTCGGCCTTCATCGCCACGACGGAAGCCAACGCCAGCGATCCGCACAAGCAGGCGATCGTCGACGCAAGCGCGGAAGACATCGTCTACACGAACCTGTTCACCGGCGTGCACGGCAATTATCTGCGGCCTTCGATCGTCAGCGCCGGCCTCGATCCCGACAATCTGCCTGTGTCCGATCCCTCCAAGATGAACTTCGGGTCGGGTGGCAACACAAAGGCCAAGGCCTGGAAGGACATCTGGGGTTCCGGCCAGGGCGTCGGCGCGGTCAAGGCGGTCGTGCCGGTCGCTGAAATGGTCGACCGGCTGGAGCGCGAATACCTCGCCGCCAAGAAGCGCGTCGCCTGATGCGGGCGGCCTCGCCGCTCTGGCGGGGCCATGTCCGGCGGCCTAGATAAGGCCGATCGCAACGAGGCCTGCAGGAGGGCAAAGCCCGATGAGCGTCGACTTCACCCTCAACGGGCGTCCGGCTTCCTTGCAGTCGCCGCCGGATTCGGCGCTGCTTTGGGCGTTGCGCGACGAGAAGAACCTCGTCGGCGTCAAGTTCGGCTGCGGCGCCGGCCTCTGCGGCGCTTGCACGGTCATCGTCGACGGCCAGCAGACCCGCGCCTGCGTGACGCCGGTCGGCGATGTCGCCGGCAAGAGCGTGACGACGATCGAAGGCCTGTCCGGCGATGTCGCCAAGGCCGTGACGGAAGCCTGGATCCGCGCGCAGGCGCCGCAATGCGGGTATTGTCAGCCAGGCTTCGTGATGGCCGCGACGAGCGTCATTTCCGCCGACGCGAAGCAGACGGCGGAACAGGTCCTGTCGCAGATCACGAATCTGTGTCGCTGCGGGACCTACGACGCCATACGGCTCGCGGTCGGATACGCACTGGCCTCCCTCCAGACAGCCCCTGGCGCAGCGACGACGGGAGCCGCGCGATGAGCGCGGGCGGCTCGACGATCGGCCGCATCGCGCGCCGCAGCTTCCTGGTCGGCGCGGGCGTTGTCGGCGGCGGCCTTCTTGTCGGGGCGGGAGGTATCGCATGGCGGCTCGGCGCCATCGACAGCTATGCGCTGCCCGCCGGGGAAGGCGAGACCAGTTTCGGCGCCTGGCTGAAACTCGCGCGCGACGGGCGCGTCGAGGTCGCCGTGCCGCATCAGGACATGGGTCAGGGTATCTACGCCCTTGCGGTCATGCTCGCGGCCGAAGGCCTCAGGCTCCCTCTCGAGGCGGTCCGCGCCGTTCCCGCTCCGGTCGAGGCGCGCTACGCCAATCCGGTGATGCTGCTTGACGGCCTGCCCTTCGACGAAGCCGATGAAGGCCAGGTCAAGCACGCCGTCGTCTGGACTTTCGACAAGATTCTGCGCGCGCTCGGCCTGCAAGGAACGGGCGGATCGACCTCCGCACGCAACATCACCGAACAGATCCGCCTGGCGGCCGCCGCCATGCACGACATGCTCGCTCGCGCGGCCTCCGCGAAATTTCGCGTGCCCGCCGACCAGTTGAAGAATGTCGGCGGCGCCTTTCTGACGCCCGATGGCCGCACGGCGACCTATGCGGAACTCGCGGCCGAGGCCGGCAAGTTGAAGCCGAACGACATCCGGCCGACGCCGCTCGGACCGGGGGCTTATGTCGGCAAGGGCGCGCCGCGCTTCGACGTGCCGCTCAAGACCTACGGCGAGGCGAAATACGGGATCGACACGCGCCAGCCCGGCCAGCTCTACGCCGCGATCCGTCACGCGCCGCGCCTCGGCGGCAAGCTCGCGCGGGCGTCCGTGCCGGTAAAGATCGAGGGCCTGCGCGGCGTGGTGGAGGGCAAGGATTACGTCGCCGTCGTCGCCGAGACCTATGCGGCCGCCCTCGCAGGACTTGAAAAGGCGGATGTCGTCTGGGACGACAGCAACGCATCGAGCGTCTCGACCAGGGACGTCTTCGCCGCCTATCGCGCGGCGCTCGACAAGGGCGCCGATTTCAAGCCCCGCTGGGTAATCGATTCCGCTGGCGATGTCGCCAAGGCGACGGGCAGGGAAATCAAGGCGACCTACGACGCGCCTTTCCTCGCTCACGCCACGATGGAGCCGATCAACGCGACGGCTTTCGTCACCGAGACCGAAGCCAAGGTCTGGGCCGGGCATCAGTCGGCCTCGCTCGTGCAATTGCTCGCCGCCGGGGCCGCTAACCTGCCCAGCGACAAGGTCGAGGTCTTCACGCCCTTCCTCGGGGGCGGCTTCGGCCGGCGCGCCGACCTCGGCTATGTCGTCAAGGCGGTCGAGATCGCGGGCAAGTTCAAGGGAACGCCGGTGCAGACGATCTGGTCGCGCGCGGAGGATTTGCGCGACGATGTCTACCGCCCCGCCGCCATGGCCGATATTTCGGCGAAGGTCGACGGCGAGGGACTTCCCGCAAGCTTCGTCTATCGCATCGCCGTTCCCTCGGTGACCGACCAGTTCGTGGCGCGCGCGCTACCCTCGGCCAAGGGCGGCCTGATGGCGGATCGCACGACCGTCGACGGCGCGCTCTTTCCCTTCTATGGCCTGCCGACGCGCTCGATCGAGAATTTCACCGTCGATCTCGGCGTTCCCGTAGGCTTCTGGCGGTCAGTCGGCTTCAGCCTGAACTGTTTTTTCGTCGAATGTTTCATCGACGAACTCGCCGCCGCCGCCTCCATGAAGCCGCTCGACTACCGCGCGAAGCTGCTGGCGCGCGCCGGCGCCTATGAACCCGCGAGGCGCGCATCGCGCGTGCTCGAGAAGATGGCGGCCTGGGACAAGACCAATTCGCTCGCCGCGCCGAAGGACGGCGTGCAGGTCGGGCGTGGTTTCGCGCTGACCGCGAGCTTCCACTCCTTTGTCGGCGAGATCGCCGATGTGGAGGTCGAAAAGGGCGAGGTGAGGGTTCGCCGGGTCCATGCCGTCGTCGATTGCGGCTTCGCGATCGACCCGCCCAATGTCGCAGCCCAGGTGCGCAGCGGCGTCAATTACGGGCTGACCGCCGCGCTCTACGGGCGCGTCGATTTCGACAACGGCAAGGTCGCGCCCACCAATTTCGACACATACCCCTCCTGGTCGCTGGTTACCGCGCGGAGCATCTCGGTGGAGATCGTAAATTCGGGCCCGGCCCTCGGGGGCGTTGGCGAAATCGGCACCCCGCCGATCGCGCCTGCCGTCGCCAACGCTGTCTTCGCGGCCACGGGCAAGCGGTTGCGCTCGCTGCCGCTGACCCTTGGGAGCGCTTGAGAGCGCCGCCTTTTTCAAAGCAAAGACGAAAATCTTTCACGGCGTCGCCGCTTCCCCTTTCTGCGCGCTCGCCCTACAAACTGGCATGCCAGTTTGTGAGGAAACGCGATGACCGGCTCCTATGTCCGCCACGGCGCGATCGAAATCGCCAGGGAACTGCACACCTTCGTCGAAACCGAAGCCTTGCCGGGCACGGGTCTTTCGCCGAAAGCGTTCTGGGACGGTCTCGAAAAGATTCTGCTGGATCTGGCGCCGCGTAATGCGGCGCTGCTCGCCAGGCGCGACGATCTGCAGGCGAAGATCGACGCCTGGCATCTCGCCCGTAAGGGCAAGACGTTTGATCCAGCCGAATACAAGACCTTCCTGACCGAGATCGGCTATCTCGTCCCGGTCGGGCCCGACTTCACGATCGCGACGCAGAATGTCGATGACGAGATCGCGCGCATCGCCGGGCCGCAGCTCGTCGTGCCCGTCACCAACGCGCGCTATGCGCTCAACGCCGCAAACGCCCGCTGGGGCTCGCTCTACGACGCCCTCTACGGCACGGACGCCCTGCCCGGCCGCGAAAACGCCAAGCCTGGTTACGATCCCGCCCGCGGCGCGCAGGTGATCGCCTGGGCGCGCAGGTTTCTCGACGACAATGTCCCGCTCGCGCAGGGCTCGCACGCCGATGCGACCGGCTACGCGGTCGTAAACGGCGCGCTCATGGTTTCGCTCAAGGGCGGGGCCAAGACGGGCCTGAAGACCACGTCCGAATTTGCCGGCTATACCGGCGATGCCGCCTCGCCCAAGTCGATCCTGCTCGTGCAGAACGGCTTGCATATCGAGATCGTGATCGACCGCTCTCATCCGATCGGCAAGGACGATGCGGCGGGCGTCTCCGACGTCGTTCTCGAATCCGCGCTCACGACCATCCAGGATTGCGAGGATTCGGTCGCCTGCGTGGACGCAGAGGACAAGGTCGGCGCCTATCGCAACTGGCTCGGCCTGATGAAGGGCGACCTCGTCGACACGTTCGACAAGGGCGGTAGGACGATGACGCGCCGCCTCAACGCGGACCGCGTCTTCACCGCGCCCGACGGCTCGCAGAAGAAGCTTCACGGCCGCTCGCTGCTGCTCGTGCGCAACGTCGGCCATCTCATGACCATCGACGCCGTGAAGCTGAACGGCGCCGACGTCCCGGAAGGGATTCTCGACGGCATGGTGACGAGCGCCATCGCGCTGCACGATCTGAAAGGTCCGGGCGCCCTGAAGAACAGCCGCGCGGCCTCCGTCTACATCGTCAAGCCGAAGATGCACGGGCCGGAAGAAGTCGCTTTCGCCAACGAGCTCTTCGACCGGATCGAGGACGCGCTCGGGCTTCCGCGCAACACGCTCAAGATGGGCATCATGGACGAGGAGCGCCGCACCTCGGTCAATCTCAAGGAGTGCATCCGCGCCGCGAAGGACCGTGTGGTCTTCATCAATACGGGATTCCTCGACCGCACCGGCGACGAGATGCACACGTCGATGGAGGCCGGCCCCATGGTCCGCAAGGCTGACATGAAGAGCCAGAAGTGGATCTCGGCCTACGAGGATTCCAATGTCGACATCGGGCTTCGCGCGGGGCTGCGCGGCAAGGCGCAGATCGGCAAGGGCATGTGGGCCATGCCCGACCTGATGGCCGACATGCTGCGCATCAAGATCGGGCATCCGAAAGCCGGCGCGAACACGGCCTGGGTCCCCTCCCCCACCGCCGCGACGCTGCATGCGACGCATTATCATCAAGTGAATGTCGCCCGGACGCAGGAAGAAATCGCCAGGCGCAAGCCCGCTTCGGTCGACGATATTCTCACCATTCCGCTCGCCGACCGGCCGAACTGGTCGCCGGACGACGTGCAAGCCGAACTCGACAACAATGCGCAGGGCATTCTGGGCTACGTCGTGCGCTGGATCGATCAGGGCGTCGGCTGTTCGAAAGTGCCCGACATTCATGACGTCGGCCTGATGGAGGACCGCGCCACGCTGCGTATCTCCTCGCAGCACATCGCCAACTGGCTGCACCATGGCATTTGCAGCGAGGAGCAGGTCATGGCGACGATGAAGAAAATGGCCGCCGTGGTCGATCGCCAGAACGCCGGCGACCCGCTCTACGAGCCGATGGCGCCCGCCTTCGACAGCGTCGCCTTCAAGGCCGCCTGCGATCTCGTCTTCAAGGGACGCGAGCAGCCCTCAGGCTACACCGAGCCCGTGCTGCACGCGCGGCGCCGCGAGAAAAAAGCGCTGGCTTGAGCGGACGAAAATTACCGTTCGTTAACTACGCTTAATGCATGGAAAGGGCGATGTCGTTGCTCTTCCATCACCCCCTTTGTCCGCATTCGCGTTTCATCCGTCTGGCGCTCGCCGAATACGGGGTAGACGCCGATCTGTTCGAGGAAAAGGCGCACGAGCGGCGCGAGGATTTTCTGCTCATCGATCCCGCGGGCCGCACGCCGGTGCTGATCGCCGACGGCGGCCTCGTGGTCCCCGGCGCAGGCCCGATCGCCGAATGGCTCGACGAGGCCTATGGCCCCAGGGCCCCCGGCGTGCGCCTGATGCCGGGCGATATCGCCGGCCGCGTCGAGACGCGGCGGCTGACGGACTGGTTCAACCAGAAAATGTTCGCGGAAGTGACGGACTGGCTCGTCACGCAGAAGGTCTACAAGCGCTTCATGCCGTCCAACGCCGGCGGCGGCGCGCCGGACATGACCCTGGTGCGCGCTGCGCGCTCCAATATCCGGCATCATCTCGCCTATATCGGCTTCCTCGTCTCCGAGCGGAACTGGCTCGCCGGACCGCGCATGACCTACGCCGATCTGGCCGCGGCGGCGCATATTTCGGTCGCCGACTATCTCGGCGACGTGCCCTGGGACGAGGACGAGCTCGCCAAGGGCTGGTATCAACGGATCAAGTCGCGGCCGTCCTTCCGTGCTTTGCTCGCCGACCGCATGTTCGGGATGGCGCCGAGCCAGGTCTACGCCGACCTCGATTTTTAGGATTCCGCGCGGCTTGCATTCCTGACGTGCGGCGCCATCGTGCCACAATGACGCTTGTCGCGACCATACGGACCGAGGCGCGCGCGCTCGGCTTCGACGATTGCCGCGTGCTGCGCGCGGAGGATGCGCCGCAATTGCGCGAACGTTTGTCCGCGTGGCTCGCCCAAGGGTGCGAAGGCGACATGGCGTGGATGCGCGAGACGATGGAGCGCCGCACCGATCCGCACGCGCTCTGGCCGGAGGCGCGCTCGATCGTCATGCTTGCGATGAATTACGGATCCGATCGCGATCCGCTCGAAAATCTCGCTCATCCCGATCGCGCGAACATTTCAGTTTATGCGCGCCATCGCGATTATCACGACATCATCAAGGGCAAGCTCAAACTACTCGCTTCAAAAATCGTCGTGCGCGCGGGCGGCGACGTGAAGGTTTTCGTCGACACCGCGCCGGTGATGGAAAAGCCGCTCGCAGAGCGCGCAGGGATCGGCTGGCAGGGCAAGCATACCAATCTCGTGTCGCGGCAATACGGCTCGTGGCTGTTTCTGGGCTCGATCTTCACGACCGCCGACCTGCCGGCGGACGAGGCCGAGAGCGATCATTGCGGCGCCTGCGACGCCTGCATCCGCGCCTGTCCGACGGGCGCGATCGTCGCGCCCTATCGCCTCGATGCGCGGCGTTGCATCTCCTATCTGACGATCGAGCACAAGGGCGCGATCCCGCATGAATTCCGCGCCCGCATCGGCAATCGCATCTATGGCTGCGACGACTGCCTCGCCGTCTGCCCGTGGAACAAGTTCGCGCGCGAAACGCATGAAGCGAAGCTCGCCGCGCGCGACGATCTCGTCAGGCCATTGCTCGCACGGTTTCTCGCCATGGACGAGCCGGAATTTCGATCGTTTTTTTCCGCCAATCCCGTCAAGCGGATCGGGCATGCGCGTTTTCTGCGCAACGTGCTGATTTGCGCCGGCAATTCCGGCGACTCCGCCATTGCGCCCCCCGTGGAGGCGTTGACGGCGCATGCGTCGCCAGTCGTGCGGGGCGCCGCCGTCTGGGCGTTGTCGCGCCTCGATCGCGCCCGCGCCGCGGCGCTTGCCCAAAGCCGGCGCCCGCTTGAGAGCGACGCCGAGGTCTGCGACGAATGGCGTCTTGCGTTGGAAGAAGCGGGCAACGTCCGGTCATGAGACTTTTCGTATTCGGCGTCGGCTATTCGGTCGCGACATATTTGCGCACGCACGCGCAAGACTGGCGGCATGTTGCGGGCACCGTCCGTTCCGCCGACAAGGCCGCGCGTCTCGCTCGGGACTTGCCGGGCCTCAAGGTCTACGCTTTTGACGGCGTCGACGCCGATCCTCGAATCGGCGAAGAAATCGCGCGCGCCGACGCGCTGCTCGTCTCCGTCCCGGCGCAGGGGGGCGACCCCGTCATTCGCCTCTGGCGCGAAAAAATCGCGGCCTCGCACATCGGCCGCATCGTCTATCTCTCGACGCTCGGCGTCTACGGCGACTCGGGCGGCGACTGGATCGACGAATCGACGCCACCCGATCCGGCCATCTCACGCGGAGATGCACGGCTTGCGGCCGAAAACGAATGGCTCGCGCTTGTGAACGCGTCGCGAAAAGTCTTCGTGCTGCGCCTTGCCGGCATCTATGGCCCCGGCCGCAGCGCGATCGCCAATCTGCGCGCGGGAACGGCGCGGCGCATCGTCAAGCCGGGCCAGGTGTTCAATCGCATTCACGTCGACGACATTGCGCGCGCGATCGCCGCCTGCATGGCGACCGACAGGCCAGGCGGAATCGTCAACGTCTGCGACGACGAGCCGGCGCCGCCGCAGGATGTGATCGCTCATGCCGCCGAACTCATCGGCGTGACGCCGCCGCCGGAAATCGCCTTCGCCGACGCCAAACTGTCGCCGATGGCGGCGACATTCTGGACAAGCTGCAAACGCGTCTCCAACCGCAAGCTGCGGCAGGAGCTCGGCGTCGAACTCGCCTATCCCTCCTATCGCGATGGCCTCGCGTCGCTGCTGCCGGACGGTTAGCGCCAGACGGTATTTTCCGACGTATCGGCTTCGGCGATCGCCTGCGCTTCGACGACCGCGATCGCCGTCATATTGACGATGCCGCGCGCCGTCACGCTCGGGGTGAGCACATGCGCCGGCCGCGCCGCGCCGATGAGGATCGGACCGACCGGCAGGGCGTCGGCCGCCACCTTCACCATCTGGAAAGCGATATTGGCCGAATCGAGATTGGGCATAATCAGGAGATTGGCTTCGCCCTTCAGCCGCGAATGCGGCATCACGAAGTTGCGGATCGTCTGCGACAGCGCCGTGTCCGCCTGCATCTCGCCGTCGATCTCGAGCTTGGGCGCACGCGTCAGAACGAGTTCGAGCGCAGCCCGCATCTTGAATGCGGACGGCGAATCGGAGCCGCCAAAGTCCGAATCGCAGATGAGCCCGATCTTCGGCTGCATGCCGAAGCGGCGCACGTGTTCGGCGCAGAGAATGGCCATGTCCGCGATCTCGGCCGCCGACGGATTCTGGCGCACGTGCGTGTCGGCGACGAACAGCGCGCCGCGCGAAGTGATGAGCAGGCTGAGCGCCGAAAAATCCTGCACGCCGGGCGCGAGACCGACAATGTCCTTGATGTAGCGCAGACGCGACGGAAAGCGTCCTTCGAGGCCGCAGATCATCGCCTCGCAATCGCCGCGGCGCAGCGCCAGCGCGCCGATGACTGTCGTATTGGTGCGCACCAGCGCGCGTGCCGCGTCCGGCGTGATGCCCTTGCGGCCGGCGACGTCGAGATAGCTCGCGACATAATCGCGGTAGCGCGGATCGTCCTGCGGGTCGACCAGTTCGAAATCGCGGCCGGCCTTGATGCCGAGGCCGAAACGTTCAATACGCCGCGCGACCTGCGCGGGACGGCCGACGAGGATCGGCACGCCGATGCCTTCCTCGAGCACGACCTGCGTCGCGCGCAGCACGCGCTCGTCTTCGCCATCGCAGAACAGCACGCGCTTTGGCGTCGAACGCGCCTTTTCGAAGATCGGCTTCATGATGAGGCCGGAACGGAACACGAAGCGCGAGAGCTGCTCTTCATAGCCCTTGAAATCGACGATCGGCCTGCCGGCGACGCCTGTCGCCATGGCGGTGCGCGCCACTTCCGGCGCGATGCGCAGGATGAGTCGCGGATCGAACGGCGACGGGATCAACGAATTGGCGCCGAAGGTCGGCGCTTCCTGCCCGTAGGCGCGCGCCACGACATCCGACGGCGCCTCGCGCGCGAGCGCGGCGATGGCGCGCACGGCGGCGAGCTTCATCTCCTCGTTGATGGCCGTCGCGCGCACGTCCAGCGCGCCGCGGAAGATATAGGGAAAGCACAGGACGTTGTTGACCTGGTTCGGATAGTCCGATCGCCCGGTGCAGATCATCGCGTCCGGCCGCGCGGCGAGCGCGTCCTCCGGCATGATCTCCGGATTCGGATTGGCGAGCGCGAGAATGAGCGGCTTTTCCGCCATCTGCTTCACCATTTCGGCCTTCAGCACGCCCCCGGCCGAAAGCCCCAGAAATACGTCGGCGCCGACGATCACCTCGCCGAGCGTGCGCGCGTCGGTCTTCTGCGCGAACACCGACTTCCAGCGGTCCATCAGCTTCTCGCGGCCTTCGTAGACCACGCCTTCGAGATCGCTGACGAAGATGTTTTCGCGCTTCGCGCCGAGCGACACGAGCAGATTGAGGCAGGCGAGCGCCGCCGCGCCCGCGCCCGACGCCACGATTTTCACCTGGTCGATCTTCTTGCCCGAAAGCTCGAGCGCATTGACGACGGCTGCGCCGACGATGATCGCCGTGCCGTGCTGGTCGTCATGGAAGACCGGTATCTTCATGCGTTCGCGCAGGCGCGCCTCGATTTCGAAACAGTCCGGGCCCTTGATGTCCTCGAGATTGATGCCGCCGAATGTCGGTTCGAGCGCCGCGACCACCTCCACGCAGCGATCGATGTCCTTGGCGTCGATTTCGATGTCGAAGACGTCGATGCCGGCGAACTTCTTGAACAGGACGGCCTTGCCTTCCATCACCGGCTTGGAGGCGAGCGGACCGATGTCGCCGAGGCCAAGCACGGCTGTGCCGTTGCTGACCACCGCCACGAGGTTTTGCCGCGCGGTCAGCTCGGCGGCCTGGGTCGGGTCTTCGGCGATCGCCTCGCAGGCCACGGCCACGCCCGGCGAATAGGCGAGGGCGAGGTCGCGCTGGTTGCCGAGGGGCTTGGTCGCCTTGATCTCCAGTTTCCCGGGCTTGGGCAGGCGGTGGTAGACCAGCGCGCCGCTGCGCAGGTCCTCGGACATTTTTGACGCCATCGCTCTCCTCCCGGGCCGCGTTTTCGGCGGCGACTGTCCAGATTTAATCCGAATATCGGCTCGAACGCGACCGCTCGAGAAAGGCTTCGACCTGCGTGCGCGTCGGCGCGTCGGCGCCCGCCCGCGCGCAACATAGCGCGGCGGCGGCGTTGGCGAAGTCGAGAAGCGCGGCGATGCTGTCGGCGCCGACGTCCGGCAACCGGGTAAGGACGCCCGATTCGGCGGCGCGCGACAGGAAGGCGGCTATGAACGCGTCGCCAGCGCCGACCGTATCGGCGACCGCGACGGCGCGTCCGGAGCGATGAAAAGCGACGCCCCGGACAAAGGCGCTTGCGCCGGCCGCGCCGCGCGTGAGGATTGCGAGCGGAACCTGTCGCGACCAGCCTGCGGCTATGTCTTCCGGGTCGCGGTGGGGGAAGAGCCAGCGAAGGTCCTCGTCGCTCGCCTTCACGATCTCGACCTGCTTCAGCCGCGCCGCGACAAGACCCTGTGTCGCCTCGCGCGCGGGAAGAAGGTTCGGCCGGATGTTCAGGTCGAAGCTGCGCGTGACGATCCCCCGCGCCGCCTCGAGAGCCGCGCCCACCGCCTGCCCCCAATCTCCGACGAGCGCGGAGAACGAGGAGACATGCAGATGCGCCGCGCCAGCGAGCCAGTCAGCGGGCGGATCAGGCGGGGCGTGGGCGGTGTCAGCCAGATGGATCGCGTAACGCGCGCTCTGCGTTTCCGAACCTCGCTCGACCAGCGACAGCGGGCTCGGCCGGTCGTCCGGCGTGACAAGGTCGACCGAGACGCCGGCTTCTTCGAGGATCGCCAGCATCCGCCGGCCCTGCTCGTCCCGCGACAGGCGGCCGACGAAACCGGCCGGCGCGCCGAGCCTGCCGAGCGCCAGCGCGACATTGTAGGACGAGCCGCCGGGAGCCGGCCGCCACAGGCCGTCGCCTACGGGCAGCACATCGACCACGGCCTCGCCCATGGACAGGATTCGGCTTCGCATGGCCCTTGGTAACGTGCGCCGCTGAAAAAGGCAGGGTCGATTTGCGCGAAAGATTTGCGCAAGTCGTTTGGCGATCGCGTTTCGGCCTCGCGAGACGCGCGGAAAAATGGCAAGAGGCGGACATGACGGCCTCCGTCCTTCCGCGCCCCACAGCCGATGATTCGCGCCGCCCGCACGTGCGGCGGGTGATTCTCGCCGACTATCGCTCCTATCCCGCGCTCGATCTCGACATCGACGCCGGCGTGGTCGCGCTGACCGGCGAAAACGGCGCTGGCAAGACCAATGTGCTGGAGGCCCTGTCGCTTTTCACCGCGGGACGCGGCCTGCGGCGCGCGGAATTCGGCGATTGCGCGCGGATTGGCGGCTCTGGCGGTTTTTCCGTCTCGATCCTGCTGACCGACGAAGATGGCGAGACGCGCCTCGGCACGGGCCTCGATCCGGACGGCGACGGCGCGCGCAAGTGCCGGATCGACGGCGCCCCCGCTGCCTCCCCACGCGACTTTGCGGAACGTTTGCGCATCGTCTGGATGACGCCGGCGATGGACGGCCTGTTCGCGGGCTCGGCCGGCGACCGCAGGCGCTTTCTCGACCGCCTCGTGCTGACAGTCGATCCCGCGCATGGCTCCCGCGTCAGCGCGCTCGAACGCGCGCTGCGCAACCGCAACCGGCTGCTGGAGGGCTTCACCGAGGCGGCCTGGCTCGACGCCGCAGAGCGCGAGGTCGCCGAGCTCGGCGTCGCCGTGACCGCCGCGCGGCTCGAAACCGTGTCCCGGCTGGCCGCGCTGGTGCAATCCGAACGCGATGATTCCTCGCCCTTCCCTTGGGCGGATGTCGCGCTCGCCGGCGAGGTCGAGGCGCTGGTCGCCGCCCATTCGGCGCTGGAGGCGGAAGACCGCTACCGCGCCCTGCTCGCAGCCGGCCGGCCGCGCGACGCCGCCGCCGGCCGCACACTGGTCGGCCCGCAGGCGAGCGACCTCGTGGTGCGTCACGGTCCCAAGGGCATCGAGGCGCGCGCCTGTTCGACCGGCGAGCAGAAGGCGCTGCTGACGGGCCTTGTGCTCGCCCATGCGCGGCTGGTGGCGGCGGTCAGCGGCATGGCGCCGCTGGTGCTGCTGGACGAGATCGCCGCCCATTTCGACCCGCGCCGCCGCGCCGCCCTCTACGACGAACTGGCGCGGCTCGGCGGCCAGGCTTGGCTGACGGGCGCCGATCCGGCGGCCTTCGCCGACCTCGCCGGCAGCGCGCAGGTCCTGCGCGTCACGCCCGGCCGCATCGAAGGCTGACATGTCTCCTGAAACAACGTCGCGCGCCCGCGCGCTCCTCAAATCCGTCTTCGGCTACGAGGATTTCCGGCCCGGCCAGCAGGACATCATCTCGGCCGTTCTGGCGGGCGGCCCCGTGCTGGCGATCATGCCGACGGGGTCCGGCAAGTCCATGTGCTATCAATTGCCGGCGCTGATCGAGGAACGGCTGACGGTCGTCGTCTCGCCGCTGATCGCGCTGATGCGCGATCAGGTGACGCAGTTGCGGACGCTCGGCGTTTCCGCCGCCACGCTAAACTCGATGAACGCGGGCGAAGAAAACGCCGCCGCCCGCCGCGCCATGCGCGACGGCGAACTGCGGCTCCTGTTCATTTCGCCCGAGCGGCTGATGATGGATGGGCTGCTTGCCGAATTGCGCCATGCGCGGCCGCAGCGGCTCGCCATCGACGAGGCGCATTGCGTCTCCGAATGGGGCCACGATTTCCGTCCCGAATATCGCCAGATCGGCGCAGCGATCGAGGAATTGGGCGGCGTGCAGGCGATCGGCCTGACGGCGACCGCCGACAAGGCGACCCGCGCCGATATCGCCCAGCGCCTGTTTGCGAGGCCGCCGCAGGTCTTCCTGCATTCCTTCGACCGGCCGAACATCGAGCTGAACTTCGCCGCCAAGGACCAGCCGCGCCGCCAGCTCTCCCGCTTTCTCGACCGCCATCGCGGCGAAAGCGGCATCGTTTATTGCGGCTCGCGCGACCGGACCGAGCGGCTTGCCTCCTATTTCGAGGAGCACGGCCACACGGCGGTCGCCTATCACGCAGGTCTCGAACAGGGGACGCGCAACCGCAATCAGGACCGCTTCCTGCAGGAGGACGGCGTCATCGCCGTCGCGACGGTGGCTTTTGGCATGGGCGTCAACAAGCCGGACGTGCGCTTTGTAGCGCATGCCGACATGCCGTCGTCCGTCGAGGCCTATTATCAGGAGATCGGTCGCGCGGGGCGCGACGGCCTGCCGGCCGATACGCTGACGCTCTACGGCCTCGACGACATGGCCTTCCGCCGCCGCCAGATCGATCAGAAGGATCTGACCGACGAGCGGCGGCGGATCGAGCACGCGCGCTTTTCCGCGCTCGCCATGCTCTGCGAGACGCCGACTTGCCGCCGCCAGACGCTTTTGGCCTATTTCGACGAGAAAACAGAGCCTTGCGGGCGCTGCGACATCTGTCTCGGCCGCGCCTCCGTCTTCGACGGCACGATCGAGGCGCAGAAGGCGCTCTCGGCCGTCTGGCGCACCGGGGAGCGGTTCGGCGGGGCCTATCTGGCGGACGTGCTGCGCGGCGAGGCGAGCGACGCCGTCCGCCGCAACGGTCACGATTCCATCAAGACCTTCGGCGTAGGCAGGGACCGCTCGAAGCACGAATGGGCCTCGATCCTGCGCCAGCTTTTCGCCGCCGGCGCGCTGGCGACCGCCAGCGAAGAGCATGGCGGCTTCCGCCTGACCGACAAGGGCGCGGACATTCTCAAGGGTCGCGAGACGATCCGCCTGCGCAGCGACCCGCTGACGCCGCGCGAGCGCAAGGCCCGGCGGCCGGCGGCCGGCGGCGGCGGAGCCGAGCCCGACGAGCGGATCCTCGCCGCGCTCAAGCGCCGGCGCATGGAGCTCGCCCGCGAGGAAGGCGTGCCGGCCTTCGTGATCTTCGCCGACCGGACGCTGATCGACATGGCCGAACGGCGCCCCGCGACGCTCGACGAGATGTTGGGCGTCCACGGCGTGGGAGAGCGCAAGCTCGCCCGTTACGGCGACGCTTTTCTGGAGGCGCTGGAGCAGGCGCTCCGGTAGGCGGCGCCCCCCGTCTCAGGCCAAGGATTTTCCTGCATTTTCGCGCCGTTTCGGATAGACTGCTGGGCGACGAATCATGGGGCTCGGAGCGGTCCCCCAAACAAGCGAAAAAATGAGCGAAAACGATTTCGAAAACGGCCGGCCGAACGGAAGCGATTACGGGGCCGAGTCGATCAAGGTGCTACGCGGCCTCGATGCCGTGCGCAAGCGCCCGGGCATGTATATCGGCGACACCGACGACGGCTCCGGCCTGCATCACATGATCTACGAGGTCGTCGACAACGCGATCGACGAAACGCTGGCCGGCTACGCCTCGCTCGTTACCGTCACGCTGAACGCCGACGGCTCCTGCACCGTGTCGGACAACGGGCGCGGCATTCCCACCGACATTCACCCGGAAGAAGGCGTGTCGGCGGCTGAGGTCATCATGACCCAGCTCCACGCCGGCGGAAAATTCGACCAGAATTCCTACAAGGTCTCGGGCGGCCTGCATGGCGTCGGCGTCTCCGTCGTCAATGCGCTGTCCACGTGGCTGAAGCTCGAGATCTGGCGCGACGGCAAGGCGCATTTCGTCGAATTCGCGCATGGCGACGCGGTTGCGCCGCTGATCGAGACCGGCGTTGCGCCCGATGTCGACGGCGCGCCGAAGCGCGGCACCCAGGTCACTTTCCTGCCGAGCCCCCAAACCTTCACGATGGTGGAATTCGATTATCCCACCATCGAACATCGCCTGCGTGAGCTGGCTTTCCTCAATTCCGGCGTTCGGATCGTGCTGACCGACGCGCGCCACGCGGAAGTGAAACGCGAGGAATTGCATTACGAGGGCGGTCTCGAAGCCTTCGTGCGCTATCTCGACCGCGCCAAGCAACCGCTGATCAACACGCCGATCATCATGAAGGGCGAACGCGACGGCATCACGCTCGAATGCGCTTTGTGGTGGAACGACAGCTATCACGAGAACGTGCTGGTCTTCACCAACAACATCCCGCAGCGCGATGGCGGCACGCATCTCGCCGGCTTCCGCGCCGCGCTGACGCGGCAGGTGACGGGCTATGCCGATTCGTCTGGCCTGATGAAGCGCGAAAAGGTCGATCTCACCGGCGACGATTGCCGTGAGGGCCTGACCTGCGTCGTCTCGGTGAAGGTGCCCGATCCGAAATTCTCGTCGCAGACGAAGGACAAGCTCGTCTCCTCGGAAGTGCGGCCGGTGGTCGAGGGCATCGTCAACGAGGCGCTCAGCCAGTGGCTGGAGGAGCATCCGCAGGAAGCGAAAACGCTCGTCGGCAAGGTCGTGGAAGCCGCCGCCGCGCGCGAGGCCGCCCGCAAGGCGCGCGAGCTGACGCGCCGCAAGGGCGCGCTCGACGTGGCGAACCTGCCGGGCAAGCTCGCCGATTGTCAGGAGCGCGATCCCGCCAAGGCCGAAATTTTTATCGTCGAGGGCGATTCGGCGGGCGGTACGGCCAAGCAGGGCCGCAACCGCGAATTTCAAGCCGTGCTGCCGCTGCGCGGCAAGATCCTCAATGTCGAGCGCGCGCGTTTCGACAAGATGCTGTCGTCGGAGCAGATCGGCACGCTCATCACCGCGCTCGGCACGGGCATCGGCCGCGACGAGTTCAATCCGGACAAGCTGCGCTATCACAAGATCATCATCATGACCGACGCGGACGTCGACGGCGCGCATATCCGCACGCTGATCCTGACGTTCTTCTACCGGCAGATGCCGGAGATCATCGAGCGCGGCCACCTCTACATCGCGCAGGCGCCGCTCTACAAAGTCTCGAAGGGCAAGTCGTCGCAATATCTCAAGGACGAGCGCGCTCTCGAGGATTATCTGATCGACAGCCTGCTCGACGGCGCCGTGCTGCGGCTGGCCAGCGGCGAGGAGCGGGCGGGCGCCGATCTTCGCGCGGCCCTGGAGGACGCCCGCTCGTTCCGCCAGATCCTGATGGGTCTCCATTCGCGCTACGACCGCAAGGTCGTGGAACAGGCCGCCGTCGCCGGCGCGCTGAAGCCCGTGCCGCAGGACGAGGCGGCGGCGCTTGCGCTCGCGCAGGATGTCGCCGAACGTCTCGACCGTAACGCCGACGAGACCGAGCGCGGCTGGATGGGTTCGGCCGAGGCGGGCGGCTATGTATTTCGCCGCACGCTGCGCGGCGTGGCGCAGGCGGTCACGCTCGACGCCGCGCTTCTGTCGTCGAGCGAGGCGCGCAAGCTCGACGAAAAATCCGCGCCCTTGCGCGATATCTTCGCTGCGCCCGCGAAGCTGATCCGTCGCGGCGACGAGAACCTGCTCGACGGCCCGATGGCGCTCTACGACGCCATGAGCGCGCAAGGCCGCAAGGGCCTCGCCATCCAGCGCTACAAGGGCCTCGGCGAGATGAACGCCGAGCAATTGTGGGAGACGACGCTCGATCGCGACGCGCGCTCGCTCTTGCAGGTGAAGGTGCGCGAGGGCGACGAAGCCGACGACATTTTCGTCAAGCTGATGGGCGACGTCGTCGAGCCGCGGCGCGAATTCATCCAGGACAATGCGCTGAGCGTCGCCAATCTGGACGTGTGAGACGGCCGATTCGACGGCGGCGCGGCGTTTTGGAGAAATTCAACCGCGCGCCGTCTCCCGCGCCAGCGCAACCGCCGCATGGCGATGGCCTATCGTCTCGTAGCCGATCACGGTGACGATCGGCGCGAGCGTCAGGACCATGAGACAATGCGTCAGGCTGACGCCAGCGGCGGCCATACCGACGGACGCGGCCAGAATCAGCGCGGTCAGCGCGATCAGGATTATATGCACGGCGTCGCGGGACCGCAGCATATAGGCGTAGAGCGCATAGACCATCAGCAGGTAGACGCCGACGGGAACGGCCGTCGTCAGCGTAGCCGCCGTCGCGCCGATGTGGGCCTTGCCCTGAATGACGACCGCGGCGACATGCAGCCCGGCGCCGGTGGCGGCGATCGCCGCAAACACGATGATATGACCGTAGCCCCAGACGAAGGCGCGCTTGCGATGCGTGTCGAGAACCTCGGCGAAGGACACGACGAAATAGGTCCACCACATGCCGAAGGTCAGGCCGACGCCCGCCGCGCAGATGAAGATCGCGTCCGCGCTCCATCCTTTCGTCTGCACGATGGCGGACACGGACGCGACCGTGCCGACGATACCCTCGCCGAGCGCGATGATCGTCAGCAGGCTATATCGCTCCGACATATGATGGGCATGCCAGGGGGTGCCGCCGTCCCGGCTTTCCGCGAGCGCCGGCCCGCTCATCTCCACAATTGCGAGAACGCCGGCGAAGACGACATGGAGCCTCACGCCCGGGCTCGCCATCGCGAGCGCGCTCCAGCCCAGTTGCCCGACGAAGATGGCTGCGGCGTATGTCAGGCACGAGCGGCGATGCGCGCCGTCCTGCGCGGCGGCGCGCAGCCAGAGAAACACCATGGCCAGGCGCATGATGACATAGCCGAGCGTCATGACCCTGTTGTCGACCGCCCCGCCATGGGCGAGCGAATCGAACAGCTCAGGAATCCCGAGCGACAGCACGACGACGCCGACCATCTGCACCATGGTCGCGAGCCGGAAAATCCAGTCGTCCGTGTCGTAGGCGGAGGAAAACCAGGAAAAGTTGATCCACGCCCAGCACACGGACGCCATTGCGATCGTGAAGCCGAGCAGGCCCGGGCCGTAATGTCCCTCCGCCAGCTGATGCGCCAGTTGCCCGGCGGCGTTTCCGATGCCGATCACGAAGGTGAGATCGAACAGGAGTTCGAGCGGGCTCGCGACGCGATGGCCTTCGCGCCGGTCGCGCCCGCGCATCGGCGTCGCCCGATGCGTCGCGGTCCTGGCGTGTCCGTCCTCGCTCATCGTCCTTTCCGCGCCGCCTGCGCCTTGAGGAAGTGATCCATCATCCTCCCCGGCTCCTCACTCTCGTAGGCGCGCGCGAATGTGTCGATACCGGTGGCGATGGCCTGCGGCAGCGGCTGCGTCTCCCAGCGCGTAATGAGTTCCTTCTGCAGGCGGATGGCGTTCGCGCCGCAGGCGATGATCGAATCGAGAACCTTGTCGACCTCGGCATCGAGCGCATCGTCGGCGACCACGCGCTCCAGAAAGCCCCAGTCGGCGCATTCGGGCGCCGAATAGGTGTCGCCCAGCAGCAGCAGTTCGCGCGTGCGGCCCCAGCCCACGAGTTGCGGCAGGACGGCGGCTTCCACCACCGAAGGGATTCCGAGCTTCACCTCCGGCATGCCGTAGCGCGCGCTCTGTGACGACACGCGCATGTCGCAGGCCGCCGCCAGCTCCATGCCTGCGCCGTAGCAATGGCCGTTGACGCGCGCGATCACCGGGACCGGGCAGCGCCGCACGACCGCGCAGCAGCCATGCACGCGCGTGATGAAGGCGCGCGCCTTCGCGCTATCGAGGCCGGCCATTTCCGAAATATCCGCCCCGCCGACGAAAGCGCGCGCTCCGGCGCCCGTGACGACGATTGCGCGCATGGCCGGATCGGCGCCGCACGTCTCCACCGCCGCGACGAAAGCTTCCATCACGGGCGAACTCAGGGCGTTGAGTTTCGCGGCGTTGTCGATCGTCACGCGCGCGATCCTGGCCTGCCCGCGCGCCTCGGTCGCCACGTCGATCCTGGCCTGCGCCTTTTCGTGTCCGCTCACCCATGCCTCCCTGCCGATTTGAAATCGTCCTACAATGATGGCTACAAAGAGAGCCGAGGTCGAGATGCGCCGGAACGATCCGGCGCCGCAAGGTCAGTGGTCGGGAGGAAACATGAAGGTCAAGGGCAGGATCGTCGTCGTCACCGGCGGCGCGGACGGCATCGGCAAGGGTCTGTGCGAGCGTTTCGCAGCCGAGGGCGCGAAAAAGGTTGTCGTGCTCGACCGCAACGGCGCGGGCGCGAAGGCGACGGCGGCGGCGATCGGCGGCGTCGCCTACGAATGCGACGTAGCCAAGGAAGACCAGATCAAGAAGATCGTCGACGAGGTCGAGAAGGACATCGGGCCGATCTCGATCTTCGTCTCCAATGCCGGCATCGGCGATTTCGGCGGCCGCCAGGACGACGCGACGTCGCAGCCCAACGACCAGTGGCAGCGCGGCTGGGACGTCAACGTCATGGCGCATGTCTATGCGGCGCGCGCCTGCCTGCCTTACATGATCCCGCGTGGCGAGGGCTATTTCGTCAACACGGCGTCCGCCGCCGGCCTGCTCAACCAGATCGGCAACGCCTGCTACGGCGTCACCAAGCACGCGGCCGTCGGCTTCGCGGAAATCCTCGCCATCACCCACCGCGACCAGGGCATCCGCGTTTCGGTCCTGTGCCCGCAGGCGGTCGACACGCCGCTGCTGCGCCGCGCCGGCGAAGGCTCGCAGAATGTCGACGGCGTGCTGACGCCGGCGCAGGTGGCCGACGACGTCGTGAAGGCGATGGACGAGGAGAAGTTCGAAATCCTGCCGCATCCGCAGGTGCTCGGCTACATGCGCAAGAAGACGGAAGATTACTCGCGCTGGATCGGCGGCATGGCCAAACTTCAGCGCACGCTGTTTCAGAAGAAGTGAGCGAGGCGCGCAAACCCCGCTGGACCGATCTCGACGAGCATCGCGCCTCGATCGTCAGCGCGATCATGATCGCGATCGGTCCGCTCAGCCTCTCGCTCTATACGCCTGCCCTGCCAACGCTGGTGACGGCTTTCGGCACGACGCCGGCCGCCGTCAAATTCAGCCTGACCATCTATTTTCTCGGCTTCTGCCTCGCGCAACTCCTCTGCGGTCCCCTGTCCGACGCCTATGGCCGCAGGCCTGTGGCGCTGGCCTTTTTCCTCGTCTATTTCGTCGGCAGCATCGTCGATCTGCTCGCGCCGACGATCGAGATTCTGCAGATCGGCCGCGCCTTGCAGGGCGTCGGCGCTGCGGCGGGCGTCGCGACCTCGCGTGCGCTGGTGCGCGATCTCTTCGTCGGCCAGACGTCGGCGCGCATCATGAACCGCATCGGCCTGTTCGTCGGCCTCGTGCCGGCGCTTTCGCCAGCGATCGGAGGCATGCTGCTGACGGTGGCGCATTGGCGTTCGATCTTCTTGCTGATGTTCGCCTACGCCGTCGTCGTGGTCGTTATGGTCTGGATTTTCCTGCCCGAGACCAACAGCGCAAAGGACCGCGCCCATGCGCATCCCTTCCGCATCGTCGGCAATTACGCGACGCTGCTGCGGGACCGCCGCTTCATGGCGCCGGCGACGCTGATGGCTTTCGTGCTCGGCGGCGTCTATACGCTCCCCTCGCTCATGCCCTTCGTGCTGATCGACAAGCTCGGCCTCTCGCCGCTGCAATACGCCTTTGTCGTGCTCGCGCAGACGGCGGCGCTTCTGGTCGGCAATGTCGTCGTGGGCCGCATGTTGCGGCGCATCAGCGCGCGCGAACTCGTGCCCGTCGGCATCGTCATCATCGTCGCGGCCGGCGCCGGCTTTGCCGCGGTGCGCCTGTTCGCCGTCCCCAGCGTGGCCGCTTTCGCCATCCCCAGCGCCATCTGGGCTTTCGGCCTGCCCTTCGTCACGCCGGGCACCATGACCTCCGCCCTCTCGCATTTCCCGAAAATCGCCGGGGCGGCGTCGTCGCTGATCGGCTTCATGCAGATGGGCGGCGGATTTCTCGGCTCGGCGATCGGCGCGGCCGCCTTCGGCGATCCCGTCACGGCGGTGGACACGTTGCTGCCGGCCATTTCCGCGCTGGCCGGCCTGTCGTTCTTCCTCCTGGGACCTCCGTCGTCGTCGGAGGAGGCCTCGTGACGAAAAAGCTTCTCACCTCCGGACGATCCTGCTACCTTTTTGTCCGACAATAATGCTGCGGCGCACAGGCCGCGCGCCCGATGGATTTGGTCAACCAGAAGAAAGAGGAAGCCCGTGGATTTCTCCCTCACCGCGCGTGAAACCGAATGGCGCGACCGCGTCGTCGCCTTCATGAACAAGCACGTCTATCCGGCCGTTCCCGTCTACGATTCGCAGATGGAAGGCTTCGGGGCCAACCGCTGGCAGGTCGTGCCGGTGCTCGAGGAGTTGAAGGCCAAGGCGAAGGCCGAAGGCCTCTGGAACCTGTTCCTCGCCCCGAACCCGGAGCACGACACCGAAGAATATCAGGGCGCAGGCCTCACCAATCTCGAATACGCCATGTGCTCGGAGCAGATGGGCAAGGTCGGCTTCGGCTCGGAAGTGTTCAACTGCTCGGCGCCGGACACCGGCAATATGGAAGTGCTGCACCGCTACGGCACGAAGAAGCAGAAGGACCAGTGGCTGCGTCCTCTGATGG
>OEIU01000378.1_pt1 | contig 43189 bp, 39 predicted proteins | sample 1539221 | NCBI WGS metagenome assembly OEIU01 (sample SAMN03792071, study PRJEB22550) | activated sludge metagenome | feature: wastewater treatment plant; material: activated sludge; isolation source: Wastewater treatment plant of a petroleum refinery complex | place: Argentina: Zarate | collected... | reverse complement strand
GGTATCACGAGGATTTGCAACGACGCCAGGGCGGCAAAGACGCGGTTTTATGTGCTGCATAGCGTGGAACACTGCACTAGAGTGGTTGCCCCGCCGAGCCCCTGCCGGCCGCCATGACCGCCCATCCGTCGCCGCAGATCTTCGTCAGCTGCAGCCATCACGACGCCGGCTGGCGCGAACGGCTGTTCGCCGACTACGTCAAGAGCACGCTCGGCGTGACCCGGATCTGGACCGACGCCTGGCTGCGCGCCGGTGCCTTCACGCTGATGGCGCGCACCGGCGGCCCGGGGGCGGGCGGCATCTCCGCCTTCATCGTCCCCGCCGGTCTGCCCGGTCTGACGCTCGGCAAGCCGGACAAGAAGATGGGGCAGAAGGGCACGCGCACCTGCGACCTCAACCTCGACAACGTGCGCGTCCCGGCGGCCAACATCATCGGCGGTGAACCGGGCAAGGGCTTCAAGACGGCGATGAAGGTGCTCGATCGCGGCCGTCTGCACATCTCGGCGCTGGCCTGCGGCATGGCGCAGCGCATCCTGAACGAGAGCGTGGCCTATGCCCAGCAGCGCAAGCAGTTCGGCCAGCGCATCGGCGACTTCCAGCTGGTGCAGGCGATGCTCGCCGACAGCCAGGCCGAGCTGCTGGCCGGCTGGGCATTGGTGCGTGAAACGGCGCAGCGCTGCGACGCCAAGCCCTTTGGCGTCACCGACCCGCAGGTGAGCATGCGCGCCTCGTGCACGAAGATGTTCACGACCGAGATGGTCGGCCGCGTCGCCGACCGCGGCGTGCAGGTCCACGGCGGCTCGGGCTGCATCAACGAGTTCCCGGTCGAGCGCTTCTACCGTGACGTGCGCCTGTTGCGCCTGTACGAAGGCACGACGCAGATCCAGCAGCTGGTCATCGGCAGGCAGCTGATGCGTGCCGGCTGAGCGTCCCCGCCTGCCCCGGCGAAGCGGGCCCTCATGCGGCAAATCACCGGCGGCGCTGCCGTCATCGTCGAGCACGGCCAGCGTCTTGCCGCCGCGGGCGCCCGCCCACCCGTTGTCGATGAGCAGGCCGCTGTCGGGATAGGTCGCGGTCATGCCAAGGCTTTGCGTATCGGTCAAGCAGCGGGAAGGCGGTGGTTGCAGAAATCGGCATCAAGTTCCCTTGCGCCCCAACTGCCTTGCGCTCAAGGAATGCATGGGCCGCACGATTTCCCGCAACGCTTGCATGAATACCTCGGCACTGGGCGCGAGGCTGCGGTTCTTCACGCGAACCATCCCCACCGGGATCCCCGATGGCAGATCGACCGGCAGGACGCGCAGGGAACCGTGCCGGCTCCCGAATCGAAGCACCGAGCCGTACATCACGGTGAGGAAGGTATTCGTCGCGGCCAGCTCACAGCGAACCAGCATGGACATCGTGGTCACGCCTGATTCCGGCAAGCTCAGCCCTTGCCGGCGGAACTCGCCTTGCAGATGCACTGTGACCGCCCCTTCCGCCTGCGGCAGCGCCCACGGATAACGCGCTGTCTGTGCCAGGGTCACGGATCGGCGCCCGGCCAAAGGGTGCTGTGCCCCCGCGACGATGAACAGCCGATCGTCGAACAGCGGCTCGAATGCCAGGTCGTCGTTGCCGCCGGCAGGAGGCTCGCGCCCCAGCCCGAAATCGAGAGATCGACCGGCAACTTCACCCGCCAGCTTGCCTGATTCGAGCTCGGCGACCTGGAAGCGAAATCCCGGACGGCGGCCGCGGACCGCGCCGATCGCGTGAGGCAGCAGTCCCGCGCACATGGCCGGCGTGCCGCCCAGCCGCAGGTCGCCGCGGTCTGCATCGGTCAAGGATCGCAGTTCGTCCACCGCCTGGCGAAGTTCCTCGAAGACGCCCGCCGCGCGACGCAGCAGGACTTCTCCCTGCGGGGTCGCGATGACGCCCCGGTTGCTCCGGTCGAACAGTCGCACCCCGAAGGTCGCTTCCAGCTCCGCGATGGCTTTCGACAACGCGGGTTGCGTCAGGCCGATCTCGTGCGCCGTCTTCAGGAGGCTGCCCGATCAACCCCTCGCCGGTGCGAGTGGAGACCGGGCCGGGATCACGGCAGTGGCGAAGCATGTTGTCGATGACGCCACGATGCCGAAAAAGGAGTTCCGCGTGCTGCACACGACCTATGCGCCCGGCGGCCGGAACCCCAGGCACTACCACCCGTCGCATGTCGTGTTCTACGTGCTCGAGGGTTCAGGCGTGTGGCAGGAGGAGGGGAAGGACGCGGTGACGCTGAATCCCGGCGACAGCCTGCACGTCCGCCCCGGCATGATCCACGCGCATCGCAATGCCAGCGCGAGGCAGAAGCTGGTGTTTCTGGAGTTCGTCATCGTGGACAAGGTACAGCGCAGCACCGTACCCATGCGGTAGCGGTACGGTCCGTTCAGCCATCGGCCGCGTGGAATGCGGCGAGTCCGTGCGGGCCGTTGTGATCCAGGCATCGCGAAGCCGCTTCATGGCCGGCGGCGACACACAGGTCTTCCACGCCGCGCTGCAAGACTCGGCCGCTGGTCGCGGGCTCTTTTTTCGAGCGCTTTGCCGGCGAGGCCCTCGCCGGCGAATCAGTCGACGATGCCGGCCCCGGCCAGCTCGCGTTCAGGCCGCGGGACTGCGTCACGCGCGCCACCGGGGCTGCGCGCATTTCATCAGCACCTGCTGCGCTGCCGCGCCTTCTTGCGTGTCGCGTGTTCCATCGTGTCCATGACAGAGTTGTCGCGGACACGAGACTGGTTTGACTACTGCAGCCGCTCGAGACGGGATGCCCAGCCGCTCATGCCGAATGGGCCGGCGGCGAGATCAGTGCGCGCGCGTAGCTGGGCTACCCTGCGCGGCGTGCTCCGGTATGAACGCTTTGTAAGCGGCCATGCGCGCTCATGGTGCCGCGCTGCCGCGGCGCAGCGCCTCGACGGTGTCGCGGATCAGGTGGCCGGCGATGGAAAAGCGCGGCGGCACGCCGGGCAGCGCGTCGATGTCGAACCAGCGTGCGTCCTCGATCTCGTCCTCCTGGCGCACGATCTCGCCGCCGGCCCATTCGGCCGTGTAGGCGACCATCAGGCTGTGCGGGAAAGGCCAGCTCTGGCTGCCGTAGTAGCGCAGCTTGCGCACCTGCACGGCGACCTCCTCGGTGACCTCGCGGTGCACGCATTCCTCCAGCGATTCGCCGGTCTCGACGAAGCCCGCCAGCGCGCTGTACATGCCCGGCGCATAGTGCGGTGCGCGTGCCAGCAGCAGTTCCTTTCCGCGCCACACCAGCACCATCATCGCCGGGCTCAGCCGTGGATAGGCGGCATGGCCGCAGGCCGGGCATTTGCGCGAGCGCTCATGCATCTGCGCAACGGTGGGCGTGCCGCAGACGCCGCAGAAGCGGTGGGCACGGTCCCACTCCAGCACCTGCGCCGCGCGGCTGGCCACGCCCATCAGCGCGGCGGGAAACTGCAGCATTGCCGCGCGCAGCGCCACCGCATGCCAGCCAGGTGGGGCTTCGGGCAGCACGTAGACCCAGCAGTCCAGCGCATCGAGCCGGCCGAGGTAGTGGCGCGAGCGCGCGATGGCTTCGAAGACCCGCGTCGGCTGCGGCTGCAGTCCGGCGGCGACGGCGGCATCGGCCGCAGCGACATCCGGCAGCAGCAACTGGCCTTCGACGAAGGCCAGGCACCAGGCCAGCGGGCTGGCCGGCTGCAGCGGTTGGACGGCGGCGTGGAACATCAGGACCAGGGGTCGAGCTGCGGTGTGGTGTTGGCGACGATCGGCGATTCGTCCTTGGCCTCGATGCGCAGCGGCAGCACCGCCTCCTTCAGCGCCAGCGGCGGCCCCAGCCACAGCGCGTGGATCAGATGGTCGTCGCGCGGCGCCAGCGTGTTCGGATGCACCAGCACCGTCAGCCCGCTGCGGTTGAGCATCAGCCAGGGCACGAAGGCTGCGAAGAGCTCGGTGGCGAAAGCCACCTGGTACATGGCCGCGGTGTGCGGGCCTACGGTCGCGTCGTGCCAGCGGCCGAGCTGCACGCTGAAGCGCTCGCCGATGCGCTGGCGCAGCGCTTCGGCCGTGGCGCGCGTCGCTGCCGGGTCGTAGTAGACATGCGCATGCCAGCTGAGGATCGGTGCGGCGCCGCTCATGCTCCCACTGTAGCGCTCAGCGCGCCTCGAACACCAGGCAGGTGGTGCTGCCGTGCGCGTAGAGCTTGCCGTCGGCGCCGACGATGCGCGCCTCGGCGGTGGCCAGCTGGCGGCCGACGTGCACCGTCTGGCCGATGGCACGCAGCGGGCCGCTCTTCAGCGACGCGGCGCGCACGATGTGGATGCCCAGCTCGGCGGTGGTGTAGGCCTGGCCCGCCTGCAGCGCGGTGTGCACCGCGCAGCCCATGGCCGAATCCAGCAGCGTCGCATACCAGCCGCCGTGCACGCTGCCCAGCGGGTTGTAGTGCATCAGCTGCGGCACGCCCTGGAACACCGCCTTGCCCTTGTCGATCTGCACCAGCGCGTAGTCCAGCGTCTGCATGATGTGCGGGTAGGGCAGCTCGCCGGCCAGCATGGCCTGCATGATCTGCAGCCCGCTCTTGCTCTGCAGCTGCTCGGGCGCAGCGACGCCCGGCCGGGCTGCGGCGGCACGCCGGCGCACGGCCTGCAATTCTTCGTTCCAGGCGGCCAGCGTGGCTTCGGCGTTCATCTTCACTCCAGACGGTTGCAAGTACAAAGATTGTAGATACAATCATATTCATGGTCAAGACCGATACGCAGCCGCTGGGCTGCACCAACTTCAAGCTGCGCCAACTGGCGCGGCGCGTGACCCAGCTCTACGACCAGCAAATGGCCCAGGCCGGGCTGAAGACCACGCAGTACTCGCTGCTGTCGCACGTGCTCAGGCTGGGCCCGATCCGCCCCGGCGAGCTGGCCGCCGCGATGACCATGGACGCGTCGACGCTGACGCGCAACCTCAAGCCGCTGGTGGCGGCCGGCTGGCTGGAGCTTGCCGCCGGCGAGGACGGACGCAGCCGCAGCGTGCACATCACGCCGGCCGGCCGCGACAAGCGCACCGAAGCCAAAGCCCACTGGACGACGGCCCAGCGGCAACTGAACCAGGCGCTGGGCCTAGCCACCGTCGCGGCGCTGCACGCCCTGGTGGACCAATCGCTGGAGCGCCTGGCACCGCTGCCTGAAGGAGAGGGTCATGAATAAGGCCTTGCGCCGGCCGCTGTGGCTGGTGTTGCTGGCCGCGGCCGGCGTCTTTGCGCTGACCATGGGCACGCGCCAGACCATGGGCCTGTTCCTCGGCTCGCTGAACACCGCCACCGGCCTGGGCCTGGGGCAGATCAGCCTGGCTTTCGCCTTCGGCCAGCTGTGGTGGGGGCTGACGCAGCCCTTTGCCGGCGCGATGGCCGACAAGGTGGGCACCGGCCGCGTGCTGCTCGCCGGCACCGTGCTGGTGGCGCTGGGCACCTTCATCACGCCCTACATGACCAGCACCGCCGGGCTGATCTTCGCCGTCGGCATGCTCGCCGCAGGCGGCGCCGGCATGGCCGGGCCGGCGGTGCTGATGTCGGCGACCTCGCGGCTGATCGCGCCGGACAAGCGCGGCATGGCCACCGGCATCGTCAACGCCGGCGGCTCCTTCGGCCAGTTCGCGATGGCGCCGATCGCCGGTGCGCTGATGCTCGGTTTCGGCTGGGCCGGCGCGTTGCAGATCCTCGGCCTGCTGGTGCTGCTGGCGCTGCCCGCGGCCTTCGTGCTCAAGGGCAATGCACTGCACGCCGCGGCGGCCGGCGCCAAGCCGGTGGGCACGCGCGCGGCGATAGGCGAGGCGCTGCGCAGCCGCGACTTCCTGCTGCTGAGCGCGGGCTTCTTCGTCTGCGGCTTTCATGTCGCCTTCCTGGCTACGCACATGCCGGGCGTGATCGCGCTGTGCGGGCTGCCGGTGCAGTACGGCGCCTGGTCGCTGGCCTTGATCGGCCTGTTCAACATCGTCGGCAGCGTGGCCATGGGCTGGGCCACCGGCCGCTGGCGCATGAAGTCGCTGCTGGCGCTGGTGTACGCGTCGCGCGCGCTGGCGGTGCTGGTCTTCCTGCTGGCGCCGAAGACCGGCACCACGGTGCTGGTGTTCTCGGCGGTGATGGGGCTGAGCTTCCTGTCCACCGTGCCGCCCACCGCCGGGCTGGTGGCCAAGTTCTTCGGCCTGGGCAACATGGCGACGCTGTTCGGCATCGTCATGCTGTCGCACCAGGTCGGCGGCTTCCTCGGCGCCTGGCTCGGCGGGCGCGTGTTCGAGGCCACCGGCAGCTACGACTGGGTCTGGTACGCCGACATCGTGCTGGCGGTGGGCGCGGCGCTGGTGAATCTGCCGATCCGCGAGGCGCGCGTGCTGCGCGCGCCCGCCGGCGCCAGCGCGTAGCAACGCGAGGTCGCCGACACGCACACTGCGCTCGCTCAGGGGAGACTCCCCATGCGCGAAGGCATGTCGGCATCGGGCTGCCAGGCGACGGGGCCACGAACGTGGACCGCGTCATCGTCCGGCGTGGACCCGGCGAGGATGGACGTCGCATTGCGGCTTCTCAGTAGCTTGATGGACGAAGCCGTACAGGCACCGCTTCTCGGCTCTTGGGCGCTGCACGCTCGGGGCCACCGTGCGCCGGCCGCCTGCAGCGCAAGCTATGCTGGAAGGCGCTTGCCGCTTCCGGCAGGCGCAAGCCGCACCACCAGAATTCGAGCCTGATCGGGGATGAACCAAGACCTGAAGAAGACCCTCTGGGCCGCCGCCGACAAGCTGCGCTCGTCGATGGATGCCGCCGAGTACAAGCACATCGTGCTCGGCCTGATCTTCCTGAAGTACATCAGCGACGCCTTCGACGAGCGCCGCGCCCAGTTGCTGGCCGCGTTCGCCGATGTGGACGGCGACCTATACCTGCCCGACGCGGCGGACCACGCCCAGGCGCTGGAAGAGCGCGACTACTACACGATGGCCAACGTGTTCTGGGTGCCGGCCTCGGCCCGCTGGGAGGCCATCCGCGCCCAGGCCAAACAGTCGCACATCGGCGTGCGCATCGACGCCGCGCTCGAGGCCATCGAGGGCGACAACCCGCGCCTGAAGGGCATCCTCGACAAGCGCTTCGGCCGCACCCAGCTCGAACCCGGCCGCCTGGGCGAGCTGGTGGACCTGGTGTCCACCATCGGCTTCGTGCAGGCGCACGGCGACGGGCAAGGCGGCCACCGCGACCATCGGGCAAAAGACCTGCTCGGCGAGGTCTACGAGTACTTCCTCGGCCAGTTCGCCAGCGCCGAGGGCAAGAAGGGCGGCCAGTTCTACACGCCGGCCTCGGTGGTGAAGGTGCTGGTCGAAGTGCTGGCGCCGCACCAGGGCCGCGTCTACGACCCGTGCTGCGGCTCGGGCGGCATGTTCGTGCAGAGCGAAAAGTTCATAGCGGCGCACGGCGGCAGGGCCGACGACATCAGCATCTACGGGCAGGAGGCCAACCCGACGACCTGGCGGCTGGTGGCGATGAACCTGGCCATCCGCGGCTTCGCGGCTGACTTGGGGCACGAGCCGGCCGACACCTTCCACCGCGACCAGCACCCCGACCTGCGCGCTGACGTCGTGCTGGCGAATCCGCCCTTCAACATCAGCGACTGGGGCGGCGAGCGCCTGGCCGACGACCGGCGCTGGGCCTACGGCACCCCGCCCGCCGGCAACGCGAACTACGCCTGGCTGCAGCACATCCTGCATCGCCTGAGCCCGCGCGGCCAGGCCGGCGTCGTGCTGGCCAACGGCAGCATGAGCAGCAACCAGAGCGGCGAAGGCGAGATCCGCCGCGCCATGGTCGAGGCCGACGTGGTCGACGTGATGGTGGCGCTGCCGCCGCAGTTGTTCTTCAACACGCAGATTCCGGCCTGCCTGTGGTTCCTGGCCAAGGACAAATCGGCAAGCTCCCTCTCCCGCATGCGGCAGCCGAAGGCTGACGCCTTCGGGGGGCGGGAGAGGGCGGAGGGTGAGGGCGGCAACAAGGGCCGCGACCGTCGCGGCGAAGTGCTGTTCATCGACGCGCGCAAGCTCGGCCGCATGGAATCGCGCGTGAACCGCGTGTTCGACGACGAGGACGTGGCGCGCATCGCCGCCACCGTGCACCGCTGGCGAGATGACGGCGAAAACGATGGCGAGGACGGCGCCGGCGAGCCCTACGCCGACGTGCCCGGCTTCTGCCGCGCCGTGAAGCTGGCCGAGATCGCCGAGCACGGTCATGTGCTGACGCCGGGGCGCTATGTGGGCGCCGAGGCCGCCGAGGACGACGACGAGGCCTTCAACGAGAAGATGGAGCGGCTGACGGCGCAGTTGGCCGAGCAGATGGCGAAGGGGGCTGAACTGGATGCGGTGATCCGGGAGAAGCTGGGGGCGATCGGCTATGCAGTCTGACCGCCATCAACCCCATGCCGCAGCGGTTCAGGAGCGCGCTGGTTGCGCCTGGGGCTTGAAGGCGAGGGTGACGCGATGCGAACGCTTTTCCTTGCTGTCCAGCCGCACCTCGATGGCCGCCACGTCTTCGCCCGTTTCAATCGCCGTCGAGCTCGCGACGGCACGCACGATCGCGGCGCGAGTGGGGCGCTTGTGGGTTTGCGAAGAAGACATGACGAGGCGGATGTGGGCAAGAAGGCACGGTTGATTTTACGAACTCGCCTGTGGGAGCGGTGGGCTGCTGAGCACAGGGCCAAGGAGGCGCATGTGGATGCGGTGATCCGCGACAAGCCGGCCGCGCTGGGCTATGCAGTCTGATTGCGCGACGCTGACGCTCGGGGATTTGGTCAGCCTCGTTCGCGGCAACACTTACAAGAGTGCGCTTCTGGGTCAGCCAGGTCCGATTCTTCTGGGCTTGGCATCCATACAGCGCGACGGCGGATTTCGCGGCGATTCGCTGAAGACCTACGGCGGTGAGTCGGCCGAGAAGCTCCTCCTTCGGCCTGGGGATCTGTACGTCTCACTCAAGGACGTGACGCAGTCGGGAGACTTGCTTGGGGCCATTGCTCGGCTTCCGAAATCCGTGCCATTGGGGCGCTTGACGCAGGACACAGTCAAGCTGCAGTTCGACGCGGCGCGGTACCCCGCAGAGTTGCTCTACTGGACGTTGCGCTGCCCGGACTACCGCGCGTATTGCCGTGAACGGGCGATTGGCACAACCAACCTGTCGTTGTCGCGTGATGACTTCCTCGCGTTTCCACTGCCCGCTGCTGCGACCAAACGGATGGAAATGGTCGCGCTGCTCGAAGCCCTTGAGCATCGTATCGACCTCCTACGCCAAATCAACGCCACCCATGAATCCATCGCCCAAGCCCTGTTCAAGAGCTGGTTCGTTGACTTCGACCCGGTGCATGCCAAGGCCCAAGGCCGAGAGCCCGAAGGTATGGACGCCGCCACGGCGGCGCTGTTCCCCGCCGAGTTCGAGGCATCGGCGCTGGGGTTGATTCCGAAGGGGTGGCAAGCGCGCTCTCTCGACTCATTCGCAACGTACCTGAACGGCTTGGCACTTCAGAGGTTCCCGCCAGAGAGTGACGACGAATACCTTCCTGTCATCAAGATTGCCCAACTGCGCGCTGGCAACACGGTTGGCGCCGACAGGGCAAGTGCCCGGTTGAAGCCCGAGTACATGGTCCGAGATGGCGACGTGCTCTTTTCGTGGTCAGGGTCACTTGAAGTGGAGTTCTGGTGTGGCGGTGATGGCGCCCTGAATCAGCATCTGTTCAGAGTGACTTCAGACGAAGTGCCGAAGTGGTTCTACTACTTGGCCACCCGACACTTCCTGCCTGGCTTCCGGGAGATTGCAGCCCACAAGGCAACGACGATGGGCCATATCCAACGCAAGCATCTGACAGAGGCGAAGATTGCGCTGCCACCAGCGTCGTTGATGAGCGAGCTTGGACGAATTGCCGCGCCGTTGCTGGAGCGGCGCGTTGCCAACGCTCTGCTGGCGCGCGAGCTTGCGAACATTCGCGATGCGCTGCTCCCCCGCCTCATCTCCGGCAAGCTGCGTCTGCCCGAGGCGCAGGAGCAGGTCGAAGAAGCCACGGCATGAACTGCGCAAGACCTCAGCGGGGTGCCCACTCGTCCATTCCGCATGTCGTATTACGCAAAACGTAATATGATGCCTGGGTGATTCAGTCGTTCCGCAGCAAGGACACGCAGGCGCTGTTCGAGGGTGGGCATCCAAGGCGGTTTCGCGCCATCCGCGCCGCGGCCGAGCGCAAGCTGGCGTTGCTGGACGCGGCGCAGACGCTGGCCTTCCTGCGCTCGCCGCCGGGCAATCGGCTCGAAGCGCTCAAGGGCGAGCGCGCCGGGCAGTACAGCATCCGCATCAACGACCAATGGCGCCTGTGCTTCGTGTGGGCCGAAGGCGGGCCGGCTGAAGTGGAAATCGTCGACTATCACTGAAGGACAGCTCACCATGAACCGACCCGTGAACCGCCTGCGCGCCGTGCACCCCGGCGAGGTGCTGCGCGAAGACTACCTGGAGCCGCTCGGCCTGAGCGTGCACGCGCTGGCCATGGCGTTGGGCGTGCCGGCCACGCGCCTGCACGAAATCGTCAAGGAGCGGCGCGCCGTCACCGCCGACACCGCCCAGCGCCTGGCGCAGTATTTCGGCGGCGACGCAGGCTCGTGGCTGGCGCTGCAGGCGAGCTACGACCTCAAGACCCTGCCCACGCGCGGCGAAATCGCGCGCCAGGTGCGCCCGCGAAAGGAAGCGGCGGCCGCATGACGAGCGGGAGCATCAGCGAAGACCAGGTCGACCAAGTCCTGCTCGGCTGGCCGGCCTGGGCTGGGCTGCCGCCCACGGCCCCGACATCTCTTCTGGTGCAGCGCCAACATCGACGGCATCAAGGGCCGCGCCAACGGCTCGACGTTCATGGAAATCCGCAAGAAGGCGTTTCGCCTGATCGCCCTTGCCAATCTTTGCCATGCGCGTTAGCCTGCGCGGCATGAGCCCGCCGGGCCGCCCCAAGGGCGAATACCGGAGGGCACAGCCCGAAGGTACACCCATGAGCACGATGAACATCTCCCTGCCCGACGAGCTGAAGGCCTTCGTCGACCAGCAGGTCGCGGGCCGCGGCTACACCAGCAGCAGCGAATACGTGCGCGAGCTGATCCGGCATGAGCAGGACAAGGAGAAGCTGCGCGCACTGCTGATGGAAGGCCTGGAATCCGGCCCCGGCCGCGTGGTCGACGCTGCCTACTTCGACGAGTTGCGCGCCAGCGTGCGCCGTCGCGCCACGGCGTTGGACAAGGCCAAGTCCGCCGCCGCGCGTGCCAAGCGCGAAATCAAGGCAGGCAGCCGCTGACGTGGACACCGCCCGGCGCGTGCCGCTTGTCGTACGCCCGCAGGCGCAAGCCGACATCGACGATGCGATCGGGCACTACCTGCTGGAGGCTGGCGAGGACGTTGCGGCGCGCCTGGCCGACGCCGTCGTCGCGGCCTTCGAGCGGCTGGCGCGCAATCCTGGCCTCGGCTCGCCGCGCGAGGGGCTGCTGCCGGCGGCGCCGGGCCTGCGCAGTCGGTCGCTGCGGCCATGGCCCTACCTGATCTTCTGCGTCCAGGGCGGGCAGATGCTGGATGTGGTGCGCATGTTGCACGGCGCGCGCGACATCCCGGTCACGCTGGCGGAGCCCGACGCATGAACCCGGGCATCAGCGAAGACGCGGTCGAACAGGCGCTGCTCGAATGGCTGGCCGGCCTGGGTTGGGCCACCGCGCGCGGCCCCGACATCTCGCCGCCCGACGCCAAGACGCCCGGCACCGAGCGCGCCAGCTATCGCGAGGTGATGCTGGCCGGCCGGCTGCGCGCGGCCATCGCGCGGCTGAACCCGCACGTCTCGCCGGGTGCGCGCGACGACGCGCTGCGCCGCGTGCTCAGCCCCGACGTGGCGGGCCTGGTCAACGCCAACCGCCAGCTGCACCGCTGGCTGGTGGACGGCGTGCCGGTCGAGTTCCAGAAGGACGGCCAGACGCGCGGCGACCGCGTGCGGCTGCTGGACTTTGCCGACGTGGCCGCCAACGACTTCCTGGCCGTCAACCAGTTCAGCGTGCAGGGCCCGAAGCTCACGCGCCGGCCCGACGTGCTGCTGTTCGTCAACGGCCTGCCGCTGGTGCTGTTCGAGCTGAAGAACCCGGGCGACGAGGACGCCGACATCTGGGCGGCGTGGAACCAGCTGCAGGCCTACCAGCAGGACATCCCCGAGTTGTTCCATGCCAATGTGCTGCAGGTCGTCAGCGACGGCATCCAGGCGCGCATGGGGTCGCTGACCAGCGAGCGCGAGCGCTTCATGGCCTGGCGCACCATCGACGGCGTGGCGAGCGACCCGCTGGGCGCGATGCGCGAGCTGGAAACGCTGGTGCTGGGCCTGTGCCGGCGCGAGCTGCTGCTGGAATACGTGCGCCACTTCGTGCTGTTCGAAGAGGGTGGCGAGGGCGGCGGCGGCCGGCTGCTCAAGAAGGTGGCCGGCTACCACCAGTTCCACGCGGTGCGGGCGGTGGTGCGCAGCGTGCTGGCGGCATCGAAGCCCGGCGGCGACCCTCGGCGCAAGGGCAAGGGCGGCGTGGTGTGGCACACGCAGGGCGCGGGCAAGAGCATCGAGATGAGCTGCCTGGCCGGCGCGCTGATGGCGCACCCGGACATGGGCAACCCGACGCTGGTGGTGGTGACCGACCGCAACGATCTGGACAATCAGCTCTTCGGCGTGTTCGCGGCGGCGGCCGAGATGCTGCGCGAGACGCCGGTGCAGGCCGACACGCGGCCCGAGCTGCGCCGGCTGCTGGCCAACCGGCCCTCGGGCGGCATCGTCTTCACCACCATCCAGAAGTTCACGCCGGGCGAGGACGAAGATGCGTTTCCGGTGCTCTCCGAGCGGCGCAACATCGTCGTCATCTGCGACGAGGCGCACCGCACGCAGTACGGCTTCGAGGCGCGGCTGGTGGGCGGCAAGGGCCGGCCGGCGCCGATGGCGGCCAATGAGGGCCAGGCGTTGCAAGCGGCCGAGCCGCGCCCTGACTACCGGGTCATCAGCGCGGTGCAGCCCACGCAGCGGCGCACGGACAGTGCCGTGCGCGCATCAGCAGGGCGCACGGACAGTGCCGTGCGTGCATCAGCAGGGCGCACGGACAGTGCCGTGCGTGCATCAGCAGGGCGCACGGACAGTGCCGTGCGCTATGGCTACGCCCAGCACCTGCGCGACGCGTTGCCGGGCGCGACCTTCGTCGCCTTCACCGGCACGCCGGTTTCGTCGAGCGACCGCGACACGCGCGCCGTGTTCGGCGACTACGTCCATATCTACGACATCGAGCAGGCGGTGCGCGACGGCGCCACCGTGCCCATCTACTACGAAAGCCGCCTGGCGCGGCTGGAGTTGAAGGAGGCCGATGTCTCGCAGCTCGACAGCGAAGTCGATGAGCTGACCGAGAACGAAGAAGACGATGCGGTCAAGGTGGCCCGACTGCGCCGCTGGGCCGCGCTGGAGCAGTTGGTGGGCGCGCCGCCGCGCATCCAGAAGGTGGCGGCCGACATCGTGGCTCACTTCGAGAACCGCCTGACGGCCATCGACGGCAAGGCCATGGTCGTCGCGATGAGCCGCGACATCTGCGTGCACCTGTACAGCGCGATCGTTGCGTTGCGGCCCGACTGGCACAGCGATGACCCGATGCACGGCGCCATCAAGGTGGTGATGACCGGCTCGGCGGCGGACAAGGCGCTGCTCAAACCGCACGTCTACACCAAGGACGTGCGCAAGCGCCTGGAGACGCGCTTCAAGGACCCGGCCGATCCGTTCAGGCTGGTCATCGTGCGCGACATGTGGCTGACCGGCTTCGACGCGCCCTGCCTGCACACGATGTACGTCGACAAGCCGATGCGCGGCCACAACCTGATGCAGGCCATCGCGCGGGTAAACCGCGTCTTCAAGGACAAGCCCGGCGGCCTGGTGGTGGACTACATCGGCATCGCCAACGAGCTGAAGGCGGCGCTGGCCGACTACACCCAGGCGCATGGGCGCGGCAAGCCGACCATCGACGCGCACGAGGCGCTGGCCGTGCTGCAGGAGCAGATGGACGTGCTGCACGACATGCTGCATGGCGTGGATTACGCCGACTTTCGCAGCAAGGCCTGGCAGCGGCTGCCTGCCGTGGCCGACCATGTGCTGGGGCTGGATGACGGCAAGAAGCGCTTCGCCGACACCGTGCTGGCCGCCAGCAAGGCCTTCGCCCTGTGCTGCACGCTGGACGAGGCATTGGCCCACCGCGACGAGCTCGCCTTCCTGCAGGCGGTAAAGGCGGCGCTGATCAAGCACGCCGGCACCGACAAGAAGCTGAGCGACGAGCAGAAGGAACACGCGCTGCGGCAGATCATCAGCCGCGCGGTGGTCAGCGGCGAGGTCATCGACATCTTCTCGGCCGCCGGCCTGAAGCGGCCGGACATCGGCGTGCTGTCCGACGAATTCCTCGACGACGTGCGCCACATGAAGCAGCGCAACCTGGCCGTCGAGCTGCTGGAGCGGCTGCTGAAGGGCGAAATCAAGTCGCGCTTCAAGACCAACGTCGTGCAGAGCGCCAAGTTCTCCGAGCTGCTGCAGCAAAGCCTGACGCGCTACCGCAACCGCGCCATTGAGACCGCGCAGGTCATCGAAGAACTCATCGCGATGGCCAGGAAGTTCCAGCAGGCCGCGCAGCGCGGCCAGAGCCTGGGCCTGAACAGCGACGAGCTGGCCTTCTACGACGCGCTGGCCATGAACGAGGCGGCGGTGCGCGAGCTGGGCGACGCGACGCTGAAGAAGATGGCCGTCGAGCTGACGCAGAGCCTGCGCAAGTCCGTCACCGTGGACTGGGCCCGGCGCGAGACCGTGCGCGCCAGGCTGCGCGTGATGGTGAAGACACTGCTGCGCCGCTGCAAGTACCCGCCGGACCGGCAGGAGGAAGCGGCGGAGATGGTGCTGCGGCAGGCCGAGTCCTTGTCTGCGCACTGGTCCGCCGCCTGACGCTCTCGGTGCGATGACCCGGTCCATCATGTTCGATGCATCGCGGGTGAATGAATCCGCGCGGGGAACGTTGTTCTGCTGCGCCTGCGCCGAGGACGGCCCCGAAACGCCCTACTGCGGCCTCGTCGTCACAGCACTGCTCGAATCAAGGCCGGGGCGGCGCTGCGCGACCTGGCCGTCAGGCGCCGCAAGACTCAGGGTCAACCCTGGGGATCGAGGTCCGAACCGAGGGCGGTCAAAGCGCCTATGCTCCGGCCGCGCACCTTACACTGGACGCGTCCGCCACCATTTCATCGAAGGAGTCAAATCACCATGGATCGTCGTTCGCTGATCAAGCAGACCGGAATGGCCGGTATCCTGGCTGCCGGCATCGCGCCTGCAGTGCATGCACAGGCGGCGGTGCGCTGGCGCCTCGCCACGAGCTTTCCGAAGTCGCTCCAGACGCTGCATGGCTGCGCGGTGAAGTTTTCCGAAACGGTCAAGGCGCTGTCGGGCGGCAAGTTCGAGGTTTCGGTGCACGCGGCGGGAGAACTGATTCCGGCCTTCGGCATCGTCGACGCATTGAAGGACGATTCGATCGAGATGGGCGAAACCGCCGCCTACTACTTCACCGGCAAGGATCCGGCGTTCGCCTTCGGCTGCGCCGTGCCCTTCGGCTTCACTGCGCAGCAAAACCAGGCCTGGAAGCTGCACGGCAACGGCCACAAGCTGATGGACGAGCTCTACGCCAGGTACAACTTCTTCGGCATCAGCGCGCTCAACACCGGCACGCAGATGGGCGGCTGGTACCGCAACGAGATGAATTCTGTCGCCGACTTCAAGGGGCTGAAGATGCGCCTGGGCGGCGGCGTGTTCGGCGAATCGATGGCCAAGCTCGGCGTCGTCGCACAGAACATGCCCGGTGGCGATGTCTACCAGGCGCTGGAGAAGGGCACGCTCGACGCGGCCGAGTTCGTCGGTCCGTACGACGACGCGACGATGGGCTGGAACAAGGTTGCCAAGTACTACTACTACGGCGCGTGGTGGGAAGGCGGCGCGGACCTCGAGTTCTTCATCAACAAGAAGGCGTTCGACAAGCTGTCTGCCGAGAACCAGGCGATCGTGCGGGCCGCGGCCGACGTCGCCTACAACGACGGCACGTCCAAGTACATGGTGCTCAACCCGGAAGCGCTGAAGAAGCTGGTGGCCAGCGGAACGCAGCTCAAGCGCTTCGACAAGGCGATCGTCGACGCCGGCTTCAAGGCGGCGCAGGAGGTGTACGCCGAGCACAGCGCCAAGGATGCGTTCTTCAAGAAGGTGTTCGAGGACTTTCGTGCGTTCCAGCGCGACCAGATCCTGTGGAACCGCATTTCCGAGCTGGTGTTCACGACCGACATGGCGACCTACAGGCTCTGAAGCGCCGGCAGAGCCGCTTCGGCGCAAAGGCCGCAGCCCTTGGCTGCGGCTTTTTTTCGGGCGTGCTCTGCGGGGCTACTTCTTCTCGAGCGACTGCTGGATGGCCTTGACGGGGTCGTCCGCATCGCCGCCGGGGGCGGCGCTGCCGCTGCCGGCGGCACCGGGTAGTCCGGGCTCGGTTGGCGCCGCGCCGCTGGAAGCGGGTCCGGACGCCGGCGGCGAGCTGCCGGGGAGCGGCAGCGCGATGTCCGCGTTCGGACGCTGTCCGCTCTGGTTGAGATCGCGCATCATCTGCTCGCCCACCGCGTCCATGTCGACTTGCACCTCCTTGTCGAGGTTCGACGTCACGAGGCCCGGGAAGGCGATCAGGAGGCCGACCATCGTCAGCTGCAGCAGCAGGAAGGGGATGGCTCCCTTGTAGATCTGCATCGTCGTCACCGGCGCCATGGTCTTGCCGGTGACGTGGTCGACATACGGCTTGTCCGGCGCGACCGATCGCAGGTAGAAGAGGGCGAACCCGAACGGCGGATGCATGAACGAGGTCTGCATGTTCACCGCGAGCAGCACGCCGAACCAGATCAGATCGATCCCCATCTTGTCGGCGATCGGCGCGAGCACCGGGACGACGATGAACGACAGCTCGAAGAAGTCGAGGAAGAACGCGAGCACGAAGATGAGCACGTTGACGAAGATCAGGAAGCCGAGCTGGCCGCCGGGCAGCTTCGCGAGCAGGTGCTCGACCCATACCGGCCCGTCGGCAGCCTGGAACACCATGCTGAAGACGGTTGCGCCGACCAGGATGAACATCACGAACGACGAGAGCCTGGTCGTGGTGCCGAGCGCCTGTTTGAGCAGCGACCAGTTCAAGCGCCTGCGCATCAGCGCCATGATCAACGCGCCCATCGCGCCCATCGCGCCGCCCTCGGTCGGCGTGGCGACGCCGAGGAAGATCGTCCCGAGCACGAGGAAGATCAGCAGCAGCGGCGGGATCAGCACGAAGGTCACGCGCTCGGCGAGCCTGGAAAGCAGCTTCAGGCGCAGCAGCCGGTTGACGACTGCGATCAGCCAGGCGACGAACACGCCGCCGCACATCGCGACGACGATCTTCTCGTCCAGCGGCACGAACTCGACGAGTTCGCCCTTCCACCAGCTGTGCACGGCCTCCATGTGCAGCCCGAGGTAGACGCCGACCGCGGTGGACAGGGCGGTGAGGACGGCAAGCGACGGATAACCATGGCCGCCGCCCGGCTCGCGCAGCGTGCGCGCCTCGGGCGGCAGCGCCGGAACGGTGGCCGGCTTGAAGATCGCCAGCACGCCGATCCAGGCGATGTACAGGCCCATCAACGCGAAGCCCGGGATGAAGGCGCCCTTGTACATGTCGCCGACGCTCTTGCCCATCTGGTCGGCGAGCACGATCAGCACGAGCGACGGCGGAATGATCTGCGCCAGCGTTCCGGACGCCGCGATCACGCCGCTGGTGAGGCTGCGGCTGTAGCCGTAGCGCAGCATGATCGGCAGCGAGATCAGGCCCATCGAGATCACCGATGCGGCGACGACGCCGGTCGTCGCGGCGAGCATCGCGCCGACGAAGACGACCGCGAGCGCGAGCCCGCCGCGCATCGGGCCGAACACCTGCCCGACCGAATCGAGCAGGTCCTCGGCCATGCCGCTGCGCTCGAGGATCAGGCCCATCAGCGTGAAGAACGGCACCGCCAGCAGCGTGTCGTTGGCCATGATGCCGATCAGGCGCAGCGGCAGCACGGTGAGGATCGACGGCGGGAACAGGTCGAGCGCGACGCCGAGCAGCCCGAAGAACAAGCCGGCCGCGCCGAGGCTGAAGGCGACCGGGAAGCCGAGGATCAGGAAGAGGATCAAGCCCCCGAACATCAGGGGGGCGAAGTTGGCGGCGACGAACTGCATCATCGCTTCAGCGGGCCTGCGCTGCGGCGCCCGTCGCGGCGGCGCCTTCGCTGCTCTTGCGCAAGGCTTCGATCAGCTCCTGCTCGTCGGACTTTGCCGTGGGTTTGGCGGTCGGATCCGGACCCTGGCCGCGCAGGAAGGCGATGCACTTGATCAGTTCGGACCAGCCTTGCAGCAGCAGGAGCACGAAGCCCACCGGAATCGCGAACCACACCGGCCAGCGGATCAGGCCGTCCGGGTTGGGCGACATTTCGCCCGAAACGAACTTGTCGATCACGAACGGCGTCGAGAGGTAGAGCACCGTGATGCACAACGGGGTCAGGAAGAGCGCGTAGCCGGCGACGTCGATCCATATCCGCACGCGCTGGGGCAGGTGGCTGTTGAGGACGTCGATGCGGACGTGCTCGCGGCTGAGCAGCGTGAACCCGGCGGCGATCAGGAACGACCACGCGAACAGGTACCACTGGACTTCGAGGAAGCCGTTCGAGCTGTAGTTGAAGAGCTTGCGAACGACGGCGTTGATCGCGCTGATCGCGGTGGCACCGAAGATCAGCCAGATCGCATAGCGGCCGACCGTGGCATTGAGCCGATCGATCGCCTTTGACAGCTTGAGCAGTGCCTGCATCGTGTTCTCCAGTCGGCGGATTGTGACGGAGGAACAGCCGCGGCTCGATCGGCACGAACACTGATCGGGCGCGGCGTGCATCAGGGGTGGCCGCGCGTCAGGCGCTGCGAAGGGTTGGCGCCGAACCGGGCGTCGAAGCGTCTGACGCTTGCGGCACCTGCTGCGTGTAAGCTCGCCCGCATGAAGCTGAAGAAGATTGCGCTCGGCCTGCTGGCCGTGCTCGTGGCCGGCGGCGTGGCCGGTTGGTTCAGTCTGGACAAGGAGACCCGCGGCCTGCTGGCGACGCTGCCGACCAACAGCGACGTGCTGTTCTGGAGCGAGTCGCAGCGCGACGCCGCGTTTCGCGCCCTCGATCGATTGCCGTTCCTCGCCAAGGCGCATGCGGTGCCTGCCGGCGGCACGCCTTCGCCGCTGCCGCCGGGGCCGCCGCTGAAGCTGCCGCTGGACATCGACGCCTACATGGCCGGTCAGCGCAGCGCCGCGCTGCTGATCGTGCACGACGGCAAGCTGCGCCTCGAACGCTACGGCCTCGGCTTCGACGCCGAAGGGCGCTGGACGAGCTTCTCGGTCGCCAAGTCGATTACCTCCACGCTGGTCGGCGCCGCGACAGCGGACGGCAGCATCCGCAGCCTCGACGACAAGGTCAGCGACTACATCCCGGAGTTCAAGGGCTCGGCCTACGAGCAGGTGTCGCTGCGCCATCTGCTGACGATGACCTCGGGTGTCGGCTGGAACGAGGACTATGCCGACCCGAACTCCGATGTCGCGAAGTTCAACAACCACGAGCCGGAGCCCGGCGTCGACTCGCTCGTGAGCTACCTTCGCAAGCTGCCGCGCGTCGCGCCGCCGGGCACGCGCTGGAACTACAGCACCGGCGAAACGAACCTTGTCGGCCAGGTGCTCGGAGCGGCGATCAAGAAGCCGCTGGCGCAATACCTGTCGGAGAAGATCTGGGTGCCGGCGGGGATGGAGCAGCAGGCCACCTGGCTGCTCAGCCGCAGCGGCAAGGAAATCAGCGGCTGCTGCATCCAGGCCGCGGCGCGCGACTTCGCGCGCTTCGGCGTGTTCATCGTCAATGGTGCGCGCGGACCGGACGGCACCCGCATCGTGCCCGACGGCTGGCTCGCCGAAGCGGCCACCGAGCGCATCGGCATCGGCCGGCCGGGACGCGGCTACGGCTTTCAGTGGTGGACCTACAGCGACGGCAGCTTCGCCGCGCGCGGCATCTTCGGCCAGGGCATCTTCATCGACCCCGCGCGCAAGCTCGTCATCGCGTCCAACGGCGACTGGGGCGGCGGCGCGCAGGACGCGAAGGCGATCGATGCGCGGGAGGCGTTCTATCGCGCGGTGCAAAAAGCCATCGACGACGAGGCCGCGGGCAAGCCCGCGGCGGCCGGGGGCTGAGCGCGGCGCCCGGCGCAAGTTGCCCCGCTGGAGCGCACGCCGCACCAGAACATGCCGTTGGCGTTCTGCGCTTGCGAAGGCGGCAGCCCGCCACGCGCGGTACGACGCGATCGAAGCTGCGGTTCGTCTGCGCTTGTTCGCAGGCTCCCCGGTCTGCCGGCCCGGCGCGCGGGGCTCCGGGCGCGGCGGCGACTCAGAGGCTGAGAGTTTTTCCGCCGTGCCCGAAAGGCGCGCCAAAGGCGCCCCGATCTAGGCGCAAAGCACAGCCATAGCTCGGGCTATGGCGAGCATTTGCAACGACGAGCGGGGCGGCTTTGGCGTGCAAGGCGGGCATGGGGGAAAGACTCTCAGCCTCTCAGCGGACCATCACGCCGATGACCAGCGCGTTCACGAGATCGATGAAGAAGCCGCAGACCAGCGGCACGACGATGAAGGCGCGCGGTGCGGCGCCGTGTTCGCGCGTGACGGCGGTCATGTTGGCGATGGCGGTGGCGGTCGAGCCGAGCGAGATGCCGCCGAAGCCGGCGGCGACGACCGCCGCCTCGTAGTCGCGGCCCATGAACACGTACACCACGAACAACGCGAAGACGACGGCCATCACGATCTGCAGCGACACCGCGCTCAGCACGAACGCCGCCACCCCCTGCATCTGCCACGGCTGCAGGCCCATCAGCGCCATCGTCAGGAAGATGCCGAGGCAGAGGTCGGAGATCAGCGCCACGCCGGCGCGCATGCGCTGCCAATGCCACAACTGCCCCTTCTGCTTGCTGAACTGCGCGCTCACGTTGCGCAGAACGATGCCGGCGACGAGGGTGCCGACGAAATCGGGCATGCGCAGGCCGGTCAGGGCGATGGCGGCGCTGACGCCGCGGCCAAGGATCAGCGCCACGTTGAGCCACAGCAGCGCAAGCAGCACGCTGTTGTAGTCGAGGCGGGCCTTGTCCTCGTCCGCGTAGCGCACGCCGACCTCGAGCTCGGCCTCATCCGACGACGCGAGGCTGTCGCGCCGTATCAGGTAGGCGGCGATCGGGCCGCCGATCGCGCAGGCGGCGATCAGGCCCGCCATGTTGCTGGCCAGGCCGATGGCCTCGGCATTGGCGATGCCCAGTTCCACGAAATGCGGCGCCCAGGCGAGCGTGGTGCCCACGCCCCCGGTGAGCGAGACCGAGCCGGTGAGCAGGCCGGCGCGGCGGTCGAGGCCGAAGCCGCTGGCCACGGCCATGCCCAGCAGGTTCTGCAGCAGGATGAACCCGGTCGCGAGCACGACCAGGATCAGCAGCGGGACCCCGCCCTTGCGCAGCGTGCGCACATCGGAGCCGAGGCCGATCGCGGCGAAGAAGTAGAGCAGCAGCACATCGCGCACGCCGAGCTGGAAGTCGACCTTCAGGCCGATCGCCAGGTAGAGCACGCTGACGATCGCGATGCAGACCAGCCCGCCCAGAACCGGCTCCGGGATGCTGTAGCGGCGCAGCAGCTCGAAGCGGCGGGTGAAGGCCTTGCCGACGAACAGCAGCAACACCGCCAGCGTGAAGCTGACATAGCCGTCGAGATGGAGATCGCGTGTCAAGTCTGCAGTCCCGTGAGCCGTTGCGTGCGAGGCTGCGAGCATAGCGGCGGCGTGTCCGGCCCCGAACGGGGCCGGTCGGCGGCTTCTTCGGCGCCCGGCTCGGCGCAGGCGTGTTCGAGGCCGCCGGCAGCTGCGGCTGGGTCTGCTGCGCCGACAGCGTGCTGGCGGCCGGCACGGCGCTGGTGAAGCTGCCGATGCGCGAGCCGCAGGTGCTGTGTGCACGCACCCGCCGGCGCCAGCGCGTGGGGCGGCGTCAACGGCATCAGTCCCAGATCGAGCGCACGCGCGCGCCGAGGTCGAAGCCGCCGGCCGCAGGCCGGGCCGCGGCCGGCGGCGGTTCGGGCGGCGGCGCGGCGCAGCGCTTGTCGAAGCAGCCTTCCACCTCGGGCGGAATGAAGCGCGACAGCGAGGCCCACACGTGCCGGTCGCCGTGCGCCGCCTGCTGCGTGACGTGGAAGCGCTGCGGCACCAGCAGCTGCAGCTGATGCTGCGCACGCGTCATGGCGACGTAGAGCAGCCGGCGCTCTTCTTCGAGTTCGTCGCGGCTGCCGGCCGACATCTCCGACGGAATGCCGCCGTCGACGACGTTGAGCACGTACACCGACGACCATTCCTGCCCCTTGGCCGAATGGATCGTCGACAGGATCAGGTAGTCCTCGTCCAGGCCCGGCTCGACCACCTCGCTGGTGGCTTCGGGCGGGTCGAGCGTCAGCTCGGCCAGGAACTTCTCGCGCGACGCCCAGCTGCCCGCCAGGCGCTGCAACTGCTCGAGGTCGGCGCGGCGCACCGGGGCGTCCTCGTGCAGGCGCTGCAGTTGCGGCAGGTACCACTGCAGCGCGGTTTGCAGCAGGTCGGGCCAGGGTGCGGACTGCATCGCCTGCAGGCAGCCCAGCAACTCGCCCCAGGGTGCTGCCGCGCCCGCCGGCGGCTTGAAGCCGCTGCGCACCGAGGCCGGGTCGTCCGCCGCTTCCATCGCGTCGAGCAGCCGCCGTGCGCTGGCCGGCCCCATGCCCTGCACCAGCTGCGCGACGCGGAAGCCGGCCAGGCGGTGGCGCGGGTTCTGCTGCCAGCGCAGCAGCGACAGCAGGTCCTTGACGTGCGCGGCTTCCAGGAACTTCAGCCCGCCGTACTTGGTGTAGGGAATGTCGCGCCGCATCAGTTCGAGTTCCAGCGCGGCGCTGTGGTGGCTGGTGCGGAACAGCACCGCCTGGCGCTCGAGCCGCACGCCGGCCTCGCGCTGCGCCAGCACCTGGTCGGCGACCCAGCCGGCCTGCGCGGCCTCGTCGTTGACGCTGACCAGCTGCGGTGCCGCGCCGTCTTCGCGCTCGCTCCACAGCGTCTTGGCGAAGCGCTCGGGGGCGAGCGCGATGACGGCGTTGCAGGCGCGCAGGATCGGCTGGCTCGAGCGGTAGTTGCGCTGCAGCGTCAGCACGCTCGCCGGCGGTTCGAACTGCGACTGGAAGTCGAGCATGTTGCGCACTTCGGCGGCGCGGAAGGCGTAGATCGATTGCGCGTCGTCGCCGACCACCGCCAGGCCGCGGCCGTCGGGCTTCAGCGCGTGCACGATGCGCGCCTGCAGCCGGTTCGTGTCCTGGTACTCGTCGACCAGCACGTGCTGGAAGCGCGCGCCCAGCTCGCGCGCCAGCGCGGGTTCGGCCAGCATATGCAGCGCATAGAGCAGCAGGTCGTCGTAGTCGAGCACGCACTGGCGCTGCTTCTCGGCCGCATAGGCGCCGAACAGGCGCTTGAGCTCGGCCTCCCACGGCGCGCACCACGGGAAGTGCTGCGCCAGCAGCGGCGCCAGCGGCTGCTGGCTGTTGACGGCGCGCGAATAGATCGCCAGGCAGGTGGCCTTGAGCGGAAAGCGCTTGTGCGTCTTCGCCAGCCCCGATTCCTGGCGCACCCAGCCGAGCAGGTCTTCGCTGTCGCCGCGGTCGCTGATGGTGAAGGCCGGGTTCAGCCCGATGCGCTCGGCTTGTTCGCGCAGCAGCCGCGCGGCCACGCCGTGGAAGGTGCCGGCCCACGACAGTTCGGGCGCCGGCTGTGCGGCGCGCAGGCCCAGCGCCTGGTGCAGCAGCCGGCCGACGCGGCGCTGCAGCGCCTGCGCTGCGCGGCGCGAAAAGCTCAGCAGCAGGATGCGCTGCGGGTCGGCGCCGTCCAGCATCAGCCGCGCGACGCGCGCCGCCAGCGTGGTGGTCTTGCCCGAGCCGGCGCCGGCGACGATCAGCAGCGGCGGCGGCGCCTCGGCGCTGCCGTGGAACACCGCCTGCCGCTGCTCGTCGTTGAGCGCGGCGAAGGGGTCGGCGGACGGGGCAGGGCGCGCGGGGCGCGTGGGCAAGGCGAGCATCGGCGAAGTCTATGCTGGATGCGCATACAGTTTTTCTTGAAAGCGCGCGCCGCCGCACCCATCTGTCGTAGTTCGAGCGCTGCCCGAAGACCCGCCATGACCTTGATGCTGATCCTGTTGGGGCTGCACGCCTACATCGGCTGGCGGTTGATGCCGGCCCTGGCCGCCGTCGCGCCGGTGCTGCCGTGGCTGCTGGCGGGTGTGCTGCTCGCGTCATGGCTGTTGATGCCGGTGCCGCTGCTCGCGCGGCGCATCCGGCGCCAGCCGTTGTCGGACCGGCTGGCCACGGCCGGGCTGCTGCTGATGGGCCTGTTCTCGTCGCTGTTCGTGCTGACGCTGTTGCGCGACCTGCTGGGTGGCGTGGCGTGGATCGCGTCGTTCTGGCAGCCGCTGCCGGCCTGGGCTGCGCCGGCCTCGGCGCTGACGGTGCCGCTGGGGGCCGTGCTGCTGAGCTCGTGGGGTTACGTCAACGCGCGGCGCACCGCGCGCGTGGTGCGCGTCGACGTGCCGATCGCCGGGCTGCCGCCGGCGCTGCACGGCTTTTCGATCGCGCAGATCAGCGACGTGCACGTCGGCCCGACGATCAAGCGCGGCTACCTCGAGGCCATCGTCGCGCGCGTCAATACGCTCGACGCCGACCTGGTGGCGGTGACCGGCGACCTGGTCGACGGCTCGGTGCAGCACCTGGCCGTGCACGTGGCGCCGCTGGCCGCGCTGCGCTCGCGCCACGGCACCTTCTTCGTCACCGGCAATCACGAGTACTACTGCGGTGCGCAGGCCTGGATCGACGAGTTGCGCCGGCTCGGCGTGCGCGTGCTGCTCAACGAGCACGTGCTGCTGAAGCGCGGCGATGCGACGCTGGCGCTGGCCGGCGTGGCCGACTACGGGGCGCACAACTTCGAGGCCACGCACCGCAGCGACCCGCAGGCCGCGATCGCCGGCGTGCCCGACGAAGCGCGCGTGCGCGTGCTGCTTGCGCACCAGCCGCGCAGCGCACCGGCGGCGGCCGCGGCGGGCTTCCACCTGCAGCTGTCGGGCCACACGCACGGCGGGCAGTTCCTGCCCTGGAAATGGTTCGTGCGGCTGCAGCAGCCTTTCACCGCCGGGCTGCACCGCTGGCAGGACCTGTGGGTCTACGTCAGCCGCGGCACCGGCTACTGGGGCCCGCCCAAGCGCCTGGGCGCACCGTCGGAGATCACGCACCTGCGGCTGGTCGCCGGCTGAGTTCGACCACGAAGCAAAAAGGCCCGCTCCTTGCGGAAGCGGGCCTGGCGAGTGAAGCGCTGCGGCGCTATTCGAGCCGCACCTCGACGCGGCGCGCTTCGGCGTCGGGGCCGCTGCCGGTCAGTTGTTCAGGCTTGCGCAGCTCGATCTTGTCCTCGGGCACGCCGATCTGCTTCAGCGTCTCGGCGACCTTGAGCGCGCGCTGCTTGGCCAGCTCGGCGTTTGCCGCCGGGTCGCCGGTGGCATCGTGGTAGCCGCTGATCACGGCCTTCTTGCCTTCGGCCACGCCCGTGCCCACGCTGACCAGCGCTTCGGCCGCGCCGCCGGCCAGATCGGTCTTGCCGCTGTCGAAGTAGAACTTCACCAAGCCGGGCTGCACGACCTGGATGCGCGCCACCTCGACGATCACCGGCACCGCGACCACGGCCACCGCCGGCGCGGCGGTGGCATGCGCCGTGGTGTTAGACACCACCGGCAGCAGCGGCACGATCAGCAGCGCGACGATGTTGATGATCTTGATCAGCGGGTTGATGGCCGGGCCGGCGGTGTCCTTGTACGGGTCGCCGACGGTGTCGCCGGTGACGGCGGCCTTGTGCGTTTCGCTGCCCTTGCCGCCGTGGTGGCCGTCCTCGATGTACTTCTTGGCGTTGTCCCAGGCGCCGCCGCCGGTGCACATGCTGATGGCGACGAACAGGCCGGTGACGATGGTGCCCATCAGCAGCCCGCCCAGCGCCGCCGGGCCGAGAGCCAGGCCGACGACGATCGGCACGACCACCGGCAGCAGCGACGGGATCATCATTTCCTTGATCGCCGCCTTGGTCAGCATGTCGACCGCGGTGCCGTATTCGGGCTTGGCCTTGCCTTCCATGATGCCCTTGATCTCGCGGAACTGGCGGCGCACCTCGACCACCACCGAACCGGCGGCGCGGCCGACGGCTTCCATGGCCATCGCACCGAACAGGTAGGGGATCAGGCCGCCGATGAACAGGCCGACGATGACGCGCGGGTCGCTCAGGTCGAAGCTCAGGCTCATGCCGCGCGCTTCGAGCGAGTGCGTGTAGTCGGCGAACAGCACCAGCGCGGCCAGGCCGGCCGAGCCGATGGCGTAGCCCTTGGTCACCGCCTTGGTGGTGTTGCCCACCGCGTCCAGCGGGTCGGTGATGTCGCGCACGCTGTCGGGCAGCTCCGACATCTCGGCGATGCCGCCGGCGTTGTCGGTGATCGGGCCGTAGGCGTCGAGCGCGACGACGATGCCGGCCATGCTCAGCATCGAGGTGGCCGCCACGGCGATGCCGTACAGGCCCGCCAGGCTGTAGGACACCATGATGGCGATGCAGACGAAGATCACCGGCCAGGCGGTGGAGCGCATCGACACGCCCAGGCCGGCGATGATGTTGGTGCCGTGGCCGGTGGTCGAGGCCTGCGCGATGTGCTGCACCGGCTTGTACTGCGTGCCGGTGTAGTACTCGGTGATCCACACCAGCGCCGCGGTCAGCACCAGGCCGACGGCGCAGGCGCCGAACAGGCGCATGTGCGTGCCCGCGCCCAGCGCATCGGCCGGCATGACCCACAGCGTGACGAAGTAGAAGGCGATCAGCGACAGCACGCCGGCCACGGCCAGGCCCTTGTACAGCGCCGGCATCACGTTCTTCATGCCGGGGCTGGCCTTGACGAACCAGCAGCCGATGATCGAGGCGATGATCGACACGCCGCCGAGCAGCAGCGGGTACACCGCGGCCTGCATCGCGGCACCGGCGACCACCAGCGCGCCCAGCGACATGGTGGCGATGATGGTCACCGCGTAGGTCTCGAACAGGTCGGCCGCCATGCCGGCGCAGTCGCCGACGTTGTCGCCGACGTTGTCGGCGATCACCGCCGGGTTGCGCGGATCGTCCTCGGGGATGCCGGCCTCGACCTTGCCCACCAGGTCGGCGCCGACGTCGGCGCCCTTGGTGAAGATGCCGCCGCCCAGGCGCGCAAAGATCGAGATCAGGCTCGAGCCGAAGGCAAAGCCCAGCAGCGGCTTGAGCACCGCCGACAGCTTGGCGCCTTCGGGCGCGGCGCCGAGCAGGTACCAGAAGAAGATGCCCACGCCGAGCAGCCCGAGGCCGACCACCAGCATGCCGGTGATGGCGCCGCCCTTGAAGGCCACGTCCAGCGCCGGGCCGATGCCCTTGGTGGCAGCCTGTGCGGTGCGCACGTTGGCGCGCACCGAGACGTTCATGCCGATGAAGCCGCAGGCTCCGGACAGCACCGCGCCGAGCACGAAGCCGATGGCGCTGGTCACGTCGAGGAACAGCGCGATCAGGATCGCGAGCACCACGCCGACCATGGCGATGGTCTTGTACTGCCGCGCCAGGTAGGCGGCGGCACCCTGCTGGATCGCGCCGGCGATCTCCTGCATGCGGGCATTGCCCGCGTCCTGCTTCAGGATCCAGCTGCGCTGGATGAAGCCGTAGAGCACGGCCGCCAGGCCGCAAAGCAGCGCGATGTTCAGCGCCATCGAGGTCGAGATCAAGATGCTTCCTTCCGCATTCGGGCTTGTCGTGGATGTTGCGTCCCCTGCTTTTCTCCTGCCTGGACGGCCGGGCTCAGCCGGGGCAGGGGGGCGGATCGCGGCGCGCATACTACGGGAAAACGCGAAGCGCCCGGCTGAGTGTTTTCCTGCGGTGCGCCGCTGCAGCGTGCCGTCAGGGCCTCGCAAGGGCGATTCGTACAATCCGCAGCGCCTGCAACCAAGGAATCTCGATGAGCCTGCACACCGTCACCCCGGGCAAGAACGCACCCGACGAGTTCAACGTGATCATCGAAATCCCGATGAACGCCGACCCCATCAAGTACGAGGTCGACGAGGCCGGGGCGCTGTTCGTCGACCGCTTCATGAGCACGTCGATGCACTACCCGTGCAACTACGGCTACATCCCCAACACGCTGGCCGACGACGGCGACCCGGTCGACGTGCTGGTCATGACGCCGGTGCCGCTGATCTCGGGCGTGGTCGTCACCTGCAGGCCGCTGGGCCTGCTGAAGATGGAGGACGAGGCCGGCGGCGACAACAAGCTGCTGGCGGTGCCCATCGACCGCATCCTGTCGATCTACTCGCAGTGGAAGAAGCCCGAGGACCTGAATCCGCTGCGCCTGAAGACCATTCAGCACTTCTTCGAGCACTACAAGGATCTCGAGGATGGCAAGTGGGTCAAGGTCAAGGGCTGGGAAGGGCCGGACAGCGCGCGCGCCGAGGTGCGCAACGGCATCGCCAGCTGGCAGGCGCAGCAAAAGCGCTGACGCGCCGGCGCGGCGCGTCACGCGCCGCGGAACGGGTTGCGCTCGCGCAGCTCGTCGACGTAGGCCTCGACGCCGGCGCCTTCGCGCTCGAGGTGGCGCGCCACCGCGCCGGCGAAGTCGGGGTGGCTGAGCCAGTGCGCCGAGTGCGTCAGCACCGGCAGCAGCCCGCGCGCCATCTTGTGTTCGCCTTGCGCACCGCCTTCGAAGCGCACGAAGCCTTCGGCGATGCACCAGCGCAGCGGCTGGTAGTAGCAGGCCTCGAAGTGCAGGCAGGGCACGTATTCGGTGCAGCCCCAGTAGCGCCCGTAGGCATGGCCGCGCGGCGCGTCGATGGCCAGCAGCGAGCAGCCGATGCGCCGCCCGCCGCGCTGCGCGACGAACATCACCCAGTGCTCGGCCATGTCGCGCTGCATGCGCGCGAAGAACTCGCGCCTCAGGTACGGCGTCGACTGGTGGGCCGCGTAGGTCAGCGTGTAGCAGTGGTGGAAGAAGTCCCACAGCCCGTCGTCGATCTGCCCCGCGCGGTGCACGCTGAACTCGATACCGGCCTCGGCCACGCGGCGCCGCTCCTGGGCGATCTTCTTGCGCTTGTCGCGCTGCAGGCCGGCGAGGAAGTCGTCGAAGTCCGCATAGGGCTCGGGCTGGCGGTTGAGCCAGTGGAACTGCACCGTCTGGCGCAGCATCCAGCCTGCGCCGAGCGCGGCCTCGCGGTCGGCCTCGTCGAGGAACAAGACATGCGCCGACGACAGCCCGCTGTCGCGGCAGATGCGGCGCAGTGCCTGCAGCAGCGCGCGGCGCGAAGCCGCATCAAGCGCCAGCAGCCGGCTGCCCGGCACCGGAGTGAACGGCACCGCGCACAGCAGCTTTGGGTAGTAGCGCAAGCCGTGGCGCTGGTAGGCATCGGCCCAGGCCCAGTCGAACACGTACTCGCCGTAGGAATGGCTCTTCAGGTACAGCGGGCAAGCCGCCACCAGTTGATCGCCGCGATACAGACAGAGAAACTGGTTCAACCAGCCGGTGGCGCGCACTGCGCTGCCCGAGGCGTGCAGCGCGAGCAGGTACTCGTGGCGCATGAACGGCGTCGGCGCCTGCTGCGCCTGCAGCAGCCGGTTCCAGGCCGCGCCGTCCAGCGCCGCCGGGTCGTCGTGCAGGCGCAATTCGAGCCCGGTGCCGGCCGCCGCGGCAGGGCTCATCGATGGGGCTCGCCGACGCTGCGCATGCCGCCGATCTTAGGCGGGTCTGGTTGTGCGCTGCGCCGCCGCGCGGGAGGTGCATCGCGCGCATGGTTCCATGTTTAAATCGCGTCAGTGCAATGCATGTCGCGAGGCCGAGCATGAAACAGATCACCGCCATCATCAAGCCGTTCAAGCTGGAGGAAGTGCGCGAGGCGCTGGCCGATGTCGGCGTATCGGGGCTGACGGTGACCGAGGTCAAGGGCTTCGGCCGGCAGAAGGGCCATACCGAGCTGTACCGCGGCGCTGAATACGTGGTCGACTTCCTGCCGAAGATGAAGGTCGAGGTGGTGGTCAAGGACTCGGATGTCGAGCGCTGCATCGAGGCCGTGGTGCGCGCCGCCAAGACCGGCAAGATCGGCGACGGCAAGATCTTCGTCACGCCGGTGGAGCAGGTGGTGCGCATCCGCACCGGCGAGACCGACGAGGCGGCGGTCTGAAGCCGCGCGCGCCGCTTCAGGTGCGCGAGTAGTCGTCGGGCGCGGTCGCGGCCAGCGCCAGTTCGCCCAGGCGCAGCAGCAGCGGCTCGGGCTGCGCGGATACCTGCAGCAGCTCGCGCTGCGGCGGCAGCACGAAGCCGCTGTCGCCCATTTCGGCCACGAAGGCCAACAGCTTGTCGTAGTAGCCGCCGGTGTTGAGCAGGCCGACCGGCTTGTCGTGGTAGCCGAGCTGGCGCCAGGTCCAGACCTCGAACAGTTCTTCCAGCGTGCCGATGCCGCCGGCCAGCGCCAGGAAGGCGTCGCTGCGTTCGGCCATCAGCTGCTTGCGCTGGTGCATGGTCTGCACCACGTGCAGCTCGCTGAGTCCGGGATGGCCGCGCTCGCGCTGCATCAGCGACTGCGGGATCACGCCGACGACGCGCGCGCCGGCCGTCAGCGCGGCGTCGGCCACCGCGCCCATCAGCCCGGAGCGGCCGCCGCCGTAGACCAGCTGCCAGCCGCGGCGCCCGATCAGCGTGCCGACGCCGCGCGCCGCTGCCTCGTGGGCCGGCGAGCGGCCGGGGCGTGAACCGCAGAAGATGCAGATCGACAACGCCTGCGGGCTGGCGGCGGCGGCGGCTGGAGTCTCGGTCATGTGGGCGGGTCGATGGTCGTGGTTTGGTGGCCGCCGGCGCAGCGGCGTCGTGCGGCGAAGGGGCTCACCTCGGCCGGCGCGGCGCTGCCGGCAGATGCACCAGCCGCGTGCGGCTGAGCAGATCGTGCAGGAACTGCTGCCGGCGGTTCAGCCTTGCCAGCGCCGCATAGGCCAGCACGCCAACGAGCAGCGCCGCGCCGACCTGCGCACCACTGTGCCAGCCGGCGAGCCAGGCCGCCAGCAGGGCAGGAAGGAACCATGCCCAGCTGAGCACGTAGCGCAGCCAGGCGCGCGCCATACCGACCGGCTGGCCGTCCTGCGTCAGCAACCGGATGTGCCAGGTCTTCATGGCGATGGTCTGACCGCCGTGCGTCCAGAACCAGGTGAAGTACAGCCCGAGCACCAGGAACAGGAACAGCTGCAGGCCGTGCATGCCGACCAGCCCGTGGCGCTGCTGCGTGGCCAGCCCGTACACCAGGCCGGCGGTCATCAGCACGCCGAAAAGAAGGACGCCCTCGTAGACGAAGGCGGCGAGACGGCGGCGCAGCGCGGGCGCCGGCAGCGCCGCGGCCTCGGCCGTGGCGCTCATCGCGCGGACGATGCCGCGGCCTCGGCCGGCGCCGCCTGCGGCCCTGTCTGCGGCTCCTTCCGCGGTTCCTTCTGCGGTTCCTTCTGCGGCAATAGGGTGCGCCGGTTGACGAGGCCCTGGCCGGTGGCGATCTTCGGCTGGCCGGCCTGCGTGTGGGCCGGCGGCGTGGCGGTGTTGGAGATCAGCGTCGTGCTCGCACCGGGCTTGGCCTGCACCAGCGTCGGCGCCACGGGCTCCGCCGCGGCGGCGGTGGCGGCGACGCGGCTCTTCTGCCCCGCGGGTGCGGGTGCGGATGCGGACGCCTCGGCAGCGCTCTTCTTCACCTTGGGCACGGTCTTCGCGCTGTTGGCCAGCGCGCGGCGCTCTTCGGCGGGCAACGCCAGATAGGCGTCCCAGCGCGACTGGCGCTGCTGCGGGCTCAGCTGGCGCGTCTCCTGGAACTGCAGCCGGGCGCGGCCCCGTTCCTCGGGACTCATGCGCGACCATTCCGCCATGCGCTGCTGCACGCGCTGGCGGTCGTCGGCCGACATCGACGGCATGCGCGCCGCGATTTCCAGCCATTTCTGCTTGCGCGGCTCGTCGATGCCCGCCCAGTCGCGCTGCAGCGGTTGCAGCGCCGCCTGTTGCGCCGGCGTCAACGACGACCAGGCCGGCCCGGCGGGGGCACCGGCCGGGGGATTGGCAGCCGGCTGGGCGCGCGCGCCGCCGCCGGCGGCCAGCCCGAGGCTCAGCAGCGCCGCGCCGAGCGCCGCGGCGAGACAGGAGGAAGAGTCGCTGCGCGCGCGTTTGCTCACGGTTCGGGCTGGCGCAGGAATGCGACGAAGCCCGGGTCGCCGTAGGCCTCGGGCGGAAGATCGTCGGCCAGCAACGCGGCGTCGACGTCGGCGGCGGCGCGGATCTCCTCTTGGGCGTGCAGATGCTGGATCAGCACCAGCCCGAGCACGAGCAGCATCAGCGGCAACAGCGAGGCCAGACGCACCCAGACCGAAGGCGCGCCCCCGAGCGCAACGCTGCCGCCCGGCGACACCTGCCAGGCGCTGACCGGTGCCGGCTGCTCGCGCCGCAACTGCCGTGCGCGCGACACCGCCTGCTCGCGTGCCACGCGCAAGCGTTCGGACAGGTCGTGCGGCAGTGCGTTGCCGTGTTCGGACAGCCGCGAGGCCACCCGCAGGGCAAAGCGCGCCTGCAGGGCGTCGGCGTCGGGGTGGTGGGTTTGGGTCTCGATCATGGCTTCAGTCCCTTGGCTGCCAGTGCCCTCGCCAGTGCATGTACCGCCCTGGAGCAGTGCGTTTTCACACTGCCCTCGGAGCAGCCCATGACCAACGCAGTTTCCGCCGTGTCCAGCTCTTCCCAGTAACGCAGCAGAAAAGCCTCGCGTTGACGCGCCGGCAGCGCTGCGACCTCCAGGTCGATCAGTGCCAGCGTCTGCTCGCGCGACAGCCGCTCGGCCGGCCCCTGCGATGCCCAGCTGCCGTCCACCGCCTCCAGCGTCTCGAGCAGGTCGAAGTCGCCGCCCTCGCCGGCCGGCTCGAGCTCCGAGAAATTCTGCACCGCGGCCTGGCGCACCTTCTGCCGCCTGAACCAGTCCATCGTCGCATTGGACAGGATGCGCGCGAAGATCAGCGGCAATTCGGCCGGGGGACGGTCGGCATACTTCTCGGCAAGGCGGATCATCGCGTCCTGCACGATGTCGAGGGCGGCGTCTTCGTCGCGCACCGCATAGGCCGTGCGCTTGAAAGCCCGTTTTTCGGCGCTCTCGAGGAAGTCGGACAGTTCTTTGTCGTTGGCCAAGGCTTGCGGGTGCTGTGGCGCCCAATGCAGACCCAGCGGATTATCACATCGTGCGATGGGGCGGCTGCGGCGCGCAATGCCGGTGGCATAATGCCGCTTCGCACAATGAGCTCCACCGCCGGGAGCCCGATGGCCCGACCCGGGCATCGGAGATCCGGCCCGCAGCTGTCCGATTCCGCCTCACGAGGGCGCGAGGAGGGACGCCAATGGTTTTTCATCACGAAATTCACAAAGGGTCTGACATGGACATTTCCCCCGCGGAAGTCAAACGCGCCGCCTCGGCGCAACCTCCCTCGAACACACCGCAAGAGCTGAACGGCTCGGATATCCTGGTCCGCTGCCTGCAGGCCGAACAGGTCAAGTACCTGTGGGGCTATCCCGGCGGCGCGGTGCTGTACATCTACGACGCGCTGTACAAGCAGGAGTCGATCCAGCACATCCTGGTGCGCCACGAGCAGGCCGCGGTGCATGCCGCCGACGGTTATGCGCGCGCCACCGGCGAGGTCGGCGTCGCGCTGGTCACCTCCGGCCCGGGCGTGACCAATGCCGTCACCGGCATCGCCACCGCGTACATGGATTCGATCCCGATGGTGGTCATCACCGGGCAGGTGCCGACGCCGGCGATCGGCCTGGACGCGTTCCAGGAGTGCGACACCGTCGGCATCACGCGGCCGGTCGTCAAGCACAACTTCCTCGTCAAGGACGTGCGCGAGCTGGCGGCGACGATGAAGAAGGCCTTCCACCTGGCGCGCACCGGCCGTCCCGGGCCGGTGGTGGTGGACATCCCGAAGGACGTGTCGCTGAAGACTGCGGCCTTCCACTATCCCGAGCGCATCGAGATGCGCTCGTACAACCCGGTGAAGAAGGGCCACGGCGGCCAGATCCGCAAGGCGGTGCAACTGCTGCTGGCGGCCAAGAGGCCGTACATCTACACCGGCGGCGGCGTGATCCTGGGCAATGCCTCGGCTGAACTGCGCCAGCTGGTCGATCTGCTCGGCTTCCCCTGCACCAACACGCTGATGGGCCTGGGCGCGATCCCGGCCGGCGACCCGCGCTTCCTCGGCATGCTCGGCATGCACGGCACCTTCGAGGCCAACATGACGATGCAGCACTGCGACGTGCTGCTGGCCGTCGGCGCGCGCTTCGACGACCGCGTGATCGGCAACCCGAAGCACTTCGCCTCGGTCGAGCGCAAGATCATCCATGTGGACATCGACCCGTCGTCGATCTCCAAGCGCGTGCGCGTCGACATCCCGATCGTCGGCGACGTCAAGGACGTGCTGCAGGAGCTGATCGCGCAGATCCGCGAAGCGAAGTCCAGGCCCGACGCTGCGGCGCTGTCCGCCTGGTGGCAGCAGATCGGCGAATGGCGCCAGCGCGACTGCCTGGCCTTCAAGCCCAGCAGCGAAGTCATCAAGCCGCAGTTCGTGGTGAAGAAGCTGTGGGAACTGACGCGCGGCCGCGACACCTATGTCACCTCCGACGTCGGTCAGCACCAGATGTGGGCGGCGCAGTACTACGGCTTCGACGAGCCGCGGCGCTGGATCAATTCCGGCGGGCTGGGCACGATGGGCGTCGGTCTTCCGTACGCGATGGGCATCAAGCTGGCCAAGCCGGACGCAGACGTGTTCTGCATCACCGGCGAGGGCTCGATCCAGATGTGCCTGCAGGAGCTGTCGACCTGCAGGCAGTACGACACGCCGGTGAAGATCGTCTCGCTGAACAACCGCTACCTCGGCATGGTGCGCCAGTGGCAGGAACTGGACTACGGCGGGCGCTATTCGCACAGCTACATGGATGCGTTGCCCGACTTCGTCAAGCTGGCCGAGGCCTACGGCCATGTCGGCCTGCTGGTCGACAAGCCCGGCGACGTCGAGCCGGCGCTGCGCGAGGCGATCCGCATGAAGGATCGCACCGTGTTCCTCGACATCCGCACCGACCCGACCGAGAACGTCTGGCCGATGGTGCAGGCAGGCAAGGGCATCTCCGAGATGCTGCTGGGCTCGGAGGATCTGTAGCGGGTGCCAAGCCGCACGCTCGCGCGCATCGGCGTTACCGCGCCGGGCCCGCGCGGGCGGCGGCCAGCCTCGCCGCAGCTTCGGCCGAAGAACGACTCCCTCCACTCGCAACGCGTGGCCAAGCGCCGGCGGCCCACAGGCTGCCGCACGTGAAGAGCGCGCAGGACGAACAACATGAAACACATCATTGCCGTGCTGCTGGAAAACGAACCCGGCGCACTCTCCCGCGTCGTGGCGCTGTTCTCGGCGCGCGGCTACAACATCGAGAGCCTGACCGTCGCGCCGACCGAGGATGCGTCGCTGTCGCGCATGACCATCGTCACCACCGGCTCCGACGAGGTCATCGAGCAGATCACCAAGCACCTGAACCGGCTGATCGAGGTGGTCAAGGTCGTGGACCTGACCGAAGGCAGCTATACCGAACGCGAGTTGATGCTGATCAAGGTGCGCGCCGTCGGCAAGGAGCGCGACGAGATGAAGCGCATGGCCGACATCTTTCGCGGCCGCATCGTCGACGTCACCGAGAAGAGCTACACGCTCGAGCTGACCGGCGACTCGGGCAAGCTCGACGCCTTCCTCGAAGCGATCGACCGCGCCTCGATCCTCGAGACGGTGCGCACCGGCGCCAGCGGCATCGGCCGCGGCGAGAGGATCCTGCGGGTCTAGGACGAACCATTTTTCACACGGAGAGCAACATGAAGGTCTACTACGACAAGGACGCCGACCTGAGCCTGATCAAGGGCAAGAAGGTCACGATCGTGGGCTACGGCTCGCAGGGCCATGCGCATGCGCAGAACCTGAGCGACAGCGGCGTCAAGGTCACGGTGGGGTTGCGCCGCGGTGGCGCGTCCTGGTCCAAGGTCGAGAAGGCGGGGCTGCAGGTGGCCGAGGTCGGCGAGGCCGTCAAGGGCGCCGACGTGGTCATGATGCTGCTGCCCGACGAGCAGATCGCCGCGGTCTACAGCAAGGATGTCGAGCCGAACATCCGCGAAGGCGCGTCGCTGGCTTTCGCGCACGGCTTCAACGTGCATTACGGCCAAGTGGTGCCGCGCGCCGACCTCGACGTCTGGATGGTCGCGCCGAAGGCACCGGGCCACACGGTGCGCAATACCTACACGCAGGGCGGCGGCGTGCCGCACCTGATCGCCGTGCATGCCGACAAGAGCGGCAAGGCGCGCGACCTGGCGCTGAGCTATGCCACGGCCAACGGCGGCGGCAAGGCCGGCGTCATCGAGACCAACTTCCGCGAAGAGACCGAGACCGATTTGTTCGGCGAGCAGGCGGTGCTGTGCGGCGGCACGGTGGAGCTGATCAAGGCCGGCTACGAGACGCTGGTCGAGGCCGGCTACGCGCCCGAGATGGCCTACTTCGAATGCCTGCACGAGCTGAAGCTGATCGTCGACCTGATCTACGAAGGCGGCATCGCCAACATGAACTACTCGATCAGCAACAACGCCGAATACGGCGAGTACGTGTCGGGCCCGAAGGTCATCACGCCCGAGACCAAGGCCGCGATGAAGAAGATGCTGGCCGAGATCCAGAGCGGCGAATACGCCAAGAGCTTCATCCTCGAGAACCGCGCCGGCGCGCCGACGCTGCTCAGCCGCCGCCGCCTGACGGCCGAGCATTCGATCGAGGTGGTCGGCGAGAAGCTGCGCGCGATGATGCCGTGGATCAAGGCCAACAAGCTGGTCGACAAGAGCCGCAACTGAAGGCTTGCCGCCGCAGCCGATGAAAGACGAGCCCGCCTCGACGCTGGAATCGACGGTCGAGGGCGAAATGCCCTTGCGGCCCCGCCGCAAGGGCATCTACGTGCTGCCCAACATGATCACGCTGGCGGCGCTGTTCGGCGGCTTCTACGCCATCGTGATGGCGATGAACGGCCGCTTCGAGAACGCGGTGCTCGGCGTGTTCGGCGCGATGGTGCTCGACAGCCTGGACGGCCGCGTCGCGCGCATGACGCACACGCAAAGTGCCTTCGGCGAGCAGATGGACAGCCTGTCGGACATGGTCAGCTTCGGCGCCGCGCCGGCGCTGATCGTCTACGAATGGGCGCTCAAGGGCATGGGCAAGATCGGCTGGGTGGCGGCTTTCGTGTACTGCGCGTCGGCCGCACTGCGCCTGGCGCGCTTCAACACCAACATCGGCGTGATCGACAAGCGCTGGTTCCAGGGCCTGCCCAGCCCGGCCGCGGCGGCGCTGGTCACCGGCTTCATCTGGGTCATGGACGACGCCGGCTTCAAGAGCGTCGGGCGCATCGACTGGATCACCTGGGGGGCGATCGCCATGACGCTGTACGCCGGGCTGACGATGGTGACGAACGTGCCGTTCTACAGCTTCAAGGACATCGGCCAGCGCCGCTCGGTGCCCTTCATCGTGCTGGTGCTGGTGGCGCTGGGCATCGCCGCGGTCAACCTGCATCCGCCGCTGGTGCTGTTCGGCGCGTTCTGCCTGTACGGCATCTCGGGCTACGCGGTCTATGTCTGGCGCAAGACCAAGGGCAAGCCGGTCAGCGTGATCGCGATCTCCACCGACGAACCCGACGAGCGCGGGCTTCACTGAGCGAAAGCTCGTGTTATATTGCGCGCACGATGTTCAGCCGCCCCGCCATTTCGCTACTGCTCCTAGGAGTGCTTCGGGCGCGCTGATCAGCCACACCTGTACTTTCCTGGATCAACGGCCCGTCAGCTCGCGCAACGGGCCGTTTGCTTTTTCTCCGCAGTTGCGTGGCACCCCACAAACCACGAGGTTCGACCATGACGATGCTCTCCCGCCCCGAACAGAAGTACCGTGCCTTCGCGCCGGTGCGCCTGGCTGACCGGACCTGGCCCGATGCGGTGCTGGGCCGCCCGCCTGTGTGGTGCAGCGTCGACCTGCGCGACGGCAACCAGGCGCTGATCGAGCCGATGGACCCGGCACGCAAGCTGCGCATGTTCCAGATGCTGGTGCGCATCGGCTTCAAGGAAATCGAGGTCGGCTTCCCGTCGGCCTCGCAGGCGGACTTCGATTTCGTGCGCCTGCTGATCGAGCAGAAGCTGATTCCCGAGGACGTGACGATCCAGGTGCTGACGCAGGCGCGCGAGGAGCTGATCCACCGCACTTTCGAAGCGCTGGCCGACGCGCCGCGCGCGATCGTGCACCTGTACAACGCCGTCGCGCCGGTGATGCGCCGCGTGGTGCTGGGTCTGGACGAGGACGGCATCGTCGATCTCGCGGTGTGCCATGCGCGGCTGATCCGGCAACTGGCTGACCAGCAGCCCGGCACGCGCTGGACCTTCGAGTATTCGCCGGAGATGTTCTCGGGCACCGAGCTGGCGTTCAGCAAGCGCGTGGTCGATGCGGTCACCGGCGTGTGGCAGCCGACGCCCGAGGCCAGGTGCATCATCAACCTGCCGTCGACGGTGGAGCACAGCACGCCCAACATCTTCGCCGACATGGTCGAGTGGATGCACCGCCACCTGGCGCGGCGCGATGCGATCGTGCTGTCGGTGCATCCGCACAACGACCGCGGCACCGGCACGGCGGCCGGCGAGTTCGCGCTGATGGCCGGCGCCGACCGCATCGAAGGCTGCCTGTTCGGCAACGGCGAGCGCACCGGCAACGTGGACGTCGTCAACATCGCGCTGAACCTGTACACGCAGGGCGTGGCGCCGGGGCTGGACTTCTCGAACATCGACGAGATCCGCCGCTGCGCCGAGCACTGCAACCAGCTGCCGGTGCATCCGCGCCACCCTTACGTCGGCGAGCTGGTCTACACCTCGTTCTCCGGCTCGCACCAGGACGCGATCAAGAAGGCGTTTGCCGCGCGCCGCGAAGGCGACATCTGGGACATGCCCTACCTGCCGATCGACCCGAAGGACCTGGGCCGCAGCTACGAGGCGGTGATCCGCGTCAACAGCCAGTCGGGCAAGGGCGGCATCTCCTACCTGCTGGAAGCCGAGTACGGCGTCGACGCGCCGCGCCGGCTGCAGATCGAGTTCAGCCAGGTGGTGCAGGCGGTGATGGACGTGCAGGGCCGCGAGATGAGCGCGGCCGACCTGTGGCAGGTGTTCGAGCGCGAATACCGGCTCGACGGCCGGCTGCTGGAGCACTACCGTCTGGACGAGGACGGCGGCGGCCGCGTGCGCCTGAGCGCGAGCCTGCGCATCGACGGCGAGCCGATCGAGCTGCGCGGCCAGGGCAACGGCCCGGTCGATGCCTTCGCGGCCGCGCTGCAGTCGGCCTTCGGCGGCGAGCTGCAGGTGCTGGACTACCACGAGCATGCGATCGGCAGCGGCGCCAAGGCGCGCGCCGCCGCCTACATCGAGATGCGCGTCGGCAGCCGCAGCCTGTACGGCGTGGGCATCGATGCCGACATCGTGGCCGCGTCCTTCAAGGCGCTGCTGTCCGGCATGGCGCGCGCACAGGCGCTGCGCGCGGTGGCGGCCGCGATCCCGATGGCCGACTGAAAAGGAGACAACGAGCATGAGCGGCAAGCTGATCATCTTCGACACCACGCTGCGCGATGGCGAGCAGTCGCCCGGCGCATCGATGACCCGGGACGAGAAGCTGCGCATCGCGCGCCAGCTCGAGCGGCTGCGCGTCGACGTCATCGAGGCCGGCTTCGCCGCGTCCAGCAACGGCGACTTCGAATGCGTGCGCACGATCGCCGCGCACATCAAGGACTCGACGGTGTGCTCGCTGGCGCGCGCCAACGACCGCGACATCGCGCGCGCGGCCGAGGCCTTGCGGCCGGCTGCCAACGGCCGCATCCACACCTTCATCGCCACCAGCGAACTGCACATGCAGAAGAAGCTGCGCATGACGCGCGACGAGGTGTACGAGCAGGCGAAGCTGTCGGTGCGCTTCGCGCGCAAGCTGTGCGCCGACGTCGAGTTCTCGCCCGAGGACGGCTACCGCTCCGACCCGGATTTCCTGTGCCGCGTGCTGGAGACGGTGATCGCCGAAGGCGCGGCCACGATCAACATTCCGGACACGGTCGGCTACGCGATTCCCGAGCTGTACGGCGAATTCATCCGCAAGCTGCGCGAGCGCATTCCCAATTCGGACAAGGCGGTGTGGTCGGTGCACTGCCACAACGACCTCGGCATGGCGGTGGCCAACTCGCTGGCCGGGGTGATGATCGGCGGCGCGCGCCAGGTCGAATGCACGATCAACGGCCTGGGCGAACGCGCCGGAAACTGCTCGCTCGAAGAGGTGGTCATGGCCGTGAAGACGCGGCGCGACTACTTCGGCCTGGAGCTGCGCGTGGACGCATCGCAGATCGTGCCGGCCTCGCGTTTGGTCGCGCAGACCACCGGTTTCGTCGTGCAGCCGAACAAGGCAGTGGTCGGCGCGAACGCCTTCGCGCATGCCTCGGGCATCCACCAGGACGGCGTGCTGAAGGCGCGCGACACCTACGAGATCATGCGCGCCGAGGACGTGGGCTGGACGGCGAACAAGATCGTGCTCGGCAAGCTGTCGGGCCGCAATGCCTTCAAGCAGCGGCTGCAGGAGCTGGGCATCGAAAGCGAATCCGAAGCCGACATCAACGCCGCCTTCGCGCGCTTCAAGGACTTGGCCGACCGCAAGAGCGAGATCTTCGACGAGGACATCATCGCGCTGATGGGCGACGAGAGCGTGACCAGCGAGCAGGAGCATTTCCGGCTGCTGTCGCTGGCGCAGCATTCGGAGATGGGCGAGCGGCCGCATGCGCGCGTTGCCTTCGCCGTCGGCGCCGAGGAACTGCACGCCGAATGCGACGGCAACGGGCCGGTCGACGCCAGCCTGAAGGCCATCGAATCGAAGGTGCAAAGCGGTGCCGAGCTGCTGCTGTATTCGGTCAACGCCATCACCTCGGGCAGCACCGAATCGCAGGGCGAAGTGACGGTTCGGCTGCAGCTCGGCGGCAGGGTGGTCAATGGCGTCGGCGCCGATCCGGACATCATCGTCGCCTCGGCCAAGGCCTATCTGGCGGCGCTGAACAAGTTGCGCAGCAAGGGCGAAAGAGTCGCCGCCCAGGGCTGAAGCGTCGCCGCCCAGGGCTAAAGCGCGCTGCCGATCCGTCGATCAACGTTGCAGTGGGAGTGCCGTGGCCGCGGCGTTTGTTGCGAAGAGGCAACTGTGTTGCAGGCGGCCCAGATGTGACTTGAGGAACGATTAGCAAGTTTTTGATCTTGCTAGTTATTTTTCTTTCTCTTATAACCTGGGCTGGCGAACGAGGAGAGTGCACGTGCAGCGTTGGTTCGGTCTGGGTTGGCTGGGGCATGCACTGATGACGGGTGGCTTGCTGCTGGCCTTGACGGCGGCGCCGCTGGCGCATTCGGCCAAGCCGGCGGCGCGCAGTGCCAAGGCGGCATCGAAGGTCACCGCCAAGGCGGCGCCGGTGCCGCGCGAGCGCAAGGCCACCGCCAAAGCGCGCCGCACGAGCGCGGTGCAGGCCGCACCGCCGCGGCCGTCGGTCGGCCAGTTGACCGGGCTGCACGCCACCGACGATCCGCTCGACCTGAAATCCAGCGTCGCGCTGGTCATCGACCAGGACACGCAGCAGGTGCTGTTCAGCAAGAACCCGCAGGCGGTGCTGCCGATCGCCTCGATCACCAAGCTGATGACGGCCTTGGTCGTCACCGAGACCGGGCTGCCGCTGGACGAGACGCTGAGCATCTCGCAGGACGACGTCGATACCGAAAAAGGCAGCCGCTCGCGCCTGACGGTGGGCACGCAGCTGTCGCGCGGCGAGATGCTGCTGCTGGCGCTGATGTCTTCGGAGAACCGGGCCGCGCATGCGCTGGGCCGCCACTACCCGGGCGGGCTCGATGCCTTCGTCGCCGCGATGAACGCCAAGGCGCAGCTGCTGGGCATGCACGACACGCGTTATGTCGAGCCGACCGGGCTGTCGAGCCAGAACCGCTCCAGCGCGGTGGATCTGGCCAAGCTGGTCGACGCCGCCTATGCGCACAAGCTCATCCGCGATCTGTCGACCTCGCGCGAGGCCCAGGTCGGCGTCGGCAATCGCCAGCTGCAGTTCCGCAGCACCAATGGGCTGGTGCGCAGCCCCGAATGGGACATCGGCCTGCAGAAGACCGGCTACATCTCCGAAGCCGGCCGTTGCCTGGTGATGCAGGCGCATCTCGCCGGGCGCAAGCTGATCATGGTGCTGCTCGATTCGGCGGGGCGCTATTCGCGTATCGGCGATGCCGAGCGCATCCGCAAGTGGCTGGACCAGGCGGTGCTGCCTGCGGCGCCCGGCACCCAAGCACGTTTCTGACGGCCGCAGCAGCGGCTTCAGCCGCGATGGCCGAGCGCTGAAGAAATCTGCGCGGCGGTGGCCTTGACGCGCTCGAGCCAGCCTTCTTCGAGGCGGTCGGCCGGCGCGGAGATCGACAGGCCGGCCACCAGCCTGTTCTGGTCGTCGTAGATGCCCGCGGCCATGCAGCGCACGCCCAGCTCCAGTTCCTCGTCGTCGCGCGCGCTGCCTAATCTGCGCACGTTGGCCAACTCGCGCTCCAGCGCCGGCAGCGAGGTGATGCTGTTGCGCGTCTGCCCGGCCAAGCCGGTACGGGTGGCATAGGCGCGCACTCTCTGCGGCTCGTCCAGCGCGAGGAACAGTTTGCCGACCGAGGTCAGGTGCAGCGGGCCGCGTCCGCCGATGGCGCGCACCACCTGCATGCCCGAGTGCTCGCTGTAGGCGCGCTCGATGTAGACGATCTCGTCGCCCTGGCGCATCGACAG
>OEIU01000377.1_pt1 | contig 43251 bp, 40 predicted proteins | sample 1539221 | NCBI WGS metagenome assembly OEIU01 (sample SAMN03792071, study PRJEB22550) | activated sludge metagenome | feature: wastewater treatment plant; material: activated sludge; isolation source: Wastewater treatment plant of a petroleum refinery complex | place: Argentina: Zarate | collected... | reverse complement strand
GTCGAAACAGATGAACGGAATTTTTTGATTGCCCGGCGCGATGTTGCAATCGCTGGCTGCTTTCATGGCGGCGATGTCGGGCGACAACTCGGCGCGCACCATGCCCGGCACAAACACCGTAGCCGCGCCGGTAATGAAGCCTTGCGCGAGAAAGTCCCGGCGCGTCACCGGCTTGCGGTGCGATTCATGCCGGATCGGCTCACCGACTTCCAGCGCGCGCTTACGACGGCTCTTGATGATGAACATACGCCTTGCCCTTATTGAACCAACATGGCGGCACTGCCAAGCGCCGCACCGCAAACTGCCTTGGTCACTGCCAGACTGCGCGCACCGCTGCAATTCGTCGGACACAACTGCCCCACCAGCGATCTGAGTTCGTCGGTGGTTTCGGGCGACGGCTGCGTCTGCGCCGCGCCGATGGCCTTCGCCACGATCGGAGCGATGATGGTGTCCCGAGCCGCTGGCAACTGCAGTCCACTGAGGTTGCTTCCAAAGAAGTCCTGGCGCGCGTTCGCGTCATCGACCAGCGCGCTGCAGTACACCAGCGCAAGCTGGGCGATCGATGTCTGATGCGACGACAGGAACGCTTCGATGGATGGCGTCGCCGGCAGCGAGGCACGCACGTTGTCGAACGTCGTTCTCACGGATGCGGTATTCGGACTCACCCCCGTGACCGACGCCATCGTCGCGTTGATCTGATCGAAGGTGCGCACGCCGATATCCGCGGGCCGCGACGTGAGCGGCACCGGGCGCAGCACGGCAGCCGCGAATTGCGAGCACACGTTGGTGCGGCTACCTAGCCGATCGAAGCACAGGAAAAATTCATCGGAGGCCGGTCCCTGCTCGACCGGAATGATGGTGCCGACGCTCGACAGCGCCTGGCCGGTTTCCGCCGAGTAGTTCGTATCGCTGATCGCGACATCAAGCAGGCGATACGCCTGCCCCACGATCGGTTCCGCGCCGTTCAGGCCGATGCGCATGCCCTGCAGCGCGATGCTGCCCGGTCTCGCCGCGGGGTCGAGGCTGATGAATTTCGGATTGGTGAACAGATAGCCTGACGAATCGTACTGCGTCACTTCAAACATGACGTACGACTGCGGCATGTCGATCAGATGCCCGACACCGAACAGCAGGAAGAACTTCTGACCGACGCCTGCCTCGAAGTTCTGCCGGATCTGCGCCAGAGTGAGCGCGCGCTTGTGAACGGCCGCCAGCCGGATCACGCCCGTCCATTGATGATCCGGATCGGAGCTGACCTCATTGCCGAGCGCGAAGGCGAAACTGTTGTCCCATTCGCCGAGCGTGCCACCACCAGCCGAATCCAGATCGCCGGTGAATTCGCCGTTGACGTAGATCCGCCGGCCATTCACCGGATCGAACGTCATGACGACATGCTGCAAGGAAGATTGCAGCCGCTCATCGTCCGGGTCTGTCGTCAGCAACGGTCCTCCGTTGTTGTTGGTCGCGGTGCTGCGATTGAAGAACTCGTAGTTGTACATCGTCTGACCCATCGTGAAATTGCGGGTCGTATTGCTGCCGGAATAGCTGACGATGCGGGCTTCTTCCTGCGTGACATTGCCTGGCGCAACCCAGGCTTCGATGGAGTACTCGCCGGTCGCGCCGATCATCTCCTGGAACTTGCGGCTCGCCGTCGTCGAAGCCTGCGCCTTGGAGCCGCCGTTCATGACAGCCTTGATATTGATGCCCCATCCTCCGACCCAACTGACGTCGCCGGAGAATTGCAGATCCGCCGCAGGACTGACGCCGCTGGTGTCATAGGCCGTCGCGCCGCTGCCCGTCTGGAATTCATACAGGGCAATCAGGTTGTTCTCGTAGCGATTGCCGCCGCTCGCGACCGTGCCGTCAAACAGCGTGAGCGCCTTGCTCACCACCAGTGCCGGATCGATCCGGGTGACTGGAATCGCGGCCGCCATCGCGGTGATCGCGTTCTGTACCGCCTGCGCATCGTTGGCGCAGCTCGCCGACCAGCAGTTGTGCGACTCGTTGCGCAGGCGCACGACGAAACGCGAGGCGGCCGGGTTGTCCAGATTGATCTTCGGCATCGCCGCGAGATACGCCTCGGCCTGGTTGTCGGAGGCGAAGTACGGCGACTGCGCCGTCGGCGAATTCGAGCGATGGCATCCCGCGCATTCACCCGTGGTGCGCAGCAAAGTCCACAGCGCGGTGAATTCGCCTGGCGCGGTAGTGGGAAAGCGCCGCGTCTCGCCGGGATCCTTGGGCGTCGGCGGCAACAGTTGGATCTGGCGACCCGCGGCATCGCTCGCACCAACCCACGCCGTGATCCAGCGCGTCAGAATGCTGGCACATGCGCCCGCATCCGGCAGCCAGCAGTTATGACCACCACCGACCTTGAGCACGAGCGATGACTGCGACGGCGTCGTTCGATTGACGAGCCCCTCCATCTGCTGATACGCCGCATTGACATCATCGGAGCGCGCAAATGTCGGGGTCTGTTGCGCGGCATGACAGGAGCCGCAGCGGTTCGTGGCGCGAACGTTCTCCCAGAATTCGACACGAAATGCCTGAATATCGGCATTGGTCGGCTGCGGGCCACTGTAGCTGCTCGGCGCCGCCGTGCCTCCCGTGGGAGAGTTCTCCACGGTATCGGCACCGCCGCTACAACCGACGATGAACGCTGCAGACAGCGTGGCCAGCGTGATTCGAAGCACACGAAAGCTCATGACGCGCATCATCGCTCGCTCCTCATTCCCCGGCACAGTGCGCCGCCACCTGGGCGAACACGCGTCTCAGGTTGCCACCGTTTTCGTTCCTGAAGCTCGTCGCAATCGAGACGACATTGTCGTGATCATCAGCATTGCTCGGCGACCGGAAACAGATCGTGCGAAAAACCTTCTCGACCTGGCATTGCGCAAATGCCTCACTGTGCGCCAACTCTTCACCAAGCGATTTGGCGCCGGCACCGCTCCCAGGAAGGGACGGCGACCATCCAAGCAGTGTGTTCGGCCCCGGCAGGCGCCAGCGATTCTCCCAGCTGTCGTTCGTCGTCACGTAACCCGGCTTGAAGTTGTCCGAATTGATCAGGTACTTCGGCTGCACGACGTTGGGCGTGTAGACCAGACGACCTTGGTTCTCGTCGAAGTCGTAGTACGCAAAGGCCTGCGCAAGCGGGTCCATGCCGTTGTGGCAGCCGATGCAGTTGTTCAGATACACGCTGCTGTCGCCGCCGGGGCTGCGAGCGATGTCCTGACGGATGCGATCGGGAGGCCGCGTCACGTCGTGGACCTGTTCGAGATCGCGACACAGATGATTGAGCAGCGTGAAGCGGAACATCGCGCGGTTGGTGCCGTCGATGAAAAATGCTTCCGCGGCGGCACGCGAGGTGATGATGCCTGCCGTCGCACTCGGCGGCAGCGTGCCGTTCAACGATGATTGCGTTCGCTCCTGCAGAACCGTACTCAGCCGCAAATCAGCGTTCGATCTCTCGAGTGCCTCGTAGTGAGCATTGCTCGACAACGAGTATGCGGGCGTCACGCCGGCACCGACATACACGATGTCGTCAGACAGCACACCACGAAAATCCTTGTTGTCTCGAACCATGCCGATCACGGTCGCCGTGTAGTCGTTGAGCGGCGCGAACGCGGTTTGATCACGGTTGGTCCACGGTGTCGCAAAGTTCTTGAGAACGACGCGATAGAAGCCGCTTGAGGTCGCATTGGCAGGATCGATGATGCCGAATGCCACGGCTTCGCGGCTGCTGCCACCGTCCAGCTGTGCGGTGAGCGATTCGAGTTGATCGGGCGTGGGCGCAGTGCCGGTCAAACGGTCGAACATGCGCTTCGCCTGTTCGCGCGTGCCGGCCTCGGCGACACTTCCACCGACGAGCGCGACCACCGCACACGCAGTTGCCATGACACATGCTACGGACCGTCTGCGCAGCGCACGCTGCCGCGAATCCCAGATACGTGTCGTGTTGCTCATGCCAGACCCATGAAATTGTTGAGTGAGCGGGAAATGCCAGGTCGCGGTTTCGGCTTCGCTGCCGCAGTTTTACCCCAGCGCGGTCGGCCATCCTCCGACAATCGCGGGCGGACTATAGCCATCAGGAAATCAGCCAGTAACTGTCTCAATCGCAAGACGTCGGGCTTCAGAGACAGTACCGACTACTTCGCGCGCGCATGTAGTCTCGTCGCCGCATTCCGGATGCATTCAACGTGTGCGATGCGAGTTCGAATGTGATCATGGTCACGCAATTCGCGCTTGCAACGCACGCATACCTCCGATTCAGGGTCCACCGCGATCACATCTGTGACTCGCTTAACGGTTGACGCAATATGTCGAGTCGAAGATAGGCGTGCAGTGAGGAACGCTCGCAGTACGCGCGAAGCTCCGGTGCCCGTGCAGGATTCAAGACCAACAAACGTTACGTAGCATCGATCGATGCACACTGATCCGGAGTACGCTCAATGAGCTTTCAGGCGCAGGCCGGGACTGCGATCTTCAGCGCCAAGATGCGACGCGTGATTGCGTTCATGCTCGCGTGCAGCGCGATCACGACGCTCGGCGCATGCAGCGGCGATGGCACCGGCGGCACCGACGTGACGATCGGCAGCGGGCAAAGCGGGGATGCAGCCACGGTCGACTTCCCCATCTTCTATGTGAAACGACCCGTCCCCGCATCCGATGCCGCCGTGGTCACGGACGCGCGGGAACTGCGCCGCTTCGAACCGGGCGCAGACCTGTACATGAGAGCGAGCGCTTCACCCTCTTCTGCCGAGATCAATCTCACCTCGTCGGTCACCGGCGATGGCCGGGCGGACCTCCGCGACGTGGAAGTGAGCTTCGACGGCAAGCGGGTCGTGTTCTCGATGCGGGTCGCCGAAGACGGCATGGACCTCGACGATGTCGATCCGGAAGAACTGCTGCCGAGCTGGAATATCTGGGAATACGACGTAGAAACCAGCACGCTGCGCCGCGTGATTGCATCGGACAACGTCGAAAACGACGGCCACGACATCATGCCGCACTACCTGCCCGGCATCGACTATCGGATCGTGTTCTCGTCGACCCGTCAGCGCGAAGCCAAGGCGGTCCTGCTCGATGAGAACAAGCCACAGTACCCCGCTCAAGTCGAAGGTACGACTGACAATCGACCCGCATTCAATCTTCACGTCATGAATGAAGACGGCAGCGGCATTCGCCAGTTGTCGTTCAATCAGAGCCACGATCTCGATCCCGCTGTGCTGGCGAATGGACAGATCGTCTTCACGCGCTGGGAACAGGCCATCGCCGGCAGCCAGATGGATCTCTATAGGATCAATCCGGACGGCACGGGCCTGGAATTGCTGTACGGCGCACACAGCCATGCAACCGGCTCGCCGAACCCGATCACCGGCGGTACGACGAGCATTCAGTTCTTACATCCACGCCCGATGCAGGACGGACGCACGCTCGTGCTGGTGCGCCCGTTCGATGGCACGGCCGAAGGTGGCGATCTCGTCCTGATCGACACCAGTAATTTCGTCGATTGCAACGACACGGTGCCGAGTACGTCGATCACGCCGGCGTCGCCGCAGTCGTGCAACGCGCAGTCACGCGCGCTGCCCACCGATGTGCGCACCGTCCCAGGCCCTTCGCCCGGTGGACGCTTCCGCTCCGCATCGCCGCTGTTCGACGGCTCCAACCGATTGCTGGTGAGTTGGTCGCAGTGTCGCCTCATCGAAGATGGCCGGGTGGTGCCGTGTACGTCCGAGCGCCTGAACCGCTACAGCCCCAATGATCCGACACTGGTCGAGGCGCCGCCGCTGTACGGCATCTACATCTATGACGTGCGCAATAATACCCAACGGCCCATCGTCACCCCCGAGGAAGGCTTCATCTACACCGAAGTCGTCGCCGCGGCAGCACGCAATACGCAGCCGCAGGTACTTCTCGACCGCATCGCCGGCGTGGACTATCCCCAGGCACTGCGCGACGAAGCTGTCGGCGTGCTGCACATCCGCAGCGTGTACGATCTCGACGGGATTGATCGTGCGCCCGGCGGCATCGTCGCTGCACGCAACCCTGCGGCGCCACGTATCCCGCGCTTCCTGCGACTGGAAAAGGTCGTCTCGCAACCCGACGAGGATGTTCGCGAGATCGCGAATACGGCATTCGGACGCGGCGGCCGCCGCTTCGGCATGCGCGACATCCTCGGCTATGCGCCGGTCGAGCCCGATGGCTCGGTGCTGGTCAAGCTGCCGGCAAACGTTCCATTCGTCATCAGCGTGCTCGACGGCAATGGCCGGCGAGTAGCGGGCGAGCTGGGTCAGCTGCATTCGAACTGGCTGCAAGTGCAGATTGGCGAAACGTTGCAGTGCAACGGCTGCCATTCGACGACGGTAAATGCGACGAACCCCGCACGCGCGCACGGGCGAGGCGCATTGACCGCCGCAGTCAACACGGGTGCTGCGACGACCAACATCTATCCGAATACGAACCCGGCACTCTTACCGCTCGTCGGGGAAACGATGGCCCAGACACGCGGCCGCATCATGTGCGATGGCGCCTGCGAGCCCACGCTCAATCTGATCCTGAACGATGTCTGGCTGCCGACGCTGCCCGCGAATCGGATCGAGGCATGCTATGCAAGCGGAGCCACCGACGTAGCCATCGATCCGGCGCGGCCACCGGGCGTGGACCCGAGTGACATCACGCGTCGTCACGTCTGCGGCAGCAGCCCGGACCCGACCACCCTGCGAACCACACTACCCACCAGCCTGGAGTGTGTCCGAAATTGGAATGGCAAGTGCCGCAGCACGATTCACTATCCGACACACATTCATCCACTGTGGAGCGTCGATCGGCGCGTACTCGATCCGAACCTGGATCCGTCGGATCCAGATGCCGTGATGGCCGATAACACGTGCACGTCCTGCCACTCGACGGTCGATGCTGCGAATGCGGCCCGCATTCCTGCTGGAGATCTCAATCTGACAGACGGGCTGTCCGAGATCGAGCCCGATCATCTCAACGCGTATCGACAGCTGCTGTTCGCTCACAGAGCCCAACGGTTGAATGCGATGGGACAGCCTGAGGACATCTGCATCCAGGAAGTGGTCAACGACGACGGCACCGTCGTCTGCGTCGCGTTCCAGCAGGCACCCATCACCATGAGCTTCAATGGTGCGAACGCATCGCGATTCTTCCAGAAGTTTGACGCCAATAATCCCAACGGTAATCATGCCGGCCGGCTCAACCCCGCGGAACTGAAGCTGATTTCCGAATGGCTCGACATCGGCGCCCAGTACTACAACGATCCGTTTGCGGCACCGGAGGATTGATGCCCCGCCTGTTGCGCCTGCTCATTCTTCCGGTCCTGTTCCTTGCAGCGCTCGCGCAGGCAGACGAGAACCTTCCGAAGATCCTGATCGCCGATCCGTACATCGAACTGCATACGGGTCCGGGACGCGGCTATCCCGTGTTCCACGTGGCCGAGCGCGGCCAGGAAGTCGAGATCGTCAAGCGCCGCACCGACTGGTTCATGGTCCGCACCAGCCGCGGCGTCGAAGGCTGGGCGCCGCGCGAGCAGATGCTCGCGACGCTCGAACCCACGGGTGAGCCGCTCGATCTGGATGAACCCGCACGCGAGAACTACATGAGCCGCCGCTGGCAGGCGGGCGTGATGGCGGGCGACTTCAGCGGCGCGAGCCTTGTTTCGGCCTTCGGCGGCTATGCGTTCAGCGACAACCTGTCGATCGAACTCACGCTCAATCACATGCCCGGCGAATACTCGGCGGCCTACAGCGCGACGCTCGGCCTGATGCACGTATTCGTGCCCGAATGGCGTGCGTCTCCTTACTTCACGCTCGGCACGGGCGTCATTCATATCGAACCCAAGTCGACGCTGGTCGAAGCGGAAGACCGCACCGACCAGATCGGCTATGTCGGCGGCGGTGTGCAGTTCTACCTGACGCGGCGTTTCATGCTGCGCACCGAATACCGCAAGGACATCATTTTCACGAGCCGCGACGATAACGAGGAAGTGGACGAATGGAAGTACATCGGCTTCGCCTTCTTTTTCTGACGCTGCTGCTGGCGAGCGTTCTTCCGGGCTGCGCCTGGTTCGGTCGCGGCCGCGATGCTGCGCCCGAAGCCGTCGCCGCTGCCGAAGTGCCGACCGGCGAATCGCGCGAACAGCCCATCATCGATCCGCAGGTCGAGCGGCGCGAAATCAAGCGTCCGCAGATCGACACCGAGGATTTCGAGATCGGCGTCTACGGCGGCATCCTCAGCATCGAGGACTTCGAGAGCAATCCGGTGTACGGCGCACGCCTCGCCTATCACCTCACCGAAGATTTCTTCCTCGAAGCGACGATCGGCCAGTCGCGCGCCGGCAAGACCAGTTACGAAACGCTGTCGGGCGCCGCCGAACTGCTCACCGACTCCGAACGCGACTACACCTACTACGCACTGTCGGCAGGATGGAACGCTTTGCCAGGCGAAGTTTTCATCGGCAAGAATCGCGCATACAACACCGCGTTCTATCTGGTGGCAGGCATTGGCAGCACACGGTTTGCAGGCGACGACTTATTCACGGTCAGCGGCGGATTCGGTTACAGAATCCTGCCCAACGACTGGATGGCGGTGCACTTCGACGTGCGCGACTACGTGTACGACACCGACCTGCTGGGCGAGAAAAAGATCGTCAATAATCTGGAAGCGCATCTCGGTTTGTCGATCTTCTTCTGAGAGAGGATGAGCGCTGGGACTGTCTGACTGACGAGGTCTTGAATCCATGCGTTCTTCCAAGTTGACTACCTGCCTGCGCGCAACCGCGCTGGCCGCGACGCTGGCCGTGTCCTCTCTCGTCGGCGCGAGCTCGGCGCTGGCACCAGCGTTCACATTGCCGTCGCGAAGCGGCGACATCGTGTCGCTCGACAAGCTCAAGGGCCAGGTCGTGATGCTGAATTTCTGGGCGAGCTGGTGCGGTCCGTGCCGGCAGGAAATGCCGCTGCTCGACCAGATGCACAAGCGTTACAGTGCGCTCGGCTTCACCATGCTCGGCGTGAACGTCGAAGCGAATACGGCCGATGCGGAAAAGTGGCTGGCGCAGACGCCGGTGACGTTCCCGGTGCTGTTCGACAAGGAAAACAAGGTCAGCAAGCTCTACGACGTGAATGCGATGCCGAGCACCGTGTTCATCGATCGCAAGGGCAACGTGCGGTATCTGCATCGCGGCTACAAGCCGGGCGATGAGAGCGAATATCTCAACCAGATTCGCGCGCTGTTGAAGGAGTGAGAGAGATGGGCGACAGGCTACGGGCGACAGGCTACGGCCAGAACAAGATTCGGTCCGGCTTTCTGGCTGTCGCCCGTCGCCTGTGGCCTGTCGGTCTCGCAATCGCCCTCTCCGCCTGCGGCAACATCGAACCCTGGGTCAAACCCTACGAACGCCAGAACCTCGCCGACCCGATCATGTCGTTCGATCTGAATCCGGTTTCGACTTCCTACATGGATCACGTCTACGAAGCGCGCGAAGGCGCGCGCGGCGCCCTCGGCGGCGCCGGCGGCGGCTGCGGATGCAACTGATGCGCAGGCCTCACGCTTTTATTCTGTTGCTGCTCGCCGCGCTGGCCTTGCCGGCGTTCGCAGGCGTTCTTCCCGAAGACCGCGCCGACCTGCTCTATCACCGCTATGAAGGCGGCGGCGTCACCATTCACGGCCCGTCGCTGCTGGTGCGCAAGACCATGGCCGAGAAGTATTCGGTCAACGCCAACTACTACATGGACATGGTGACCAGCGCCTCGATCGACGTCGAAGTCAGCGGCGCGAGCGAATACAAGGAAGAGCGCAACCAGTACAGCTTCGGCTTCGACTACCTGCGCGGCAAGACGACGTACAGCCTCAGCTACACGAACAGCGACGAGAACGACTACCAGGCCAGCACGACCAGCTTCAACATCAGCCAGGACCTGTTCGGCGACCTGACCACGATCAGCATGGGATTCTCGAAGGGCGACGACACCGTCGGCCGCACCATCAGCGATCCCGACAACCCGGATCGCCGCATCGTCGATCCGAATTTCAAGGAGGACGTCGATCGCTGGAGCTATCGCGTCGGCGTGTCGCAGATCCTCACGCGCAACATGATCCTGGCGCTGGGACTGGAAGTGATCACGGACGAAGGCTACCTCAACAATCCGTATCGCTCGTTCCGCTACTACGATCCGGAAGACGACCTGCACTTCCGTCTCGCGACCGAAATCTATCCGCACACGCGCACCAGCAACGCGGCCTCGCTCAACGCGCGCTACTTCCTGCCGTGGCGGGCGGCCGCGTTCGGCGGCTATCGCTACTTCACGGATACCTGGGGCATCGACGCCAACACGTTCGAAGTCGGCTACATGCATCCGCTCAAGGGCACGCCCTGGACCTTCGAAGCCAGCATCCGCTACTACAGCCAGGGCAACGCGGATTTCTACGCCGACATTTTCGATCGCGTCGATCAGCAGAACTTCATGGGCCGCGACAAGGAACTGTCGACCTTCGCGAGCCAGACCTTCCATCTCAGCGCCTCGTACGAGTTCCTGAGCAGCAGCTGGAAGTTCATCAAGAAGGGCACGCTGAACCTGTCGTACGACCGCATGCAGTTCGACTACGACGATTATCGGGACGCGCGCTATTCGATGCTGCCGACCGACGATCCGAACTTCCGCGCTGCCGGCGCCGAACCGTTCTACTCGTTCGGCGCGAACGTCATTCAGGCGTTCATTTCGGTGTGGTTCTGAGAGCGCGCCGGAGCACCCCCACCCTGCCCTCTCCCCTCGCTGGGGGATTCCGGCACAGCCTCCTCCCCGCAAGCGGAGGAGGGGAAGAAACGAACCGCCTCTTTCCGATCCCCTCCTCCGCTTGCGGGGGAGGGTTAGGGTGGGGGCTGCTTGGCATGGCGCTGCTCATGACGAGTCCGCCAGCCTCCGCCGATCCCTTCCCCACCCGCGACCAGAACCCGCTGCTCGCCGGCTTCGGCATTCCTCATCCGCTGCCATCGCGTCTCGAGTCCGCAGACACTTGGACGATGGCAGCCGATTTCAACTGGGGCAGTTCCGCGCTGCTCCAGCAAGCCGACGACGAAGATCTGCTCGTCGACGCCGAAACGCGCGAACTGCGCCTGACACTCGGCCGCGCCTTGAGCGATCGCTGGACCGTGCAGCTGCAACTGCCGTATCGCTACACCGGCGCCGGCAGTCTCGACAGTTTCATCGACAGCTGGCACGACTTCTTCGGACTTCCGGAAGGCGAGCGGCCGAACCTGCCGCGCGATCAGTTCCGGATCGCGTATGAACGCGATGGCGTGGCATTGCTGGATTTCGGTTCATCGGTCGCCGGCCTCGGCGATCTTTCGGCGAACATCGGCTACCAGTGGCTCGCCACTGCAGACACCCATGTCGCTGCCTGGGCCAGCCTCAAGCTGCCGACCGGCGATGCGGACGATCTCACCGGCAGCGGCGCGATGGATGCCACGCTCGCGCTCGCCGCGGAACGACGCTTCGGCGAGCGCTGGTCCGCGTTCGGTCAGCTCGCAGCGACATATCTCGGCGAAGGCGACCTGCTGCCGCAACTGCAGCGCAGTGTCGTATGGAGCGGGCTCGCCGGCATCGACGTGAACGTGTGGCGCGGCCTGGCGCTCAAGCTGCAGTTCGATGCGCACACCGCGGCCTTCGATGACACGGGACTCGACTACCTCGGCGATGCGCTCATCCTGACGGTGGGCGGCGCCTGGAAATTCGCGAGCGGCTGGCAGATCGACTTCGGCGTGAGCGAGGACATCGCGGTGGAGACGTCGCCGGATGTGGTGTTCGTGCTGGGACTGCGACGGTAGGCGACCGGGAAATCTTCCTGTAGGTCAGGCTTCAGCCTGACTCCGAAGAAGTCAGGCTGAAGCCTGACCTACAGAAGAGGTCGACCTCGGCTACTCCAGCTTCCGCTCGATCGCCTCGCACACCGTCCTCAACACCTTCAGCCGCGCATATTTCTTGTCGTCCGCCTCGACGATCGTCCACGGCCCATCGTCGGTGCCGGTGCGCTGGATCATCTCGCGCGCGGCCTGCTGGTAGTCGTCGTAGAAACGGCGGTTCTTCCAGTCTTCCGGATCGACCTTGTAGCGCTTCAGGGGATCGCGGTCGCGTTCGTGGAAGCGCTTCAGCTGTTCTTCCTTGCCGACCTGCAGCCAGAACTTGTGGACGACGAGTCCGTGTTCGGCGAGCTGCCGCTCGAATTCGTTGATCTCGTCGTAGGCGCGCTGCCAGTCGGGCACTGACGCAAAACCGCGCACGCGCTCCACGAGCACGCGCCCATACCACGAGCGGTCGAAGATCGCGATCTCGCCGCGCTGGGGTATGTGACGCCAGAAACGCCACAGATAGGGATACGACGACTCTTCCGGCGTCGGTGCCGACACCGGCACGACGTTGTACTGCCGCGCATCGAGCGCACTGGTGAGACGGCGGATCGCGCCGCCCTTGCCCGCTGCATCCACGCCCTCGAACGCCAGCACCGCGCCGTGCTTGCGGAAGCGGCCGCGACGCGTCAGCAGCGCGAACCGGCCGCGCAACCGCTCGAGTTCCTCGTCGTAGTGGTCGTCATCCAGCCGCTCGCCCGGATGGCTGCTCGAGAAGTCGATCCGGCCATGTCGATGCATGCTGTGCTTCGCCACCTTCGTCGACGGCGTACGCGCAGCGAAGCCGTTCTCGAGCGTATCCAGCAACAGCCGGCCCGCGGCAAACACACGGCTCTGCGGATCGGTGCCGTCGACCAGGTGCCATTCGGCGCCCGGCCGGCTGGTGGCCGCGATGGTTCCCCGCGCGACTTTCGCGACCTTGTCGTGATGACGTGCCAGCCACCGTTCCTCGCGAGTCACGCGCCAGCGCGTGAGTTTGTCGGCGCGCAGTTTGTGGATGCGTTCCTTCTGCACCTTCTCACCGACGGTAAGGTGGATCTTGAGAATCCTCACGCGGTCGCGCAGCAGCATGGATTCGAACTGGCGAATGCGCTCGGCGATCCGCGTGTAGTGGCGTCGCTCCCTGGCGGGTCCGCGCAGCGCAAGCTGGGTCAGATCCTCGTACCAGCCCATGAAGAAGAACGCCATCTCGCCGCGCGCCGGCAGCGCATTCCAGTAGCGCCACATCGCCGGCCAGCCGCGCGCGGTCTGCCGCAGTTTCTCCAGCGCATGCACGCGGATGCGCTTGGGATCGAGCCATTCGAGGAACTCATTGACGATTTCGCTGCGCCCTGCGGTCGGTACGCCCGTCACGATCACCGCGAGCGCGCAGGACTTTTCGTCGGTCAGCCGCTTCTGCGCCGCCAGCAGCGCATCCCGCAGCGGCGGCAGCACCTTCTCGTACTGTTCCTTGCTCATGCGGCGTGCGCCGAAGAGTCGGGCTTTGCGAGGCATGCGAATCTCCCGTGCCAGTGGCTCAATGGCACTGCATTAGGCGCCAGATGATTGAGATGAAGTCGAATCGAGCGTCCCTTCCTCCGCGCAGCGGGGGAAGGACAGGATGGGGGCCTCAAGTCAGGCAGCGCCGCTTGCGTTGATGCCCCCACCCTAACCCTCCCCCGCTGCGCGGAGGAGGGAATCAGCGTTTCTTGCCGCGCGGCACCTGCTGAGTAATGCAGTGAATGTTGCCGCCGCCCAGCAGGATTTCCCGCGATTGCACGCCGATCAGCCGGCGCTCCGGGAACAGCTTCTGCAGCTGCCGCGCGGCCTGCTTGTCACGCTTCGGATCGAGCAGCGGCATGACGATCACGGAATTGCCGATATAGAAGTTCACGTAGGAGGCCGCGAGCCGTTCGTGCACGCGTCGCGGAGCGCCGCCGTCGACCACGTCGATGCCTGCGGATTCTTCGCGGCTGCGGAACAGCGGACCCGGCTGGTGGATCTTGTGGATCTTCAGCTTGCGCCCCTGCGCATCGCGCGCCCCGCTCAGCCGCTCGAACGCGTCCATCGAGACGCGATACTGCGGATCGCGCTTGTTGTCGGTCCAGGTCAGCGCCACTTCGCCCGGCCGCACGAAGCAGCACAGGTTGTCGACGTGACCGTCGGTTTCATCGTCGACGACGCCCTTGCTCAGCCAGATGACGCTGGTCACGCCGAGATATTCGTGCAGCAGGATCTCGATCTGGCCCTTGTCGAGATGCGGATTGCGATTGGGATTGAGCAGGCACTCTTCCGTCGTCAGCAGCGTGCCTTCGCCGTCGACGTGGATCGCCCCGCCTTCCAGGATCAGCGGCGCGCGGTAGCGATCGCGACCTTCGATCTCCACCACCTTGCGCGCTACCAGATCATCCTGATCCCACGGGAAATACAGACCGCCGTTCAGTCCGCCCCAGGCGTTGAAAGTCCAGTCCACGCCACGGACGTCGCCGCGCTTGTTGACGACGAACGTGGGGCCGACGTCGCGCATCCAGGCGTCGTCGGTGGACATCTCGACGACGCGGATCGCATCGGGAAGCATCGAGCGCGCCTGGATGAACTGCGCACGCGATACGCCGACGGTGACTGGCTCGCTCACCGCAATCGCCGTGGCCACGGCGGCGAAGGCCTGCTGCGCGGGCTTTGCGCCCAGGCGCCAGTTGGACGGCCGTTCCGGCCAGAGCATCCAGCAGCCGGAATGCGGTTCGAATTCGGCCGGCATGCGAAAGCCGTCGGCGGCGGGAGTCGTGTCGAGCGTAGTGGTCATGCGCGCGATGGTAGACGGCTTGTCGTGACGCTGGCCAGCGTGCGTGCCCTGAGTGGGAAGTGCGGCTCTTCTCTCTCTACCGTTGCATAAACCGCTGCCGGTACGCCGCCGGCGACGCACCCACCTGCAGACGGAAATGCCGACGGAACGATTCCGCCGAACCGAAGCCGGCGCGGTCCGCGACTTCGCCGATCGGCACGCGGCCCGACTCCAGCATGTCGCGCGCCAGGGCCACCCGTTCGCGCAGCAGCCATTCGCCCGGCGCCAGGCCGGTGATGTTCCTGAAATGACGCAGCAGCGTCCGCGGACTCATGCTGGCCCGCTTCGACAGCGATGCCACCGAGTGCGGCGCATCCAGGTGCTGGCGCACCCAGTCGAGCAATCGCGCGAGCCGGCCTTCGTCTTCGCGCGCCACCGGCCGCGGCACGTACTGCGCCTGGTCGCCGTCGCGATGCGGTGGAATCACCAGGCGCTGCGCGACCAGGTTGGCAACCTTCGGTCCGTGATCGCGGCGAACCAGGTGCACGAGCATGTCGAGTCCCGCGGCTGAGCCGGCCGACGTCACGACCTGACCTTCATCGACGTACAACGCATTGGGTTCGACGCGCAGCGTCGGGTAACGCTGCTGCAATCGCTGTGCGTAGCGCCAGTGTGTCGTCACCGTCCGGCCGTCGAGGATGCCGGCCGCGGCGAGCACGAAGACACCGGAGCAGATGGAACAGATGCGCGCGCCGCGATCGTGGGCGGCACGAATGCGCTTCACGAGATCCGGCGGCGGCGGTTCGTCCGCGTCGCGCCAGCCGGGCACGATGATGGTGTGCGCCTGTTCGAGGATCCTGAGCGAATACGGCGCAGCGACGGTGATCCCGCCAGCCGCACGCAAGGTGCGTCGTTCCGCGGAACACACGGCGAACCGGTACCACGGCACGCCGAGTTCCGGCCGCTGCAGCGCGAACATCTCGACGACGCAGCCGAACTCGAAGGTACAGAGCTGGTCGTAGGCGACCGCGACCACGAGGGGCGACTTTTCCGCTTTGCGCTTCATGGCGCGATGTTACCGGAGGATGGCGATTGCGCCAGGAGCGGACGACGGGCCGCCGCGCTTACGATGCGCACACCGTTCGATATTGCGTCCCTTCCTCCGCGAAGCGGGGGAAGGACAGGGGGTCTCTGTAGGTCAGGCTTCAGCCTGACTTCTGAAAAGAGGCCGGCTAAAGCCGGCCCCACAGTAAGAGCCCCCACCCTGACCCTCCCCCGCTGCGCGGAGGAGGGGATCGGAAACACAGGAGTTGCCATGCTTTCTTCCGTCACCCAGATCCCTGCCGCCGACAGCGCCAGCGCCCTCGCCCATTTCCAATCGGCACTGCGCTTCGAAACCGACTGCTGGGACGTGCACGACGCCATGAACTCCGGCAGGCAGGACTTCGTGCTGTTCGACGTACGCAGCCACGAACTCTACGAACGCGGCCACGTACCCGGCGCACTCAGCATGCCGCATCGGAAGATCATCGAATCGACACTGGCGTCGTATCCGCAGGACACGACCTTCGTCGTCTACTGCGCCGGCCCGCACTGCAACGGCGCCCACCGCGGCGCCATCCGCCTCGCAAAGCTCGGCCGCCCGGTGAAGCTCATGATCGGCGGCATCACCGGCTGGCTCGATGAGGGGTTCGAGCTGGAGAAGCCGGAGTAGGAAGGAAGAATGGCCGCAAAAAGGCGCAAAGATCTCAAGGTCAGAAAAGAGATTTCTCCTCGGATACTTTTTTTCGACCCTCTGCGCCTTTTTTGCGGCCATTCTCCTTTCCGAATCTCAAAGCTTCTGCGTCGACAACAACAAACTCGTCTCCGTATTCGCGATCCCGTCGAGCAGGCCGATCTGGCGCAGGACGCGGTCGAATTCTTCGAGGTTGTCGGTGCGCAGTTCGGCGACGAGGTCCCAGCGGCCGTTGGTCGTGTGCAGGGCGACGACGTTGGGATGGCCGCGCAGGGCGCGCAACACCTGTTCGGTGCGGTTGCCGTCGACGGCGACGGTCATGAAGGCGCGGATGTGGTGCGACTCGATCTGCGGTCGCAGGCGCACGGTGTAGCCGACGATCGTGCCGTCGGCTTCGAGTTTGCTCAGGCGGTTCTGAACCGTGCCGCGCGCTACCTTGAGCTTCTTCGCCAGGGTGGCGACGGGTGTGCGCGCGTTCTCGCGCAGCAGGCTGATCAACTGGCGGTCGACGTTGTCCACGGCTGTTCCCCCTCGGACCGGCTTGGGCAGAATGCCATGAATGCCTGACGTTTCGCCCAATACATCGAGCTTCCTGACCAGTTCTCTGGCTTCTAACTGGCCCTGCCTGACGAAAAACTAGGCCCGGCGGCGCATACGAGAGTTCCGGGAGACAGGCAGTGGTCGATTACATCGGCATCGAACGCGTTCACGAACTGGTCCGCCGGACCGGCGTGGCGCGCTTCATCGAAGAGCTGGCGACGGAGATCGAATCGGATTACCGGCGCTGGCCGGCGTTCGACAAATCGCCGCGTCATGCGACGCACTCGGACATCGGCGTGATCGAACTGATGCCGGCGAGCGATGGCCGGCTGTATTCATTCAAGTATGTAAACGGCCATCCGAAGAACACCGCACGCGGCCTGCTTACGGTGACGGCTTTCGGCGTGATGGCAGATGTCGCGACGGGCTATCCGCTGCTGCTGGCCGAACTCACCTACACGACCGCGTTGCGCACCGCCGCCATGTCGGCGCTCGCTGCGCGCTGGATGGCCCGTCGCAACAACCGGGCCATGGCACTCATCGGCAATGGCGCGCAGAGCGAGTTCCAGGCCATCGCCTTCCATCACATGCTCGGCATCCGCGAACTGCGTCTGTACGACACGGATCCACGCGCCACCGACAAGCTGGTCCGCAACCTGTCGGCGTTGTCGCTCGATGGACTGCGCATCGTGATCTGCCAGAACACTGCCGACGCCGTGCGCAGCGCGGACATCGTCACCACCGTCACGGCCGACAAGCGCAATGCCACGATCCTGACGCCGGACATGATCGAACCCGGCATGCACATCAATGGCGTGGGCGGCGATTGCCCGGGCAAGACCGAACTGCATGCCGACATCCTGCGACGGCCGGATGCACGCATCGTCGTCGAGTATGAGCCGCAGTCGCGCATCGAAGGCGAGATCCAGCAGATGGAGCCGACGTTCCCCGTCATCGAGTTCGCCGACGTGGTCGCGGGTAATGCGAGCGGTCGCGACAGCGAACGCGAAGTGACGATCTTCGACTCGGTGGGCTTCGCCATCGAAGACTTCTCGGCGCTGCGCTACCTGCAGCGCCTGCATCACGCGCAGCGCGGCACGCAGCCGCAGCTCGATCTGGTGCCGGATCTGGCCGATCCCAAGGATCTGTTCTGCACGCTGCGCGAGGCGCCGGCAAAGACCCGCCGTGCCGAGGAGGCCGTCGCGTGAACGCGCGACGCGAAGTCACGCTGATCGGCGCACCGACCGACGTCGGCGCCGGTCATCGCGGCGCATCGATGGGACCGGAAGCGCTGCGCGTCGCCGGCCTGCTCCAGGCGCTCACGAGCCGCGGTCTCAAGGTGATCGATCGCGGCAATCTCGCGGGGCCCGGCAATCCCTGGCTGCCGCCGGTCGAGGGCTATCGTCATCTGCGCGAAGTCGTCGCATGGAATCAGCTCGTGCACGACGCCGTGCATGCCGAACTGGCCGGCGGGCGCCTGCCCATCCTGCTCGGCGGCGATCACTGTCTCGGCATCGGCACCCTCAGCGCCGCGGCGCGTCACTGTCGCGACACCGGCCGCACGCTGCGCGTGCTGTGGCTCGATGCGCACTCGGATTTCAACACCCGCGAACTCTCGCCCAGCGGCAATCTCCACGGCATGCCGGTCGCGTGCCTGTGTGGCTTCTGCCCGCCCGAGCTGATCCGCATCGGCGGCACGGTACCGGCGATGGAGCCGTCGGCGATCCGGCAGATCGGCATCCGCAGCGTCGATGCCGGCGAGAAGCGTTTCCTGCACGAGCAGCGGCTCGAAGTGTTCGACATGCGCTTCATCGACGAAGTCGGCGTGCGCCAGACCATGGAAATGGCGCTGGCCGATCTCGACGACGACACGCACCTGCACGTGAGCTTCGACGTCGACTTCCTCGATCCGGAGATCGCCCCCGGCGTCGGCACGACGGTGCCCGGCGGTCCGTCGTATCGCGAAGCGCAGTTGTGCATGGAAATGATTGCCGACACCGGCCGCATGGCGTCGCTCGACATCATGGAACTCAACCCGGCGCTCGACATACGCAATCGCACGGCAGAGCTGGCGGTCGATCTGGTCGAGTCGCTGTTCGGCAAGAGCACGCTGGTGCGCCAGCATGCGCCGCCGGTGGCGCAACGCTCGATCACGCACCTGTCTGCGAGACGCGGGCGCGGGTGAGCGGTGAAGATCGCAGCATCGGCGTGCGCGTCGTGCGCGACTTAAGCGCAAGTCCGTTTTGTTCTTTCCCTCCTCCGCGCAGCGGGGGAGAGCCAGGGAGGGGGTCTTCTCTGATCGGTGGCTCACTACAGTGGTGGCGTGTTGAATGCAGTTGGAGAAGAGAAGATAGAGAGCGGAAGGTATGGGCCGATCGCTTGAGTCGGTGCCATGGGGCTTCAGCCGGCCTCTCAGAGTCAGGCTAAAGCCTGACCTACAGGCGGAGCTGCATCGCTCTGACTGTGGGGCCGGCTTCAGCCGGCCTTTTCGGAAGTCAGGCTAAAGCCTGACCCACAGGAAGAGCGAGAATCCGCGGCGTTCTTGAGAACCCGCCGCGCCCCCGGCAAACTCGCGGCCGATCTTCCCGCTGGAGTTTCCCGGATTCATGAAACGCAGAAAGGCCGGCAAGGCCCTGGAACGTGTCGCGCGCGCAATCTGCGACTCGGACGAATTCGTCGCTCACGCCGCCGGCATCGCGGCGCTCTATCGTCGCGAACGCGAACTCGAAGGCAGCGAGCAGCGGCGCGAACTGCGCAATGCGCTCAAGGCGCTGCAGCGTCACACCGAAGCGCTCGCCGGATGGCTCGATCAATCACAGCCGGGCCGCACCGTGCGCCCGGAACAGACGGCCCTGAAGCTGATCGGCGAGACCGGCGGCGACAACGCGATCGTGCAGGCCTGGGCCACACGAGTAACGCAAGCGGCGGCGCAGACGGTCGACGATCTGAAATCCGCCCGCCCGGACGCAGGCAAAGCCATACGCACGGCAGCCGAGGCACTGAAGGCCACGTTCGAACATCACAAACTGAAGTGGTCCGCCACGATCACGAAGGGCCAGGCTGCGCCGGGGCTCGCGCTGCTGTGCGCGATCGCCCACGATGCCGGCGATCGCGACCTCACGCCGGTCGAAGCACACAACGCATTGCGCGCGCCCGCAGCGAATCAGTGACGCATGCGGTTGGCGAAGCCGACCACCTGCGCCGCCAGCATCGCGAACTGCACCTGCACCCTTTCGTCGAGACAGTCGCCCTCGTCGTCGAAGAGCCGTTCCGCCGTATTCAGCGTGATGCCGAGCGGTGTCGGCCAGCCGCGCAGGGCGTGAACGATGGTGCGCACCGACGTGAGCGTCGTGCCTGCGCCCTGCCAGCCATGCGCCGTGACGATGCAGCCGACGGCGCGATCGTGCAGGTACGGCCGCACGTCGCCGCGCAGATCTTCCAGCAGATCGATGGCGTTCTTGAGCAATCCGGAAATGCCGGCGTGATAGGCCGGCGTCGCCAGGATCAGACCATCGGCGTGACGCACGGCTTCGACGAACTGGCGCTGCAGTTCGGAGCGCTGCGCATCTTCCGGCGAGTACAGCGGTAGCTGCGCCAGCACGGGACCGGCAAACAGCATCGTCTGCGCCCCCAACCTTTCGGCCGCCTGCAGCGTGGCCGTCAGCGTGCGCTCGGTCGACGAGCCCGGTTTGGTCGTGCCGCCGATGCCGATGATGCGTGGCGGGTGTGCGTTTGCGGGCATGCAGATGCCTTGGGTGGTTGAGCAGGCGACGACGACCCGGCAGCAATGGCAAGATCGGCGCGACGGCCAGAATACCAACAATGCCCGCAAAAGGAGGCGCATGAACCCCGCCCAGCAGCCGAGCCAGTTCCGACTCTTCGCGCAACGCCGCTTCCTGCCGTTCTTCGGGGCGCAGGCATTCGGTACGTTCAACGACAACGTCTACAAGAACGTGTTGCTCATCCTGGCGACGTATCAGGCCGCGACGTACACGACCCTCGAACCGCAACTGCTGACCAATCTCGCCGGCGGCCTGTTCATCCTGCCGTTCGTGCTGTTCTCCGGCATCGCCGGGCAGCTCGCCACGCGTTACGACAAGACGGTGGTACTGAAGGCGGTCAAGGCGTTCGAGATTCTCATCATGGCGACGGCCGCGGTCGGCTTCGCGAAACAGCACATCGGCATCCTGCTCGGCGCGCTGTTCATGATGGGCGCGCACTCGACGTTCTTTGCACCGGCGAAGTACGGCCTGCTGCCCGAGGTGCTGGAAGAGAGCGAACTGGTCGGCGGCAACGCGCTCATCCAGATGGGGACATTCCTCGCGATCCTGCTCGGCACGCTGTTCGCCGGCATCCTCGCGAGTCACGGCGACATCGATGTGATCTCGACCGCGCTGATCGCCATCGCAGTGGCAGGCTTTGCCGCCAGCCTGGCGATTCCGAAACTCAAGCCGGCCGATGCCAGCCTGCGCATCGACTGGCGTCCGTGGACGTCCGCGTGGGACAACATCCAGGCCGCACGCGAATCGCGCACGGTGTTCCTGTCGATCCTCGGCATCTCCTGGTTCTGGTTCTACGGCGCGCTGGTGCTGGCGCAGCTACCGCTGTATTCCAAGGACATCCTCGGCGGCAACGAGGAAGTCGTCACGGTGCTGCTGGTCGTGTTCTCGGCCGGCGTCGGCATCGGCTCGCTGCTGTGCGAGCGCCTGTCCGGTCACAAGGTGGAAATCGGCCTGGTGCCGTTCGGCTCGATCGGCCTCACGCTGTTCGCGGTCGATCTCTACTTTGCCGCGCCTGCAGCGCTCGGCCCGCAGCTGCTGGCGCCAAGCGCCTTCCTCACACAGCCCGGCATATGGCGCGTGCTGCTCGACCTGGGATTGATCGGCGTCTTCGGCGGCTTCTTCATCGTGCCGCTGAACGCGCTGGTCCAGCAGCGCTCGCGACGCGAAGTCATTTCGCGCGTCATCGGCGCCAACAGCATCCTCAACGCCGCGTTCATGGTGGTCGCGGCGCTGTTCGGCGCGGCAGCACTCGAAGCCGGCATGACCATTCCGCAACTGCTGCTGGCCACCGGCCTCCTCAACGCCTTCGTCGCGATCTACATCTACACGCTGGTGCCGGAATTCCTGCTGCGCTTCCTCGCGTGGCTGCTGGTGCACTTCATGTACCGGCTGAAGACGGAAGGCCTGAAGAACATTCCCGAGGAAGGCCCTGCCCTGCTGATCTGCAACCACGTTGGCTTCGTCGACGCCATCGTCATCGCCGCCGCCTCACGCCGCCCCGTACGGTTCATCATGGAGAACGCCATCTTCAGGATTCCGGTGCTGAGCACGATCTTCCGCGGCATGAAGGCCATTCCGGTGGCGCCGCAGAAGGAAGATCCCGAATGCTACGAACGCGCCTTCCAGCTCGTCGCCCAGGAACTGCGCGCCGGCAACCTGGTGTGCATCTTCCCCGAAGGCCGCCTGACCGCCGACGGCGAGATCGGCCCCTTCCGCCCCGGCATGCTGCGCATCCTCGAAGAAACGCCCGTGCCCGTGATCCCGATGTCACTCAGCGGTCTGTGGCATTCCATGTTCTCTCGCCAATACGGCCCCGTCTGGAACCGCTGGCCCCGCCGCTTCTGGGCGCGCATCACCCTGCGCGTGGGCGAGCCGATCGCACCGGAGGAGGCGGAGCTGGAGGTGATGCGTCGGCGGGTGGTCGAGCTGCGCGGGACGAATCCTTAAGAGGAGGAATGGCCGCAAAAGGCGCAAAAAGCACAAAATGGAATCAACTCTTTTTTGCGCCTTTTGCGGCTATTTCTTCCTCTCAACTCCGCCGCCGCGCCTGCGCCCGCCAGTAACGAATCAGGACGAAGCCGGTCGCCATGCCGCCCAGATGAGCGAAGTGTGCAACGCCCTGTGCTGTCTGCGTGATGCCGAGGTAGAGCTCGAGCAGGCCGTAGAGCGTGACGAACAGCCACGCGGGCATCGGAATGGGAATGGGCAGCAGAATCAATTTGCGATTCGGCCACGCCATGCCGAACGCCAGCAGGATGCCGAACACGGCGCCCGATGCACCGACGACGGGAGCCGGCGGCAGGTTGGCGATACGCACCACGATCAGATGCATGAGCGCGGCGCCGATCACGCAGACGAGGTAGTACGTGAGATAGCGCTTCGAGCCGAACAGCCGCTCGACGTCCGAACCGAACATGAAGAGCGCGAACATGTTGAAGAACAGATGCATGAAGCTGCCGTGCATGAAGCCATAGGTCAGCAGCTGCCAGACCTGGAACGGCGGACCGCCCATGCGCTCGATCTGCGGCGGCCATAGTGCGAACTGAACGTTCACCAGGTGGCCGGCCAGATACTGCAGGCCGAACACGATGACGTTGATCAGGATCAGGGTTTTGTTGATGGGCGTGATGCGATCGAGCATCGCGCGAGTATGCGGGTGGCTCGCGGCAATTCAAACCCTGGAGAGGAACGAGAGCCGCTTCTTCTGTAGGTCAGGCTTTAGCCTGACAGTTCTCAGGCCGGCTAAAGCCGGCCCCACAGGCGGAGCACATCCTCCCATCCGACCCTCCCCCAAAAAAAAGCCCGCTAAGAAGCGGGCCAGTCAGGGGGATTCGAACAGCGCGAACGGAATCGATCAATTCATGCAGCGTGCGCCTGCGCACCGTGATAGGGCCGGAACGGCAGGCAGAGATCGCGGGCGACGGCTTCGTGCGTGATCGCGCCGTCGAAGACGTTCAGGCCGTGAGCCAGGTGCGCGTCGAGGGCGAGCGCCTTCGGCGTTCCGTGAGCGGCCAGCGCCTTCACGTACGGCAGGGTTGCGTTGGTCAGCGCGAACGTCGACGTGCGCGGCACGGCGCCGGGCATGTTGGTGACGCAGTAGTGCACGACGCCGTCGACGACGAAGGTCGGTTCGGCGTGCGTGGTCGGGCGACTGGTTTCGAAGCAGCCGCCCTGGTCGATGGAGATGTCGACCATCACGGCGCCGGGCTTCATTTTCTTCACCATTGCATGCGTCACGAGCTTGGGCGCCGCGGCACCCGCGACGAGCACCGCACCGATCACGAGATCGGCCGGCGTGACCAGCGATTCGATGCTTTCCGATGTCGAGGCGACTGTCTTGAGCGAGCCGCCGAACTGCGCATCGAGCGCGCGCAACCGCTTCAGAGATTTGTCGACGATGGTCACGTCGGCCCGCAGGCCCACGGCCATTTCGGCAGCGCACGTGCCTGACACGCCGCCGCCGAGAATCACGACTTTCGCCGGCGCGACCCCCGGCACGCCGCCGAGCAATACGCCGTAACCGCCGTTCGCCTTCTGCAACGACACGGCGCCGACCTGCACCGACATGCGCCCCGCGACTTCGCTCATCGGCGTGAGCAGCGGCAGCGAGCCGTCCGGCGAAGTGACGGTTTCGTAGGCGATGGCCGTCGCGCCCGAAGCCATCAATGCTTTCGCCTGTGCCGCGTCGGCGGCGAGATGCAGATACGTAAACAACGTCTGGCCACGACGCAGCATCCGGCACTCCGCCAGCTGCGGTTCCTTGACCTTCACGATCAGATCGGCCGCGGCAAACACCTCTGCTGCCTGCGGGACGATGCGCGCGCCGGCTGTTCGATAGGCCGCGTCGTCGAATCCGATCCCGGCTCCCGCCGCACTTTGAACAAGAACCTCATGCCCCGCTTCGGTGAGTTCGCGCACGCCGGCCGGGACCAGGCCGACGCGGTACTCATGGTTTTTGATTTCCCTCGGGACGCCGATACGCATGCAGACCTCGCGGTGAGTGTTGACACAGCCACAGTAGGCGCCGGGCAAGCGGGGAACTTGCACAATATGGCCTGTATACAGCGGTTTCTGGCAGACTCTGCGAACATTTTCGAAGTTCACGAAGGATTCTTGCGCATGTCACTGGACCGTTTCGACCGCGCAATCCTGCAGGCCCTGCAGATCGATGGCCGCATCGCCAACAGCCAGCTCGCCGAGCGCGTGAATCTTTCCGAATCCGCCTGCCTGCGCCGCGTGCGCGCGCTGGAAGAGTCCGGCCTGATCGAGGGCTACACCGCGCGCATCAACCAGCAACGCGCCGGCTGTCCGGTGAACGTGTTCGTGAACATCACGCTCGATCGCCAGGACGAAGTCGACCTGCGCAAGTTCGAAGAAGCCGTGCGCAAGATTCCCGAGGTGATGGAGTGCTATCTCATGACCGGCGACTACGACTACGTCGTGCGTGTCGTCGTCGCCGACACCGCCGACTTCGAACGCCTGCACAGCAAGTACCTCACGCGACTACCGGGCGTCGCACGCGTGCATTCGAGCTTCGCGCTGCGGACGGTGCAGAAGTCGAAGGAGTTGCCGATAAGATAGGAGTCGGAGAATGGCCGCAAAAAAAGCGCAAGGAACACAAAACTCACAGGGGATCGAGAATTGTTGGGCCGGCATCGACTGCAGATAGCACGTACTTTCGAATCTGGAATTTTCGCGAACCGAAGTTGATGAGCAGGCCATGCTCAACACGGGCTGAACGCAGGTAGCCCAGCAACTGAGCCTGATGCTCTGCACATAGCGAACCGACCGCCTTGATCTCGACGATGAGGAATTCTTCGATGACGATGTCGGCGAAATACTGCCCGACGTTGGTTCCGTCCTTGTCGAACACGGACAGTGGCTGCTGCTGCGTCACTTGCATTCCTGCAACACGCAGGCGGTGAGCCAGCGCATTCTCATAGACTTTCTCCAGATGTCCGTGCCTGAAGTACGTGTGCACAGCGAACGCCGTCTCGCGAACTGCATCACACAGCTTTCTGATGTCATCCATCTTCCATGATCCCCGTGCACTCTTCCGCACAGCGTAGACCCGCGGGACTGAATACCAGTTCTATTTTCTGTGAGTTTTGCGCCTTTTTGCGGCCATTCTCTTCATCCCCCACGCGGCGCCAGAAACGCATGCCCGCGGATCGACACCGCCTTCACCAGCACCCACACCTGCATACCCACTTGCAGCGAGAGGGATTGCAGTGCCGCGCGGGTGACACGCGAGAGGACGATGGAGCCGCCGACGTCGACACTGACGAGGTCGGCGTCGACGTCGTCGGGGACGATCGCGGTAATGCGGCCGGCGAGGATGTTGCGGACGCTCAGGCCTTCGGGGCGGTAGGTTGCGAGGATGACGTCGCGGGCCAGGACCTGCACGCGGACCTGCGTGCCGGGGTGGGCGTCGCGCAAGGTGACGTTGAGAACGCCTTCGCCGACCTGCACGGCAGCCAGTCCGGTGTGCGGATCGGCGGCGACGATGGAACCGCTGACGACGGAGCCGACGGCTTCGGCGCCGACGATGGCGCGCAGTTCCGGATGCAGGCTCATCGCTTCGACGGCGCCCTGCGCGACGATGCGGCCATCGTTCATGAGCACCACGTGCGTTGCCAGGCGCAGCACTTCGTCGAACTGGTGACTGACGAAAATGATGGGGATCGACAGTTCATCGCGCAGTTTTTCCAGATACGGCAGCACCTCTTCGCGGCGCGCGGCATCGAGCGAGGCCAGCGGTTCGTCGAGCAGCAGCAGGCGCGGCTGCGACAGCAATGCGCGACCCAGCGCGACGCGCTGGCGTTCGCCGCCGGACAGCTCGCGCGGTCGACGCTGCAGCAGGTGCGTCAGCCCCAGCAGGTCGACGACGTGATCGAACGTGATCGCGCGCTGCGCGGCCGGCGCGCGGCGTTCGCCATAGCGCAGATTGCCGAGCACGCTGAAGTGGGGAAACAGGCGCGCATCCTGGAAGACATAGCCGATGCGGCGCCGTTCGACCGGCACGCGCGTCCGCGTTTGCGTGTTTTCCAGCGTGACGCCGCCGATCTCGATGACGGCGGATTCCGGCTGCAGCAGGCCCGCGATGATGTTGGCGAGCGTCGTCTTGCCGCAGCCGGAGCGGCCGAACAGCGCGACGGTGCCGGCGGCGGGAACGTCGACGGCGACGTCGAGCGTGAATTCACTGCGATGCAGCCGGGCGGCGATCTTCACGTCATCGCCCCAGCATCCGGCGCAGGCGTCGCGCGATGAGTTCGGCCGCAATGAGCCCGGCGATGCCGAGCGTGAAGGAAATGGTCGCGAGTCGCGCGGCCAGCGCATCGCCGCCCGGTGTCTGCAATGCCGTGTAGAGCGCGAGCGGCAAGGTGCGCGTTTCGCCGGGAATGTTCGACACGAACGTGATCACCGCGCCGAACTCGCCCAGGCCCGCAGCGAATGCGGTGACGGCGCCGGCGAGAATGCCCGGCAGCATCAGCGGCAGGGTGATGCTGCAGAACCGGTCCCAGGCGCCGGCGCCGAGCGTGCGCGCGGCCTCTTCGAGCCCGGCATCGATGCCTTCGAGCGAAATGCGGATGGCCCGCACCATCAGCGGAAACGTCATGACCGCCGTCGCCAGTGCTGCGCCCGTGCTGGTGAAGATCAGCTGCACGCCGAACGTGCGATCCAGCCAGCCGCCGATCGGCCCGCGCGTGCCGAACAGCAGCAGCAGCAGATAGCCGACGACGACGGGCGGCAGCACCAGCGGCAGATGCACGAAGGCATCGAGCAAGATGCGGCCGCCCGCGCGGCGCCGCGCCAGGATCCACGCGACCAGCACGGCCAGCGGCAGACCGAACAGGACGCTGCGCAGCGCAACGGACAGGCTCAGGCGGATGGCGTCGAGTTCGGCAGCTGTCATCGGCAGGCGACTATCGGTGATGTTCCGTCAGCGAATATCCGCGGCTGGAGCTACGGGCGCGCCGCAGTATAGAGGCGTGCGCACTTAACTTTGCGCAATGAACCCGGCGTCGTGCCGGATGAACCCGGTTCCGGCGTAGCCAAGCCGGACCGCGACGCCTTATATTGCGTGCCGATTCACCATTCCGCGGCCGGATCGGGCCGAGATAAAGACACGAGGGGTATGTAATGAAGATCCAGTTTCTGGCCAGCCTCACGCTGGTGGGCTTGCTGAGCACCGGCTTGGCCAACGCGGAATGCCTGTACCCCAAGGCGCCCGCCTCCATCCCCGATGGCGCCACCGCCACCGAGCAGGAAATGATCGACGGCATGAAGGCCGTGAAGGAATACAACAACCAGGTCACCGCGTACCTGAGCTGCCTCGACATGGAAATGCAGGCACGCATCGACGCCGCCGGTGCCGAGGCCCCGGCCGACCAGATCGCACAGATCAAGGCCATCCAGGCCAAGCGTCACAACGCCGCCGTGGAAGAACTGGAAGCCCATGCCTCGCGCTTCAACGAGCAGGTGAAGGTCTACAAGGCACGCAGCAAGAAGAGCTGATCTTCTCCCGCACACGCGGGAACGAGCACACAAAACGCCCGGCCGCTCGATTGCGAGCGCCGGGCGTTTTGCATTTACGGCGTCGGGATCGTGGCGCAGGTCACGAATCGGGGAAGGCGGCCTCGGTTATGTGAAGAACGCGCCGCCGCATCTCTCAAGTCCTGCGCCGCGCGGGCCGATTCAGGGATTCGATCGGCCCCGTTCCGCGGGTAACCCTGTGTCGCACGGAGATGGAGAGATGAAGAACCTGATCGCCGCGATTGTGTTCACCGCCGCCCTCGCCGGCTTCGCCGCCTCGGCGCAGGCCGAATGCGCATTCCCGAAGGCCCCGGCCACCATTCCCGACGGCAAGACGGCCACGGAGCAGGAAATGCTCGCCGCCATGACGGCCTTCAAGACCTACAACGAGGAAGTGCAGGCCTTCGGCAACTGCCTCGAAGAGGAAGTGAATGGCCGGTCCGGCAGCGCCCAGCTGATGCAGCTCAAGACCATGAAGACCAAGAAACTGAACGCCGCCGTCGACGAACTGCAGGCAAAGGCCAAGCAGTTCAACGAACAGGTTCGCATCTTCAAGGCACGCGGCTGATACCGGCCGCACTGCAGTCCGCGCACCCTGCGACTCATGTCGCAGTTGCACAAAGCCGCACCTGCACGCGCATCAAGCCCTCCCCATCGGTGCCGATGACCTGTGCAGGCGCCGCGTGATTCGCGGCCTGACGATTTTCATTGAACCTCTATCGGAGATCTGAGCGATGACGCTGACCAAGACCCATTGCCTTGCGATTCTGGCCTTCGCGAGCCTGTCACTCTCGGCGCATGCCGATTGCGTGTACCCCAAGGCCCCGGCGTCGATCCCCGACGGCAAAACCGCGAGCGAAGCCGAGATGGTCGCCGCCATGACGGCATTCAAGACCTACGACGCCGAGGTGAAGGCGTTCGGCGCCTGTCTGGACGAAGAGACCAAGACGAAGGCGGTGGGCACGGCGCAGCTCATGCAGGTCAAGACCATGCAGTCCAAGAAGCTGAACGCAGCGGTCGAGGAACTGCAGTCCAAGGCGAAGGAGTTCAACGAGCAGGTGCGTGTGTTCAAGGCACGCGGCTGATCTTCGCTTCTTCTTACTGTGGGGCCGGCTTCAGCCGGCCTCGGAATCGCCAGGCTGAAGCCTGACCTGCAAGATCAAGAGCCGGCTAAAGCCGGCCCCACAGGCCCTCGCCGGGCGTTTTCGTTTGCGCGAGTCGATCTGCCACAATCGGCTCATGCTTTCACCCGCCGACGCCGTCGCCGCGATCGCCCGCCATGTCACGCCGCTCGAACCGGAATCGGTGCCGCTCACGCACCTGATCGGCCAGGTGCTGCGCGAGCCGATCGTCGCATCGCGCGATCAGCCGCCGTTCGACCGCGTCACCATGGACGGCATCGCTTTCGCCAGCGCGGCGGGGCGTCGATCGTTCCGCATCGCCGGCACGCAGGCGGCCGGCGCGCCGCGCAAGGTGCTCGCCGACGGCGAGGCCTGTTTCGAAGTGATGACCGGAGCGGTGGCGCCCACCGGCTGCGACTGCGTCGTACCGGTCGAGCGGATTTCCATTGACGATGGCGTGGCCACGCTCGCCGACGACGTCGTCGCGACGCCGGGCATGAACGTTCATTCGCGCGGCCTCGACTGTCGCGCCGGCGAACCCCTGCTGCAGCCGGGCACGCGGCTCGGCCCGCCGGAGGTCGCAGTGATCGCCTCCTCGGGACTGTCGCGCGCGCTGGTGAGCCGCTCGCCGCGCATCGTGGTGATCTCGACCGGCGATGAACTGATCGAGCCGGGCGAACCCGTGCAGGACTGGCAGATCTATCGCTCCAATGCCTACGGCGTGCTCGCCTCGCTGCAACGACGCGGCTACGGCCACGTGGCGCAGGATCATCTGCCGGACGATCTCGACACGCTGCGCCAGCGCCTGCGCCTGCATCTCGACACGCACGACGTGCTGATCCTGAGCGGCGGCGTCTCGATGGGCAAATTCGATTTCGTGCCGCAGGTGCTGACGGAACTCGGCATCGGCGTGGTCTTCCACAAGATCGCACAGCGACCCGGCAAACCCATGTGGTTCGGTGTCGGCACGACACCCTCGACGCAGGGGCGAACCGTATACGCGCTGCCGGGAAACCCTGTCTCCACGCTCGTATGCCTGAGCCGCTACGTGCTGCCGGGGTTGGCAGCAGCCATGGGCGCGTCGCAGAATGCCGCGGAGCGCATCGCCCTGGCGGAAGCCGTCAACGTGAAACCGCCGCTGGCTTTCTTTCTGCCGGTGCAGTGCGTCCCCGAAACCGCCGCCCAGAGGCTGGCCAGGCCGCGTCCGACGAAGGGCTCGGGAGATTTCACTTCCCTGATCGGCACCGACGGATTCGTCGAATTGCCGCCCGGGCCGACGCTCGTGCCGCCGGGCACGGTCGTCCCGTTCTACCGCTGGTAGCCGCAGCATGGCGCAGATCGTCAACATGCCCGTCACTCCCCGCCCTCGCGACACGCTGGGCCGGCCGCTGCACGACCTGCGCATTTCGGTGATGGACCGGTGCAACTTCCGTTGCCCGTACTGCATGCCGAAGGAAACCTTCCACGAGCACTATCGCTTCCTGAAATCCAGCGAGCGTCTGTCGTTCGAAGAGATCGCGCGCCTCACGCGGGTGTTCGTGGAACTGGGCGTCAGGAAAGTGCGCCTCACCGGCGGCGAGCCGCTGCTGCGGCCGAACCTGCCGGAACTCGTCGGCGAACTCACGGCGATCGAAGGCGTCCAGGACGTTGCGCTCACCACCAACGCCGTGCTGCTCGCACAGCATGCAGCGCAGCTGAAGGCCAACGGCCTGCAGCGCATCACCGTGAGCCTCGATTCGCTCGATCCCGACATCTTCAGGCAGATGAGCGGCGGATTCGCCGAACGCGATCGCGTGCTCGAAGGCATCCAGGCGGCGCTCGACGCCGGACTCGCGCCGATCAAGATCAATGCCGTGGTCGAGCGCGGACTCAATGATCACACCGCGCTCGACCTGGTCGAACGCTTCCGCGGCACGCCGGTCATCGTGCGCTTCATCGAATACATGGATGTCGGCAACCGCAATCACTGGAGCCTCGATCGCGTCGTGCCGTCGCGCGAACTGCTCGAACGCATCAGCGCGCGCTGGCCGCTGCATCCCGTCGAAGAAAACTATCGCGGCGAAGTGGCGGAACGCTATGCATTCGACGACGGCGCCGGCGAGATCGGTTTCATCTCCTCGGTCACCCATCCCTTCTGCGGCGCCTGCACCCGCGCCCGCCTGTCTTCGGAAGGCGTGCTCTACACCTGCCTGTTCGCGACGCACGGCACGGATCTGCGCGCCCCCCTGCGCTCCGGCGCCAGCGACGACGAACTGCGCACGCTGATCTTCGATACCTGGCGGCAACGCGGCGACCGCTACAGCGAACAGCGCGCGACGCTGAGCAGCCGGGAGCATGCGTTGCGGAAGATCGAGATGTACTACATCGGCGGCTGACGCCGCCGATGGCTGCTGGCTACAGGCTACAGGCGACTGGCCGGATGCCTCACCACCATCTACCGCGGTATTCTCCGGCTGTAGCCTGTAGCCTGTAGCCTGTAGCCTTTCCTCATGCCTCCCTTCTCCCACATCGACTCCGCCAACCTCCCGACCATGGTCGACGTCGGCGACAAGACCGTCGCGAAACGCACCGCGACGGCGGAGACGCGCGTGCGGTTTCCGGCAGAGGTCGCGCATGCGTTGCGGGTGCAGGGATTCAGCACGGCGAAGGGGCCGGTGTTTCAGACGGCGATCATTGCCGGCGTGATGGCCGCGAAGCGTACGCACGAACTGATTCCCTTCTGTCATCCGCTCGGCATCGAGAACTGCAAGGTGCAGATCGACATGGACGGCGATGATGCGCTGGTGCGTTGCACGGTTTCGGTCCATCACAAGACGGGCGTGGAAATGGAAGCATTGACGGGCGCCAGCATCGCGGCGCTCACGATCTACGACATGTGCAAGGCGCTCTCGCACGACATCGCCATCGTGCAGACCAGGCTGGTCGAGAAGCGCGGCGGCAAGAGCGACATCGGATGAGCACGCCCGCGCTGTTCGGATTGATTCTCGCTGGCGGCGCCAGCACGCGCATGCAGCGCGACAAGGCGGCGCTCGCGTATCACGGACAGTCGCAACTGGCGTGGGCCTACGACCTCGTGTCGCAGGTCTGTGCAGCCACGTTCGTTTCCGTGCGCCCCGATCAACGCGATGAACCGACGCGCGCGAACTTCCCGCAGATCGTCGATCGCCGGCCCGGCACCGGCCCCATCGCCGGCATTTCCGCGGCGCTGGCGCAGCATCCGAAGGCCGCGTGGCTGATCGTGGCGTGCGACCTGCCGTTCCTGACGCGCGCCACACTCGATCATCTGATCGCGCATCGCAATCCGTCATGCCTTGCGACCGCCTACTGCAGCAGTCACGACGGCCTGCCCGAGCCGCTGTGCGCGATCTGGGAACCTGCCGCGCGCGAGCCGCTGCAGGCCCATGTCGATGCGGGCAAGCAGTGCCCGCGCAAGTTTCTGATCAATTCCGACACGCAGCTGCTCGACCTGCCCGATCCGCGTTCGCTGGACAACGTGAATACGGCGGACGAATTCGTTGCGGCGAGCGCAGCGCTGCGCAGCCCTCGAAGCGATGAGCCGGCGAGTCGCAAAGCAGTTCGCGTGCAGTATTTCGCGCTGTTCCGCGAACAGGCCGGACGCAGCGACGAATCCGTCTCCACGACAGCGGCAACACCCGCCGAACTCTACGCCGAGCTGCAGACGCGTCATCCGTTCAAGCTGGCGCCGCAACAGCTGAAAGTCGCGATCAACTCCGAATTCGCCGACTGGAACGCACCCGTGCGCGACGGCGACACGATCGTCTTCATTCCTCCGGTGGCCGGCGGATGAAATCCTTCGGCTTCAGCAACAGCGCGCTCGATGTCGAATCGTATCGGCGCGAACTCGCCGATCCCGCGGCGGGCGGCTACGCCGCCTTCGAAGGCTGGGTGCGCAATCACAACGAAGGACTCGCCGTCACGCGCCTGGAATACGAAGCATTCGAAGCGCTCGCCAACAAGGAAGGCGAACGCATCGTCGCCGAAGCGATCCGTCGCTTCGGCATCATCAAGGCCGCCTGCGTACACCGCGTCGGTTCGCTCGCCATCGGCGACATGGCGGTGTGGGTCGGCGTCAGCTCGCGCCACCGCGCCGAAGCCTTCGCCGCCTGCCGCTTCATCATCGACGAAGTGAAACATCGCGTGCCGATCTGGAAGAAGGAGCACTACGTCAGCGGGGATTCGGGGTGGGTGAATTGCGAGCGGTGTGCGGAGCATGGGGATGCGACGACAGGCGACAGGCGACAGGCGACAGGCCAGAGTGATGCCTGCGCCAATCACCACCATCCCTCCTCTCTGGCCTGCAGCCTGCAGCCTGTAGCCTGTAGCCTCCCCGACTATTCCCGCCAGATCACCCTGCGCGAAGTCGGCGAGACGGGGCAGCAGAAACTGCGCGCGGCGCGCGTGCTCGTCATCGGCGCCGGCGGACTCGGCGTTCCGGTATTGAACTACCTGGCCGGCGCGGGCGTCGGCACGCTCGGCATCGCCGAGTCGGACACGCTCGATGCCAGCAACCTGCATCGCCAGCCGCTGTATTCGCTGGGCGATGTCGGCCAGCCCAAGGCGCAGCTCGCCGCACGGCGTCTGCAGGCGTTGAATCCGGAAGTACACATTCATACGCATCCGCGCATCGATGCACACAATGCACTGCAACTGCTGTCCGGGTACGACCTCGTCGTCGAGTGCAGCGACAACTTCGCGACGAAATTCCTCGTCAACGACGCCGCGGTGAAAGCACGCAAGCCAGCGATCTTCGCGAGCGTGTATCAGTACGAAGGCCAGCTGCAGGTGTATCGCGCCGAACCGGACAGTGCCTGCCTGCGCTGCCTGTGGCCTGACGCCACGCGCGACGGCCTGGTAGGCAATTGCGCCGAAGCCGGCGTCCTCGGCCCCGTACCGGGCGTCCTCGGCACGCTGCAGGCACTCGAAGCACTGAAGCTGCTGTTGAACCTGCCCGGCCAGCTCAGGAACGAAATGGTGCTGATCGATCTGCTGACCCTGGAACAGCGCAAGCTGCGGACCCCACATCGCGCCGACTGCCGGCATGACGCCCGCGAGATCGACGTTCCTGCGCGCGATCTGGAAGTGACGCTGACGAACCTCGCAGCCGCAACCGGTTACGCCCTCATCGACGTGCGCGAACTGCGCGAAGTCCGCGAAGCGCCGATCGCCGCCGCCTCCCGGCACATTCCGCTCGCTGTCCTGCTGGCGGATGCGAGTACGCTCGACCCCGAACGGAAATACCTGCTGATCTGCGCCCGTGGCGCCCGCAGCAAAGCCGCCGCCGAACACCTGCGTTCGCACGGCTTCCCGCACGCCTATTCGTTGAGCGGCGGCCTGGCAGGGCTCGGGCAAGGAATACCGGAGTAACCGCAAAGAACGCATAGAACGCAAAACAGAAGAACTGGCCGCAAAAAGCGCAAAAGGCGCAAAAAAATCCGGATGTGGAGTTCTGTTTTTGCGCCTTTTGCGCTTTTTGCGGCTACTTCCTTTCTCTTTCTTCTATGCGTTCTATGCGTTCTATGCGGTTACTCTTTGCCTCTCTTCACCGCACATGAATGATCAGATCGATACGGCGATTGCGCGCCCGGCCTTCGGCCGTTTCGTTGCTGGCGACAGGACGCGTTTCGCCGTAGCCGATCGAGCTGATCTTCTCGGCGCTGATGCCGAAGTTGTTCACGAGGTAGGTCCGCACGGCATCCGCACGATCCTGCGACAGGATCAGATTGGCTGAATCGGTGCCGTTGGCATCGGTGTGGCCTTCCATGACCATCGTCGAATCGGGGAACAGCGCCAGCGCGTCGCGGACCTTGTTCATCAGCGGCGCGTTCGCTGCATCGATGGTGCTGCGCCCGGAGGCGAAGCGGATGCCGGTGAGCGAGATCACCACGTCTTCGCCCTGCCGGTAGACGCGTGCTTCGTCGGCAGTGAAGGAACTCTCGATGCGTGCCACGTTGGCGCGCAGCCGCTCCTGCGCATCGACCCGGCGCTGCAGGGCGATGCGTTCCTGGGAGACGCCGCCCAGACGGGCTTCGAGCTTTTCCATCTCGGTGTTCATGGCGGCCAGTTGGTCGTTGCGGTCCTGCAGGTCGCGGCTCAGGCGCTGGTTCTCGCGCTGCTGCTCCTGGGCCTGCTTGCGCAGTTCCTGCATGACGGGCTGCATGCCATTGTCGAAACGCGCCGGAACGTCCACCGCGGCGGCGATCTCGCGCAGCGGCGCCTCCCACGACAGGATCAGTTCCTCGACGCCGGCCTGTTCGCCCTTCTTCTCGAGCGTCGCCTCGATGAGCTTCGCCAGATACATGGAATGACGGGCCTCGTAGCTGGCCTGCGCGGCATGATTCACGGCGACGCCCGGTTCATAGCGATTGCGATTGATCTCCTGCTCCGCCTGCGACAGATGGCGCTTCGCCGCGGCGATGGTGCGCGGCGCGAACTTTTCGACTCTGGCCGCGTCGGCCTGTGCGATGAGACCGCGCGCCTCATTCACGACGCCGTTGCGGATCGCCGTCATCTCGACATCGCGCAGCAGCACGTCGGCCTCGGCGGCATAACGTTGTGCGTTCTTGAGATCGTTTTTTTCCAGCGCTGCCGCCGCTTCGCGGAAACGATCATCGGCGCGGGCCCATTCCTCCGCCGCCAGTGTCGGGGCATTCGCGCCGAGCGCATCGGTGCGGGTCGCAATCACGGTCCGCAACGTTTCGCGGGCGGCGACCGCAGCTGCCTGCGCCCGCTGCAGCGCCGTGAAGCCCTGATCCAGCTCCGTACGAATACGCTGCGGATCGCGACCGCGTTCGGCATCCCGAGCCGCGGTATCGCGCGCCTCGACTGCGGCCGCAAAAGATCGCGGCGCCAGCGCATCGACCTGCTCCTGGCGCGCCTTGTCGATTGCGGCGGTCAACTGCGAGAGAGTGGGTGCAGCCGTCTGAGCGGTCGCCACCGTCATTCCCAGGAACAGCAGCGCAACGATTCTGGTCAGGTGGTTCATGGACGTCGGACTTCGGCGAGGAAGGACGGGGCGAGTATATCGGCGGTCGCTGCGGTGAGGTTGTGACGCAGCCCCGCTCTTCTTCTGTGGGTCAGGCTTCAGCCTGACTTCTTCTGCAGATGACAAGAGAAGAGTCAGGCTGAAGCCTGACCCACAGGAAGAAGAGGACCTTACGAGCGCGTCTGCCCGCTGCCGCGCACGACGTACTTGTAGCTCGTGAGCTGCTCCACGCCGACCGGACCGCGGGCGTGGAATTTGTCGGTCGAGATGCCGATCTCGGCGCCCATGCCGAACTCGCCGCCGTCGGCGAACTGCGTGGAGGCGTTGTGAAGCACGATGGCGCTGTCGACGCGAGTGAGGAAGCGTTCCGCCGTGGCAGCGTTGCCGGTGATGATCGATTCGGTGTGCCCCGAACCGTATTTCGCAATGTGTGCGACGGCGGCATCGACGCCGTCGACCACCCGGGCCGCGATGATGCTGTCGAGGTATTCGGCGTACCAGTCTTCCTCGGTCGCCGCGACGACCCGGCGGTCGCTGGCGCGAACCGTCTCATCGCCGCGCACTTCGCAACCCGCATCGAGCAATGCAGTGACGAGCGGCGCGAGCAGCGTGCCGCTCGCCGCCCGATCGATCAGCAGCGTTTCCGCCGCGCCGCACACGCCGGTGCGCAGCAACTTCGCATTCAGGACGACGGACCGCGCCATGCCGGGATCCGCATCGCGATCGACATAGACGTGGCACACCCCTTCGAGATGTCCGATCACCGGCACGCGCGCTTCCTGCTGCACACGCTGTACGAGGCTCTTGCCGCCGCGCGGCACGATGACGTCGATGAATTCCGTCATCGAACCCAGCATGTAGCCGACGGCGGCGCGATCTGCGGTCGGCACGAGCTGCACGGCGGCATCGGGAAGCGAGGCGGCGCGCAATCCGGCCACGAGACAGGCATGGATGGCGCGATTCGAGTGCGTGCTTTCGGTGCCGCCGCGCAGGATCACCGCATTGCCCGACTTGAGACACAGGGCGCCGGCATCGGCCGTCACGTTGGGACGACTCTCGTACACGATGCCGATGACGCCGAGCGGCACGCGCACGCGCTGGATGCGCATGCCGTTGGGACGCGTCCAGTCGGCGGTCACGACGCCGAGCGGATCCGGCAAGGCTGCAATGGCTTCGACGCCGCGCGCCATGCTCTCGATGCGCTTGTCGTCGAGCAGCAGCCGGTCGAGCAGCGCCGCGGACAGGTTGCGTTCGCGCGCACCCTGCAGATCCTGGGCGTTGGCGTCGAGAATCGACGTGCGGTTCGCGCGGATCGCCGCTGCTGTCGCCAGCAATGCAGCGTTTCGCTGCTGCGTCGATGAATTCGCAAGCTCTCGCGCGGCGTCGGCGGCGGCGTGGCCGATCGAATTCATGAGCGGTGCGAGTTCGGCCGTGCCGGCACCGGGATTCACTGCATTTGCGTTCATGCGCGGCATTCTAGCAACGGACCTCATACAGTAAAGAATTGTCAAACGAGACGCAGCGCTCGCCGCTGCGCCGATCGTCGCAGACTGCATTTGCGCACGTTTCCCGCCTGCCGCGCAGCGCTCGCGAACTGCAAGGATTTCTGGATCGCAATTGCAATCGAGACCTCCGATGCCACAATGCCCCGCCCGCGCAACGACACCATGTTCCGGTCACTGGAACTGCGCGGCGTTGCGTCATTGCAATCAGGGGCAGCGGGAATGTCGGCAGAAGCGAATGGCGTAGCGACGCGCGCAGCCGCGGGCGAGCAGGAATTCCAGTGCTCCGAAGCCTATCGCCGGTACGTCGTCTGGTTCCTGTTCGTCGTCTACGTCTTCAACTTCGTCGACCGGCAGATCCTCGCGACGCTGATGGAACTCATCAAGCGGGATTTCGCGCTGACCGACACCCAGCTCGGCCTGCTCAGCGGCCTCGCCTTCGCCGCCTTCTACACCACGGTCGGCATTCCGATTGCGCGACTCGCCGACAAGAGCAATCGCGTGAACATCATCGCCGCATCGCTGCTGATCTGGAGCGCCGCGACGGCCGCCACGGCGCTGGCAAAAAATTTCATGCATCTGTTCCTGTGCCGCATCGTCGTCGGCATCGGCGAGGCCGGCTGCAGTCCGCCCGCGCATTCGCTGATCAGCGATTACTTCGAACCCAAACGCCGCGCCACGGCGCTGTCGATCTATTCGATGGGCGTGTACGGCGGCAGCTTTCTCGGCCTGCTCGTGGGCGGCGTGGTCGCGCAGGAATACGGCTGGCGTACGGCGTTCCTGCTGGTGGGACTGCCTGGCCTGCTGCTCGCCGTCATCATGAAACTCACGCTGCGCGAACCGCCGCGCGGGTTCTCCGAAGGCGGCGTGCACGCGGTCAGGGAACCGCCGCCGATGCTCACCGTGCTCAGGACGCTGTGGGGCAAGCGTACGTTCAAGCATCTGTCGGTGGCTTCGGGCCTGCACGCCTTCGTGAGCTACGGCGTCAGCGCCTTCTACAACTCGTACCTGATCCGCTCGCATGGCTTCACCGTCGCCGAAGCGGGCATCTGGCTGGCCTTCATCGTCGGCATCGGCGGATTGTCCGGCACCTATTTCGGCGGCACGTGGGCAGACAAGCTCTCGCAGAAGCACAACGATTCGCGTTACCTGCTGAAGGTGCCGGCGGTCTCCAACCTGATCGCACTGCCCTTCGCTGCGGCCGCCTTCATGATGGGCAACACCACGCTGGTGCTGATCTGCCTGTTCATCTACGTGTGCTTCGGCACCATGTATCTCGCGCCGTCGATCTCCGGCACCTACAAGCTGGTCGGCCCGCGCGAACGCGCCCTCGCCAGCGCCCTGCTGTTCCTGGTGCTCAACTTCATCGGCATGGGCATCGGTCCGACGCTCACGGGCCTCGTCAGCGAAAGCTTCAGGGGATACTTCATCGACCTCGGCGCCACCGAAGCCCAGGCGACGGCCGACGGCCTGCGCTACGCCCTTTCCTTCATCGTCTTCGTCTTCCTGTGGTCGACCTTCCACTACTACCGCGCGATGCGCACGCTGCGGGAGGAGGAGTACGGATAAGAGCAGGAATTTCACACGGAGATCTTCTGTGGGGCCGGCTTCAGCCGGCCTCTTCGAGTACAGGAGGCCGGCTGAAGCCGGCCCCACAGGAAGAAGAGGATCTCCGTGTGAAATTCTTCTTCTAAGAAGCCACGTACCCATCCCGCAGTTCGCGCTTCAGCACCTTGCCGATGGCGCTGCGCGGCAGCGATGACACTATCTCCAACGCGCTGAGGCGCTGGGTCTTGCCGACGCGCTGATTGACCCACTGGCGGATGGCTTCGGGTGCATCGCTGCGACCCGCTTGCAACTCGACGAACGCGACCGGCGTTTCGCCCCATTCCCGCGATGGCACACCGACGACGGCGGCGTCCTTGACGGCGTCGTGCTGGAACAGCACGGCTTCGAGATCCGACGGGTAGATGTTGAAGCCGCCGGAAATGATCATGTCCTTCTTGCGGTCCATCAGCGTCAGAAATCCTTCGGCGTCGAAGCGGCCGACGTCGCCGGTGCGGATGAAACGATTGCCGTCGCGGTCGTACCACTCGGCCTCGGACGTTTTCTGCGGCTGATTGAAGTAGCCATTCATCATGGCCGCCGGCGAGCGGCCGACGACTTCGCCGATGTCTCCCGCCGCGACTTCATTGCCCTGTTCGTCGATCAGGCGGATGTCGTGACCTTCCGCCGGACGTCCGACCGTGTGCAGCTTCGAGGGAAATTCATGTGCGGCGAGAATGCAGGTGCCGCCGCCTTCGGTCATGCCGTAGTACTCGGTGAGTCCGCCCGGCCAGCGACGCAGGATGTCGCGCTTGAGCGCGGCGGAGAACGGCGCGCTGGTACAGAACTTCATGCGGAAGCTGCCCAGGTCGTAGCGGTCGAAGTCCGGCAGGTCCATGAGGCGCTGGTATTGCACGGGTACGAGCATCGCGTGCGTCGCGCGATGTTTCTGGGCGAGCTGCAGGAACTTCGTCGCATCGAACTTCGGCATGAGCACGACGGTGCCGCCGCCGGCGAGTGCGGGAAAGAAACTGACCAGCGTCGTGTTCGAGTACAGCGGCGTCGAACAGAGCGTGACGGCCTGCGTGTCGTAACCCGATCCCGCGGCACGACGCACGTGCGCCCAGCGCATGCGATGCGCCTGCACGATGCCTTTCGGCGCGCCGGTCGTGCCGGATGAATAGATGATGTTGAACGGCGCCGCCGGATCGATCGTCACCGGCTGCGGTTTCGCATCGGGCGGCGCGAGCCATGCACTCAGCGGCTGACCCGCCGGCGAACCGTCGAGGCTGATCCTGGGAACGGGCACCTGCGCCGCATCGATCGCGGCCGCAGTGGACTGATCGAGGAACACGGATTTCGCACCGCAGTCCCGCAGCATGATGCCGAGGCTTTCAGGCGTGGACGACGGCGCCAGGGGCGCGACCACCACGCCTGCGCGCAACGCACCGAGGAACACGACGCCGTATTCGACACTGGCCGTTGCGCAAATGGCGATCGACTCGCCGGCTCGCACGCCGTCGCGCTGCAATGCTGCGGCGATGCGGTCCATCAGCGCATCGAGTTCGCCGTAGCGCAGCACCGTATCGTCGCGAACCAGCGCGGGATGCTGCGGCCGCTGTACTGCGTGGGCGTGGATCAGATCGGCAATCAGGCCGAAATCCTGGGCGATTAGCGATTCGGGTGTCATCGTCGGACGGCGTTGTTGGGACGGCGCACAATGCCACAGCGCCTGCGCGCCCGGAACCCGGCGACAGGATGCGAACCGCTGAAGATTTGTTTTGTTGCAGCAGTACGGTGGCGCCTGCAAACTCGCCGCCGGCTTCAGCCCGGAAACCGTTCCAGTGCCCCAGATCAGCGTCAACGGTCTCGCGTTCGAGTACGAATCGTTCGGCTCCGCGTCCCGGCCAGCCGTGGTGCTCATCATGGGACTGGGGGCGCAGCTGGTGCGCTGGCCGCTGCCCTTCTGCAACAAGCTGGTCGAGCGCGGCTTCCGCGTCATCCGCTTCGACAATCGCGACATCGGCCTGTCGGCCAAGATGGATGGCGCACCGGTGCCGGAACTCGCGACGATCGTTGCTGCCCGCATGGCAGGACTGCCGGTGCGGGTGCCGTACACGCTGGACGACATGGCCGCCGACACGGTCGGGCTGATGGACGCATTGCAGATCGAGAAGGCGCACATCGTCGGCGCGTCGATGGGCGGCATGATCGCGCAGCTCGTCGCAGCGGATCATGCATCGCATGTGCTGTCGCTGACGTCGATCATGTCGACCACCGGCAATCCCGCACTGCCGCCGCCGACACCGGCGGCCTCTGCCGTGTTGATGGCGCGCGCGCCGAATCCGAGCGATCTCGATGCCTACCTGCAGCACAGTCTCAACACCCTGCGCGTCATCGGCAGCCCCGGCGCGCCGTTCGATGAAGCGGCCGCGCGCGAGCGGCTCACGACGGAAGTGAAGCGCAACTACAACCCGGCCGGTTTCGGCCGCCAGCTTGCAGCGGTCACGGCGAACGGCGATCGCCGCGAGAAGCTGCGTCGCATCCGCACACCGACCATGGTGATCCACGGCACCGACGATCCGCTCGTGCCCGCGGCCGGCGGTCGCGACACCGCGGAAAACATTCCCGGCGCCGAACTGCGCATCATTCCCGGCATGGGTCACGACCTGCCGCCGCAATATCAGGATCAGATCGTCGACGCGATCGTCGCCATCGCGAAACGCGCCGACCCGAACGTCACCGGCTGAACTTCACGACAGCGAGGACCGCGATGAACAGACTCGAAGGCAAGACCGCATTGATCAGCGGCGCCGCCAGCGGCATCGGACGCGCCAGCGCCCTGCTGTTTGCGAATGAAGGCGCGAATCTGGTCATCCTCGATCGTGCGCCCGCCGTCGAAGAAACCGCGGCGCTGGTGCGCGACGCCGGCGGCAAGGTCATCGCGCTGGTGAAGGACTCATCGGATGAAACCAATGTGGCATCGGCCATCGATACGGCGGTGAAGGAGTTCGGTGCGCTCGATGTGTGCTTTGCGAATGCCGGCGTGAGCGGCGGCATCGTGCCGTTGCAGGAACAGACGCCCGAGCACTGGGCCGAGATCCTGAAGATCAATCTCATCGGCACCTTCCTCGCAGTGAAGCATGCAGCCCGCGTCATGGCGCCACGTCGCAGCGGTTCGATCATCTGCACCGCCTCGGTGGCGGCACTGCGCTCAGGCGCGGGCGGCTCGCCCTACAGCGCCAGCAAGGCCGGCGTGATCAGCCTGGTGCAGACCACGGCGTGGCAGCTGCACGGCAGCGGCGTACGCATCAATGCCATCTGTCCCGGCCTCATCGAAACCGGTATGACTCGTCCGATCTTCGAACAGGCGCGCGCCCGGGGAACCGATCACAGGATCGGGCAGTTGAATCCCCTGCGCCGGGCCGGCGCTCCCGCGGAGATCGCGCAGATGGCGCTGTTCCTGGCCTCGGACGATGCGTCCTATGTCAACGGTCAGGCGTTTCCGGTGGACGGCGGCCTGTCGACGTCGCACCCGATCGTTCCGCCGAAGATCTGAACTGGAGTTTCCTCATGTCCCGCCGCCGCCGCTCCGCGTTCGATGCGCTCGAAACCCTCGCACTGGTCGGGGCGCTCGGCCTGATCCTATCGCCGGCATTGAAGGGCATCGCCTATCGCTGGCGGGTGCAGCATCCGAAGGCGCGCAGCGGCAACAACGCCAACGAAGCGCTTGAGGACACCTTCCCCGCCAGCCATCCGCCGGCGAGCCGCCTCGTCCGCATTCCGGAGAAACGCAAGCACCACTGACT
>OEIU01000376.1_pt1 | contig 43329 bp, 41 predicted proteins | sample 1539221 | NCBI WGS metagenome assembly OEIU01 (sample SAMN03792071, study PRJEB22550) | activated sludge metagenome | feature: wastewater treatment plant; material: activated sludge; isolation source: Wastewater treatment plant of a petroleum refinery complex | place: Argentina: Zarate | collected... | reverse complement strand
CCCGCAAGGGGCCGCTACGAATTCAGACTTCTACACCACGTCCCGGGACGTGACCATTCGTACGCTCCAGCCGGCCTTCCGAAGTTCAGCGTTCGCGCGTGCATCGCGCTTCTGATTGCAAACCCTGCGCCGCGTCCGTCGATTCCCCTGCTTGACTCTTGATGCGGTCGCGAGCGAGCACGTAACCACGCAGAGTCAAACGCGGAATGCGCATCTTCGCTAGTCGCTAGTCCGTTGACCGAGATCTCGGAGTGACTTTCGAGACCGTCCCGCAGGATGACCGTTCTTCGGACGCGGTGTCGGTCATCTAGAGCTGTCAGATAACGTTCGACACGCGACGGTCCCTGCGCCCCGTTTCCGGCTTCTCGAGGGAACAGGTCTTGTTGAGCCAAGGCGAGCAAGTTGTAGCTGCTATAAACGTCGGCTGGCAATGGTAGCCGAACGGTTGGTCGGCCAACGGCAGGTCTGCCGGGCGATTCGCCCGATCGTCGTAGGAGGTCAAACTGGTCTGGTTTTCTCCGGATCGCGCCCTTTGCAGCGCACCCAATCCACAGGTCGGGGACGGCGTCCACCAGGCGGACAATCGGTTCGTTTAGCGGGACAGTCGCCTCCGAACGAAGGCTTTGAGTTCGATGTGCGCGCGCTCGGCTGGACCAGAGGCGTAGATGGTTGTGGTCTGGATTGATGAGTGTCCCAGTACGGCCTGGACAACGTTCAGACTCGCTCCGTCAGCTAGCGTATGGCGCCCAAACGTGTGCCGCAGCCAATGAGTCGATGCGCGCTCGAATGCATCCGCGTCCTCTCGTCGCTGCCTGGCGTTCAGTGACCGGGCAAGATCGTCGAACCGAGAGCGGAGCATCCTGTAAAGCGAACTGGTCGATATGGGGCGTCCGGACGCCGGTGCCGCGAGCGCTGAAATCATAGGCACGTTGGAATCGCATTGCTGCCAAGCAGGCAGACTCCGAACAGCCAAGTACTCGTCGAGAAGTCCTGCGACCTCTGGTGCCATCGGGACATCCCTCACCTTGCCGCCCTTCCCGACCACGCGAAGCGCAACGTCGCGAGACTGAGCTGACCTGTCGTGTTGAAGTGAATCGCCGGTTGTTGCTCGAACCCGAAGGCGCCCAACGGTCGCGGACACAATCTCGGACGCCCGAAGCCCCGTCGTGTACGCAAGGGTGATCGCGAACCGCGCCCGGAGCCCCGCCTCGTCGACCGCAAGATCGTCGAGGTAGTCGCGCAGCATCCTCCACTGCGCGCCGCTGAGGTAACGGTCGGTCGAAAGCCGTAGCAATGGATCTGCGGCCGCTGGATCGACGGCGCGCACCGCGGGCACCGCCACGAATGGGTTGAACGCGAGGTATCGCATCGCCACCAGCCAGTCGAACATTCCCCTGACCACAGTCAGCGCGTGCCCGACGCTGCGCGCCGACAGCGGCCCGGTGAACGGCCGCCACTGTGGCGAGAAGCGCGGTGCGCTCGAGGGGCCGACCCAGGTCTCGCATGGCGTCGGGCTGAAGAGGAAGTCGCGATAGGCGATCGCGTCGTCGACGTTGAGCGACGACATCGCCCTCTTCCGTGCGAAGACCGCCCACAGCAGCAGCCGCTCGGCTTCCTTGCGGTAGGCGCGCTCGGTGTGCGGGCTGCCGGCGGCGCGTGCGGCAAGCCAGGCCTCGATCGCCGCGAGGTCGTTGACCGCGCCGATCTGGCAGGCGTCGGGCGCGCGGTTCGAGCCGTCGTGCCCGTCGAGGGTCGCGGGCAGCGCGAGCTTCTCCATCGGCACGACGGCGAGCACGGGTCGCGCGGTGCGGACCGCATCAATCAGCTGCGCGCGCGGGATGAGCGCGGCCGGCTCGATGCGGGCGCCGATCGAAAGCTCGTTCGCCTGGAGCCACTTCACGAGCTTGTCGGCGGCGATGCGCCCTACCCCGGGAATACGCCGGTACCAAGTCAGGCCGCCGCGGTTGATCGCGGCCACGAGTTCCGCTGGCGTACGGATCTCAAAGGCGGCCATCCGTGCGGCGACCCTTGGATCGATCCAGGTGTCCAGCGGGTCGCCCGCGGCAGGCCGCTGCACCAGCACGGGCTCAAGAACGGAGAGCGCACGTCGCTGGCGGTCCCGAAGTCGAGCGACCTGCGCCCGTCGCCGCTCGCCGTCATCAGGTGGATGCTGCTCGGCATACAGTTCAAGGGCTTCGGCCTGACTGTAGAAGCCGTCTGGGTCGACCTGTGCGACGAAGTCCTCGAAGCTCGGTCTAGACGGGCCGGCGGGCGACTTGGGGGTCGGGAGGGCCGCCATGTCGAGGGCCAGCGCCCGCGCGTCCCCGAAGTGGCCTGCTCGACGTGCCGCAGCCAGCAGCGCCACCCTCAGCGTCTCGAACCGGCGCTTTGCATCCGGCAATGACAGGTCGGGCGACCAGTACCGGGAGGCGGCGTCGCGAAGCGCCATACCCTGAAGGACGGCTCGCAAGACCGCGAAGTCTTCCGCGCTGACCCGGGGGTTGGCCCTCTCGATCATCGATGTTCACGACGGCAGGCGGCGCTGGCGAGTCGGCGCACGATCACTGGCCAGCAGGCACCAGCTTCCAGTCCTTGATCATCTTGCGGATGCGCTCGTCGCCGTTCGGGATGAGGTTGTAGAGGTCCGACTTGCCCCACCGCAACGCGTCGAGGCAGAGCAGCATGTCGTCCGAGATTTCGACATCGACGGCACGGAGTTCGAACAGATCGAGCGGGAAGGCGGTGCCGTTGTAGGTCGCGGCGATGAATCGCGCGATGCGGGCAGCCTGCCCGCTGGAGCCCTCTTCAGCCTGGCGAAGCAGGCGTGCGTAGGCCTGGGCTCCGGCTGCTTGAGCCTTGGCGGCACGGTCTGCCCACTTCCGCATGTCTTCTAGTGGATCGTCGCTCATGGTGTTCTCCCGCCGAGGTGAAGGGTCGAGCGGGCGGCTGGAACAGCATGCGGCACCCTCTTCCGGCGCCTCGGCCGCGCCGTGCACGCATGATAACTACTATTATCGTGCGTGCATATCGGTGCGTCTTTTTCGACTTACCGATCTGGGTCGAGGCCCCTTATGCGATAAGTGCTGACGAATCATGGGGTTAGAACGTTGCCCTAGCGACGCCCATAGGCAGTCACCTTGCCGATTCCTGGCTTGGGGGTCTCGGCGGCTGGCTCCCATGAACGGTCACCTGAGACGACCGACTCCAAGCCTTGCCGAGCATCCAGTTCAAGGTCGAGACCGCTGCAGCAACCGATCGCAGAGTCGATGGTGGGGCTTTCAGGGGCAGGAACGACCCAAGAACGCCCTTCGGCGCTAGATCGTTTGGCCTATCCCATAAGTGGTCACCCATTTGGCCTAGTTGGCGCTCATCGCGGCAGCGCGGGGGCGACAATCGTCGCTACTGGTCGCCCGGGCTACCCATAGACGGTCACCTGAAGCGTCCTGGGACCTGCTTCGCGAGTTCCAGACGAGGGTTTCGACCCCGAAAAGGTCCGCGCGACCCGGAGATACGACCGGGGCGGGCGGGCAGCGTGCGCAGCGCTCGGACGACGCCAATGTCCCATGGACGGTCACCTACAGCGGCTCTCCATCCGCCCGAGACGTTGCATGGGACAAAACTGGCATATCCAGAACATCTGCAGCCAGGAGGACCACGGAACTTCGATTTGATTGCCGAATTTCGAGGTCGAGCGCAGAATTCGCATCGACCTCGAAACTACCAGAAGAAGCCCGTGTACGACAACCTGTTGATGCCTGGTGCGCAGCGATTTTCGCTGGATGCCCTGAATGAATTGGCGAGCAACGCCACGAATGTGCTCGACGGGCTTCGCGCAAAGATGCTCGAGCCGCATCCGCGCAAGAACCCTCCCCGCTTCAGCGGCGCACAGTTGGCTGCGTTGTGCGGGATCGAGGCGACGCAGGTGCCCTACCTCGCCAAGCGGGGAGATCTTCCCGCCGGGACCCACGAGGGTAACGGCAAGCGCCGCACGTTCACGCTCGCGGAAGCTCGCACGTGGATCGCACAGTTGGGACATTTCCCGCAGCGCCCTGCCGGCGTTCGCGGTGCGACCATCGCCGTAGTGAACTTCAAGGGAGGGTCCACGAAGACCACCACGGCCTTCAACCTGGCGCAAGGACTGACTCTTCGCGGCCGGCGTGTCCTGCTAGTTGACCTCGATCCTCAGGGTTCAGCAACAACCTTGACCGGCCTGCTTCCTGCGGCCGAAGTCATGGAGGAGCATACGGTTGGGCCGATCACCTACCCTCCCCTCGCCGACGCACCCAAGGACTTGAGGTACGCGGTTCAGGACACTTACTGGGACGGTCTCGATCTGATTCCTGCGGCACCCCACCTGTTCAACGCCGAGATCTTTCTTCCTATCCACTCGCGCGATCCAGACATCGCCTGGTGGGACATCCTGAACCAGGCGATCGCGCCCCTGCGGGAAGAGTACGACGTAATCATCTTCGACACCGCACCCGCCCTCTCCTATCTGGCAGTGAACGCGGTGATTGCCTCCGACGGGCTGCTGATGCCCATCCCCCCGGAGAACCTCGACTACGCATCCTCAGTAGCGTTCTGGAGCCTGCTGTCAGAGACCCTGGGCGCGCTCAAGAGCAATCGCGGCTATGACAAGGACTTCGCATTCATGCGCGTCCTGCTGTCGAGGGTGGACTCTCAGCTCTTTTCCGCGTCGGTGGTACGGGACTGGATCATCCGGACATACGGGCAATACGTCCTGCCGGTTGAAATACCGAAGAGTCCCGTCAGCACGGTCGGTGCGGTGCAGTTTCAAACGGTGTACGACATCGCCCGCTACGAAGGCGCCATGAAGACCTACGCGAAGATCCGCGATGCCTACGATCGTTTCGTCGAGATGATCGACCAGTCGGTGGTGACGTCGGTCTGGGGAGTGAACACGAAATGAGCCTCAAAGACCTCAAGTCGAAGAGCGACCAGGCGCTCGCCAGCATTCCCAAAGCCGCAGCCGCTGGCGATGGACGGGCAGCACGCCCGGTCACAGCGCCAGGCGCGACCGCCTTCATGCAACCGACGATCGACGCGCTGAACGAGCGTGCCAAGAAGGCGGAGGCACGCGCAGCCGAGGTGGAGCGCCAGCTCGAGTCCCAGCCGACGGAGGTGTCGCTGGATCAGTTGGATGAGGTTGCGAGCCGGCGCCGACGCCTGACGGACGAGCAATTCGAGGAACTCAAGGCCAACTTGGCCAACAACCCGCTCGTGCATCCGGTAGCGGTCAAGCGCCGGGCGAACGGACGCTTCGAGATCGTTTCCGGCCACAACCGAGTGGCAGCCTTCCGCGCGCTGGGACGAAACCAGATCCCGGTCGTCGTGCTCGACATCGACGAAGAGAAGGTCGACCGGTCAGCCTTCTACGCGAACCTGCTGCAGCCCTCTCTGCCCGACTACGAGAAGTACATCGGCTTTCGTGCCGAGCAGGACCGCACAGGAGCGACTCAGAAAGTTCTAGCTAAAGAGGCGGGCGTCTCCGAGGCCATGCTGTCCCAGCTCTTCGCGTTCGGAGATCTTCCTCAAGTGGCTCTGGACTCCATTCGATCTAAGCCCGACTGCATCGGAATGCGCTGCGCCTACGAGCTCGCCAGGCTTGCGCAGGCTGGCAAGGCAGCCGCAGTGGTCGAGGCGGTCGACCTCCTAGCGCAGGGCAAGCTCACGCAGAAGGAAGCGATCCGGCATGCCGGACGAATCACGCCCTCCGCCGACCGCACTGCCCCTCCGTCCGCGTCGACCGTCAAGATTCGCTCCGGCCGTGCGCAGTACTGCCAGTACGTGTCGCGCGGGACGTCACTTCGGATCGAGTTCCGCAGCGAAGCAGAGCGAATCAAGGCGCAAGAGCAGCTCGACAAGATCCTTCGAGCCCTCGCAGACGACGAAGCCTGAGAGTTTGAAAAACAAAGTCCTTGTGAAACAGGGACTTGTGTTTTCTTGGGCGCTAACAGAAAGCCCTCGGCCACCGCCTGCCAACCAACAGCAGTTCGCGGTGAAGTCCTTCCAACTGCCACGCGTATCGTCCCACCCTCCCCGATTTGCCGTCCGTCAATATCAGCTTGATATGCGTTTCGGCATCCCATATCCTGTCACCTATGCACATCATCTCCCTGCGCATGCTCCGCGACTTCTGGCGGGTGCATCCAGCAGCTGAAGGTGTGCTTCGGCATTGGCATTCGATCGCGGAAGCCACGGTCTTCGACGACTTCAACGACCTTCGCCGAACGTTCCGATCAGCTGACTACGTTGCGCCCTATACCGTCTTCAACGTCGGCGGGAACAACTACAGGCTGATCGCGGTGATCCATTACGACGCTCGTCGGATCTACATCCGCGGCGTCATGACTCACGCGGAATACGACCGCTGGTGCGACGACTACAGGCGAGGCAAACGATGAACGTCACCGACTTCGATACGCAGCGCGCCGCAGAACGATGGAATGCGTTCGTCGCGGAGGTGCCAGTACGCCCGATCCGTTCGGACGCCGACTACGAACAGATGGTGGGTCTGATGACACAACTGCTCGACGTGGTCGGTGACAACGAGTCGCATCCGCTTGCGCCGGTACTTGCCTTGATCGGCGACCAGATCGAAGGCTACGACAGTGACCATTTCGCGATCCCGCGCTCCGAACCGCGCGAGGTCTTGCGATACCTGATGGATCAGCACGGCCTCAAGCAATCGGATCTCGGCGACGTGATCGCTCAGCCAAACGTCTCCGCCATCCTCAACGGCCATCGCTCAATTAGCCGCGACGTTGCAAAGGCGCTCGCGCAGCGCTTCAATGTAGCTGTTGACGTCTTTCTTTGACAGCGGGGCAGGGCAGCCAACGCCCATTTGCCACCCCCGACCCGACCCAGCAACGACGATGACTCCCCCGACCACCACGACCCCGACGCCTGAAGAGGAGCTCGCTCGCTTCGACCGTCAGCGCTGGGCGACCGCAGCGAAAGCGAACGTCGAGCTCGAGGGGTTCGTCGCATCGCAGGAGTTCGAGCAACTGAACGCCCGATACATCGCCGGCGAAATCAGCATCGCCGACATGCTGCGGTGGCTTGATGAGCGACACCCGGACAAGCCCGCGGTCTGACGACGATCGGCGCGAGCTCGAAGCCCGTTACGTTCGGGTCCGCCTCGCCGAACTGCACAGCCAGCCGCCGGATCCTACGTTCGACGAGACGCACCTCCAGGCGATCCATCGCCATATCTTCCAGGACCTCCCTCGCAGGGGCCTTCCCGAACACCATCCAGGCCAATACAGGCCTGCGACCGGGGAGGGCGCAGACTGGATCAAGCATCGCCAACTAGAGACAGTGTCGACGCGTCTGTATGTCCCGTACTCGGCGATGGATGACGGCGCGCGAAGTCGGCTGAATCGCGAACTCTCGGCCGTGGACATCTACGGCCTACGATCCCTCCCTCGCGACCACCTCGCAACCGAGCTCTCGAGCCTCTACGCCCGACTTGACTACCTGCACCCCTTTCACGAAGGGAACAGTCGAACGCTCCGCTTCTTCTTCACGCAGCTCGCGGACGAGAGCGAACATCACTTCGACTGGGACAAGCTCTCTGGCTCACCACAGCAACGAGACAGCCTGTACATCGCACGCGACGTGGCAGTTCTGCGCCAGGCGCTGCCTCAAGTCCGCGGTGAACGGGCGCTTCAATTGGCTACCGCGACCCTGGATCGATTGGAGGGCAACCCCTCCCTCGAGCATCTCTTTCGCAGTTCCCTTCGCCCGCTGCGCGCACTCGCATTCGAGCAGCTAACGCCCAGCGCCGCGACCATGCGCTACCCGGCTCTCAGGGACGTATACGCAAGCATCGAGGCAGCGACACACGACTTCTCCGAGCAGTACAAGCCGACACCCGCCGTCCTCGCGCGCTTTAGCCGACTACTCCGGGAAGCCGTTCAGAAAAGCCTGGACCAAGGCCGCATCTTGTCGGCCCGCGACGTTCACGTACCACTCGAGATGCTGACGCGACTAGACATCCAGCGATCTACCTCAGATAGAGCAGAGCGCTGACTACCTTCATACGCAACTGCCGCCAAGAACACCATCCACCATGGACGCGCAACGCGCTGAACCCTAGGCAGTCGATCATCGCAGCAGAATGATCTGAGATATTCGTCGCAGTTCGATGCGATGAGAGATGCTTGGCCCGAAGCGCTCAAAGTAGAACGACCGACTTCGGAAATGGTCTTCGGGACGCCAGCTCCGGACGAACGCTCCCGAAGCGTCAGCCCCGATGAGCATCGTTTACGATTGACGTATACGGTTGCAGCTAATGGGCTGACGACTTCGGTAAACGGCGGGTGTCCGAGCTAATGGCCGATCCTAAGTACATGGAGGCTAGGGGAATTTTCGACATCATGGCGATGACGGTCATTCACACTCACCTCGTCTCCGGTACGCCATGACGGCGGTTTGGGAAGACATTAAAGCCCCGGCAGCTCCCGCGCCCGCTACGGCAGCGCAAGTGGCTGCTGGCCCCGTCATTCCGCCGCAGCAGCAACTCCTGCTGTATTCGGATGATCAATGGGAAGACTTCGTGCAGGAGTGGGCCCACTATTGCCTGAAGAATCAGTACACGGAGGTCAAACGCTTCACGGGAGCAGGTGACCGCGGCATCGACATCGCCGGGTTCACCGACGCCCAGAAACTGCAGGGCGTGTGGGACAACTACCAGTGCAAGCACTACGACCATGCGCTCAGGCCTAGCGATGCATGGGTCGAGATCGGAAAGATCATCTGGCACTCTTTCAAGAACGACTATCGGGCCCCGCGACGCTACGTTTTCGTCGCTCCGAAGGGCGCTGGCACTGGCCTTGCCGCGCTCCTGTCAGATAGCGGGAAGCTGTGCGCAGGGCTGATCGCGAACTGGGACAAGTACGTGCGTACCCAGATCACCAGCAAGCAGGAAGTGCTCCTTGAAGGCGGTCTTCTCGCCTACGTCAACGGCTTTGACTTCTCCATCTTCGACGCGAAGACCTCCCTGCAACTCGTTCAGGATCACCGGAAGACGCCTTGCTTCGCCGCACGGTTCGGCGGAGGGCTCCCCGCACGACCCGCCACACCTCAGGCACCCGCTGCCATAGCGGGCCACGAAAGCCGCTACATCTGTAAACTGCTCGACGCCTACGCAGACCACACAAAGACCGCGCTCACGGAACCCGGTGCGCTGAAGGCGGTCCCTAAGCTCCACGCACATTTTGGTCGTCAGCGCGAAGCCTTCTACCAAGCTGAAGCGCTCCGCGTCTTCGCTCGCGATTCGGTTCCGCCGGGAACGTTCGAGGCCCTGCAGGAGGACATCTACGTTGGCGTCATCGACACACACGACGCCGATCACCCGGACGGCTATGTGCGGGTCTGCGAGGTGACGAAGGCGGCCCGAGACATGCAGATTACGTCGAACGCGCTGATCTCCTGTACGTATCCCAAGGATCGGGACGGCATCTGCCATCAGCTCGCGAATGAAGACCGCCTGCAATGGACCAAGCCATGACGCAGCCGGCTTGGCATCCGATGACCTTCAATGGACCGCTGGAGGCCGGTATCCGGGCCGTTGCGCTGCTCGGGACGGCGTACCCGGACCGCTACGACCTTCAACGGCTCGTCGCTTTCGACTACCTGCTTGTTCACACCGGCGACATCAGCGGCCCCGAAAGCCTTCATCCACCCGCGCCGCTGCATTCGGCGGAGCTGCTAGTGCGCCGCAAGCTGGTGGAGGAGGGGCTAATGCTGATGATGACTCGAGACCTGGTCGCGCGCGTCGTTACCAGCGAAGGCATCAAGTACGAGGCGGGTGAGAACGCCGCCACGTTCCTCGGCTCGATTGCGCCGCCCTACCTTGTGATGCTCAAGGAGCGGGCATCGTGGGTAGTGGAGTCGCTCGGCGGGCATACGGATCAAGAGTTTCGCGCGGTGATGCGCCGCTTCTTTGACGATTGGGTTGAGGAATTCCAGACAGTGGAGCGGAGTTTCGGGGGGGCGACATGACGTCACCGCCATTCGGGATGCAGCTCCGACATCTGACCTTCACCGGCCCGCAGAAATCCGTGGCGTCGGTGACCTTCGGACCCGGCCTCAACGTCCTCTATGGCGCGTCGGATACCGGTAAGTCGTTCATCGTTGAGGTCGTGGACTTCATGCTCGGCGGAAAACCACCTCTTCGGGAGTTTCCGGAGCGGGTTGGGTACGACCGCGTCCTCCTCGGCATCGAAACACTCGGCGGTTCGCTGTACACCGTCGTGCGCAGCGTCGATGGAGGCTCGTTCCTGCTCTACGAGGGTCTTCACGAAGTCGTACCTAGCGATGATATGCGGCCAAGGGCACTGGGCGAGCAGCACAGTGAGAAGAACGACGCAAACCTATCTACTTTCCTGCTGGCGCAATGCGGTCTCGCCAACAAGCGCGTGCGCCGGAATTCGCGCGGCGAGACGAACAGTCTGAGCTTTCGCAACATCGCCCGCCTGCTGATCGTGACCGAGACCGAGATCATGCAGCAGCGGTCGCCGCTCTCCGATGGCAACGCCGTCGCCGATACGACCAACCTCTCGACCTTCCGGCTATTGCTGACGGGCGTCGATGATTCCGCGCTCGTCACCACCGCGCAGCGTGAGCCGGAAGAGCTGTCTCGTGATGCCCAGTTGGAGTTGCTTGATCAGCTTCTTGGTGACTACAGGGACCGGCTGAAGGAACTGACGAAATCTCCAAACGAGCTTGAGGAGCAGCTTGAGAAGATCGACGCCTCTCTCCGCCAGCATGCTTCTGCGTTGAGTTCGACAGAGACGGAGTTCCAGCAGGTTGCCGCGCGCCGCCGCGAGCTTCGCAAGCGGCTTGAAGAGGGCAAGGACCGACGCAACGAAGTTGGTTCGTTGCTCGAGCGCTTCACATTGCTCAACCGTCACTACGCATCAGATATCGAGCGGCTGCGCGGCATCGAGGAAGGTGGCACGCTGTTTGGCGTGCTCGGGTCGGGCAGCTGTCCGCTCTGCGGTGCCGAGCCCGCACATCATCGGCCGCAGGCGAAATGCGACGGAAACATCGAAGCCGTCGTCGAGGCCGCGCGTAAGGAGATCGCGAAGATCGAGTTGCTTCAGTCCGAGCTGGCGGTAACCATCAGGGACCTTCAGCGGGAGGGGTCAGGATTTGATCGACGCCTACCGGGCGTGATGGAGGAGTTGCAACAACTGTCGAGCCAAGTCGATGGGTTCATCGCGCCGAGGCTGGCAAGGCTCCGGACCTCCTATTCCGAGTTCGCGGACAAGCGCGGCGAGGTGCGCGAGGCGCTCGCCTTGCTTGAGACGGTGAAGGACATGGAGCGCCGCCGTGCAGACCTGGAGAAGGGTCAGGATGAGCGCGCGCAGGCATCAGTGGCGCAGGGCGACATTCCGGCGTCCGTCGCAGAAGGCTTTGCGCTGCGCGTCGAAGACATCCTCAAGACTTGGCATTTTCCGGACGCTGGTCGCGTGTTCTTCGATCCGAAGTCACGCGACCTTGTCATCGCAGGAAAGAACCGGATCGCCCGCGGCAAGGGACTTCGGGCGATCACGCACGCAGCCTTCACGCTTGGCCTGCTCGACTACTGCCGGAGCAACGCCACCCCGCATCCCGGGTTCGTCATTCTCGACTCGCCTCTCCTAGCTTACCGCGAGCCCGACGGCAATGAAGACGATCTCACCGGGACCGATCTGAAGGAACAGTTTTACGCATACCTCGCCGCCTGGCCTCGGGACCGGCAGGTCATCATCGTTGAGAACTCCGATCCGCCATTGGCGATCAAGGCGCATCCGCAGGTCGAGATGTTCAGTCGAAACCCGTACAGCGGCCGCTATGGCCTGTTTCCGATCGGGACGCCGCAGGCGACTGACCTGCTCTGATACCGTGTCTGCGCTGGTGACGCATTCAGACAACCGCTCTGACCCTCGCGGTGACCTGAAGGTGATGGTAGCCACCCGAAGGATCTCACCGCACTCAGAGACATCCCCACCTGGGGCGGCTGTTTGCGAATGGCCGCTTGGTGGCCGTTCAAACTGACGCGGCCGTGGACTGCGTTGGGGTTGAAGCGGGCCGCCCAGACGCCCAAGCTGAAGACCCGCTTACGCTGCGGAGCGGACAGTCAGTGATCCAAACGAATCGAAGTTCCTTGCTGTTCCTGATTGCCCAAATCACCACCTACTGTGAACAAGCGGACCAGTTGCCCGACGCACACTAACGTTCCCTGTCTATCCCCTTTTCCCGAAGCGAAAGCGAGTCTCGCTCAGCGACGCCGCCGCCGTCTGCCCGCTGCAAGCCGGCACGAACAGCGCTTGCGAGCGCTCGATCCTCCGAATCTGCAGATCGCTCGAGCAAGTCCGCTACAGCATGCAAATCGCTAAGCACCCGCTCGCGCGTCGCTTTGTTCCTTGAGACTGCCAACCTCGGCTCCACACGAAAATCGCCTCGCTGAGTCTTCATTCCGCGGGCGAGCATCTGCTGAACTTTCTGCCCCCGGCCAGGCTCCCGCTGCAGCCGAACCTGCCGTCGTGTGGCACTCGCTTCGAGACCTTGGTCGCGAAGACGTGCAGCGAACCCCTCCCGCCATCCTTGAAGGTCTGCCTTCCTGGGGTTGAGCCGCACACCGGAAAGCGATCGGGCCTTGATCGTGAGATGAACGTGCGGGTGAGGGGAGGGCTCCGGGTCAGGATCTGTAGTCGGCGTGTGCAACGCCATCACGTACTGATAGCCACTGAACTCCTCCGCAGCGAACTCCCGCACAGCTCGCTTCAAAGCCATCTCGGGAGTACCGGCCGGCATCGACAGCACCAAGTGGAACGCCTCGCGCCGACGTACGTCCCGCCCCTCGGTCTCATCACCGCGCCGCTCCTCCGGAATGGGATAGGCCGACTGCCAGTCCGCTCGGACCTCCGCCAAGCCGTCGGGCCCGTTCATCACCTGCCCGTCCTGATCCTCGAGCTCGATCTGCCCGTCGCGCGAGATGTACGAGAAGTGCGCACGCAGGTGCCCGAACCCGCGCGACGTACCAGATACCTTGACCATGACCTCAGGCGACCGCCTCGCAATCGCCTGGAGCTTCTGACGCACAGCGGTCGAGCGCTCTTCCCGTGAACCGGTAGTCGATCCGGCGTTCCCGCCACCAGTCCCGACGCTTCGCGCCTTCAAGCCTCTAGGCGCCACCGCTCCGAACAGGCGCTCACCGATCGCCAGCAGCGCGTCCTCGTCCGCCGAGATCATCGCCGTACCTCCACCTTCCAGCGTTCGATGTTCGACTCGATCAGCCGGCGCACCAGGTCGAGGTGCGCATCGATTCGCTCGGACAGATCCGAAACGAGCTGCCCTCGCATCCGCGCCGCTTCCGTCGCGTCGGCATTCACCGCACGCACGAACTGGTTGAGGTTCCGGCCGATCGCACGCAGCTGATAGCTCGAGTCGGCAACCCGCTGGAGCTCTTCCTCACCCAGTTGCGCGCCGCCGACCAGCCGGGCACGGACACCTGCACCGATCCACCGCGCCAGCGTGAAGCCTTCCGCCTGGGCGACCGAGAACGCAGCCGACCACTCGCTCTCGGACAGCCGCACCACGACTCGACGTCGCCGGACATCGGCCTGGCCGCGCATCTCGCGACAAGGCGCCTGCGCGGCGTCGCTCCGGCGGCCGGGCTTGCCATCGCGAGTTCGTGCGCGCTTGCCGTCGCTCGCAACAGCGGCCTCGCCCGGGGACTCGAGCGAGGCAGAAATCAATCGCCTCAGACCTTCGCTCGGCGAGATCCCGGCATCGGTGCAGGCAGCGATGAACGGATCGCGAAGCGGACCCAGATCGACCGTCGTCGTGCTTCTTCTGTTCGAGGGCGGTCGGTCGGAAGCGGGGTCGCGCATCGACTAAGTGTAAGACACATGGCACCACGTGCCTATCCTGCAATCGCGTTAAGTTCGTCCTCATTGCGGTGGCTAGATCCGCACACGAAACGTCGAGCGGAACAAGGCGGAACACACCGGAACAGCGCGGAGTCATTGGGATCAGATCGGAACGAAAGCGGCGGACTTTCCGCCGAAGCCGCGTACCCCTAACATGCCGAAATGCCATCGATTCGCGACGACCTTCTCGCACTCAGCCAGACGCCTGCACCGCCCGCACTGGCAGCCGTGATCCGCGATCACCTGGCAGAGATCGAGGGGGCGCTGCGAGCAGGGCGACGTTACTCGGAGATCATCGACAGGCTCCGACCCCACGGCTTGTCGCCGACGGTCGAGATCTTCCGCAAGACCCTCGCGCGAATTCGAAAGGAAGTCGAGGCACAAAAGCCGTCCGCTCCCGCCCGCCGGTCCCGCCATGCTGTTGCAGCGCTGTCCGAGTCATCGCTTGCGGATCGGACCTCGTCGCCTGCACCCTCCCACGTTAACTACCTCGATCCCACCGAGCGCCGCGACGACATCGAGCAGTGGTTCCGAGCCCCGAAACCCAATCCGTTGTTCGACCTGTCGGCGCAGTCGCCGAAGAACGAGCGCGAAGGGTCGGCCTGATGCGGATCGTTCTCATCAACCTGACCGGAAACGTCGGCAAGACGACCCTCGCCCGACATCTCTTTCGGCCGCGTATGCCGGGTGCACCGGTCATTCCGATCGAGACCGTGAACACCGGCGATCGATCGGACGGCGCCTTGCCGGCGGAACAGTTCCGGCGCTTGACCGAGTTTCTCGCGACGACTGACGACGCGATCGTCGACGTCGGCGCGTCGAACGCGGAACGCTTCTTCGTAGAGCTCACCCGATACCGCGGCGCGCACGAGGATGTCGAACTCTTCGTTGTTCCCACCGTTGCTGATCCGAAGCCCTTGCGCGACACGCTTGCGACCGTGGCCCAGCTCGCAGGCCTCGGTGTCGAGCCCAGACGAATTCGGGTTGTCGTCAACAGGGTCCAGGCCGAACGCAGGCTCCCCGACGACATCACCGCATTGACCACGTTCGCCCAAGCGACCCGCCAATGCGTGGTCGACCCCGAAGCATTTGTTCGCGAGAACGAGCTCTTCGCGGAGCTTCAGCCAGGCACCGAGACTGTCGCTGATCTGGTGGCGGACGCCACGGATCTGCGTGCGGCAATTCGGGCCGCCAAGGATCCCGAAGCCAAGCAGGCACTCGCCCGGCGGCTCGCCAGTCGCCGACTGGCCGCCGGCGTCCAGTCGGAACTCGACCGCGTCTTCGCTTCGCTCGTACGACCGTCGACATGAACGGTCCGACGACACACCGGGAAGCCTTGCTCGCCGAGCTCCTCGACGACATCGGTCGGATCCACGAGCGCATCGACACCGTGCCAGACGCACTGGGCGCGAAGCTCGAGCCCGTCGAGCAGCGGATCGAGCGGCTCACCCGAGCAATCGCAACGTCGGCGCAGAACCTGCTCGAGGCAGGCAACGTGCACCAGGCAAGGATCACGGAATACGTCGAGAAGGTCGCCGCAGACCAGATCACCGCAAGCGCGGAGCGCGCCGCAGCTCAGGCCGTCAACGCAGTCCGCGAGGAACAGGGCAGGGCGATCACGGCTATCCGGGAAGCGACACTGGAACAGCACCCAGACTCGACACCATCGCAGGCCCCTGCGGTTCGCATGATCACGCTCGCCGCATTCATCGGCCTCATGGTCGGGATCGCGATCGGCTACCTCGTCGCGACGACCTGAGGCAGCGCGGATCACTGCCGATCGGGCCGACCGATCGGCTCGCGGCTACGCCGCGACCGCTGCATCCGCTCGACCACCCGTCGTGGTCGCCGGCAGGGCAGGGGTCTGCCAGGGGAAAACTCAGACTTGCGGCGGCTTCGTGAGCGCCTGAGCCGCGAATGCGAGCAGCGCTTCCTCGTCGGGCTCGCCCCAGACCTCGACAGCGAGCCAGCGATGGAACGACGTAATCGCAAGGCGCGACGTCCTCTTTCCGAGGCGCAGCATCCCGGTCGTCTGTTTCGCGTTGTAACGCTCCACGTAACCATCGCGATCGGCAGGCTCCAGTTCGGCGAAGTAGCGCTCGGCCTCGGCCGTCCAGTGCGCGAGGTAGGCCTCCCGAAGATCGACCGCCGCCTGCTGGGCGGGCTTCACTGTCGGTGCAACCTTCGCAACCGGCTGGCCTTCTGCATAGCGCCCGACGAGGGCTTGGCGGAAGTAGGCGGCCGGGTTGGCCAAGGGGGCGGACTTCGAGTCCTTCATCCGGCGGCGTGTGTACTCGAGCGCTGCACGCACGGCCGCCGCGGGATGTTGCTTCACCAAGCGCTGAGCCTCACTCGCCGGGACGCGGAACGTCGCCAACTCCGCGACGAGCTCGATGTCGTCCGGGGTCGTGGGCTCCTGGGGACCCTGAACCATGCCCTTGCGCTGGATCTCGAAGCGCAACGACGTGACCCGCTTGCCGTCCTTGCGCTCGACAAGCGTGATGGTGTGGTTCGACTCGGAGTTGATCTCGGCTATCGCCGGCTTCAGGACCTTCGCCTTGAAGTACTTGTACTCCTGGTAGGTCTTCGCCTCGGCCGACTCGCCGAGCGCCATGTCGCGCAATTTCTCCCAGCCGATCTCGGCCGTGCGCCCGATCTTCTCGAACCGGACGCACAGTTCCCAGATCGCGAGCGACGGCGCGCGACGAAAGCGCCGGACCACCGTCATGTCGATCACGGCGTAGACGTCCGGATCGATCAGCCGATCGCGCATCTGCGAGCTGATCTGATACCGGAATACGTCCTGCCGGATCTCGATTTCCGGGAACAGCACCGACGCCTTCCACTGGACACGGTTGCCCGCTGGAGCGAGCACGTCCCACTCGTGGACCACGCGCATCAGGGCCTCGGCGGACTCCTTGAGATACTCGCGGTTGTTCGAGTCGAAGCCGATCGTGCGCGACAGCTGCCGGATGCCGATCTCCCACCAGCCGGCAGGATCGGGGGGATTCTCGACAGCATTCTTCAGCCAGGCGTTCCCGAGCTTGCGTTGCAGCAGCGAAAGCGGCGCCTTCGGCTGGCTGTGGACGACCTGGACGGCCTTCTTGAAGGCATCCGGCGTCTCGCGCAGCGCGAAGAGCGCGATCTGGCCCATATCAGGCTCGGGATCGGGCTTGCGGGGCGGCATGAAGGTGACCTTTCATGCGTCGCATAGTAACCTGAACCGCTGGCGCGTTGCCGACTGCGGCAACTTGGCCGAGATCCTGGAAGCCTGCAACGAATGGCCCGAGAGCATCGTTCCATCGGATTGGGGGTGTCCGGGGGTCGGCGATTGCCGCCCCTGATTGCCTGCTTTGGTTGGTGGGTGCGAAGCATCCGAAAGCACACGGCGCCGGCAGGCGCCCGTTGTTGTGTACTTTCAATGCACTTTGAACCTTTTAAGACATTTAGCCCCTTGAAAATCTATACGGATCAATGTCTTGCAGAGCGATAGGTGACCCTTCATGGGCCGGAAGGTGACCGATCCTGGGTCGATAGGTGTGTGGATGTGGGACGAACGGTGACCGTTCATGGGTCTGAAGGTGTGTGGATATGGGAGCCAGGTGACGATTCATGGGACGCGCCGGGGCGCCTCTTCGTTCTATCGGTGACCGTTCCTGGGACGCTCGCGCAGCATCTGAAGGTGACCATTCCTGGGACGGATTTAGGTGACCGTTCATGGGAGCGGATGCGAGCGGCGTTCGGCTTGATGGTCTAGGGTCTCAGCCGACCGCGGAACCGCGTTGAACGACGGCTTGACGACCGCGTGGACCGCCTCCGCCGACTTGAATGCGTCCACGCCTCAACGGCCAGGCTCAGCCGCGCCGTCGCGATCCGATCTCAGGTGACAGTTCATGGGACGCCGCCCGAGCGCGCCGATGCGTTCCGCCAGCGGCGCACCGGCAGGTGAGTACGAAGCCGAATGACGACGCCAACTGGCAGGTCGATCAGTTGAAGTCGATGTCGCCAAGGTCCAGCGCATCGCAGAGCGCTCGGAGCTTCTCGATGGACTCGAATCGCAGCACCACGCGACCGGCGCCGCGGGCGCTGGCCTCGATCTGGACCGGGGCCTGAAGACGGTCTGCGATCCGTTCCCGGATCCGGTTCGCAAGCGCTTCCGAGAGCGCGCCTGGCGGTCGGGGAGGGCGCTCTGCCGGCTCTGCCTGGCTGTCACGGGATGCCATGCGTGTGACGAGTCGCTCGGCCTCGCGGACGGTGAGCGCGTCTCCGACGACCGTCCGCGCCGCCTCGATCTGCCGGGTGGGCTCGAGCGCGAGGAGCGCACGAGCGTGCCCCATCTCGAGTCGACCCTCGAGGAGCATTGCCTGCACGGTCGGATCGAGGTTGAGCAGCCGAAGCAGGTTCGAGGTTGCGGACCGGGACCGGCCGATCGCGCCTGACGCTTGTTCGTGCGTGAAGCCGAACTCGTCGATGAGTCGCCGAATCGCCTGTGCTTCCTCCAGTGGGTTCAGGTCCTCGCGCTGGATGTTCTCGATCAGCGCGATCGCCAGCGCGTTCTGGTCCGACACCTCGCGGACAATCACTGGCACGTCGGTCTGACCGGCGAGCTTCGCTGCTCGGCAGCGCCGTTCGCCGGCGATGATCTCGAAGTTTCCGTCCGGCAGGCGCCGTACGACGACGGGCTGCACGACGCCGTGCTTGAGGATCGAGTCCGCGAGCTCTTGCAGCGCGTGCTCGTCCATTCGCGTGCGGGGCTGATAGCGGCCCGGCTTGAGGCGATCGAGTGCGATACGCCGGACCGTTTCATCCCCGGGCGTGCCGCCCGCCACGGCTGCCGGGCCAAGGAGCGCAGACAGACCTCGATTCAGACCGGATCGGCGGGGGGGTGGGGCTGCGGGATCCGACATTGCGCGGGGCGGCTGGGGCTCGGTTTAGGCAAGAGGCGGCGTCCGGCATCACCCGGATCGACTGCTCCACAAAGGACACGGCAACTTCACCGATCCCGACGACGCTCATGATAGCGACGTCATCGCTCGCCTTCGGCCTGCCGCCGGCCCGAGCGACCGCTGCCCGACGTGTCGACGTGCGCCGCGCTCAGTTGATCAGGCTGGCCCGCCAGGACAGCCGCACCGGACCCGTGTGCGCCGCTCCGCAGGGGCAGGGCGTCCGAGTCTGCGCTGCCCTTCGGACCGTGATGCCGCTCGATGCGGGGACGGGCCCTTGAACAGGCTCGCGGCGCTGCGAAGCGTCCGCGCTGACCGAACATTCGGGCCCGCGAATCGCAGTCGGGCCCGCACTTCAGGCGCCGCGCCCGATGCCGCACGCGTTCGCGGCACCGGGCGAGGGCTACGTCATGTTGTCGCGGGTTTCCGGCGAAGGGTTGCGGGCACCCACCGTGTCGGCGCGACGAGCTGCTCGGCATGCTTCGTCGCGGCGTCCTTCTTCATGTTGGCGATGGGGGCGGCTGCCTCGCTTCCGAGCGCCTCGCCGACGGCCTGGGCGATCTGCGCCTTGGTCATCAGCCCGAAGAAGTGTTCCGCGCTCGGCCGCCACCAGCGTGCGGCGTCCAGGCCGATCCACTCGGCGAGCAGGTCGGTGCCTCCCGCGCGAGCCGACACGGCAGCACTGCCAGTGTCGAGCGTGCTGGCGGTGCACCACGCGAGCAGTTCCACGAGCGAGGCGTCCGACAGGTCCGACAGCCAGCGCAGCCGGGCGGCAGGCTCCTGAGGCAGTTCGGCGGTCCAACGTGCGCGAGCTGTCGCGAGCGCCTGACCCGCCGCCGACGTCTCGAGGTCCGGTGCCTGCCGGACAAGATCGTGCATGGCATCGGTGATGCGGATCTGGATCAGCGACGAGTCCATGCCGCTGCGTCCGACCAATTCGTCCGTCAGCCGCCATGCGAGAAAGACGAGCGCGACGCGGGGCACCTCCAGCATCGTCGCCGCCATCGCCGCAGTCCGGTGCGTGGCGAGCGACATCGAGAGCCGTGAGGACAGTCCGGCCTGCGACTGTGTATCGGCGCGCTGCGCCTTGTCCTGGTAGGCGCGGGCGTCCGAGCTGATTCCGCCCTCGTCGGTCGGCTTCACCAGTCCGGAGAAGACCGCGAGTTCTCCGTGCTGCATCGACACGACCGCGCCAGCTCGGGCGCGATCGTCCGCCGACCATTCCTCGGGTTCATCGGCCTCCGCAGCGTCGATCGCTTCCTCGGCCTCGTCTCGCTGCGTCTCCAGTTGCTCGGCCAGGGCGTCGTCATCCGCATCGGCGAGCGCGGCCTCGATCTGGTCCAGGCGCGCCCGAAGCGTCGCGACGCGCGACTGCTCGGCCTCGGTCCTCGGGCGGCGCGGCCGGGGCAGGACGCGGAACGCGCTGCGCTCGGCATAGTCGAAACGCGGACGGACTTCGACCCAGGACCAGCCCTCGGCGCGAAGCGTCTCGGCCTCGCGGTCGAGCCGCTGCGTGACGAGCGAGTCCAGCAGCGCGGCATCCGACAGGTATACGTCGCCGCGCTCGCTGAAGAGGTCCCGCCGGATGGCACCGCCTGCGGCCTCGTAGTCGGCCACGCCCACGAAGAGGGCGCGCGCATCGCCCGCGTGCACTTCGTGTTCGATGATCCGCTGCTTGATCGCCCATGCGTCGCGGTGCCAAGCCGGAAGCGCCGACATGATCGCGATCTGTCGGGCGTGGTCATCGGTCAGGGCGAGCGCCTGCATCTGGTCGAGTGTGAGCTCGCCCGCGCGAAAGCGCGCGACGAGATCGGGCGCAACGTTGGCCAGCCGCAGCCGCTGCTGCACGGCGCGAACGGTGACGCCGAAGCGCTCCGCGATCCGTTCGACCGGGAGGCCCGAGTCGAGCAGGGCGCGGAAGGCCTCGCACTGGTCGGCCGGGTGCATCGCCTGCCGGGCGCTGTTCTCCGCGAGGCTGGCCTCGAGCGCACGCCCGGCGTCGATCAGCCGGCATTCGACGGGCGCGTCCGGTGCGATCCGGCCAGCCTGGGCGAGCAACTGCAGCGCGCGAAGTCGCCGTCCGCCAGCCTCGACGTCGTAATGCTCGGGCTCGGCGCTGTTGCGCGTGACGACGAGTGGCTGCAGGAGCCCTTGCGAGTCGATGAGGGCGGCGAGTTCCTCGATGCCGTCGGGGGCCACCCGGCGCATGTTGCGCGGCGAGACGGCGAGTCGGTCGAGCGGCACCTGCACGAACGCGCCGGCGACGACAGGTGATGCGGACGCGGTGACCTGGGCGGGGCGCTTCTTCGAACGCGCGCCGGTGGCAGGGGCCGACGGCGCGCGGCGCTTGCTGCTGGTCGGGGCGTGGGTGTGGGCTTGGGTCATGTTCGTTCCTCGATGTGGATGCGGGATGGGTACTGACGAGCGACCCGCCAGGGCGAGTCCGAACCGGCACGGGCGGGCGCGCGCCGGTCCGGGTCGGGTGTCAGGCGGCGAGCCGGCGCATCTCTTCGGCGAGCACCCAGAGCGCGCGGTTGAGCGCGACGCTGCGGTCCACGCCCTCGACCGGGCGCGTCCGCACCCGCCGGCCGGTCGCGGTGCGGGCGGCGAGACCGCCGCGAAGCGTGTTCTCCTGGACGCGGTTGAACGTGGTCCAGAGGTCGCCAGCGGTGTCCGCCGCTCGGCGCGGGGCGAGCACCTGCCGCTCGGTGACAGGCGCGGGTGCGTCGGCATGGGCATCGAAGCGCAGCGCGATCGCCGCACGCGCGAAGGCTTCCTGCTGCGGTGCGGACAGGGCGGTGTCGCGCATCGCCTCGCGCGAGGCGTCGATCTTCTCGAAGCCCTCGACGACGCGGAACGCGCCGTCGATCACGTTGTCGACGATATCGCCGCGATGCGGGAGCCGGATGTCCTCCTCGATGTGGCCGGCAACGAGTCCGTTGCTGCACACGAAGCGGAACGCACCGGCAAGCATCTGGTAGCAGGACGCGCCGTTGTGCGAGTTGATGAGGATGATCTCGTTCGCGGTGTCGGAGCCGGACGGCTCGGCATCGCCCGTGCGGCGCAGCCGGACCATGTGCTTGGTGTGCTCCTGGTTCATCGCATCCCGGGCGCGGGCCTGGGTGACCATGAACGGTCGGAAGCCTTCACGTGCGAGACCGCGCAGGACCTGGATGGTCGGGATGTACGTGTAGCGCTCCGAGCGGGTCGGGGCCTTGTCTTCAGCAAAGATGGACGGCGCAACGGCGCGGATCTGATCCTCCGCGAGCGGGGTCGAGCTGCGCAGGATCGGCGAGAGGCGAGCGAAACGGGTGGCGAGCATGTCGGGCACTCCTGTGGGTGTCGAACGGAATCGATGGGCGGGGCAGGGCGTCGCGAAGCTGGCCGCCTGCCCCACGGCGGCGGCCGGCTCCGGGATCACTGCTGCGCGCGGGGCTTGCGGCTGCGACGGGGCTGCCGTGCGGCGGGTTCGTGCGCGGCGACCGGCGCGGTGCCCGTGACGCCCGTCGTGCGCTGCGTGCCGCGTTCGCGCCGGGCCTGCGCGGCCTCCTTGCTGTCGAGGTAGTCGACCGCCTCGGCGACGAAGTCGTAGCCGTAGATGACCCGGCCGCTGTCGGGTTCCTCGTAGCGGAACGAGGTCATGCGTCCGCCGACGTTGATGTGCGAGCCGCGCGTCAGGTGCTGCGCGTGGGCTTCGGCGGCCGGCCCCCAGGCGACCCAGCGGATCGAGGTCGTCCGCTCTTTGCGTTGCGTGCCGCTGCCGCGCACGGTGTTGCTGATCGCGACGAACGTCGCCTTGGCGCGCTGCTCGGCGCCGACGGTCACGTATTCGAGCTTCGGGGCGTCGGCGAGATGGGCGTCGGCCTGCTGGATCTGGACTGCGGACATGTGAATCTCCCGTGGATGGGTGGAACGAGGGAACTGCTCCCGAGCGGCCACCCGCCGCTCGATTGCGGTGCGAGTGATCCTCTCGTTGGCAACTCTTCGCTCCCCCAGGGGGGACGGGAGGGGGGAGAGCCCCTTCCCTCACGGGAAGGGGTTGGGGATAGGTGGGGGGCGTGAAAAGCGTCGACGAGCCGCGGTGCGCTGCGGCTCGTCTGTGATCCCCCCGAAGTCCCCCTCACAAACGTGCGGGGGTTCGGGGGGATCGCGGACGAACGCCCGCCGCGCGCACTGCGGCGAGTCGGCGCTTGGAACGCTTCGTTCGACGACTGCCCGGAGACAAGTGGAGCGCGAGCGCAGCGCAGGCGCCGACGCAGGCGTCCTATCCGGGCGGCGAATGACGCCGGGGGCGTGACAGGCCCCGCCAGGGGCGCAGTCCGTCAGGACCTGGCGCGGCGCCGGCCGATGCCCGCCAGACTTCGGATGTAACGACCGCCTTGAGCATTCCGCATCGATCGGACGTATCCCACTTCGCAGCGTGAGCCGCTCGCTGCGGTCCGGTTCAGCGTGTAATTCCTTTCGATACGGCGTTCGGCGGATGATCCGGTCGGTTGGCGGACGGATGAACTTGAGACGGGCGAGCGGGCGCTCGACCAGAATGGACGATGTGTATAGCGAGACGCAGGCGCCGGCCGTTCTAGCGCCTTGCGTCAGGCGTGTGGTTAAGATTGGGACACGGCGCGGGCTCGGTTAAGCAGTCGAATGCCGTTGAACACCACGAGCAGGCTTACTCCCAAATATGCGACGACCGCCAGTCAGAGCGTCGCTTTTCCGGTCATGGTCAGGGCAAGGAACACGACCTTGATGCCGATGGCGATCACGATGTGCTGCCACAGGACCCGGCGAGTGCTGCGCGACAGTCGAACGCATTCCGCCAGCTTGAGAGGGTCGTCGCCCATGAGTGCGCCTTTGCCATTTCGATGTCGGTGTCGGTACCGGCCACGGCCATCGCGAAGCCGATGTCCGCCTTCGTGAGATCTGGCGCAATCAGTGGATAGGCTAGATTGCGCCGCAGCAACCACCAGCTAAAAACGTCATCGACGATCTCATCGACGCGCTCCAGAGGGACCGGCTGCCACGACGCAAACAGGTTCTGCAGTAACCGAAAGTGCAGTGGGTAAGCCGTCAACGGATGCACGCCAAGCAAGCCCGCGGCAACCTGCGCCTGACTACGCGTCATTGGGCGCCGCCCCAGCGGGCGAAGGATCTTCGCGATCATCCATTCGCGCTCGCGAAACGGCGTGCTTCGCGCCATCGAACCCCCCTTATCTTGAAGGCTGTCGCACGTAAGTCGACTAAGCTTCGGGCGCTCGCACGAACTTTGATCCTGGCTCGCGGGATCAAAGTTCCCCAAAACGCTGTGCTTCTACAACTTGACCGCCCGTAGTCGGAGCGCATTGGTGATGACGCTGACCGACGACAGCGCCATCGCTGCCGCGGCTACGACCGGCGACAGCAGGATGCCCAGGAACGGGTACAACACGCCAGCTGCGAGCGGGATGCCCGCTACGTTGTAGACGAACGCGAAGAAAAGGTTCTGGCGGATGTTGCGCATCGTCGCCCGCGATACTTGCCGCGCCCGCACGATGCCGAGCAGATCGCCCTTGAGCAAGGTCACACCGGCGCTTTCCATCGCCACATCGGTTCCCGTACCCATCGCGATGCCGACCTCCGCGGCGGCTAGTGCAGGCGCGTCGTTCACGCCGTCGCCAGCCATCGCGACCACCTTGCCTTCGGCTTTCAGCCGCTGCACGACCGACGCCTTGTCCTCTGGCAGTACCTCGGCGACCACCTCGTCGATGCCTAGTTCGCGGCCCACGGCGTCGGCAGTCGTCTTGCCGTCGCCGGTCAGCATCACGACCCGGATGCCTTCGCTCCTGAGCGCGGCGATCGCTTCGGCCGTCGTGGCCTTGATGGGATCGGCGATGCCGACGAAACCCGCCAGCCGTCCGTCCAGACCGACGAAGATGACCGTGGCGGCCTTGGCCCGCACCGACTCCGCGGCGGCCTCCATGGGCCCGGCGTCGATGCCGTGCTCCATCAGGAACTTCGCGCTGCCGCACACCACGCGCACGTCGCCCACCGTCCCGAGCACGCCCTTGCCGACAGGGGAGTCGAAGTCGGTCACCGGGACCAGGGCGAGCTTGCGGTCCTGTGCGTCGGCGACGATGGCCGCCGCCAGCGGGTGCTCGGAAGCGCGCTCGACGCTGGCCAGCTGCTGCAGGATAGCTGCCGCCTCGAACCCGGCCGCCGGCGCGATGTGGACGACCTTAGGACGCCCTTCGGTCAGCGTGCCCGTCTTGTCGACCACCAGCGTGTCGACCTTTTCCATCCGTTCCAGCGCTTCGGCATCGCGGATGAGCACGCCGAGCTGCGCGCCTCGGCCCACTCCGACCATGATGGACATCGGTGTCGCCAGCCCCAACGCGCACGGGCAAGCGATGATGAGGACCGCGACCGCGGCAATCAGCGCGTAGCTGAATTGTGGGCTCGGACCCCAGATCATCCAGGCGACGAAGGCCAGGGCGGCCACAGCGATCACCGCCGGCACGAACCAGCCCGCCACTTGGTCGGCCATCCGCTGAATCGGTGCGCGACTGCGCTGTGCTGCCGCGACCATGTGCACGATTTGCGAGAGCAGCGTGTCCGAGCCGACCTTCTCGGCGCGCATCACGAAGCCCCCGGTCTGGTTCATCGTGCCGCCGGTGACCTTGGAGCCGGGTGTCTTGGCCACCGGGATGGGCTCACCGGTGACCATCGACTCGTCGATGGTCGCCTTTCCTTCAATGACCTCGCCGTCGACGGGAACCTTCTCGCCGGGGCGCACCCGAAGAAGTTCGGCGACCTGAACGCCTTCAAGCGGCACGGACTCGTCCGAGCCGTCCGCCCTGACGCGAACCGCAGTTTTCGGTGCGAGGTCCAGCAGCGCCTTGATGGCGCCCGACGTGCGCTCCCGGGCACGAAGCTCGAGTACCTGGCCGAGAAGTACCAGTACCGTGATGACGGCCGCCGCCTCGAAGTAGATGGCGACCGCTCCGTGCTCGGTGCGCAGGGCCGCCGGAAACAGCTGCGGCGCGATAGTCCCGACGATGCTGTAGAGCCACGCCGCACCGGTGCCCAGCGCGATGAGCGTGAACATGTTGAGGTTGCGGGTCTTGAGCGACGCCCACGCACGCTCGAAGAACGGCCATCCTGCCCAAAGCACCACCGGCGAGCCGAGCAGCAGTTGAATCCAGTTGGAGGTCTGCAGCGGCACGACGTGGTTCAGGTCGGTGAGGTGCCCGCCCATCTCGAGCACCACCACCGGGAGGGACAGGACGACGCCAATCCAGAAGCGCCGCGTCATGTCCCGAAGCTCGGCGCTGTCGCCAGTCTGGCCGGTGGCAACTACCGGCTCCAGCGCCATGCCGCAGATGGGACAGTTGCCCGCGCCCATCTGGCGAATCTGGGGATGCATCGGGCAGGTGTATTCGACCGCCTCACCCGCTTTGGGCGTTACCGAGACTTTGGTCGACGGTAGCGCGCCGTGCGCCGCGTGGTCGTGGTGCCCGGCATGGCTCTGATGCCCAGCATGATCGTGATGGTGATGTCCGGCATGCTCACCGGCATCCGGGCTGGTCTGTGCCTGTGCCTGCGCTGGCGCGGCGTGGTGCTCGCCATGGCACGCCTGATGGCCGTCGTGCATGCGCGCGTGCCCGACACGCGTAGAATCGTGCCCCTCGGGCTTGGGCGAAGACGGACGGGGCGCGGTCGAATCAGGCATAGGTACTCCTCGGCAGCTGACTGGAGTATCAACCTTGCCAAAATGGGAAGGTCAACCGTCCGAGCCTCCGATGGAAGCGTCAGCCGGGCACCGAGTTCAGTGAAAAGCGTCGAATGAAATCCAGCCGACCATGCCGACGAGCATGGCCCAGCACAGCCAGAACAGCAGTCGTTCCCACCACAGCGGCGGCCCGTCGCGTGCCTCCAGATGATACTTCGCCGACATCCCCAGCCCATGGACGGCGATGCCGGCCACGAGCAGGGGAAGCGCGTACGCGCGCAGCGTCTCTGGAAGCACGAGTGCAAGACCTGCGCCCAGGACGACGGCCCCGAGCCCCGAGACAAGCTCGGCACCCTTCAAGTGCGGGTTCGGGCTTCCGGGACGGGTCGGCATGTCACTGTCCTTTGTGGACCTTGCCGTGGTCATGCCGGGGCATTTTCTTCGCATCTGCGGACTTGGTCCCCGGGCTCGCACAGTTGTGTGCCATCGAACTGCCGGAGCCGGCCCGCTCCGCGACGTGGTCGTGGCGCTGACCGGCCTTGTCGCAGTCCATCTGAGCCTGCGGCGTAGGCGTGTCCTTGGCGGGGGTGTCGTTGGTCGCGGACTGCGCCATGGACGTGCTGGCTGCAACGGCGAGTGCGATGGTCAGTGCGATGTTCTGGATGAGTGCCATGTTGGTTTCCTTCCTTGTCTGTGTATCGGTTGCCGCGATGCCCCTGTCGCGGTGGCCGTGGGGTGAAGTTTGGTGATGTCTGATGCGCGGACTATTGATGCAACTCAAGCGTGGCCGCGAGAAGCCGCGCCGCCGCAGCAGCAGCCGCCGGTCCGGCTCGTACGGGCTGTCGCGGGTACGGCCGCGGCGGGCACGGGCGTGTAACCGGCCTCCCGGATGGCGGCCTCGACTGCACGAGCATCCGAGGTACCGCCGACCCGGACCTCATGTCGGCCCAGGTCGACCGACACATCAGCGCTCGGGGCAACGGTATGGACGGCCTTCGTGATTGCGCCGACGCAGTGGCCGCAGGTCATGTCTTCGACGGTGTAGCTGAGCATTTCAGGCTCCTTGTCAGTGGGTACGAATGCACTGTGGACCTTCCCTCGGAGGGAAGGTCAAGCGGACATTCGACTTCGTTGATGCGCGTCAAACCGGTCGGTTCGAGGCCTTGCGCCTTCCATCGTGGGAAGGTTTAGAGTGGAAGCATGGACGCTGTATACGGACATTCGATGCTGAACATCGGGCAGGCGGCCGACGCCACGGGTGTCTCGGCCAAGATGATTCGTCACTACGAAGAACTCGGGCTGCTGCCGGCCGCCAAGCGCAACGCGGCGGGCTATCGTCAATACGATGACGCCGACATCCAGACGCTGCGATTCATCCGGCACGCCCGGGACTTGGGATTCCCGCTGCCTCGGGTGGGACGCCTGCTGTCGCTGTGGACCGACCGAGCTCGCACCAGCCGCGAGGTCAAGGCGCTCGCCCAGGCGCACATCATCGAGCTCGACGACAAAGCCTCCGAGTTGCTGGCGATGAAGGCGGCGTTGGAGCGTCTGGTCGACAGTTGCCACGGCAATGCGCGGCCGGAGTGCCCCATTATCGACACGCTGGCCTCCAGTGCCGGCGCGACCGTTCCGCCCGGACGCCGGAGGTCGGCAGACCCCCCGGCCCTGCGCCAGAAAGGTTAGAGTCGAGCATGTCCATGTGGCGCCGCCGCGTTCGTCAGCCGCTCACCGCCATTCTGGCGGTGTGCCTGCTGCTGTTCGCACAACTGGCGTTGGCGGGCTACTTGTGCCCTCAATTCACCCCGACCCAATCCCAGGCGCCGATGGTGATGGACGGCGACATGCCCTGCGAGGGGATGGACGCGTCCCAGCCGGCGCTGTGCCACGCGCACTGTACCGATGATGGGGCGACCGTCGTCTCGCTCAATGCACCGGCCGTCGCACCGTCCGCGGTGCACGACCTGCTCACGCTGACCCTCGCGCGGCTTGTCGAACAAGCCGAACGCAAGCCGCTGGCGACCGAGCCGGCGGCACAACCACCGCCAGCGCCGCTGTTTCTCTCCACGCTGCGATTGCGCGTCTAAACCTGCTCCTTAGACTGACCGGTTCCCGCACGGCCAAGCCGTGCGGGCAAGTTCCGTTCGTACTTCGGAGTCCTCATGATTCGCCCCGTGAAGCGGCTGGCCCTCCTGGGCGCCGTACTGATGCAGGCGGCCTGGGTCCAGGCGGCACCCCTGTCGTTGGACCAGGCCCTGGAAATGGCCGCGCAGCGCTCGACGGCCGCGATGGCCTCGCGTGCCAGTTCTCGCAGTGCAGCCGAGATGGCTCGGGCGGCTGGCCAACTTCCCGACCCGATGCTCGGCGTCAGCGTCGAAAATCTGCCCGTGACGGGCGGCGACCGCTTCAGCCTGACCCGCGAAAGCATGACGATGAAGCGCGTCGCGGTGGCGCAGGAATGGCTCTCTCCCGAAAAGCGCGCCGCGCGGGAAGCTGTCGGTCAGGCCATGGCCAAGCGCGAAGCGGCTGGCGAGTGGATGGCGGTGACCGAGGCGCGAACTCAGACGGCCGTCGCCTACCTGGATGCCTGGTTCGCCGCCGAGGCGCTGAAGCTGACCGAGCACACCGAACGCCACGCGCGTGAAGCGCTGGAGACGGGGCGCGCCAGGGCTGCCAGCCCAGGGGGCTCGGCCGCCGAAGCCCTCGCACTGACCGTTGCGCTCGGACAGGCCGAAGACGAGTCGCTGGCGCTGCGTCAGCAGATGAATGCGGCGATGGTGACCCTCGTGCGCTGGACGGGTGCCACCGCGCCGGAGCTCCAGGCACCCCGGCTTCCGGACTTGCCAGCGCGGGACGCCTTCATCGCTGCTCACCCTGCTGTCGCCGCACGGCGCGCCGACATCGCGTTCGCCGAGCGGGACGTTGTCGTCACCCGACTCAACCGGCAGCCGAACTGGACCTGGGAGGTGAGTTACGGGCAGCGCCAGGGTTACTCGGACCTGATTTCATTCGGCGTTCGCATCCCGCTGCCGGTGGCGCCGGAGAGCCGGCAGGACCGCGAGACGGCAGCCAAAGCTGCGCTGGTCGACCGCGCACAAGCCGACCTGACCGAAGCGGAGCGGACCGCTGGACTCGAGTACGACGCCATCGCCAGCGATGTGCAGAGGCTTGGGCAGCGCATTGACCGCTATCGCAGCGTGGTACTCGCGCCCGCCCGCCTGCGGGTGGATGCCACGCTGGCGGCCTATCGTGCCAACCAGTCGAGCCTGCCGATGGTCTTCGAGGCTCGGCACGCCGAGCTGGAGGCGCAACGCAAGCTGCTCGAGCTGCAACGCGACCTGGCGCGCGCCCAGGCGCAGCTCGTCTTCAAAACCATTGACCAGGGAGCCGCGCAATGAGCCGCGCTCGCACCGTCGCCGTTTCCATCGCGCTCGCCTCGGTGACCGCCGCTGGCGCGTTCTATCTCGGTCGAACGACCGCCCCCCATGCGCCAGCGCTGTCGGCTGACGCCAAGCCCTCCGCTCCTGCGTCAGGCGAGCGCAAGGTTCTCTATTGGCATGACCCGATGGTGCCCGGCCAGCGCTTCGACAAGCCGGGCAAGTCGCCCTACATGGACATGCAGCTGCAGCCGGTCTATGCGGACGAGGTGGCCGACAGCGGGGTGAAGGTGAGTCCTCAGGTGCAGCAGAACCTGGGTCTGCGCACTGCACCGGTGACCCGTGCCGACGTCAGCGCCTCGTTCGATGCCATCGGTGCGGTCGCATTCGACGAGCGCCTGAGCGTGTCCGTGCAGACGCGGGTGGCCGGCTACGTCGAGCGGCTGTTGGTGCGCGCGCCCATGGAGCAGGTGAAAAAGGGCCAGCCATTGGCCACGGTCTTCGCACCCGACTGGCTCGGCCCTTTGAACGAAATCGTTGCCCTGAAGCGTGCTGGAGCAGCGCCTGAGCTCGTGATGGCAGCTCGGGAGCGGTCCCGGGCGATGTCGATTCCCGCCGAACTGGTTCGGCAAGCCGAGGAAGGCGCGACGCCACAGGCCAAGTACACGGTGGTTGCGCCTACAGGTGGCGTCGTCGCGGAGCTGGGCGTGCGCGAAGGCGTTCAAGTCGCACCGGGGATGACGATGTTCCGCATCGCTGGACTGGACAAGGTCTGGGCCGTGGCCGAGGTCCCGGAGGCCCAGGCCGTTCGCCTCACCCGTGGACAGAAGGTCAAGGCGGTGCTGCAAGCCGACCCGAGTTTCGCGTTCGACGGCCAGATGACGGAAATCCTGCCCCAGGTGAACGCTGCGACACGCACGCTGCAGGCGCGCTTCGAAGTCGACAACCGGGCAGGCAGGCTCACGCCAGGAATGCTGCTTCGGCTGCAGGTGGCGGGACCGACGACGAGCCGCCTGGTCGTGCCGTCCGAGGCGGTCATCCGTACCGGCACGCGGGCGGTGGCCATCGTTCGCAAGGACGACGGCGCCTTCGAGCCGCGGGACGTCCAGCTGGGCGCCGACCTGGGCGAGACGCTCGAAGTGCTCGGTGGCCTGACCGAAGGCGAGCAGGTCGTCATCAGTGGCCAGTTTTTGGTCGACTCGGAGGCTAGGCTGCGCTCGGTGCTCGGCAACATGCAGGCAACGCAACAGCCTGCGCCGGCCCAGCCCGTGGCGCCGCAGCAATCGCCCGAGCATCAGCATGGCTCGTCGCCACAGGCGTCGTCCCCGTCCAAGCCTGGGGCGGCTGCGCCCGCGTCCGCCGCGACGACCTACATGGCCGAAGGCAAAGTCGAAGGCGTCGATGCCGACAGCCTGACCATCTCCCATGGTCCAGTGCCGGCGCTGAAGTGGCCTGGCATGACGATGGGCTTCGGCAAGGCGCGTCCGAGCGACTTCGCCGATGTCAAAGCTGGCGACCAGGTGCATTTCGAGTTCAGGGAGGGCGGGCCGCTCGACTGGGAGCTGGTCTCTGTCCATCGCATGGGAGCCGGCAAATGATTGCCGCCCTCATCCGCTGGTCCGTCACGAACCGGTTCCTGGTGCTCATCGCAACGGCGTTCATCGTCGCCGCCGGCGTGTTCTCGGTGCTGCGCACCCCGCTGGACGCGCTGCCGGACCTGTCCGACACCCAGGTCATCATCCGCACACCGTATCCCGGCAAGGCGCCACAGGTGGTCGAGGACCTGGTCACCTATCCGCTGACCACGACGATGCTCAGCGTTCCAGGGGCCAAGACCGTCCGGGGCTACTCGTTCTTCGGTGACTCGTTCGTCTACGTGCTGTTCGACGACAAGACCGACCCCTACTGGGCGCGGTCTCGGGTGGTCGAGTACCTGAACCAGGTGCAGAGCCGGCTGCCCGCCGGCGCCAGCGCATCGCTGGGGCCCGATGCCACCGGTGTGGGCTGGGTGTTCGAGTACGCGCTCGTGGACCGCACCGGCCGTCACGACATCTCGCAGTTGCGAGCGCTCAACGACTGGTTCCTGCGCTATGAGCTGAAGACGGTGCCCGATGTCTCGGAAGTGGCGAGCATCGGCGGCATGGTCCGTCAGTACCAGGTCGTGCTGCAGCCGGAGAAGCTGCGCGCGCTGGGCATCACGCAGGCGAGGGTGGTGGAGGCCCTGGGCAAGGCCAACCAGGCCTCGGGCGGCTCGGTCGTGGAACTGGCCGAGACCGAGTACATGATCCGCTCGCGCGGCTTCCTGACGTCGCTGGAGGACTTCCGAACGATTCCGGTCGGGCTATCGGGGGCCACCCCGGTGTTGCTGCGCGACGTCGCGTTCGTGCAGATCGGCCCGGAGATGCGCCGAGGCATCGCCGAACTGGACGGCGAAGGCGAGGTCGCCGGCGGCGTCGTGGTGATGCGCTCGGGCAAGAACGCCCGCACCACCATCGAGGCAGTGAAGGCCAGGCTCGAGGCGCTCAAGCCCGGCCTGCCCCCGGGCGTGGAGGTGATCCCGACCTACGACCGCTCGCTGCTCATCGACCGGGCGGTGGAGAACCTGCAGCACAAGCTGCTCGAGGAGTTCCTCGTCGTCACGGTGGTCTGCGTGCTGTTCCTGTTCCATCTGCGCTCGGCGTTCGTGGCGGTGGTGACGCTGCCCATCGGCGTGCTGGCGGCCTTCATCGTGATGCACGGGCAGGGCGTCAGCGCCAACATCCTGTCGCTCGGTGGCATCGCCATCGCGCTGGGTGCGATGGTCGATGCGGCCATCGTGCTGATCGAGAATGCGCACAAGCACCTGGAGGCCTTCGAGAACCGGGAGGGACGCGCGCCCGAAGGCGACGCGCGTTGGACGATCATCGCGCAGGCCGCCGCCGAGGTCGGGCCGGCCCTGTTCTTCTCGCTGCTTGTCATCACGCTGTCGTTCGTGCCGGTGTTCACGCTGGAGGCCCAGGAAGGGCGGCTGTTCTCGCCGCTGGCTTTCACCAAGACCTATGCGATGGCCGCTGCCGCGGGGCTGTCGGTGACGCTGGTGCCGGTGCTGATGGGCTACCTGATCCGGGGACGCATCCCGCGCGAGTCGAGCAACCCGCTGAACCGCGTGCTGATGGCGGTGTATCGACCGCTGCTCGAGGCGGTGCTGAGGTTCCCGAAGCTCACCCTGGTCGCCGCGGTCGTGATGCTGGCGCTGACCGCCTATCCGCTGTCGCGCCTGGGTGGGGAATTCCTGCCAGCGCTCGACGAAGGCGACCTGCTGTACATGCCGTCGGCGCTCCCCGGGCTGTCGGTGGCCAAGGCCGGCGAGCTGCTGCAGCTCACCGACCGGCTCATCAAGACGGTGCCCGAAGTCGAGCGGGTGTTCGGCAAGGCGGGGCGGGCCGACACGGCGACCGACCCCGCGCCACTGGAGATGTTCGAGACGACCATCCGCCTCAAGCCCCGCGACCAGTGGCGCCCCGGAATGACGACGGACACGCTCGTCGAGGAGCTGGACCGGACGGTGAAGGTCCCCGGTCTGTCGAACCTCTGGGTGCCGCCGATCCGCAACCGCATCGACATGCTGGCCACCGGCATCAAGAGCCCGGTGGGCATCAAGGTGGCGGGGGCGGACCTCGCCACCATCGATGCGCTGGCCGGACGCATCGAAGCGGCGGTGAAGGGCGTGCCGGGCGTCTCGTCGGCGCTGGCCGAGCGCCTGACCGGCGGCCGCTACATCGACGTCGACGTGGACCGGCTGGCCGCCGCACGTCACGGCCTGTCGGTGGCCGACGTGCAGTCCATCGTTTCGACCGCCATCGGTGGCGACAATGTCGGTGAGGTCATCCAGGGGCGGGAGCGCTTCCCCATCAACGTGCGTTACCCGCGCGAGATTCGGGATTCGCTGGAGCGTCTGCGGGAACTGCCGTTCGTGACCCCGACGGGCGCCACCGTGCTGCTGCGCGACGTCGCGCGCATCGTGTTGCAAGAGGGCCCGCCGATGCTGCGTAGCGAGAATGCCCGGCTGTCGGGCTGGGTGTATGTCGACGTGCGGGGGCGGGACTTGCGGTCGGTGGTGCGCGACATGCAGGCGGTGGTCGCCGACAAGGTCGCCATCCCGGCCGGGTATTCGCTGTCCTGGTCCGGCCAGTTCGAATACATGGAGCGGGCCACCGAGCGGATGAAGGTGGTCGTGCCCGCCACGCTGGCGGTCATCTTCGTGCTGCTGTACCTGCTGTTCCGCTCGTTCAAGGATGCGGCGCTGGTGATGGCGGCCGTGCCGTTCTCGCTCGTCGGTGGCTTCTGGCTAGTCTGGGCGCTGGGGCACGCGATTTCAGTGGCCACGGCCGTCGGTTTCATCGCGCTGGCCGGCGTGGCGGCTGAGTTCGGCGTGGTCATGCAGGTATATCTGAACAATGCGCTGCATCACCGTCTGCAGGCGGGCGAGCCCGACGACGAGCAGACGCTGCTGGCTGCCATCCGGGAGGGGGCGGTGCTGCGGGTGCGGCCCAAGGCGATGACGGTGGCGGTCGTGATGGCCGGCCTGCTGCCCATCATGTGGGGTGGTGGCACCGGTTCCGAGGTGATGACCCGCATCGCCGCGCCGATGGTAGGTGGCATGGTGACGGCACCGTTGCTGAGCATGCTCGTCATCCCGGCGGCCTGGTACCTGCTGCACCGCAAGCGCACCCGCCGCGCTCGCCCGATGGCGCCGGCCTCAGCAGCTGGAACCCGGCTGGCCTGAACGGTAGAAGGCGGGTGGCGGCGCTCCTCTCGGCATCCGTTAGATTTCCGATTGCTGAACGTATACGACCTGAACCCTGTCTATCGCCTTCGACCGTGACCGCGCTCCCCGCCCTCATCGAGCAATACAAGTCAGACCCGGAGTCGGTCTATAACACCTGGTACGTCGGCAGCGATGCGCGCATGAAGGCGTTTCGGGCGATTCGCCGCGGCGTGAAGGACACGGTCGACGCGATTGCGGCCGGCAGCTTCGGCAACGACTTCAAGGGCTCGCCGCTGGAGGTCGTTCTGACGGCCATCACCGAGCAGAAGCAGGTGTTCGAGGGCGCGGCCCATCCGTTCTACTGGAAGCCGAAGCTGCGGATTCCGGACATCTACGAGAACGAAGCGAACAAGCGGGCGTTCGGATTGTTTCTCAGCGCCTGTCTGAACGCGACGCGTGAAGACCAGTTGCTGACCGAAATCAGCCGCCTGGTCAGCTTGAACATCAAGGGCTTGGGACCGGCGGTGGCCAGCATCGTCTACTTCCTGCACCCCACCCTCATTCCGCCGTTCAATACAGCCATCGTCAACGGGTTCAACGCGCTGTTCGGAGCCAAGCTCAGGCTCGGCTCCTGGGAAAGCTACCTGTCGATGCGGCAGGCCGTCCTTGCGACCAACGAGCAGTACCGGAACCTGCTGTCCAAGGACCTCGGGGCTTTCGCCGGGCTGCTGTTCGAAATCGGCTCGAATCGACTGGTATTGCCGGGCAACGCGGACGCTGCGCTGAGCGACATCCAGCAGAAGGCGGAAAAGGCGGCCAAGAAACGGCACGAACAGGCCCTGCTGGACCAGAAAGAGGCGTCCGAGCACACGCAGATTCAACACGTGCTCATCCGCATTGGTCGTGCGTTGGGCTATGACGTCTTTGTCGCGCGAAACGACCGCAGCAAGGTCTGCCACGGCGACGAATTCTCCAAGCTGACGCTGCCCTCGCTGCCCGCACTCGGCTTGGCTGACGATGTCCGCCAGACGGTGGATCTCATCGACGTCATCTGGTTCGCCAAGGGCGGCAGCGAACTAGTCTGCGCCTTCGAGGTCGAGCAGAGCACGTCCATCTACTCCGGCATTCTCCGGATGAAAGACCTCGCGCTCTCGATCCCTGGTCAGTCAGGGCACTTCTATCTCGTGGCGCCCGAGGCGCGTGAGCGCGAGGTCGTTGCCCAGATGTCACGGCCGGCGCTGAGAATGGAGATCGGCCGCTTCGAGCTGGGCTACCTCCCGTCGGGCGAACTCAAGAGCCAATGCGATGCGCTGTGCCGATACGGTGTGGACCGGCAGGGGTTGCTGAAGGTCGCGCGGAATTTCGTGCAGTACATGCACCTCGAATCGCCCGCGTCATGACCTACCCGGGCTTACTGGCTCCTGGATTTCCAACCCGTAAGGATCGTTGCCATGGAAAACAATTTTCACCGCTTCTCGGAACTGTTCGTCCAGCTTGGACTGTCCGGAGACCACGCGCACATCAGGGACTTCATCCGCACGCACAGCCCGCTTGCCGAAGGCGTTCGACTCGAAGACGCGCCGTTCTGGGCGCCCGCCCAAGCGACGCTGCTGCGCGAGGAATTGTTGCGCGACGCCGACTGGGCCGAAGTGGTGGATCAGCTGAGCTTGGCACTGAGATCGTCGAATACCGGGGCTTGATCCGCCGGTCGTCGGCGGAACCGCGCCGCCCTTGCTCCGTCGCAAACGCGCCGCGGCGTCGTGGTAGTATTTTTTCGTGAAGTCAATTTTCAAAGCTTGGCTGGTCGTACTGCTGGTCGCCATCCTCCCCCTGAAAGGAGCGATGGCTGCCGCCGGTGTGCTTTGCCATGTACCGACTTCACGGGCCGTGTCCGTTGAGCCGCCGCATCGTAACCATGCCTCGCAAGCTGCTCACGGATCGCATGCAGCGACGTCGGAACACGGCATGTCTGCGCATCACGCCGATTCGGTTTCGTCCCAGGACAAGCCTGCGGATTCGTCTTGTCGCGCGTGCGCCACCATCTGCGGCGCCTCCCCGCTCCCTCCGGCCATCGCCAACCAGGTTCCTGCTGTGGAACCGGTGCGCGACTGGTCGGTCTTCGTGGCTTCCGAGCCGCCGGGTCTGACCTTGGCAGGCTTGGAGCGGCCTCCCCGAACCCTCTGACCCAATTGCGGCTCCCGCGCTGGAGCCGATGGGTGCGCTCGGTCTGAATCCAGGCTTGGCGCGATGGTGTCCCGACGCGCCGATCGGCGGCTCGGGACACGCCAGATGATTCGTCCCACTCATGAAATCTGCCTTCATCGCCGCGGCGTCGCTCGCTGCGGTTATCTCGCTGCCTATGGTCGCGCAGGCCGCGAATTCGGCCACCGACGCCAATGCGCCGGTGCCGCCACTTCGTCACGACTCCGCCTTTTCCGACTATCGGCGTGACGAGGACATCGATCGCGCCGACTGGCGCGAGGTCAATCGCGTCGTCGACGATGCCAGCCGCAAGGGCGGCGGCCATGCCGGTCACGGCGCTACCCCGGCCGCATCAAAGCCAGTGGAACCACAGCGGGGGATGGGCGATGGCGGCATGAATCACGGCCCGATGAACGATGGTTCGCAAGGAGGAATGAAATGAGCCGGACCTCGATTCGCACCGTCCCGCTTCGCCTGACGGCAGTGGTATTGGCCGTGGCACTGCTGGGCGGCTGCGCCAGCTTCTCGTCCGACGGCGGCTTCGGCAAGGTCGAGCAGCTGGCACGGGAACGCACGGGTCAGACGCCTCGACTGCTGCGCTCGGACGAGGACGGCCAGGCGGCTCGCAAGCGGGTTCAGGAACTCCTGGCGGCTACGCTGACCGCCGATGCGGCGGTCGAACTGGCACTGCTCAATCACCCCGGACTGCAGGCCAGCTACCGGGAATTGGGAATCGCAGAGGCCGACCTCGTCGCCACCGGGCGACTGCGCAACCCGGTGTTCGGCTTCTTCAACGTCAGCAGCTCGGAGAACTACAAGATCGAGCGTACGCTGATGTTCGACGTCATGGGCCTGCTGACGATGCCCAGGCGGGTGGCGGTGCAGCGCACGCGCTTCGAGCAGGTGCAGTTGCAGGCCGCGATCGACGCTGTGTCGGTGGCGACCGAGGCGCGCCGCGCCTGGACCGCCGCCGTCGCGTCCCGGCAGCTCGCGCAGTATGCGGAGCAGGTGAAGGACGCCGCGGACGCCTCGGCCGAACTGGCCCGCCGGATGGCGCAGGCCGGCAACTTCAGCCGGCTGGCACAGATGCGCGAGCAGGCGTTCTACGCGGACGCCACGGCACAGCTCGCCCGGGCCCGGCATCAGGCCGTGGCCGATCGCGAACGGCTGATCCGGGCGCTGGGCCTGTGGGGGGCCGACATCGGCTTCACGCTGCCGGACCGGCTGCCCGATCTGCCGAAGACGCCGGCGGAGCCGCGCGATGCGGAGAAGCTGGCGCTGGAGAAGCGGCTGGACGTGCAGGCGTCGCGGCAGGCGAACGCGTCGCTGGCGCAGTCGCTGGGCCTGACGCGCGTGACCCGCGTCATCGACGGCTTCGAGCTGGGCTACGCGAACCTCAGCGAGGGCGGCGAACTGCGCCGCAACGGCTACGAGCTGTCGTTCGAGATCCCGCTGTTCGACTGGGGCTCCACCAAGGTCGCCCGGGCCGAAGCGCAGTACATGCAGTCGGTTCAGAGGAGCGTCCAGGTCGCCGTGGAGGCGCGCTCGCAGGTGCGGGAGTCTTACTCGGCCTATCGAACCTCGTACGACCTGGCCCGGCACTACCGCGACGAGGTCGTGCCGCTGGCCAGGCGGATCTCCGACGAGCAGCTGAACCGCTACAACGGGATGCTGCTCGGCACCTTCGAGCTGCTGGCCGATGCGCGCGAGCAGGTGCGCAGCGTGACCTCGGCAGTGGAGACGCTACGCGACTTCTGGCTCGCCGATGCCGACCTTCAGACCGCGCTGACGGTCGGTCCGCCCGCCGGCGCCACGCGGGGGACGACCACCGCCTCGGCCGCGCCCGCCCAGGCCGCTGCCGGCCACTGAACCGAGAGCGATTCCGACCATGACTTCCCGTCGCACCTTCTTCCGTAACGCCGGCGCCACCATCGGTGGCCTGGCGGTGAGCCGTGCCGCGCTCGCCGCGCTTCCGGAGGCGCCCACCCAGGGCTCCGCCGCGACGCAGCCGCCGCTGATGCCGCAGACCGGCCGTCCGTACAACCCCGTCGTCACGCTCAACGGCTGGACGCTGCCCTGGCGCATGAACGACGGCGTCAAGGAGTTCCATCTGGTGGCCGAGCCGGTGGTGCGCGAGTTCGCGCCCGGCATGAAGGCCAACCTGTGGGGCTACAACGGCCAGTCGCCGGGCCCCACGATCGAGGCCGTCGAGGGCGACCGCGTGCGCGTCTTCGTGACCAACCGGCTGCCCGAGCACACCACCGTGCACTGGCACGGCATCCTGCTGCCCTCGGGCATGGACGGCGTGGGCGGCCTCACGCAACCGCAGATCCCGCCGGGCAAGACCTTCGTCTACGAGTTCACCGTGACGAAGTCCGGCACCTTCATGTACCACCCGCATGCCGACGAGATGGTGCAGATGGCGATGGGCATGATGGGCATGTTCATCGTGCATCCGAAGAATCCGCGCCAGCTGAAGGTCGACCGCGATTACGTGTTCCTGCTGTCGGCCTACGACATCGACCCGGGCAGCTACACGCCGAAGGTCAACACGATGCTCGACTTCAATCTGTGGACCTGGAACAGCCGCGTGTTCCCGGGCATCGACCACATGGTGGCGCGTACCGGCGAGCGCGTGCGGATGCGCTTCGGCAACCTGACGATGACCAACCACCCAATGCACCTGCACGGCCACACCTTCGAGGTGACGGGTACCGACGGCGGATGGGTGCCGAAGGGCGCGCGCTGGCCGGAGGTGACGGTGGACCTGGCCGTCGGCCAGATGCGCGCGATCGAGTTCGACGCGGTGGCGGGCGACTGGGCGATCCACTGCCACAAGTCGCATCACACGATGAACGCGATGGGTCACAACGTGCCGACGATGATCGGCGTGGACCACCGCGGCGTGGCCGACAAGATCCGCAAGCTCGTGCCCGACTACATGGTGATGGGCGAGCGCGGCATGGCCGACATGGGCGAGATGGAGATGCCGCTGCCCGACAACACGCTGCCGATGATGACGGGCCAGGGCCCGTTCGGCGCGCTGGAGATGGGCGGCATGTTCAGCGTGCTGAAGGTGCGCGACGACCAGAAGCCCGGCGACTACGCCGACCCGGGCTGGTACCGCCATCCAACCGGGACGCAGGCACGGGAGTGGACCGGCGCGCTGCCCGAACCGTCCAGGGTTGCCGCGCCGAAAGCGGATGCCCGGACCCTGCAGGTGAAGAAACCTGACGGACATCAACATTGAGTAACGCCGTGCGAACCAAACTGAAGGTATGGGTACTGGGTGGTGGATTGATGCTCGCCGCCATCGGGCAGGCCTGGGCCCACGGAGACGGTCACGGACATCCGCGCAAGGCCTTCGATCCTGCGGCCGTCGAGGACACGCCATTCGGCAAGGCGGCCGACCCGGCGAAGGCCTCGCGCGTGATTCGCATGACGATGGACGATCGGATGCGGTTCACGCCCTCCGTCGTCGAGGTCCGACTTGGGGAGAGCGTGCGCTTCGAACTGGCCAACCGCGGCAAGGTGCTGCACGAGATGGTGCTCGGTACGGCGGCGGATCTGGCCCGGCACGCCGAACTGATGAAGAAGTTCCCGGACATGGAGCATGACGAACCCAACATGCTGCATGTGAAACCGGGCCAATCGGGAGAATTCGCATGGACCTTCGACAAGCCTGGAACCTTCGCGTTCGCATGCCTGATACCCGGGCATTTCGAGGCTGGAATGTCCGGACGGGTGGTGGTGCGATGACGCGCCGTCACGTGCTCGGGATGCTCGGCGGCGCCGCCGTGGCTGTCGCCCTGCCCGCTCGCGCGGCGGCCCCTCGGGTCACCGTGTACAAGAGCCCCACATGCGGTTGCTGCGGCCATTGGGTCGACCACATGCGGGCCGCCGGGTTCGAGGCCGTCGTCGACGAGACCGTCGGTCCCGCCGTGCAACGCAAGCGTGCCGGCATCGCGGACGCGTATGGAAGCTGCCACACCGCGATGGTCGACGGTTACGCGCTGGAAGGCCATGTGCCGGCGCAGGATGTTCGACGTCTGCTCAAGGAACGGCCCGTCGCCATCGGCCTCGCGGTACCGCGAATGGTTCCCGGGTCTCCTGGCATGGAGGACCCCGGCGGCAACAAGGTTCCCTATGACGTGCTGCTCCTGGACCGCCAGGGCGGCAGCCGCATCTTCAATCACTACGCCTGATAACTACAAAGGAAGAAGACATCATGAAGTTGCTGACGACGCTCGCATTCACCCTTGCCGCCCTTTCGATGACCACGGCCGCTCACGCGCAAAGCCAGGGCACCGACCATGCGGCACATCACGCAGCGCCTGCTGGCAGCGCACCGGGTGCGATGCAGGAAGCCATCGACGGAGAAGTGCGCAAGGTCGACGCCGATGCCAAGAAGCTGACGCTGCGGCACGGGCCCATCGCAGCGTTCGACATGCCGGGTATGACGATGGTGTTCCAGGTCCAGGACGCCAAGCTCCTGGACGGCCTGAAGACCGGGGACAAGGTGAAGTTCAAGGTCGACAAGATCAATGGCCAGTTCACTGTGACCGAGCTCAAACCCGCCCAGTGATGGAGCGGCATTCGACCCTCTACGCATCAAGGAGAACGAGATGCTGATTCGTACGTTCGCTGTTGCAGGTATCCTGACCGCGGGAATTCTCGCCGGCTGTGTCAGCCAGGGGACTCAGCCCGAGCCGCCCGCCCAGCCCGCCGGCACGGCGGGAATGGGGGGCATGGGTGGCATGAGTGGAATGGGTGGCATGGGAATGCACCGTGACCAGGCCAGCATGTGCACGATGTACCGCCAGATGATGTCGGGAAAGTCTGCGGCCGAGCAGCAGGCGGCCATGGCCGAGCACATGAAGTCGATGCACGGCACGACCGACCCCAAGGACGTGGCTGCACACCGTGAGATGATGGACAAGCAGTGCGCTGCAGCGCCGGCGAACCGCTGACCCTCTGAACGAACAGGAGTCCGGAACATGGCTGACATTCACGACCAGCACGGCAACCGTGCGCTTCCCTGGAAGGGCGCGATCGTGATGCTCGCGCTCGTGGCGGCGTTCTATCTGCTGCGGGAGCACTGGAATCACGTTGCAGGCTATGGTGCCTACATCCTGCTTCTCGCCTGCCCGCTCATGCACCTCTTCGGACATGGGCATGGTCATGGGCACGGCGGCGGCCATCAGCATGGCGACTCGTCCTCACCGCCCGGTGGGGGGAAGCGAGAAGGCTCGTTCTGAGGTGAGAATCGTCCGGCGCCGGACCATAGCTGACTGACAGACGATGACCGTGCCACGGCGCGGTCATCGTCGGCCGTTCGCTTTACGCGCCTCACGTGATCCTTCGACGCCGATGAAGCGGATCGTCCTCCTGTTAGCTGTGCTGTTCTGCTTGCAGACGACTTGGCTGCTCGTCGTGTCGTCTTGCATGCCTGAGCCGAACACCCAAATGCGGCATGACGACGATCATGCGCGGGTATCGGCTGACTCGGCCCATTCGACCCCGGTCTGGGAAGCACAGTTTGCCGAAGCATCGGATTCGGACTGCACAGGCTGCAACGGTGCGGACACTTTCCTCAGCGTCACCGTGCTGCTTCTCGACAGCATCGGCCAGCCCCATCTGGCCGCATCTCGAGGGGTGAATCGATTGCCGACGCCCCCCATATCGCGCCCTGAGCGACCGAACTGGACCGCCCTCGCCTGATACGGCGAGGCGATCATGTTCATTCGGTCGGGACGATCTTCGCGCGTGTCATGCGCGCGAACGTTCCGCTGTTATGCCCGGCCCTTCAGGGTCGCCTCGCCGATTGTCCTTGTTGTTACCTTGACAGGAGAATCGGATGCTCGCTCATTGCCTTCATGTAAAGGCCTGGACGGCGCCATTGACGTGGGCGGTCGAGGCATGAATCCAAAGACGCTTGCGATCATTCTGATCGTCTGTGCCACTTGGGCCAGTGCCGCGTGGCTGCTCTATGCCGTTGCCGTGGAATCCGGAGCGTGGTCCGCTGAAGCCGGCCATGCACCGGCAGGCCAACTCGTCTCATCTGGAGCGAGTGCTTGCGAACTCAGGTGCGGAAGAACGACGCCTCGATCCGAGTCGAAAGCGACAGATGCGCCCGATCTCTGCGCGATCGACGACCGCATTCAGCGGGATGTGCGGGCACTTGTCACCGTCGCCGATTGCGGCGATTGAGCCGATGTCGCGTGCCGGCTCGAGTCGCCCCATCGTTTGGATGCCGAGCCCGACTCTGCAGCGAGCAGCACGCTTTCGGCTGAGATCGGAGCGCACGCCCGCTGCCACTGGCGAGCGCTACCGCTTTTGTCGCAGTTCGGTCACGCTGGTCGTGTCCCAGGGAGTGGTGTAGGAAGCCGATGAGTTCGAGCCCGGTTCTTCC